>Ga0210392_10000047_pt1 | contig 118005 bp, 90 predicted proteins | sample IncBWC30OmetaG_FD_161057 | JGI IMG/M metagenome (GOLD analysis project Ga0210392, IMG submission 161057) | Forest soil microbial communities from Barre Woods Harvard Forest LTER site, Petersham, Massachusetts, United States - Inc-BW-C-30-O ... | reverse complement strand
CACGGACATGCCGCGGAATTCGGCGGGACGCGTGTATTGAGGAAAGTCGAGCAACTTGCCGGTGAAACTTTCGTGCGTCAATGACTTTTCCTCGCCGAGTACGCCGGGGATGAAACGGCCCAGCACGTCGATGACCACGGCGGCGGCTAACGTGCCGTTGGTCAGCACGTAATCGCCGATGCTGATTTCCTGGTCGATCATCCGGTCGCGGATGCGCTGGTCGATGCCCTCGTAGTGGCCGCTGAGCAGGATCAGGTGCTGGTGTTGCGTCAATTCCTGGGCCACCGCGGGTGACAGCGGCGTGCCGTCGGGCGTGAGGTAGATGCGCCGGCAGCCAGGCGTCTGCAGCTGTTCGATGGCGGCGAACACCGGCTCGGGTTTCAGTACCATGCCGGCGCCGCCGCCAAACGGCCGGTCGTCGGCCGTGTGGTGCTTGTCGGTCGTCCAGTCGCGCAAATCGTGCACTTTTACGCCTAGCAGGCCGCGCTCGATGCCTTTGCCGAGAATGCTCTCGGCCAGGAACCCGTCGAGCATGCGCGGAAACAGCGTAAGGACATCAACGTGCAAGGGCATGGGAAACTTATATTTTACACGAAGGTCGCGAAGAACGCTAAGAAAGAAAAAGCCCCGGAATCATGTTCCGAGGCCCGGCGAGCGGAAGCATTCTTCGCGCCCTTTGCGATCTTGGTGTAAATTGAATCAGGCCGCTGCGACCGGCGTGGCCCGGCGCGCTTTTTTGATCAGCGAGTGGAGCGTATCGGTGGGCTTGGCGCCTTTGCTGAGCCAGTAATCGATCCGGTCGAGCTTCAGGTTGATTTCCTTGCCCTTGACCGTGGGATGGTAGGTGCCGAGCAGCTCGACGGGGGCGCCATCGCGGCGCGAGCGCGTTTCGGCGACGACAACGCGGTAATAAGGCTTGTGGACTGCGCCAACGCGGGTGAGACGGATTTTGAGAGACATGTCGGAAATATTACAGATCGGATTGGTTCGAAAGAGTCGGACAATGCACCTTTCCATAAATGGCTTGTCAAGCCCCGACTCCCGCCACTCTGTTCCCCATCTATGCTTAAAGCTGGTATCGTCGGCTTGCCCAATGTCGGCAAGTCCACCCTTTTCAACGCCCTCACCCGCTCCCGCAAGGCGGAGGCCGCCAACTATCCGTTCTGCACGATCGACCCGAACATCGGCGTCGTCATCGTGCCCGACGACCGCCTCGCCATCCTCGCCAAGATCGCGAAGACCGCCGTGCTCGTCCCCGCCGCCATCGAGTTTGTGGACATCGCCGGCCTCGTCAAAGGCGCCAGCCAGGGCGAAGGCCTTGGCAACCAGTTCTTATCCAACATCCGCGAGGTGGACGCCATCGTGCACGTCGTCCGCTGCTTCGAGGATCCCGACGTCATCCACACCGTCGGCTCAGTCGATCCCGTGCGCGATATTGAGATCGTCACCACCGAGCTCGTCCTCGCCGACCTCGATGCCGTGACCAAGCGCATCGACAAAACGCAGAAGAAAGCGAAGTCCGGCGACAAGGAAGCCATCGCCGAGCTCGCCCTGCTTGAAAAGCTCACCCCCCACCTCAATTCCAACCAGCCCGCCAATACCCTGCCCGCCACCGACGACGAAAAGGCCCTGCTGAAGTTTTTCCAGCTCCTCACCGCCAAACCCGTCCTCTACGCCGGCAACGTCGCCGAGACCGACCTCGCCACCGCTGAGCAAAATCCGTTTGTCCAAAAAGTCGCCGCCTTCGTGAAGGTGCACCATGATGCCGCCTACGTGCCCATCAGCGCGAAAATCGAGTCCGAGCTCATTGACCTCTCGCCCGAGGACGCCAAGGCGTTTTTGAAAGACCTCGGCGTGGACGATTCCGGCGTCTCGTCGCTCATCCGCGGCACCTACGCGCTGCTCGGCCTCATGACTTACTTCACCGCCGGCGAAAAAGAAGCGCGGGCCTGGACGATCAAGAAAGGCTTCAAGGCCCCGCAAGCCGCGGGCGTCATCCACACCGATTTTGAAAAAGGCTTCATCAAGGCCGAAGTCGTCAGCTATGCGGACCTCGTGCGCCTCGGCAGCATCGCCGCCGCCCGCGAAGCCGGCAAATACCGCCTCGAAGGCAAGGATTACGTCTTCCAGGACGGCGACGTCGCGCTGTTTCGGTTCAACAATTGATCTGTAGATACCACGGAAACTTTTAACCACAGATGGACACAGATTAACGCGGATAAAAGTATTTTAGTCGGGAGATCTCTGTTTCCTAAGAGCTTGAAAGTATGAATTGTATCCGCGTCCATCTGTGTGCATCTGCGGTTAACTAACTGCTTTTCTATGAATCGGCGCATTGTCATCGCGGGGGGCGGAGCCGCCGGGTTCTTCGCGGCCATCACCTGCGCGGAGGCCGATCCGTCCGCCGAGGTCGTCATCTACGAGGCCACCGCGCATCCACTCGCAAAAGTGCGCGTATCGGGCGGTGGACGCTGCAACGTCACCCACGCCTGCTTCGAGCCGCGCGACCTCGTTCAACGCTTTCCCCGCGGCGCGCGCGAACTGCTCGGGCCGTTCACCCGGTTCGGGCCGCAGGACACCATCGCGTGGTTTGCCGCGCGTGGCGTGGAATTGAAAACGGAAAACGACGGACGGATGTTTCCCACGACCGACAGCTCAGGCACCATCGTCGATTGCCTGCACCGCGCCGCGGAACGCGCGGGGGTTCGCCTCGTCACACAATGCGGGGTTAGGAATACTGAAAAAAAGGAACATAGCTTTAGCCTCACGCTGACGACCGGCGAAACCCTCGAAGCGCAATGCGTCCTCATCGCCACCGGTGGAAACAAAGGCTCGGCCGGTCTCACCATCGCCGAAAAACTCGGCCACACCATCATTCCGCCCGTGCCATCGCTGTTTACTTTTCATATCGACGATCCGCGGCTGCGCGGACTCGAGGGAGTGTCCGTATTGTCTGCATCAACCACGGTGCGCGGCACGCGGCTGCGTGCGACCGGGCCTGTCCTCGTCACGCACTGGGGTATGAGCGGGCCGGGTATATTGAAGCTTTCCGCCTGGGGCGCGCGCGAGCTGCACGACATGAATTACCATTTCACCCTCGGCCTCAACTGGGCCGATCCGCTCACGCCGCTGCAAGTCCAGGCCGGGCTGTCCGCCGAACGCACCGAGCATCCGCGCCGCCAGCTCGCCACGGCGAACCCGTTTAACATTCCTGCGCGACTCTGGGAACGGCTCGTGTCCGCAGCCGGGATCGCCGCCAATGCGACCTGGACCCACACGTCCAACGATTCGCTGCGCGCGCTCGCCGCGCAGATTGCCTCGGCGGAATTCGCCGTGACCGGAAAAAGCATGAACAAGGAGGAATTTGTCACCTGCGGCGGCGTAAAGTTGGGCGAGGTGAATTTCGCCACGATGGAAAGCCGGATTTGTCCCGGGCTGTATTTCGCCGGCGAAGTGCTCGACCTCGACGGCATCACTGGCGGATTCAATTTCCAGTCCGCCTGGACCACCGGCTGGCATGCCGGCAAGGCACTTGCCGGTAGCCAGCCGGAACGCTGAACATCGAACGCCCAACGTCGAAGTCAGACAGGTAGGGCGGATTCTCCCTAATCCGCCGCGATCTGTTTAACTGATGTGGGCGGGGTGCCCTCACCCCGCCCACAAATTCAATCGGCGCGTTAAGGATAACGCGCCCTACCCACCAAACGCCTTGATCTCGATTCCTGCTTTCCTGAGTTCCACATTCAGCCGCTGCGCAAAGGCCACCGCGTTCGGCCCATCGCCATGGAGGCAGACGGTATCGGCTTTGATCGGCACATCTACCCCATCGGTCGCGCGGACTTTGCCTTCGTGAATCATCCGCCATGCCTGGGCGGCCATAATGCCCTCATCTTGGATCATGGCTTCGGGTCGTGAGCGCGGGGTGAGCGAGCCGTCGGCCTGATACGTGCGGTCGGCAAATACTTCCTCGGCCACGTGCAGCCCGCGGGCGCGGCCGGCCTTCACGAGCTCGCTACCGGCCAGCGCGAACAAAACCAGTTCCTTGTCCACCGCCAGCACGGCGTCGGCCACCACGCCGGCCACGGTGGCGTCGCGTGCAGCCAGGTTATAAAGCGCGCCGTGCGGCTTCACATGCCGCAGCGGTGCAAAGGCGCGCAGCGCCACGATTTGGATCATCACCGTCGCCCAGATTTCTTCGGCCGACATCACCAGTTCGCGCCGGCCGAAGTGTTCCCGGTCGGGAAACCCCGGGTGCGCGCCAATGGCCACGCCGTGCTTTTGCGCGAGCTCCACGGTCGCGCGCATCGTGGCCGTGTCGCCCGCATGCCCGCCGCACGCGATGTTGGCCGAAGTGATCAGCGGCATCAGCCCGGCGTCGTTTCCGGCGCCCTCGCCCAAGTCGCAGTTGAGGTCGATGTAGTTCAAGCGATACTCATGTTCAAGGTTCCAGGTTCAAGGTTCAAGGTTAGTGATGAAATTAACTTTGAACCGGGAACCTTGAACTTTGAACATCGGGGAATTCAGTGCAGTTTTTCAGCCAGGCCTTCGCGCAGGATCGCCAGCGCGTGTTCGCGCGCCTGCTGGAGCCGGTGCGCCTCAGCAAGCGCGACTTCCTGGAAGCGTACGGTGTCGCCCGGACGCAGCTGCGCGAGCAGCGGCAGATCGACGGAAATCGCGTGGGCAATCTTGGGATAGCCGCCCAGCGTCTGGGCATCGGCCATGAGCACGATGGGTTGGCCGTCGGGCGGCACCTGGATGGTGCCGGGTGCAACCGGCGATGAAACCAGTTCGCCCGCCTTGGCGCGCCGCTCCAGTTGCGGCCCGGTGAGCCGCAGTCCCATGCGGTCGGAATGCGCTTCGACCGTAAAAAGATGCTGGAAAAATTCGCCGGAAAATTCCCCCGCCTCCGCACCGCGCACCACGCGCACCGTCGGCGAACGCGAGTAAGCGGGCCGGATTTCCGGCGCGATAAAATGGTGGAGTGCGGCATCCGGGCGCATCGAGTGCGCCTCGAGCACGCCGCGTTTCACTTTTAAGCCATCGCCCGCGCGGAGCGCCCTGCCCTCGTGCCCGCCGAAGCCGCCACGCAAGTCCGTGCCACAGCCGCCGAGCACGCGCGGCACGTCGAGTCCGCCCGACACCGCGAGATAGCCGCGGCAGCCCGCGCGACATTTTTCCAGCGAAATCTCCCCGCCGGCACGCACCCGCACCAACCGCCAGTCCGGCAGGTCGCCAAATCCGCCGCCGCAGAGCGCGATGAGCGCGTCACCGGAAAATTTCAGCCGGGGGCCGGTGAGCGAGAACTCGAGTGCGGGGGCATTCCCGGCATTGCCCACGAGCAGGTTGGCCACCTGCAGGGCAAAGGCATCCACCGCGCCGCCCAACGCCACACCCTGCCGGCGGTGGCCCAGCCGGCCGAGATCCTGCACGGTCGTGAGCAGGCCGGAACTGAGCACGGTCATTTCCATGCGGCAAACTCCTCCGGTGAAATCGGCTGGAAGCGCACGCGGTCGCCGGGCTGTAACAGCGCGGGCTCGGTTTCATTTTCCGGGCGGAAGAGGCTCAACGGTGTGCGGCCGATGAGCTGCCATCCACCCGGTGTGGCGAGCGGATAAACACCGGTCTGGGCGCCGCCGATGCCGACCGAACCGGCCGGCACGCGCGTGCGCGGGGTGGCCCGGCGCGGAATGCGCAATTTTTCCGGCAAGCCGGCAAGATAGGGAAAGCCCGGAGCAAACCCGATCGCATGCACGCGATACTTCGCCCCGCTGTGCAGCGCGATGGTCGCGTCCTCGCCGAGACCCGCCTGCGCGGCGACTTCGGCCAGATCCGGCCCAAAATCGCCGCCGTAGCAAACGGGAATGACGATTTCGCGCACCACGGATTTGTCTTTTCGGGGAATCGTCCTCGGCACGCGAGCCATGAGCTCGTTCCGCAGCGCATCCATGCTGCCGATTTTTGCCGGGTCATAGAACACCGCGACGGTGGTAAATGCCGGCACGATCTCGATCGTGCCCGGCAGGGGATTTCTTTCAAGCTCGCGCACCAGGGCCTGCACGTGCAAGAGCGCGGCGTCGCCGATTTTTTCCGCCACTTCGACCACAAGCGCGCCATCGCCCAGCGGGGTGATTTTCATCACCTGTTTTTTCGCGCAGGCGCGGGCGAAGCGCAACCATAACGTGCCTCACCGGGGGTAATCGTAGTTGGTATTTCGCAGTTAGTAATTGGTACCTGCATTGGCAGCACCCAATAACCGTTCATCGAAGGATCAAACAGCCGCGGTCAGCACCAAATACCAATTACAAACTACCAACTACAAAGGTGCTTACTTCACCAGCCGGATAGTCCAGAAGTCCGAGGCGAGGTTGGGATCGGTCAGATACGCATAGGGCAGCGTGAAGTATCCTTGCTGGCCCCAGGTTGGACCCCAGGAGTTGCGCACGATGAATTGCTGCGCGGTGTCGTCGTAACCCACGGCCATGACGGCGTGGCCGCCGAGCGCTTTTTCGCCCGAGGCAGGCATGGGCGCGTTGCCGGTCTTCGCAACGGCCGGCGACTCAAAGCTCTCGTAAACCGTAAACCCGAACACAAAGGGATAACCCGAAGCGAGGCAGCCCTTGAATTGGCCGGGGCTTTGCACGACGCGCTGGTAGGAGATGGCCTGGTTTTTCAGCGCATCCTTGAACGCCTTGGCGGGCGGCTTGGCGGCAAACTCGGTGATGACGTAAGGCCACTCGGTTTCGGGGCAGACGCCCAGGCTGGCGATGCTCTTGATGCCGTCGCGGATCTGGGCCCCGGAGTCGGAATTGACCGTGCCCTCGATGACGCGCTCGTTGTAATAAATAAAAAGGCGCGACGGCACAAAGACGTTGGGTAACTTTTGCTTCATCTGCTCAAACTCGTGAGCGGCGCCGATGGAGTTGGCGGTGCAACTGCCGAGCTGTCCCTGGTCGTAAACCGGCGGGCACTCCGGGCGCAGATCGACTTTGGAAGGAAGTGCGGCGGCGACGGCCATCGGCGCGGCGTAGGTGAAGTCGCGATGGTCAGGCAGATCGGGAACCCAACCGTAATGTTTGATTTTGCGATTCATAAGAGTGGAGACTTGTTCGTTGAGTGGGAATGAGGCGAAAGCGCAAAAGACAATGATTTGCGAAAAGCATGTCAATACGAGTTTTCTTGAACCTTCATGCCGGGTTTTGACCCCTTCTCAGATGTAGTCGGCCTCGGTGAGGCCGACACCGGGGGTCATCGACCCCGGCTACAATTACCATGGTAAGCTGGCGCGTTACGGATAACGCGCCCTACCCCAGCCTTATCACCCTTCGCCGGGGGCAAGGCCGCGCTCGGTTTTTTGCGCGAAGGCCAGCATGTGCTTGAACTCCGCGCTGCCGGCCTGGGGATGTTCGCGCAGCTTGGTGAGTGCCTGTGAACGGTTGAGCCCATCGCGATAAAGGATGCGAAAAATTTGTTTCACGCGGTCGAGTTGCTCGGGCGTGAAGCCGTTGCGTTCGAGACCGACCTTGTTGATCATGCGCACCACCACCGGTGCGCCGTCGCCCATGAAATACGGCGGCATGTCGTGCCGGAGCTTGGCCCCGGCCGCCAGCATGGAGTACGCACCCACGCAGGCGAACTGGTGGATGCCGGCATACGCGCCGAACACGGCAAAGTCCTCGACCGTGACATGGCCGGCAAGCCCCGTGTAATTGCTCATGACAATATTGCTGCCGAGCACGCAGTCATGGGCGATGTGGCAATAGGCCAGGAATACATTGTTCGAGCCGACCACGGTCATCGCGTTCTCTTCGGTACCGGAGTGGACGGTGACGTATTCGCGGAATTGGTTGTGGTCGCCGATGCGCACGCCGGGATTGCCGCCCTTGAATTTTAGGTCCTGCGTCTTTCCGCCGAGACACGAATAGGCAAACACCTCGCAATTTTTCCCGAGGACCGTGTTGCCCTCGACGCTCGCGTGGTGGTGCAGGCGCGTGCCATCACCGATGACCGCTCGGCCGCCGACATAGGCGAAGGGACCGATCTCGACGCCTGAGCCGAGCTCGGCCGTTGGCTCAATCACAGCCGTGGGATGGATTTTGGCGGACATAGGTGTGGGAAGGATCAGGGATCAGGCAACAAGTACCAAGTATCAGGGATCAAGTAACAAGAGCGCGCTGCCTACACATTCCTGATACTTGTTACCTGTTACTTGAAACTTCTCGTCCATCAAGATTCGACTTCGGCATTATCGAGGATGGCGAACATCAGCTCGGCCGAGGAAACAACCTGGCCGGCCACGCTGCATGTGCCCTCAGCGCAGGCGATCTTGTCGCCACGGATCTTGGTAAGCTTGATATTGATCACAACCTGGTCGCCCGGGCGGACGGCCTTGCGGAACTTTACTTTTTCGCAGCTCATCAAGAGCGCGGTTTTGCCTTCGCTGGAACCGCGGCGAAGCATGAGGATGCCCGCGCCTTGGGCCAGCGCCTCGAGTTGCATCACCCCTGGCATGACGGGATTGCCTGGATAGTGGCCCTGAAAGTACGGTTCGTTGATGGTGACATTCTTGATCGCGACGAGCTCATCCTGGCCGATGAATTCGACGACGCGATCGATCATCACAAACGGATAGCGGTGCGGCAGCGTGTCGAGCACGCGGCGGATATCGAGCGAGGTTTCGTGCTCGAGCACCTTGGCGGGGCCGGCCTTGTCCTTCTTTTTGCCCGCTCCTTTTTTATGGAGTTTTTCGTAGAGAATCTTGGTCAGCTCGGCGTTGATGGCGTGGCCCGGGCGGGTGGCGATGATGTGCGCCTTGATCGGCTGGCCGAGGAGCGTGAGGTCGCCGATGATGTCGAGCATCTTGTGGCGGACGAACTCGTCTTTGAAGCGCAGCGGCTCCTTTGACATGATCTTGTCGCCCTTGATGACGATGGCACAGTCGAGCGAGCCGCCGCGGATCTTACCGAGTTTGATCAGCTCCTCGATGTCCTCGTAAATCGTGAAGGTCCGCGCCGCCGCCAGCTGCGTCATGTAAACATCGGGATCGATCGTCAGCGAAAGGTGCTGGGTGTGGATGCCACGGTCATCGGCGGAGGTGCAGGTGATCTTGAATTCGTTCGACGGCAGCGCGATGACGGAGCGGTTGCCATCGGCGACGGAGACGGCCTCATCGAGCACAAAGTAAGCCCGGTCCTTGTCCTGCTCGACCGGCTCGCCCTGGAGGATGAGGTTGACGAAAGGCTTGGCCGAGCCGTCCATCGCGGGCGGCTCGTTGGCGTTCATATCGATGATGACGTTGTCGATGCCGCAGCCGGTAAGCGCACTGAGCACGTGCTCGACCGTGTGGATTTTCGCGTGGCCCTGCTCCAGCGTGGTGTTGCGCACGAGGTCGCCGACGAGGTCGATGCGCGCCCGCAGCTCGGGCGAACCGTGCAGGTCAACGCGACGGAAGACGATGCCGTGGCCGGTAGGGGCGGGCTTGAGGGTGAGGCGCACCGCCTCGCCCGTGTGCAGCGCCTGGCCTTCAATGGACACTTCGCGGGCAAGAGTGCGTTGTTTCATGGATGCTGGGCAGTGTCAGGAACGCGTCTGAAATGACAAGCCCGGAGACGCAGCACTCCGTGAACGTCGAACATTCAACACCCAACATCCAACGCCCAAGTACAAGCAGTTATTTTGCCCGGTTACCCTGCCCTTGCCTGCAGCTCAAAATTTTACATCCACCGACGCGCCCAGCCCGCCGTCGCTTTCCTGGTAGTTGTTGACCAGAAGATCCGACGATTTCTTGTCGTTGTAATTAAAGAAAACGCGGGCACTCGCTGACTTGGTGAAATAATACGCCAGCGTGCAGCCGGCCGTCTGCAGGTAATCGCTCCGGTGCGAGGTTTGCAGGGTGTCATTCCGATAATAGGAGTATTGAAAACGATAGTACGGCTGGGCGATCAGGTGGCCCGTCAGCTGCCAGGCGATGGCCACGTTGGCCGTCTCATCCAGGCGATCGTTGATGCTGGCCAGGCTGCCTAAAACCGGCGGCACATACGTGAAGTGATAGGCGACCTGGCCGCTCGCGATGACGATGAGGTTGTTGCGGATGGAGAAAAGGCGCTGCACGCCGAGGTTTGGCAGGTATTCGCGATAGGACTCCTCGTACTGTGGCGTCAGCAGCCGGGTGTAATTCAGCCCGCCGAAGACCTGCCAATGGGTGCCCAGGTTGTATCTGCCGTTGAGGAAGGCCGTCTGGGCGTCGAAGCTGAGCCGAGCCAGGCTCTGGCGGGCATAATTGTACCACTGGCTGGCCAGGCCGATGCTGGGGGCGAAGGTATTAGAGCCCAGTTTGTAGGGACCCGGCGAATACGAAATTTGGGCGGTATTCACAAACACCCCGCTGCCCGTCTTCGGATTCGCGGAAAACGTGGCGTTGTTGGTATAAAAAAACTGGGTGTCGAGATAAAGCTCCCAGGGCGTCCGCCGCGGCGTCAGCTTGAGAATGCGCTGCGGTCCGATGTCGGCGTTTTCACCTGGATATAACTCCGGCGCCGTGGTGCCGGGAGCCAGCGATGAAAGGGAGTTTTGTTGCTGCGACTGCTGGGTATTCTGCAGTTGCTGCACCGCCGCGGGCTGCGCGCGCAGCGAAGCAAGAGGTCCAGTGGTTAAGATCAAAGCGATAACTGCGAGGGCTCCCTTATTTTTCATTAAAATAGATTTTCGAAATTCGAGCAATCAGTAAGGCCCCGCGGTGATTTGGATCGGACCAGGAAAAGTACTCGGAGCATAATTGCCCCCTTGGGCGGTGGGGACAAAGTTTTGCGCCGGGTTTCCGCCGTAGGTAACACCGGTGATGAAATTCACTTCGCCGGGCACGGAAACCGCGCCGGTGTTGGGACTCGCCGCCAGCATGGGTATATTACTCTGAAGGTTCACTGCGCTGGTGCCTCCAAAGGCGACGTTGGTAAGATTGATGGTATGGGCAGCCATGTTGACCGTGGAAAACGAACTGAAATTAGCTTTATTTACCGACAGGACGCCTCCACCGGCGCCAGCAGCATCCGTGAGGGTGGCCGTGCCGCTGCCACCTCCATTGAGAGTAAGCGTCCCTACGGTACCATCCAGCAAGATTCCGTCGCCCGAATTCAGGGTGAGACTGGACGTTGTGATGGAGGTGTTCTTAACCGTGATGGAACCACCGGGAGCGCTGGAGGCGGTCATGGAGACCAAGCTGGAAGTAATGGACGCGTTCTGGACCGAGATGGAACTGGTATCAGAAGACATGTAAACTGAGCCGAAAACCGGATCGGCATTGAGCGTCGCGCCATTCACTGTGAGCGCGGTTCCGGCCTGAAGAATCAGGTTTGAAGATGCACCCGAAGTCAGCGTCGAATTGCCCGTGATCGAAATTGGGGCAAGCAAGGTACCATCGGCCAGAATCTCCAGAAAATTGCCGGAGGTAAGCGTGGAAGCACCAGAGATCGAAACGCCCGTGTCGCTTGTCAGGCTCACCAAGTTCCCCGCGGTGATCGAGCTGCCATTCGATATATTCACCGTACCGCCGGTGGCGGACATGAGCACATCGCCGCTGGTAGCGTCGTTAATAATCGGGCCTATAACTGCATTGAGGGTCGAGGCGGAGAGGCTGATGCCACCGGACGTGGTCGTGAGGTCCAGGTTGCCGCCTGTCGCCGCAACGGATGAGCCGCCCGTAATGCTGACGCCGGTCGCGCCTTTAAGATTCACGGAACCGCCTTGGGCGGACGAGTTGTCGAGTGTGATGGCGCCACCGACCGTGGTCGTTATATCCAGGTCGCCGCCCGTCGCCGTGAGGGTTGATTTGCTGGCTATGCTGACGCCAGTCGCGCTCAAAAGGTCCACGAAGGGGCCGCCTTGAATGGACGAAGCAGAGAGCGAGATGCCCTTGCTGCTAAAGATCTGCAGGGCGTCATCTGCGGTGACATTGGCGCCACTGGTCAGGTTCACCGCGCCACCTGCAGCAAAGAGCAATATTTGGCCGGTGTTAGCACCCATAAAAAGTGCCCCTTGGGTTGACTTGAGGGTCGAAGCAGCAATGTCGATGTCGCCGGCAGCGGTCAGGACGCCAAATTCGCCGCCGTTCGCCGTCAGGGTTGAGTGGTTGGCAATGTTGACCCCGGTCGTGCCGTTCAGGCCGACAAAGGTGCCTTGGACGGACGAGTTATTGAGCGTAATTGAATTGGCGGTCAAATGCACCGGGAGATTTGGCGCGGTGATCGAGCTTCCGTTGATGAGTGACAACGCGGCCGGCGATGTAAAATCAATACCTCCGGTGGGGAAAGTTATGGAAGGAAGGGTAAAGCTGGTCGTTATCAATGTGCCAATCACTGCAGGTGCAGAGGATGCCGGGGCATTATCTACAATTGCGAAACCACTCAGCGTTGTCGCGGTTTGCGGCTCCAACTCAAATGTGCCAACATCCGCCTGCAGGGTTGATCCGGGAGCAAATGAAAACTGATTGGCATAAATATCGAAAAGGGCGATGGACGAAGTGCTGCCAAAATTGAACGTCAGTGACTTATTGATGGCCAAGGTGCCGTTGGGTACCACGAAATCGAATTCTGGCACTTTATAAGACGTCAGATCAATGGTCGGCGTGCCGATGGTGACGTTGGGTGGGCTGCTGGGTGCAAGAAATCCAAAAGCAAAAGTACGTCCTCCCGGTAAAGTAAAATTCGGCATAATGAATTGGCTGGGTAGCGTGGATGAGTTGAGCGTCACTGCGGCGGGTGGTGTGCTTTGTGACGACGTTGACCCATTGTCATTGCCTTTTATGGTATTGGGATCGATCACCCCCACTATCTTAGGCGTGGCCCAATCGCCCACCAGCAGGCCGGTATCCTGGGCTCCGCCGGATTGAATCAACTTAACTTGCTCGGCAATCTGCTCGAGAATCAGGGGCCATGACGGCAGCGGCTGATCGAAGCCCTGCACCAACAAACTGGTCTTGGTCAGGTCATCCAGACGAATGACGATGACCGGGGAAGGGTTTCCGCCCGGCAGGACGAAAGTCATCTGCCCGGGAGCCAGGCGTTGCTGGAGACCGTTGAGATAATTGATCGCGACATGACCTTCCAGGTCGATCACCTTGAAGCCGCCGTTGGGCGTGGTTGTGACAATGAGGGTCGTGCCAAGCACGGACGCCGTGGCCGAACCGGTGTGGATAGTGCCACCGCCCATCCCTTTCGGCGAATGAAACAGCAGGCTGCCCCGCTTCAAATCGATGGTCCGGTTGGCGGGATCGAAGGCAAACACCGTGTTCGCACCGACGCGGGTGATCGTTTTGTCCTCGGCTACCAGTTCCGCGCGCGATGAGATGCCGGTGCGGACGAGATCCGGCATGTTGAAAACTGCGTTTACCACGGCAGGTTTCTCCCGGCTGTCCGCCGTGGAGATGACCCGGACGTCGTTGATCACCTGGGTAAATTTAGACTGCTTCAAGTCCGCCGCATGGCTGACCGAGACAACAAGGTAGCCCCCAAGGCACCAGAAAATGGCAGGCAAAAAAGATTTCGTAGTTTTCACTTTTGCTGGAATAGCAGATTCTTTACCAAAGAATTACTTTTCACGTATCAGTTGCTTGAGCCCAGTCAAACCCGGAACGATAATCTTTTGCGCAAGTTCACAACTTGTTTTGCGGCAAACGTATAAACCTGCGCGGTTTCCCGATGGCCGTTGGGCACATAAGCGGCTCAGCCCTCTGTATAAGTTGTGCAGCGATATCAATTGGTCCGTTGCAATTTCTTTCCTTCCGGTCAATCCGTCAGGACGCCCATTATTTGATGATAACCCCGGGGCCCGAAGAAACAATTTGGCTTTGAGCCGGCAGCCCACCGTAGGTGACATTAGTTATAAAGTTAACGTCGCCGGAAATGGAAAGGCCGTTGGTATTCAACACGCCCGCACTGCTGGTGAGCGTCACCGTGCTGCCGTTGGAAAAAGCGACATTGCTCAGGTTGATGGTGTTAGCCGTCAGGTTGACGGTCATGGAGTCGAGCTTCAAGTTCTGCGCAGTCAGCAAATTGACCGCCGTCAGGTCGATTTTACCGGGCTTCGCCGCCCCAATGCTAAGCTGCGGGCTGCTGTCGCCGCCGTCCACAAAAATGCCGTTGCCGGCGGACACCGACACGTTGTTGACCTGGAAACTGTGACTGACGTCGCTGGTGACAGTAACCGAACCCGCGGCGCTTATGCCGAGCGAACCCGTATTGAGCGTCGAACCGCTCAGCGTCACGCTGCCGTTGAAAGAGGTGATGTTTACTGAATTGGCGGCAACGAGGGAAGAACCGGTGATGGAGACAGCATTGTTGCTGAACAGATCGATGAGATTTTGTGCCTGGATCGAGCTGCCATTGGCGAGTGAAAGCGACGACAGCGCGTCAATGATGACAATACCCGTGGGGGCGTGATCCACGACATTCACTCCGCTCAAGGTCATTCCGCTTGGCCCATCCGCCATCAGGGAAAATTGGCCCACATCCGCCTGCACGGTTGACCCGGGGGCGATTAAAAGCTGATTGCCCGCGGTAAGACCCAGAAAAGACGACGAGCTTTTTGGAAAATTGTTAAACGCCACCGAGCCATTTATAGTCAGTGTATCCGGCGCAAAGAATTCGAAGGCGGCTGTCTGGGCATAGGGACCCAGATCAATCCAAGGGGTGTTAATGAAAATGTTTGGCTTGGTGTCAGGCGCCATAAATTCCACTATGGGGGGGCTTGTGGGACCCGAAATAGTGGAAATAAAAGTGGGATCCAGCATGGGGGAATTGATCGTCACAGCGTCAGCCGGACCGTTGTTGGTTCGGGCGGCAGGGATCGTATTGGGATCAATCTGCACCACCTGCACACTGCTGGAACTGGCCTCATCGCCCACGAGCAGGCCGGTGTCCTGGGCCTGGCCCGATTCAATTTGCTTAACCTGCGCATCGACCTGCTGCTGAATCAAAGGCATGGACGGCAATGGCGCCGCAAACCCCTGCACCAGGTGGCTTTCCTTGGCCAAGGTATCGAGGCGAATCGTGAGGACCGGGGCGGGATGTCCGCCAGCCAGGACGAACGTCATCTGGCCGGGATACAAATCCTGACGGATGCCGTTGAGAAATTTAATCGCGACGTGGCCTTCCAGGTCGATTACCTTGAAGCCACCGCTGCGCGTGGTCGTGACGATGAGGGTGGTGCCGAGCACGGACGCCGTGGCCGAACTGGTGCGAATGGTGCCGCCACCCTTCCCCTTCGGCGAATGAAACAGCAGGCTGCCCTGCCGCAAATCGATCGTCCGACTCGCGGGATCGAAGGAGAAAATCGTGTTCGCGCCCACGCGGGTGATCGTTTTGTCCTCGGCCACCAGTTCCGCGCGCGATGAGGCGCCGGTGCGGACGAGATCCGGCATGTTGAAAACTTCATTTACCGCGGCAGGTTTCTCCAAGTTGTTCGCGCTGGAGATGACCCGGACGTCATTGACCACCTGTGTGAACTTCGACTGCTTCAAGTCGGCCGCGTGAGCGATGGAGGCCACCAAGAAACCTCCAAAATACAATGAAACGGCGAGCTGCTTTTTCATATGTTTAAGGTGGTTTTTGAATCGCTGTCGGTTCTCAGCGAGAAGCCACTCTCTCAATGGTTATGGTGTATCAAACAATTTAATGCAAATCCAGCCAATTACTTATGCATTTATCTTAAAACCATGTAGGGATGAACCCCCAGGCTGGCTGCGATGTATTTTCCACAGAAGCCGCGAAGAGCCGCTGGAATTCCACCATCAAAGGCAAAAGCAGAGGCTGCCGGTAAATTTGGTGCAACCCGACCCCAGTCGCTTCGCTTCCTTTGCGACCTTTTGTGAAAAGTGCTAGGGCAACCCGTCTTATTGACGATCCAGCTTTATTTCTCGGAAAGCGTGTGTGAGCCGTCCCAATTGTCCGGGGGCGGTTGTTTGATATAATCCGCGCAGCGCCCAGCGTACATGGTGCAGAGAAAATCCCCGCCGCCGATTTCCTTCTGCACGGTTTCAAAGCGGGTGATGGCCCCGGCAAATTGCCGGCCGCGATAAAGTTTGATCGCCTCATGATACGTCGCCAGCCACGCGGGCGGCGGTTGCGAACGATCGCTCAGCACGCCAAACACCTCCACCGGCCTGGTCTTGCCCTTGAAGGTCAATAAGTCCACTGCGCGATAAACAAACTGGTCGTGGGTCAATTTCTCGGCCTCTTCACCGATCAGGATGTCCATGTGAAACTGCTTGGTCGCGCTCTCCAGCCGCGCCGCCAGGTTCACCCCATCGCCGAGCACGGTAAACTCCATGCGTTGCGGGTGCCCGATGTTGCCGACAATGACTTCCCCGTGGTTGACGCCAATGCCGATGGCCAGTTTCGCGCGGTCGGGATTGTCCTTCCAGCGATCATTCAGTTTCGCCAGCGTAGGGCGCATTTGCAGGGCGGCATTCACCGCCCGCCGCGCATCCACTCCCAGCCCGTCGCTGTGGGTGTCGCCCCACGCCGCCATGATCGCGTCGCCGATGAATTTTTGCAGCGTGCCCTCTTCCTTCAAAACAATCCCGACCATGTCGGCAAAATATTCGTTGAGCTGGGCCACCAGTTTTCCCGCATCGGTACTTTCCGTCATCGTCGTGAACCCGCGGATGTCGGAAAACAAAATGGTGACCGGCTGCTTGCGTCCGCTCAAAGCTTCCTCGAAGGAGCGCTTGTCGTCCAGGATCGTCCGGGCGACATTTTTTGAAACATACCGATCCAACACATTGCGGTAGCGCCGCCGCTCGATTTGCTCGAGGGCAAACTGGAAAACGACGCCGAAGGAACCGGTCGTAACCAGGCAAAACAAAGGCGGCATCATGAGCAGGACGCAATGCCCGGGCCCGAAGGCGACCTGGCACGCCGCCACGAAAGCCACCGCCACTCCCGCCAGCAAAAGCGCCTTGATCAGCGCATGGTGAATCCACAAACAAATGCCCAGCGTCAGCCCGAGGATGAACAAGGTAAGCACGGCACTGAAGATTGGCTCAGGTTCGCCCAGCGAGCTGTTCTCCAAAAGCGTGGCCATCATCTGCGCCTGGACTTCGGGGCCGGGCATGGTGCCGAACGGCGTCCGGTGGATGTCGTGAAAAATTTCCGCCATGGGGCCGACGACGACGATTTTGTCGCGGAAAATGCTCCCGCCGTTGAACGGCGGCGCCTGCCACAGTTTATCCACGAACATTTCTTCCAATGGCAGTGCATCGTAAGTGCCCGCCGGCCCGCGAAAGTCGATGAAGTTGTTGCGATCGTATGGTGGCGTGCGGACTTCGCCGGTGAATTTTTCCACCGCCAACGCGCTCATATGGATGAGATCGTCCGGATATTTGTCGGCGAATTTTTGCAACTGCGGTGTTTCACGCTCGATGGAGGTGCGGTATCGGCCACGGCGCTCAACCCCGTCGGGATCAGCCCACAGATTGACCATCCCGACGATGTCTTTGGTGCCCGGCAACAAAAGCTGCGAATTCGGCGGAGTATATTTCTGAAAGGTTTTTCCGTTCACATCCTCGGAGGAAAACTGCGATCCAATCACAACATGGTCTTTGTACTTTTGCAGGGCCTGGGCAAAAACACCGTCGCCGTCGGTTTCGGCGGCAAAAACCAAATCGAACACCACCACCTTGGCGCCGGCGGCCATGAGTTTTTCCAGCACGGCCGCATACACGCGGCGATCCCACGGCCACGGCTGTTGCATCAATTGCAACGTCGGAGAAGCGGCGATTTCTTCCGGCGCAAGCTCATCCATCGAAAGAGTGCTGTTGGCCAGGCCCACCAACTTGATGTCAGGATGCGCCAGCCTCTCCGCCCTAGTGTTGTAACGATGGTCAATCAGAGCCCCCTGCCATTTTTGCCAGAAATCGAACTCGGTTATTTTAGGCCAGCGCCAAAACGGCAGCCCAAAAGCCAGAAGTCCCACCGCGACAATAATCCACTTCGCATGTTGGATCAGGAACTTGACCATGGTGTTTATGGTATCAAGTAACAAGTGTCAGGTATCAAGTAACAAGATAGCCGACCACCCCTGACTCCCGAATCCTGCATCCTAATTCCTAATCCTGATACTTGCTACTTGGAACCTGTCACTTCGGCCCATGCCGTCCGTCGTCCTTGACAGGCCATGGTCGCATCGCTTATTCAGCTAACTTTTCCGCAACTCGAAAACCTCTTCGCAACCCACCGTCATGGCCGCCGCAAACGACATCCGCAAAGGACAAGTAATCAAGTTCAACAACGAACCCCACCTGGTCATGGAGACGCAGCACCGCACGCCCGGCAACCTGCGCGCCTTCGTCCAGGCCAAGATGCGCAACCTCAAAAATGGCCGCTCGATGGACCAGCGCTTCAACTCCACCGAGTCGCTCGAAGTGCTCTCGACCGACCGCAAGACCCTCGAGTTCAGCTACGCCGATCGCGACGCCTTCGCTTTCATCGATCCGAAAACCTACGAACAGGTCGAGCTCAGCGCGGTGCTGGTTGGCGACGCCAAATTCTACCTTGTGGCCAACGGCAAAGTCGAAGTGCTCTTCGTGGACGACAAGCCGCTGACCATCGACCTGCCCTCGGCGGTCGAGCTCAAGATCGTGGAGTCTTCCGACGGCATTCGCGGCGACACCGCGAGCAACGTTCAGAAACCCGCCAAGCTCGAAACCGGCCTGGTTGTCCAGGTCCCCCTCTTTATCAAGGAAGGCGACACCGTGCGCGTGAGCACCGCCGACGGTTCCTACCTCAGCCGGGCGTGAGGCGTCGCGGCTTTTTTCGCCGCAAGCGATTTCATTAATACAACCCGCAGCTCACCCCCGCGGGTTTTTTTGCGGTCACACCAAACAATCCGAAAAATTTACCGCGGATACCGCGGATTGACGCGGATGCTTCCGTTGTCATCCCGAGCCGAGCGAGGAATCTCGTTTTAAATCCTCAGGTTGGTCAGCGGATTGAGATTCCTCGCACAGCTCGGAATGGCAGAGCCTGTTATCAAATAAAAAGCCGACCGGAATCCGGTCGGCTTGAAGGTTTTTGAAGCTTTTGCTTTTGCGCTGGCTCTGTCCGCCGCTTACGCCACGCGTTCGACAATGAGCGGCGGGGGCGTGGGGCGCTTGGGCGCGAGGCGGTAGGCGTTCTTGAAATATTCGAGCGCCTGCTCGAGCTTCGACTCGTCGTTGTAATGGATCATCATGAGCGGCTCGCCTTGCTTCACCTGCGTGCCGACTTTTTTGATTTCCGAAACGCCGACCGCGTAATCGATCTTGTCGTGCGGGTGTTCCTTGCCGCCGCCGAGGAGGTGGACGCCACGGGCGATCATGGCGGCGTTGATGGTATGGACATAGCCACGCTTGGGCGCGGGCAGCTTGCGGATGTGTTTCGCCTGCGGAAACTTTTCCGGATGATCGATGTAGCTGATGTCACCGCCCTGCGCCTTGACGAGGTCCTTGAACTTCGCGAGCGCGGAGCCGTCGGTCAGGTGGCGCTGCACGGTTTGCTTGGCGGAGAGCGTGGAACCGGCGACGCCGGCGAGGCGGACGATTTCCATGCCGAGCTTGAGGACAAGTTCCTTCATGTCCTCGGGGCCCTGGCCCTTGAGCAGCGCGATGGCTTCCTTGACTTCGAGGGAAGTGCCGACGGTGTCGCCGAGCGGCTGGTTCATGTCAGTGACGAGGGCGACACAGCGGCGTTTCATGGAGCGGCCAACGCGGGTCATCGAGCGCGCGAGTTGCTTGGCCTGCTCGAGCTCCTTGATGAAGGAACCGTTGCCCCACTTCACATCGATGACGAGGCCTTCGGACCCTTCGGCCAGTTTCTTGGAAAGGACACTGCCCGTGATGAGCGGGAGGCTCGGGATGGTGCCGGTTTCCTTGCGGAGTTCGTAGAACTTGGCATCGGCCGGCGCGAGGTCTTCACTCTGCTCAACGATGGCGCCGCCGATGCGCGCGAGTTGCGAGGAAAAATGCTCGATCGTCTGGGTGCCCTTGAAGCCGGGGATGGCGGCGAGTTTATCAAGGGTGTTGATGATGTGGTCGTGCTCGACCCCGCACATCATTGGCACAACGACTCCGCTGGCCATGGCGAGCGGCACGAGGACAAGCGAGGTTTTGTCGCCCACTCCACCCGTGGAGTATTTGTCGATTTTCGGCTTCGCGATGTGCGACAGATCAATAACTTCGCCCGAAAGCATCATTTCCTCGGTGAGGTCGGCCGTCTCCTGCGCGGACATCTGTTGAAAGAAAATCGCCATCAACAGCGCAGAAAGCTGATGCTGGGGCATCTCGCCGTCGATCGTGCTATCAATAATATATCGAATTTCTTCTTGGGTGAACTCCCCGCCGTCACGTTTCTTCTCAATTAAGGTAACAAACGCAGGTTTCACAAACCGGCGCGGTGGGATATGGCGTTTACTCATGGATGGGTTATGCGAATAAGGATGCGAGCCCGCTGGCTCTAAAAGTTTACCAAAAAACACGTAGGGCCTTCATTGTCGAGACAATTTTACACACCCAAGGTCGTCTTGCTCGCTGGCAATTCATCGCCAGCCAAGGTGTTCCAACTCCACGCTTGCGCGACAGGCATGCCCGGCACTGAAGTGTGAGGGATGCATGTTCCGTTCGCCATCGCCGGCAATCTTGAGGCGGCACTTAAGACCGCCGCCAGCCACGCCGGCCTTGAAGCTGTTGCCTTTGTGCCTGAAGTCCGGCCAGCCGACCCCCGCCACGGCGACTTTCAGGCCAACGGCGTGCTCGGCTACGCTAAAGCCCGCAAGCTCAACCCGCGCCAGGTTGCGGAGCAGCTTGTGGCCGCGCTGCCGGAGGATATTCAGCAGCAATGCGATGTCGCCATTGCCGGCCCCGGTTTTATCAATTTCACGCTCAAGCCCGCCACGTTGCTCGCCTGGTTGAACGACTATGACTCGGAAGAGCACCTGGCAACGGGTGCAGCGGAGTTCAACCAAGGCCATCGCAACGTGGTCGATTTCAGTTCACCCAACACCGCCAAGCAGCTCCACGTCGGCCATATCCGCGGTATAGTCATTGGCGAGGCCATCAGCCGTCTGCTCAAGTTTTGCGGCGCCGAGGTCATCCGAGACAACCACATCGGCGACTGGGGCACCGGGTTTGGCAAACTCATCTGGGCTTACAAACGCCACCTCGATGTGGCGGCCCTGGCGCGCGACCCCCTCGATGAATTCGAACGCCTCTACAAAGTTGGCAACACGGCTGCCGCGGCCGATCCCGCCGTGCTCAAGGAGGCACAGCAGGAACTGGTGAAGCTCCAGTCCGGCGATCCTGAAAACCTGGCGATCTGGAAAAAAATCAGCGACACCAGCCTCGCCGCCTTCCAAAAAATCTACGACCTGCTCGGCATTCGCTTCGACGTCGTGCTCGGCGAAAGTTTCTACAACGACAAGCTCTCACAGGTTTACGACGAACTCACCGCCTGCGGCCTGGCCGAGGTGAGCCAGGGCGCGCTGGTGGTCTTTCATCCCGAGCATCCGCGTTTCAAGACCCAGCCGTTCATCATCCGCAAGTCCGACGGCGCGGCCAACTACGCCTCGACCGACCTCGCGACCATGCTCTACCGCGTCGATCACTTCCATGCCGACACCATCATCGTCCTCACGGACACGCGGCAGAACGATCACTTCGAGCAACTTTGGCTGACGACCAAAAAATGGTTCGAGAAAACAGGCCGCAAGCCACCGCATTTCGAGCATGTGTCGTTCGGTTCCATCCTCGGCGAGGACGGCAAGGCCATCAAAACCCGCTCCGGCGACCCGATCAAACTCAAGGCCCTGCTCGCCGAGGCCGAAGAACGCGCCTTCGCACTCGTCACGGAAAAAGCGCCGGACCTGCCCGAGGCCGAGCGGCGCGACATTGCCAACGCCGTCGGCATCGGCGCCGTGCGCTATGCCGACCTCGCGCAGAATCGCAGCAGCGACTACATCTTTGACTGGGACAAAATCCTCTCGTTTGAAGGCAACACCGCCCCCTACCTCCTCTACGCCGTCACGCGCATCCACTCGATCTTTCGCAAAGCCGGCCTCGACCCGAGTGATCGCACGGCCACCGCGGGCGCGACGCCGCCCGCGACCGACACCGAGCTCGCTCTCGCCCGCAAACTGACCGGCTTCGCCGCCACGCTCCAGCTCACGACGACGCAGCTCCGTCCACATTTCCTTTGCACCTACCTCTACGAGCTCGCGGGCCAGTTCAGCACCTTCTATGCGGCCGACAAAGTCATCGTGGACGATCAGGCCCTGCGCGCCCGCCGCCTGCTCCTCTGCGCCCGCACGCTCCTCGTGCTGGAGACAGGCCTGCATCTCCTTGGCCTGCGCACACTCCAGCGCATGTAAAAACAACAAAAGTTTGTTAACCCGAACAGGCCTACCGACAAAACTCTTGCCGCTTCCCCCTCCCCCGCCCAATCTACATTTTTCATGCCCACGCAGGAATTTTACATCCGCAACGCGGGTGCTACCGAGGCCCGCGGCCCCTTCACTCAGGAACAGCTCTCTTCCCTGGCCGAAGCCGGGCAAGTGGGGCTCGACACGCTTTATTACGAAAGCACCTCTGAGAAATGGATTCCGGTCGGCGCCAATGCCGACCTCAAGAACGTGCTCTTCCCCGAGAAGAAAAAGCTCACGGTCAAGGCCAAGACCAATGTCGCCACCCTTAACGTCGAGAAGGAAGACCAGACGCCCATCACCATAAATGACATGCTGGCCGCCGCTGAGGGCAAAACGGACGACACCAAGCATGCCAAGGATCCTGCCATCGCCCGCGGCCGGGCCGCCAAAATCGGCCTCTATGCCTGCACGCTCTTTCTTTTCGTCGCAGCTGCCTCGGAAATCCTGCCTTCCATCAACGAGCTGCTCGCACTCGACATCAACAAGCTGCTGGGCCAACCGCTCGTCTTGCTTGGCGCCTTTGACCTCATCCTCACCCTGCTGCTCCTGCTGCAGATGGTAACATTGTACCCGCTCGTCCGCTTTCGCGCCGCGCTCGGCCTTGGTTTTATCGGCTTCCTGTTCTGGATGCGGGGGGAGACGCCACCACTGCTGGCGGTCGCCGCCGGCTCGGTTGGGCTCTATCTCAGCACGATCTTTTTGGATTTCATGGTACTTGGCATTTCCGTCGGGCTCGGTCTTGCCGGCATGCTGGGCTTCGCCTATTACATGCTGATGACTTAGAACTCGTTTGGGTGGTTGAAATGAGTTCTTATATCCGCCGCAGCGCAGGATTTTCACTTACATGGCGCGGATGACTCATCGTTGGAGAAAACTCTCCCGGCTGCTGAAAAAAGACATCTGGCAACCCTCCTGTCTGAACGACCCTTCGCTCCGCGGACGCTTTTACGCCGTTCTGCGCGTGATCTCCATCACCGTAAGCGGGCTTTTTGAAAACAAGACCGCCAGCCGCGCCGCTGCGCTTAGTTTCAGCTCGCTGCTCGGGCTCGGTCCGCTGGTGGCCATTGTCGTGCTCGTGGCCGGCTTCGTGCTCGACAAAAACGACCCCCATGTCGCCGTCAATGCCCTCCACCGGGTCATCACCTTTATCGCGCCCTCGATCTCGGAATACGAAAAACTTTCCGACCAGGGCAAGGCCCCGCCGCTGCCCGAGGCCAAAAGCGACGTCGTCTCCGCCGCGATGCTTAAAATTCACCCGGCGGCGGCGGACACCAGCCTGAATCCAGCTGCCACCCCGGCACCGAATCCATCCGCAGCCCCAGCCCACGCGCCACCCCCGGGCAAAGTCGCCGTCAACGAGGATCTCGTGCAGCTGATCAACGGCTTTATCGCCGGCTCGCACTCCGGCACGGCGGGTGTCGTCGGCGCGCTTACCCTCATCATCATCGTGCTGCAGCTTTTCACCTCGATCGAAAACGCCTTCAATGAAATCTGGGGCGTGCGACGCGGTCGCAGCCTGCTCATGCGCGTCGTGTTTTACTGGACCGTGCTCACCCTCGGGGCCGTGCTTTTTTTCGCCGCGGTTGCCGCACTCGGCGCCAGCGCGTTCCTCAACGTTTTCATCGAGCATCTGCCCCTCGGCGCCAACCTGCTCGGCTTGCTGGTCGCGCTCCTGCCCTCGCTTTCCGTCGTGGTGCTCATCCTCGTCCTGATGCTTTTCTACCGCTTCATTCCCAACACCCGTGTGTTCTGGCGCGCAGCGTTCATCGGGGCACTCGTCGTGGCGGGGCTGCTCGTGTTAAACAACTATCTCGCCTTCTTTTATTTTCGCCGCGTTCTCATCAACAAAAGCCTCTACGGCTCGCTGGGCATCCTGCCGATGCTCATGTTCGGCCTCTACATCTTCTGGTTCTTCGTGCTGGTCGGCGGACAACTCAGCTATGCCGTGCAAAATGTGCGCTTCCGCAGCAGCCAGGCGGCCTGGCACACCCTCGCCGAATCCACGCGCGAACGCCTGTCGCTCGTCGTGCTGCTCACCATCAGCCGTCGCTTCCAGGAAGACCTGTCGCCCGTCAACGCCTCCCAGCTCGCCACGCTGCTCAAGGTCTCCACCCAAATCCTCAACGAATGCCTCAACTGCCTCGTCGACCTGAAGTTTATCACCCCCATCCCGCCCGCGGGTAGCGACTCGCCCACGGATTACCTCTATCAACCCGCCCGGCCGCTGTCCCATATCACCTTGCAGGAATTCAAGCTGGCCTTCGACAACTACGGCGCCGATCCTGCCGGCGACACCCTCGACGGGATCGACCCGATTGCCCGTTCCTACCGCGAGCACATGCTCACGCTCGGCCAGGACAAGTTCCTTTCCAAGCCACTCGACCAGTTGCTGTCGGATTTCCCCTTTGATGAAACCCGGCCGCCTTTCACCCGCATCGCCGCACAGTGACGAAACAGCGTTTGATTGAAATAGGGGAATAATTTGAAAGTTTGATTGCTCCCCCATGCAATGCCACCTAACTGCTCCATGATGGTCTCTCGCAAAACCAGTCAAACCCGTTCGCGCCTTCTGCTGGCGGCGGCTCTGGTTTGGTTTGTATCCGTCACCCTCTGCTCGACAAAATTGGTGGTGGAGACGCCGCATCACATGGTCGGCCCGGCGCATCACCATCACGCCTGCAACGATACCTGCGGCTGCGAATCGATCCATGCAGTTTCCGCGCAGGATTTTTATTCCAGCCTGGCCAAGGCGCCCGCGCCCGCTGGTCCATTATTTTTCTTCTTCCCCACGGATAATGTTTTCAACGAATCACACCTGGTTGCCCTGCATCGGCAAAACACCGACCCGCCGGAACGATTATCGTTCGCCGAACTGGTGCTGCAACACGGCTTGTTGAGCCACGCTCCCCCGCGTTCTGCCTGAACGCTTCGCTCCGCGCCAAATTTGGCGCGCGACGGAGTTTTTTATCCGTGCCCGGCGATGGCCGCGCACGTTTGCTCGCATGGTGGGTGCTTTGCACCGCCCGCGTGAATAAACCAAGCCCGACCGGACCATGACTGATCCCTCAAAATCTCCTGCAGAAACCAAGATGAAATTTCTTCTCCCGCTTTTCCTCTCACTTGTGCTGCTCGCCGGTTGCGCCGCGCCAGCCGGCACGGCTTATCGTGACACCCATGCTGACATCGCCGTCCACACCGGTTATCCCGTCGTACCCGACGCCAGCCTCGCCCGCACCGTGTCCGCATTGCTGGCGCGCCCGCTCACGTCCGATTCCGCCGCGCAGATTGCGCTCCTCAACAACGCCGGTCTCCGCGCCGACTTCAAGGACATCGGCATCGCCCAGGCCGATTGGGTCGAGGCCGGCCTGCTCAAAAACCCCGAACTCGGCCTCGGCCTCGGTTTCCCCACCAGCCCGCCGTCGGCCGCGCGCATCACGGCATCGTTCACCCAAAGCTTCCTCGACCTGCTCACGCTGCCGAGCCGCAAGAAAATCGCCACGGCCGAGCTCGAGGCCGTGCGCCTGCGCATCGCCGACGAGGCCCTCACGCTGGTGGCCGAAACCAAAAGCGAATTCTACCTGCTGCAGGCGCAGCAACAGATTCTCGATCGCCTGCAAAATGCGCTCGAACTCGAGCATGCCTCCGCCGAGCTCGCGCGGCTGCAGCACGACGCCGGCAACATCTCCGACCTCGCTCTCCTGCAGCGCCAGGCGGCCTACGATCAGCTGCGCCTCGATGGCGCGCGCGCCCAGGCCGGCTTGCAGCTCGAGCGCGAAAAACTCAACCGACTGCTCGGCCTGGCCGATGCGCCCACCCACTGGCAGATCGACGACGCGCTCGCACCGGTGCCCGCGTCTGAACCGCCGCTCGACCAACTCGAAACGCTCGCCCTCGACCAGCGCTTCGATCTCGCCGCGGCCAAGGCCGACTTCACCGCGGCCGCGCGCGTGCTTGGCCTCGCCGAAAATTACCGCTTCACCAACTCCGTCGACCTCGGCGCCGAATTCGAGCGCGACGTGGACCGGCAAAAAACGCTCGGCCCGACGATCGGTCTTGAACTGCCGATTTTCAATCACGGCGCCGCGCGGATGCAACGCGCCAAGGCCCGGCTCCGCCAGGCCGCCGACCGGCTTGAGGCGCTCGCCGCGGTTGTCCGCAGCGAAGTGCGCGTGGCGCGCGACCGTTTGCTCGCCGCTCACGACGCCGCCATGCTCTATCGCAATACCCTCGTGCCCGAGCAACATCGGCTGCTCGAACTTACCCTCCAACACTACAATGGCATGTTCGCCAGCGCCTACGAACTCGTCCTCACCAAACAAAACGAACTCGCCGCCGAACGCGGTGAAATCGAAGCCAGCCGCGACTACTGGAGCGCCCGCGCCGAACTCGAGCGCGCCGCCGGCGGCAGCCTCACCCTGATCAACTCTCAACCCGCCACCCAGCCATGATCTCCCGCCGCCAACTGCTCAAAACCAGCGTCATCGCACTCGCCGCCGGCCCCTCCCTTCTGCAACACGCCGCCCGCGGTGAGCCTGTCGAATCCGCTCGCGGTGAGCCTGTCGAATCCGCCCGCGGTGAGCCGTCTCGACAAGCCCGTTCGACAAGCTCAGGGTCCCGAGCCAGTCGAGAGACTCAAGGCCCCGAGCATGTCGAGGGGCCTGTCGAATCCGCCCGCGCCGCCGAGCCATCGCCAGCTGATCCCGGCAGCGCTTCGACCGGAGCCGGCCGCTCGCCGCTCACCGTGCCGAATGGCGCATTGCTGCCGTGGCGGCTCGTCGGTGGCGTGAAAGTTTTTCACCTCGTCGCCGAGGAAGTTGACCACGAGTTCGCACCCGGCCTTCGCGCCAAGTGCTGGGGGTACAATGGCCGCACGCCCGGTCCCGTCATCGAAGCCGTCGAGGGCGACCATGTGCGCATTTATGTTACGAACAAACTTCCCGAGGCCACCAGCACGCACTGGCACGGGGTTTTTGTGCCCAACGGCATGGACGGCGTCGGCGGCCTCACCCAGCAACCCATCCCGCCCGGTGCGACGTTCAAATACGAATTCACCCTCCGCCAGCACGGCACCTTCATGTATCACCCGCACGTCGATGAGATGACGCAGATGGGACTCGGCATGACCGGCATGTTCGTCGTCCATCCGCGCGATGCAGAAACACCGCCTCCCGACCGCGATTTCTCGCTCATGCTGCACGAATGGCGGATCGATCCCGGCGCCGCGCGGCCCGACCCGACCGAGATGACGGACTTCAATGTGCTCACGCTGAACAGCAAGGTCTACCCCGCGACCGCCCCGCTCATCGTGAAAAAAGGCGACCGCGTGCGCATCCGCCTCGGCAACCTCGGCGCGATGGACCATCATCCGATCCACCTGCACGGCTACGCGTTCAAAATCATTGCCACCGACGGCGGCGCCGTGCCCGCCTCCGCCCAGCGCCCCGAGACCACGGTGCTGGTGCCGGTGGGCGCCGTCCGCGTGGTCGAGTTCGTCGCTGACGCGCCCGGCGACTGGCCAATGCACTGTCACATGACCCACCACACCATGACGCAGATGGGCCACGGCATGCCCAATCTCATCGGCGTGGACACGAGCAAACTCGATCCGCAGCTGCAAAAACATCTCCCCGGCTATATGAGCATGGGCCAGACCGGTATGAGCGACATGGCCGAGATGGGCATGGCCGTCCCGGGCAACAGCACGCCGATGGTCGGCGGCTCCGGCCCGCACGGCTACATCGACATGGGCGGCATGTTCACGATTTTGAAAGTGCGCGACACCCTCGCCGACTACGACACCGATCCCGGCTGGTATCAGGCCCCGCCGGGCACGGTCGCCGGCCCCGCAACCGCGGATGAACTCCGCCACGATCTCGGCGAAACATGAAAAGATTTTGAGGGTTTGGTTGCCACCTGGCGTATATTGTATGGCTGCATCCGCCAACGGCTGGCGGTCTCGATTCGTTTTTTCCATGAAGCACGACTCTCACGAGCACGATCACCCGCCCAAGAACTGCTGCCATGGGCACAGTGACGCGAAGGCCACTGGGCGCGCGGCCTATTTCTGCCCGATGTGCGAAGGCGTGGAATCGGATCAGCCGGGAGATTGTCCAAAATGCGGCATGGCACTCGAGCGCAACCCCACCGCCACTGCGGCCAAAACAATCTACACCTGCCCGATGCATCCCGAGATCGAGCAGGATCATCCCGGCTCGTGCCCGATTTGCGGCATGGCACTGGAGCCAAAGACGGTCTCCGCCGTGCCGGAAGAAAATCCCGAACTGCGCGACATGACACGGCGTTTTTGGTTCGGCACCGCCCTCGCCGGGCCCGTGCTGCTGCTCTCGATGGGCGGCCGGATGTTTGCCTCGCTCGTTCCACCGCATCTTTCGCCATGGCTGCAATTCGCGCTGAGTACACCCGTCGTATGGTGGGCCGGCTGGCCGTTTTTTGTGCGGGGCTGGCGGTCGGTGCTCACTTTCAACCTGAATATGTTCACGCTCATCGCGCTGGGCGTGGGCACAGCCTACGGCTACAGTGTCGTTGCACTCTTCGCGCCGGAAATTTTTCCCGGCGAAATGCGCGCGCATGGCGGCATGGTCGATGTTTACTTCGAGGCGGCGGCGGTCATCACCGTGCTCGTCCTGCTCGGGCAGGTTTTGGAATTGCGCGCCCGGAGCCGCACTGGCGCGGCCATTCGCGCCCTGCTCGACCTCGCGCCCAAAACCGCCCGGATCGTGCGCGATGGACAAGAAGAAGGAATTCCGCTCGAACAAGTGAACGTGGGCGACCTCCTGCGCGTCCGGCCGGGCGAACGCGTGCCGGTGGACGGCAGCATCGAGCAAGGCCTGAGCAGCATCGACGAATCCATGCTGACCGGCGAGCCCATGCCGGTCGAAAAGCGAGTCGGCGATAAAGTCTCGGGCGCGACGATGAACGGCACCGGCTCCTTCGTGATGCGCGCCGAACGCGTGGGCCGCGACACTTTGCTGGCCCAAATTGTGCAAATGGTCGCCGACGCCCAGCGCAGCCGTGCGCCCATCCAACAGCTGGCCGACAAGGTTTCGGCCATTTTCGTGCCGGCCGTCGTCGGCGCGGCCGGGCTCACTTTTATCGCGTGGATGATTGGGGGGCCGGAACCGCGTCTCGCCTATGCACTGACTGCTGCTGTCTCCGTGCTCATCATTGCCTGCCCGTGTGCGCTCGGCCTCGCGACGCCGATGTCGGTCATGGTCGGAGTTGGCCGCGGCGCACACGCCGGCATCCTGATCAAAAATGCCGAGGCCCTCGAGAAACTTGAAAAAGTCGACACCCTGGTCGTGGATAAAACCGGCACGCTGACCGAAGGCAAACCACGCCTCACCACCGTGCAGCCAGCGACTGGTTTTGGTGAAACCGAGTTGATCGCGCTGGCCGCCGCGGTCGAACAAGCCAGCGAGCACCCGCTCGCCGCGGCCATCGTGCGCGGTGCGCAGGAACGCAAGCTCGCGCTCGCGAAGGCGGAAATTTTCCAGTCCTTCACCGGCGGCGGCGTGAGCGGCACGGTCAACGGCCGTCGCGTGCTCGCCGGCCAGGCCTCGTTTCTGCAAAGCCAGGGCGTCGCCATCGATGCGGAAGCGTCCGCGTCGCTCCAGGCCGAAGGACAGACGGTGGTCTTTGTCGCGTTTGACGGGCGTTTTTCCGGGATGCTTGGCATTTCCGATCCGCTCAAACCGACCGCGGCCGCGGCTCTCGCCGAATTGCGCCGCCTCGGCCTGCGCATCGTCATGCTAACCGGAGACCATGAACGCACGGCACGCGTCATCGCCAAAAAACTTGCCGTCGATGAAGTCGAAGCCGGCGTGAAACCCGCCGACAAGTATGCCCGCGTGCGCGCCCTGCGCGCCGCCGGCCGCATCGTTGCCATGGCGGGCGACGGCATCAACGACGCGCCCGCGCTCGCCGAGGCCGATGTGGGCATCGCCATGGGCACCGGCACCGACGTGGCCATGCAGAGCGCCGGCGTGACGCTCGTGAAAGGCGACCTCAACGCCATCGTGCGCGCGATTCAGCTCAGCCGCGCCGTCATGGCCAACATCCGGCAAAACTTGTTTCTTTCGTTCGTCTACAACCTGCTCAGCGTGACCCTTGCCGCCGGCGTGTTTTATCCGTTTTTCGGCTGGCTGCTCAGCCCGATGATCGCCAGCGCCGCCATGAGCCTCAGTTCGGTCAGCGTCATCACCAACGCCCTGCGCCTGCGCCGAGCGAAGCTGTAAAACATTTCTTTGGGTTATGGTGACGGCGGATTAAGGAGGATCCCCCTACCCGCGGGCCGCGCAAGTTCGCAAAACTCGATCCTCCAACTTGGTACTTGAAACTTCAAAATCCCATGAGGGTTTTTTGACCGGGAGGGGTATTACCTGCTGAACACAGTTCAATTCTCAAATCCCATGAAAACCACCCATAAAGTCCTCCTTCTCGCGAGCCTTGTCTCAGGGTTCGCTTCGCTTTCCTTCGCCGGTCCTGGCCTCCAGTACTGGCAGTACCAAACGTCGACCGCGATCCAACCGGCCACCAACGGCCCCTGTGAACGCATGCTGGCACCCAACACCGGAGCCACCACCAGCAAAGTTCCCGTGGTTTCGGTCAAATGCACGCCCGAGCTAATGAAGACCGATGCGCTCTGCCAGAAAAATTGCGGCCTGAATTCAGCCAAATCGGACGCCAGCTGCCAATCCATGCTCGTGCGCAATACCGGACTCACGGCCGACAGGGTCCCGTACATTTCCGTTGCTTGCACGCCGGAGTTGAAATCGAACGACGCTGCCTGCCAGAGCCATTGCCGCCTGTGACCATCAATCACGAGTGGACTCAGATGTTAGCCCTGTTACACTCATAAATAACCAGTTCCTCGTCCGGCGGCAAATCCGCCGGACGAGGAACAATTTCAATTCCATGAAAGACGATCCCAAACTACGCCAGACGCTCCAAGCGTGGCAGGTCTCGCCGTCGGCCGCCCCCGATTTCAACAACTCCGTCTGGCGTCGCGTCGCAGCGGAGGAAGACCACGGCTTCGCCGGAATCTGGACCCGGCTGGGCGACTGGCTCCTCGTCCAGTTGCCCCGGCCCGCCTATGCTTCGGCGCTGCTTTGCGCCGCAGTCGCGATCGGTTTCGCCACCGCCAGCCTTCAGGCCAGCCACGCCCGCGTGAATTACCGCGCTGAACACGCCCGCCAATACCTGAACTCGATCGATCCGCTCGCCATGATGGAAAACCTGCCGCGATGAAACGGATTCTCATCGTTCTGATCCTGGCGGTGGCGTTTGGCGTCGCGTCCTATCGGATCAGTTACCACTGCGCCATGGCCTCCGTCGTAATCACGCCGGACGGCACGGATGCCGAGCTCGGCTGGTTGAAGCACGAATTTGCCCTCACGCCGGCCCAGTACGAAAAAGTCCTGGCCCTGCACCACGCCTACAGCCCCGTCTGCGGCGGGCATTGCGCCCGCTACATGGCGGCGCGCGAGCATCTCAAGTCTTTGCTGAAGGAAAATACCGCCTGGTCGCCCGAAGTAGGCGCGACCATCGAGGAAATTGCGCGCATCCGCGGTGAATGCCGGCAATCGATGTTGCGTTACGCCTACGACGTGGCCGCCTGCATGGCACCCGAGCAAGGCCAGCGCTATCTCGACATGATCCGCGCGCAAATCCTTTGCGAGGATCCCGTCAACATGATGGGGAATCCGCGCTAACAGGCTGCTAGGGAATTTACTTAGCGGAAATACAACGGGGCTCCCATTCCCAACCCACGGCCGATCGCGTAGTCTTTGCATCATGCAACTCAAAATCCGTTTAGCAGGCTGCTGAAGCCCCATGCCGCCCACTGACCCCAATGATGGCGACCTGATGTTGCGCCTGCAAAATGGGGACGACCGTGCGCTCGATCTCCTGATGAACCGCTGGCAGGTGCCGCTGCGACGCTTTCTATACCGCTGGCTGCACAACGACGCCGACGCGCTTGACTTTGCACAGGAAACATTCGTGCGCGTTTACCGGCACCGCGAGCGTTTCCGGCCCGGTGCGAAATTCTCCACCTGGCTCTTCGCCATCGCGCTCAATCTCTGCCGCAACCACGCCCGGAAGATCAAAACGCGCCCGACCGTCCCGCTCGATCGCGCACCCGAGACCGAAGCCGACGAGGGCGCGCCCAACGACAACCTGCTGGACGTGGAAAAAACCGCCGCCGTACGCCATGCCGTCGATGCGCTGCCGGAGCCGCTCAAGACCGCCACCCTGCTCTGCGAATACGAGGATTTGTCCCTGGCCGAAGCAGCGGTGGCGGCCGGCTGCTCGGCCAAGGCCATCGAGACGCGCCTCTATCGCGCCCGCGGCCTGCTCCGCGAGGCGCTGAGCCGGTATCTTTAGCAAAGTTCCCGGTTCAAAGTTCAAGGTTCAAGGTTCGAAAACCTAACCCTGAACTTTGAACCTGGAACGCTATTTGCGGGGACGTGCCCGCAAATAGTCCGAGGGTTTTTCGCCCGGGCGTTGTATCACCTGTAGCCGCCTTAATCGGCTACGCATGACCTTGCTCACATCCAAATCGCGCCTGCTTGCTGGGCTTCTCCTTTTTTCAATTTCATGGCTCGCGCCGGCTCTTCGCGCCAAATCCGCCAGCGGTGAGCCGTTTCGACAAGCCCGTTCGACAAGCTCAGGGTCCCGAGCCAGTCGAGAGACTCAAGGCCCCGAGCATGTCGAGGGGCCTGCCGAATCCGAAACGCCCGTCTCCATCACCATCACGCCCGACCTGGTTGATCAACTTCTGTCCGAGGCCCAGACGAACAATCCCGCGCTGCAAGCTGCCGGTGCCCGGGCCGACGCCGCGGGAATGGGTGCTGCCTCCACCCGCCAGTGGGAAGATCCGGTCGCAAACATCGGCGTGATCGCGCCCACCGCCCGCGGGCAGCCGGCTTCGCAAACCGGCGACATCACCTACGGTTTCACCCAAAACCTGCCGCTCTTCGGCAAGCCTGAATTGATGCGCCGCGTGGCCGACGCCAATGCCACCGGTGCGCACCTGGCCGCCGACTACGAAACGCAAAAACTCCGGCGCGATATTGTCGCGGCGCTGAACGACCTCGCGCTCGCCAACCGCGCACTCGAAATTGGCCAGCAGGATTTGTCGTGGCTCGACGCCACGCTCGCCGCCGTCGATCACCGCTACCGCGTCGGCCAGTCCAGCCAGGTGGAATGGTTGAAAATCCAAACCGAACGCGCCAAGGCCGCGGACGAAATCAAAACCCTCCGGCTGGAACGCGAGCACGGCGAAGTTGAATTGAACCGGCTGCTCAACCGCGACCTGCACGCCGCCTGGCCGACCGTGGAACTGTCCTCCATCCAGCCCGCGCTGGCTTATACGCCAAAACTTGTCGCCGCCGCCATCGCCGCCGAGCCCCAACTCAAGGTGCTGAATCAACAAACCACCACCGCCCAGGCCGCGGCCGACCTCACCCGCCGCATGCGCCTGCCGCAAATCGGCATCGGCGTCGAAGCCTACCAATACAGTGGCGACGGCGGAATCCGCGGAGGCACGCTCACCGTGAATTTCAGCCTGCCATGGCTGAACAGCCATCGTTACGACAGCGACTGGCACCGCGATCGCGCCTTGGTCCGCGCCAGCGCGCTCGATGCCAAGGATTACGAGCTGACCATCCGTGAAGACCTCCACCATGCGATCGTCGATCTCGACGCCGCCCACCGGCAGGCCCTGCTTTATCGCGACGAAATCATCCCGCTCACCGGGCAGACACTGGCCAGCGCCCGTGCCGCCTGGGCTGCCAACCTCGGTCTGTTCCAGGACGTGCTCGATGCGCGCCGGATGCTGCTCGACGACCAACTCGCCTTCGCCCGCGCCTGTGCCGAGCAGGGGCGCCAGCTCGGCAGCCTCGAATTGCTGACCGGCACCCGCGATTTCAGCGCGCTGCTCGAACTCGCCGATGCTTCCACTGCCCCTGATGACCCCCACTATCTTTCCGCCGATTCAAAATGAAAACAACCCACCGCCGCCATTTTTTCCTCTCCTGCGCCGCATTGCTGGTCCTAGCCACTTTCCCCATAGCTGCGTTCGCGCAAAGCGACAACAAGGTCGATTACTACACCTGCACCATGCATCCGTCGGTGCACGCGGCCGAACCGGGCACCTGCCCGATCTGCGGCATGGATCTCATCCCGGTGATGAAAAAATCCGGCGCGCCGGCCGGTGCCCCTGCCGCGTCCGCCAGCGGGAATGTCCCGACAGAGTTCACCATCCCCCTTGAGCGCCAACAGCTCATCGGCGTGACCTACGCCACCGTGGAGAAAAAGTCATTGCAGCGCGTTCTCCGTGTCGCCGGCCTCGTCGCTTCCGAAAACGAACGCCATTGGATCATCGTCTCCCGCGTGCAAGGCTATGTGCAGCAGCTCATCGTCAATTCCCCGGGTGAACTTGTGGAAAAAGACCAGCCGCTGCTGACGATCTACAGTCCCGATTTACTGGCCACGCAACGCGAGCTTGTGGACCTGCTGCGCATGCGCGACAACGCCCGGCAATCTGGCTCGACCACCGCCGCGCAAAACGCGAGCGACCTCATCACCTCGGCCGAACAGCGCCTGCTGCAATGGAATGTGAGGGAAGCACAGATCGCCGACCTGGAGAAAACCCGCGAGCCCCAGCAAAACCTCACGCTGAATTCGCCCTATCGTGGCATTGTTCACCACATCCACATTGAGCAGGGCAAGGACATCAGCGTCGGCACCGACCTCATTGACCTGGCCGATCTCTCGGAAGTCTGGGTCTGGGCGGAGTTTTATCAGGACGAAGCGGCGCTGTTGAAGCCGGGCCTGCCCGTGACCATCACGACATCGGCCTACCCCAACGAAAAATTTTCCGGAAAAATTGCGGCTATCGATGCCTTTCTCAACGACGAGCGCCGGACCATACACGTCCGCCTTGACATCGACAATCCGGACATGAAATTGCGGCCAGACATGTACGTCGATGCCGGGCTGCAGATCGACGCCGGTGATGGCCTCGCCATTCCCTTCAGTGCCGTGCTGCCGACCGGCACGCACAACGTTGTGTTTGTCGACAAGGGCGCCGGAAAACTGGAACCTCGCTTCATCGAGCTCGGCGCCAAGTTCGGCGATTTCTACCGAGTGACATCCGGTTTGAAAGAGGGCGAACGCGTCGTCAGCAGCGCGAATTTCTTGATCGACGCCGAATCCAAAGTGCAGGGCGCGTTGAAGGATTTTTGATCCGACCTGCACCATGGAACCATCCTCTTCAGTCCAGCCTGCGGTGAGCTTGCGGAACCCAGCGAATCCGCCGAACGGTACAACCTTCATCGAACGGGCCCGCCCTGAGTTTATCGAACGGGTCATCGAGGCCAGCGCCCGCAACAAGTTCATGGTCTTCATTCTTGTTTTCTTTGCGCTCGCCGGCGGGTTTTGGGCGCTCCAACACACACCGCTCGATGCGATCCCCGACCTGAGCGATGTGCAGGTGATCGTCTATACCGATTGGGACGGCCGCTCGCCCGACCTGGTCGAGGACCAGATCACTTATCCCATCTCCACGCGCTTCATCGCCGCGCCCCACGTCAAATTCGTGCGCGGCGAGTCGATGTTCGGAAAATCCTTCGTTTATGTCATCTTCGAGGATGGAACGGACATTTATTGGGCGCGGTCGCGCGTGATCGAAGATCTCAACTCCGTCCGCGGTTCCCTGCCCGAGGGTGTGAATCCCGTCATTGGCCCCGACGCGACCGGCGTCGGCTGGGTTTACGAATATGCGCTCGTCGATGAAAGCGGCAAAAACAACCTCGCGGAGCTGCGCAGCTTCCAGGACTGGCACCTGCGCTACGCGCTGGAGTCGGTCAAGGGTGTGGCCGAGGTCGCGCCGGTCGGCGGCTTCGTGAAGGAATACCAGGTCGATCTCGACCCAAACAAACTTGCCGCCTACGGCATCCCGCTCGCCGATGTGGTCTCAAAAATCCGCATGTCGAACAACGATGTGGGCGGGAAAATTTTCGAGGTCGGCACAACCGAGTATTACGTGCGTGGACGCGGCTACATTAAATCCCTCTCTGATATCGAGAATATTCCGCTCAAGGTCGTGAACGGCACGCCCGTTTACGTGAAGAACGTCGGCACGGTCCATCTCGGCCCCGACCTGCGCCGCGGTGTGGCCGAGCTCGACGGCAAAGGCGAAGTGGTGGGCGGCATCGTCGTGATGCGCTACGGCGAAAATGCCCTCACCGTCATTGACGGCATCAAGAAGAAATTAAAGGAGATCGAACCCTCGCTCCCGCCCGGCATGAAGATTGTGCCAACCTACGACCGCAGCGAGCTCATCCGAAATTCCATCGCCACCCTGCGCGAAAAACTGATCGAGGAGAGCATTGTCGTCGCGCTCGTCTGCCTCGTCTTCCTCTGGCACGTGCGCTCCGCCCTCGTGGCCATCGTCACGCTGCCCATCGCCATTGTGCTCTCGTTCCTGCCAATGCACCAGCTTGGGCTCACCTCGAACATCATGTCGCTCGGCGGCATCGCCATTGCCATCGGCGCCATGGTGGACGCGGCCATCATCATGGTCGAAAACGCCCATAAGCACCTGGAACATTTTCGCGAGGAGAACGGGCGTGACCCCACCAGCCCCGAACGCACCAACGTGATTATCGCCGCCGCCAAAAGCGTCGGACGTCCGCTATTTTTCTCCCTGCTGGTCATCACGGTCAGTTTTATCCCGGTGTTTTCGCTCGAAGCACAAGAGGGCCGGCTCTTCAAGCCCCTCGCCTTCACCAAAACCTTTGCGATGTTTTTTGCGGCGCTGCTCGGCGTGACGCTCGTGCCGGTGCTGATGACGCTGCTGATTCGCGGCAAAATCACGCCGGAAAAGCGAAACCCGGTGAATCGGTTTCTCATCTGGTTCTACCGGCCGTTCGTTAATTTCGTTCTGCGCTTCCGCTGGCTCGCAATTTTCGCCGCCGTCGCCATCCTGGCCGCGACCTTCTATCCGCTCGGCAAGCTCGGCAGTGAGTTTATGCCGCCGCTCAACGAGGGCACGATTCTCTTCATGCCCACCGCCGTGCCGGGCATGACCATCGGCGAAGCCACGCGCATCCTACAGCTTCAGGATCGGCTGATCCGGCAAATTCCCGAAGTGGATCGCGTCTTCGGCAAGGCCGGCCAATCGGAGACCCCGACCGATCCCGCGCCACTCTCGATGTTCGAGACCGTCGTCACGCTCAAACCCCACGAGCAGTGGCGGCCCGGCATGACCTGGGACAAAATCATCGCCGAGATGAACGCCAAGCTGAAGACGCCGGGCATGGCCAACATCTTCTGGATGCCGATCCAGACCCGCACCGAGATGCTCACGACCGGTTTTCGCTCCCCGCTCGGGATCAAAGTCTTCGGCCCCGACCTCGGCGGGATTCAGGACCTCGGCGTCCAAATCGAAAAAGCGCTCACGGATTTTCCCAGCACCCGCAGCGTTTTTGCCGAGCGCACCACCGGAGGCTATTTTCTCGATTTCACCGTCAACCGCGAGGCTGCCGCGCGTTATGGCCTCACCGTCGGCGACGTGAATGACATCATCGAAACCGCCATCGGCGGCAAGACCATCGCCACCACGGTCGAGGGACGCGAACGCTACCCGATCAGCGTGCGCTATGCCCGCGATTTCCGCGACGACCTCGACGCGCTCAAGCGCGTGCTCGTACCCACTCCCACCGGAGCGCAGGTGCCGATCTCCGAAGTTGCCGACATCAGCTACCGCACCGGACCGCCCGACATTCGCGATGAAAACGGCCAGCTTGTCGGTTTTGTGTTCGTGGACACCACCAGCACGGACATCGATGGCTATGTTCAGGCGGCGGCAACACGCATTCGAGAGCAGGTCAAATTTCCGCCGGGCTATTACATCCAGTGGGCCGGCCAGTTCGAGTACCTGAAGAGTGCGGAAAAGCGCCTCGCCGTCGTCATCCCTTTCACGCTGCTCATTATCTTTGTGCTCATTTTTATGAACACAAAATCCGTGGCCCGCACCTTCCTCGTGCTGCTCGCCGTGCCGTTCTCGCTCGTGGGCGCGTTCTGGTTTCTTTTTCTCCTGCATTATAATCTCAGCGTCGCGGTGTGGGTCGGCCTCATTGCGCTCGCCGGGCTCGATGCCGAAACGGGCGTCGTCATGCTCCTTTATCTCGACCAGGCGTGGGATAAATTCCAAGCCGCCGGCCGGCTGCGCACGCCCGCCGATCTGCACGACGCGATCATCGAGGGTGCCGTGCAACGCATCCGTCCAAAAATCATGACGGTCTGCGCCATTCTCTTCGGCCTGTTGCCCATCATGTGGTCGCCGGTGACCCAGGCCGGGGCCGACGTGATGAAGCGCATCGCCGCGCCCATGATCGGCGGCATCATCACCTCGGCCATTCTCGAGCTATTGCTCTATCCGACGATTTATTTTCTCTGGCGGAGGCATCATCTGACAAGTCCAGACGGGGCTGATGCAGCGCCGCTGCCTGCGCCGACCACGGCCAACAGCCAAGCCCGCCGGCCTTGGTTGCCGTGGATGACTGCGCTCGTTCTCGCCGGTGCAACGGCCGGCGGATATTACGTCTGGCAACATCCACAGGGCGGCTCTTCGTCCATGGCTGCGAGTTCGCTCGGCGAGCCTTTTGCGACGCGCAGCGAGAACGGCCTCACCATAAATTTCTACAATTCCGAGGGCGGGCTTCGCTTTGCCGACAATGAAGTCGTCATCGAATTTCGCGACGCCAGCACCGGCCAGCCGGTGGATGTCGGCACCGTGACGTTCGCCCTTGATATGAACATGCCCGGCATGGTCATGCACTCGGGCAGCACCATCGAGCCGGCCGACGCCATTGGCCGCTATCGGGCCAAAATAAAACCCGGCATGGCCGGCGACTGGATCGCGAAACTTCACTATGACGGTCCTTACGGCACGGGACAGTTCGGTTTTGACGTCACGGTGAAGCCCTGACTCCTGATCGCTTCACTTTGTCGCGACGCCAGGCGCACGGGATAGTTTTCGGCTCTAGCAGGCTGTTGAAAAACACTTCTGGCCGTGCCTGGGCTTTGGCGCCTGGTATGCTGCTTGCCGTGGTGCTCGCGCTCAGGCCGCGGCATGAGCTTTTAATGCCTTGAAGGGTATAAACTGTAAAATGGCCGACAAAACGTCGGAAAACCTTACAGTTTTCAGGCTGTTATTAATCCAAAAGACTTTCGATAAAAAAAATTCATTATACATATCAATGACTTGTATATTTTATAAAGATCCGGAACAAAACATGCTTACTCAATGGCACATGAAGGCCATCACCAGATATTCAGCCCTGCTTGCCTTAGCCATGGGCTTAAGCGCAGCAGCCTGTTACGGCGATCTTTTTGATCTTTCGTACACATTCGATTCCAGCTCGATTGGGAGTGGAACCGTGGTGACCGGGCAATTTAATGGCACGGCAACCGGCAACCTAATCAATGGCATCTCAAACCTGTCGCTGTTTTTTGATGGAAGCTCGTTCGGGACCATTTTTTATTCCGAGAACGTGGAGGGTACTGGCCCGGCCGTGGTGTCGCTTAACGGCGCCCAGAATGACTTCGTCTTTGCCGGCACGGCGGGAGACGCCTTTGTGAGCGATACCGGTCCAAATACCGTCAATGGCATTGTTGCGCTCGACTTGGGTTCTGGCAGTTTGGCCTTAGGGGCCATCGACCCTCGTTATTGGACGGTCGTTGATGTCACATCGCGTTCGGTGCCGGAGAGTGATTCGACCCTCATCATGCTCGGCTTGGGATTGGTCAGCTTGGCTTGCGTGAGCCGCTGGAAATCACAACGAAGCGTGACTGGCCGCTGAAAAATTAGCAGGCCAAGGCCCGCCCCGATTCGGGTCGCGCAAGAGCCTGGTGGTGCAGGCTGCCCCAAGGCGCCCCCACCCCCTCTACCGTGGCCAAACCTGCCTCACCACACCGTTGTGCTGCGCAGTTGACACTCGCCGGGCGAAATCCACGCTTGTTCGTTTCTACCCATGATTTCCTGGATTCAACGCAACTTTCAACGTCACTTCCGCACTATCTTCGCACTGATCCTTGGGGTGATGATCGTGTCGTTCATCTTCACGATTGGTTCGACGCCAGGCATCGGCCGCGGCGACAGCCACACGCCGCCCCCGAAGCTGTTTTTTGGCTACAATCTCGCATCGGCCGACGATCAGCATCACATCTTCGGCGACGCCCAGCTCAGCATCTACCTCCGCTATGGCTTTCCGATCGGAGAAAGCGCCCAGCTTGAGCGCTATGCGCTTGAGCGCACCGCCACCCTCGCCCTCGCCAACCAGCTCCATATCCCCGCACCGTCCGAAGACGTGCTCGCCGGCTACATTAAAACCATGGGCGCATTCGCCGATGCCAATGGAGCGTTCGATCCCAATAAATATAATTCCTTCCGTGAAACCCAGGTTTTGCCCGGGTTCAATGCCCAGGCCACCGCGGCCGATGTCAGCCGCGTCCTCACCGACAACTGGCGGGCCGAGCAGGCCACCAAGCTTCTGGCCGGTCCCGGCTACGTCCTCCCCGGCGACGTCAAGGCCCAGCTGGCCCGTGACGACACGCAATGGACCCTCGCCGTTGCCAGCGCCGACTACGCCAAATACGCTCCCGCCCTCACTCCCACCCTGGCGGAGATCACCAAATTTTTCGATGCAAACCCCGCCCGTTATCAGGTTCCTGACCGCGTCAGCGTGGATTGCATCGCGTTTCCCGCGGCGGATTTCGTTCCCCAGGTCAATCTGACCGACGCCGACGTGCGCGCCTATTACGACGCCAACCCCGCGCGCTTTCCCAAACCTGCCGCCAGCAAGCCCCTGGCCAAAGCCACACCTGACAGCGATTTTGCCGTTGTTCGCCCGCAAGTCGAAGCCGCCCTCAAGCTCGAGCGTGCGCAACGCCTGGCCGCACAGGCCGCCTCCGATATCGCGCTGGCCCTCTACAACGAAAAAATTGATGGTGTCACGCCCCAGCTCGACACCTTCCTGGCCGAGCATCACCTCGCGCTCAAATCACTGGCTCCATTTTCCACCGATGCGCCCCCCGCCGAACTTGGCGGCTCGGCTGAAGTTGCCAACGAAGCCTTCAGGCTCGGCAAGGATCACTTCTTTTCCGATGCCCTCGCGACACCCACTGGTAGCGTGATTTTGCTCTGGAAAGAAACCATCCCCGCCTATACCCCGCTCCTGTCTGACGTGCAAGCCAAGGTCACCGCCGACTACGAAGAAACCATGAAGCACGATCTTTTCACCAACCAACTCGGCAAAACGATCCACGACCAGCTGGTGGCCCGGCTCAAGGCCGGAGATACCTTCGCCCGAGCTGCCGCCTCCACCGACAGCGTAAAGCTTGAAGTTAGAACTTTTCCTCCCTTTACCCAGCGGCAACCCCCCAAGGATCTCGAAAAAGGCATCCGCGACAATCTCGACCGCCTCGAGACGGGCAACGTTTCCGACCTGATTTTTTCCGACAACAAGGGTTGGTTTATCTACGTCGTCGCAAAAAAGCGCCCCGATCTGACCGAAGCCAACCCGCAGTTTGCCTCCGCCCGCGCCACCCTTGCGCCCAAGGTGGCAAACGCCACGCTGGTCGCCTCGCTCACGGAAATCATCGCCAAGGAAGAGAAGAAATCTGCCCCCGCCGGCACACCTTGAGCGTCTTCTGCATAGCCTGCCGTCCACCCCTGGCATCGGGCTGATTTTCTCTCGCGCTGACACTGTGGCCTGCTAGGAAGCCTTTCCCCATAGTGCGATAGCTTTCTGGAATTTTCCTCCATGCGCCGAGCCGCCCGATTTGCCGAAACTTTCCGCCGGGCCATCCGTCACGCCTATCCATGCGCCGTGCTCACTGCGCCAAAATCTTCCGCCGGGACGAATGGGTAGAATTCATAACTGCACGGCACTCTGCTCGTCCTCATCGGTCTTTTCCCCCATGCTTCGCCTTATCGCCCGCGCCACCCTCGCCCTGTTCCTACTCATTACCAGCGCCGTAGCCGCCCAGGACACACCTGCGCCGGCTATGCCACCTGCGGTGAGCTTGTCGAATCAGCCCGCGGCGGGCGGGCCTGCCCTGACCCTGGATGAATGCGTAGCCCAGGCGCTGGAAAAAAACTTCGACGTGCGGATCCAGAAGTTCTCCACGGAGCAGGCGAAGGATGCTGTCATCATTGCCCAGGCCGGCTACGATCCCACCCTCACCTTGGACGCCAACCGTTCCTTCAACCAGAATGCCGCCTCCGGCAGCGCCCTCGACGGTTCAAACACGGGGCTGCGCAAGGACACAACCGATGCCACCCTCGGCCTCTCGCAAAAAGTTCCCACCGGGGCCACCGCCACCCTCGGCACCGACCTCAACAAGACCGCCACCAACTCGACCTTCTCGACGATCAATCCGGCCTATACCGGCAATGTTTCGCTCTTCGTCGTCCAGCCCATCCTTAAAAGCGCCGGCCTCGACTATAATCTTGCCGCCATCAGGCGCGCCAAGCTCGGCGTGCAAATCGCCGGCCTGAATTTCAAGAGCACCGTGCTCACCGTCATCCTCAATGTGGAGACTGCTTACTACAACCTGCTCTTCGCGCGCGAACAATACAAGGTACAGGAGGATAGCCTGCGCCTCGCCCAGGAACTCTATAACGAAAACGACATCAAACGGCAGACCGGCGTGCTCACCGACCTCGACGTGCTGCAGGCCCAGGTCGGCGTGGCCACGGCCCGCAGCCAGCTCATCCTCGATGAGCAGGTCGTCCACAACGACGAGGACATCCTTCTGCGCAGCCTCAGCCAGCGCGATTTCAGCGGTCAGGTCGGGCCGGTGGATTTTCCGGCCATGACGAGCGACCCGGCTGTCTCATTCGATCTTTCCTACAAACTTGCGCGCGACAACGGGCCCAACCTCGCCACGATCCAGGCCACCATTGAACAATTCAAACTCGACGCGCTCACCGCCAAGCGCAACGCCCTGCCCGAGCTCGATCTCAACGGAGGCGTCGGCTTGAACAGCCTTGGGCATTCCTATGGCGCCGCCACCAGCCAGGTCTTCAATGACAACGGCCATTCGTGGCAGGCCGGCGTTACCCTTAATTTTCCCTTGGGCCTGCGCGCCAACCGGGCGCTCTACCATCAGGCGCTGGCCGGCCAGCACAGCGAGGAAATTGCCTATGATCAGGAAGACGAGAACCTCGTGGTCCAAGTCCGCTCCGCGGTCCGCGCCGTGCAGACCGGCCTGGAAAGCGTGCGGGCCTCGACCGAGACCGCCACGCTCAGCGAAAAACAATACGAACTGGAGAAGGCCAAGTTCGATGCCGGACTGGTGACCAGCTTTGACGTGCTGCAGGAACAAAATGCCCTGTTGGCCGCACGCGTGGCCGAACTCCAGGCCAGGGTCAACTTGCGCACCGCCATCGCCAACCTGCACTTTCTCGAAGGCAGCTCCCTCCAGCTCTATCACGTCAATCTGGTGGAGTGAGATGCGGCGCGGCGATGGTCGTAGTTGGTAATTGGTAGTTGGTCACAAGCGTAGCCGAGTGGATAGCCAGGGAAGTTCCTGCTACTGCTGTCCGCTTGCGACCAACTAGCAACTACTAACTACCAACTACCTCAAACAGCCGATTCTCGTCCGCTCCAACGACGCGGTGAGCTGGCAGTTGGGTTCGAAACCAGGTCCGCTGCTTTTTCACGAGCGCACGGGTGTTCTTCGCAATTTCATCCGCCAGCGCTGTCTCGCCCAGTCTTCCATCGAGCATCGCCAGTACCTCGCGATAACCGATCGCCCTCACCGCGCTCGGGTTCTTTTCCAGGCCCGCCGCGCGCAAACGCCGCACTTCATCCACCAACCCGGCGCGCAGCATGGCCGCCACGCGCGCCTCAATGCGCGCGGCCAGTTCCCCCGCCGGCCGGTCGACCCTCGTGAGCACGCTGCGCCAACCGTCGAACGGTGCGCGCTGTTGGGCGAACGCCTCCGCTAGCTCGCGCACCGTTTTCCCGGAAGCCAGGCACCGCTCCAGCGCGCGCGCCACGCGGCGCGGATTGGCGGCGTCCAGTTTTTCCAGCCCGTGCGGGTTCAACCGCTGCAGTTCCGCCACCGCTTCCGCGGGCGAAAGTTTTTCCACGCGCGACCGCACCTCGGCCGGCACTTCGACCCCGTCCGCCACCGGCGCGAAGAATGTTTTCAGGTACAATCCGCTGCCGCCGACCACCAGCACAGCACAACCCCGCGCCGCGATGGACTCCACCGCCGCCCGAGCCAGCATTACAAATTGGGCCACGTCCATCCGCTCCGCCACGTCGAGGATGTCCACCAAGTGATGCGGCACGCGCACCTGTTCCGCCTTCGCGGGCTTGGCCGTGCCGATGTCCATGCCACGGTAGAACAGCAGCGAGTCGCACGACACAATTTCTGCGCCGTGTTTCTCCGCCCAGCGCAGCGCCAGCTCGGTTTTGCCCACCGCCGTTGGGCCGGTCAGGATGTGGATTGTGCCGTGAGGGAATGGATTCAATCGGGAAAGTGAATTGTTACGACCATGTGATATCACCCGGCCGACGTCACTTTACTTTTGCGTTAAACCAAAAAACTTTTCATTCGATGGATGCCACCGCATCCACTCCCTGCGTTGAAACTCGCGCTCGTTACCGAAACCTTTCCGCCCGAAATCAACGGGGTCGCCATGACCCTGCAACGCCTTGTCGAGGGGCTCGGCCGCCGCGGCAACGAGGTGACAGTCCTGCGCCCGTGGCAAAACTCCACCGACGCGCCCGCACCGCACCGCGGCTATCGCGAGCAGCTTTTCCCCAGCCTGCCGATTCCCGGTTATTCCTTTCTCCGCCTCGGCCTGCCCGCCCGGAGCCGGTTGCTGGCACTCTGGGATCGCGACCGGCCGGATCTCGTGCACGTGGCAACCGAAGGCCCGCTCGGTTATTCCGCGCTGCGGGCCGCGCACACCCTCGGCCTGCCCGTCAGTTCCAGTTTTCACACCAACTTCCACGCTTACAGCCGCCACTACGGCTTCGGTTTTCTCAACCGCCCCGCGCTCGCCTATTTGCGTCACTTCCATAACCGCACCCGCGCCACCTTCGCCCCGACCGAGGTGCTCAATGCCGAGCTCGCGCACGCCGGTTTCGAGCGCCTTCGCCTGCTCGCGCGCGGGGTGGATACAAAACTCTTCTCGCCGGCGCATCGCCGCGAGGCCCTGCGCACGTCATGGGGCCTTGCGCCCGACGACCTGGCCGTCGTGCATGTCAGCCGCCTCGCCCCGGAAAAAAATTATCCACTGCTGATCGAGGCCTGCGCCTCCCTCCGCGGCGCGCATCCCACGACAAAATTTATTTTTGCAAGCGACGGCCCACTTCGGGAAAAACTCCAGCGCGCGCACCCGTGGATTCATTTCACGGGGTTTCTCGACCCCGAAGCCCTCGCCGCCCATTACGCCTCGGCTGATCTCTTCCTCTACCCCAGCCTGACCGAGACATTTGGCAATGTCGTCCTCGAGGCCATGGCCAGCGGCCTGCCCGTCGTCGCCTTCAACTACGCCGCCGCCGCCCGTTTCATCCGCCACGGCGAAAACGGCTGGCTCGTGCCTTGCGCCGACCGGGTTGCCTTTCTCGATGCAGCGCGTATCCTTGCGCATGATACTTCGCTCCGCCACCGCCTCGGCCCGGCTGCACGCACCACCGCTGAAATGATTCCGTGGGACACCATCGTCGCCGGCTTCGAACGCGACCTGCTTGAACTCGCCCAACCCGCTTCGCGCCCGACCTCGCTGCAACTCGCCTCATGCTGAAGACCCGGTTTATTTTCAACCCCTGCTCCGGCCGCAACCAGCACGATTCATCCCTGCTCGCGCGCTGCCATGCCTTTATCGCCGAGCACAAGCTCGATGCGGATCTCGTCGTCACCGAGCGCCCGCTCCACGCCACCGAACTCGCCCGCCGCGCCCTGGATGACGGCTGCGGCCTCGTGGTGGCCGTCGGCGGCGACGGCACGCTGAACGAAGTCGCACAGGCCCTTGTGCACCACGACGCCGCGCTCGGCCTCATTCCCTGCGGCTCCGGCAACGGCCTCGGCCGCCATCTCGGCATTCCCGGTCCCGGCCGCGGCGCGTTCCGCACTCTGCTGGACGGCCAGATACGCGAAATCGACACCGGCATCGCCAATGGCCGGCCTTTCTTCAACGCGATGGGCATCGGTTTCGATGCTGAAATCAGCTTTCGCTTCAACCAGCTGACCCGGCGCGGGCTGTCCGCCTATGTGCGCACGGCCCTGGGCACCTACTTTTCTTTCAAGCCGCAGGCCTTTATCATCCACAACGGCAAGACGCTCGCCACCCGCGCCTTCCTTATCACCGTCGCCAACTCCGACCAATACGGCAACGACGCCATGATCGCGCCCGGCGCCTGCGTGGACGATGGCTCGCTCGACCTCATCGCGATCAAGTCCGTCGGCTTTTTCAACGCGCTCCCTCTCGCCGTGCGCCTCTTCACCAACACCCTCGACGGCAGCCCGAGCGTGCAACGCCTGCGCGGCGGCCACTTCATCATCGAGCGCACCGCGCCCGGCCGCCTTCACACCGACGGCGAAACGCACGACACCACCGCCAGTGTCGAGGTCACGGTGCTGCCGCGCAGCCTCAAAATCATGGGGCCGGCCAGGCCCCCGTCTGAAACTGTAAAAGCAGGTGAAGATTGCGTGACGTTTTCGCCGCGCCCCTAGCCCTGCTGGCACAATTTTGTTAGTCTCGAACGCAGAATGCCGAACGATCTGAAATCACTCCGGGTCAAGACGGTGATCATCTCCGATGTTCACCTTGGCACCTTCGACTGCAAAATCCACGAGATTAACCATTTTCTCAAGCACACCCGGTGCGAGAAACTCATCCTCAACGGCGACATCATTGACAGCTGGGTGCTCAAGAAAGGGGGCCACTGGCCCAAGTCGCACACACGCTTCGTCCGCATCGTCCTGAAGAAACTCGAGAAACGCGACACCGAGGTCATCTACCTCCGCGGCAACCACGACGACGTGCTCGCCAAGATTTTGCCGCTTGAGTTTGAAAACCTGCGCATCGTCGAGGACTACATCCACGATACCGTGCGCGGCCGCTATCTCGTGCTGCACGGCGACGTGTTCGACACCATCACCAAAAATTTCGTCTTTCTCGCCTACATCGGCGACTGGGGCTATCGCACGCTCATGCGCCTGAACCGCCTCTACAACCACTGGCGCGCGTGGCGCGGCAAGGAATACTATTCCCTGAGCAAGGCCGTGAAAGCGCGCGTCAAATCCGCCGTCAGCCACGTCTCGAACTTCGAGGATCACATCGTCGCCCTCGCCCGGCGCCGCGGCTGCATCGGCGTCATGTGCGGGCACATCCACACCGCGGCGGACAAAATGCTCGGCGAGATCCACTATTTGAATTCCGGCGATTGGGTCGAATCGCTCACCGCCGTCGTCGAGCACTTCGACGGGCGCTTTGAGCTCATCGATTTCGCCAACTTCACCAAGCTCTATCCCTTTGAAAGCGAAGACGCCGAAACCGCGGAGACGCTCGAGCCCGTGCCCAATCCGGCTCATGTGGCGTGATAATTCATTTCACATTTTGAAATGATGTAGCCGGCCTCGTTGAGGCCGGCCCGGGGTCAGCGACCCCGGCTACAATTGCTAACCGCTCGCCGCCACTGAGCAATTCCGCCCGCGCGCCTTCGCCGCATAGAGCGCCTTGTCCGCCGCGGCCACGAGCGCCTCGACCGAATCCGCATCATGCGGCATCACTGCCACGCCAAAGCTCATCGTCACCCGCACTTGGGTCCCGCCATTGGCCTTGATCGGGGCGTGCTCAAGCGCGGCACCGGCCCGTTGCGCCGCCTCGAGTGCCGCCGCGCGGTCGGTCTCCATCAGGATCATGGCCAGTTCTTCGCCGCCAAAACGCGCCAGCCGGTCCACCGAGCGCAGGCCGGTGGCCAATCGCCGCGAAACTTCCTGCAGCACCGCATCACCCGCCTGGTGTCCGTGGCTGTCATTGACCGCCTTGAAGTGATCGATGTCGCCGAGCACGAGCGCGAACGGATGCCCGAAACGGCGTGAACGCTCGACTTCCTCGGCCAGCAGGCGGTCAAACTCCCGCCGGTTGAGCAGGCCCGTGAGCGGGTCGTGCGTGGCCAGATCGCGCAAGGCGACGAGCGTTTCATCGAGTTTCAGCGCATAACGCAGCGAACGTTCCAGCATGCGCGGGGTGATCTCTCCCTTTACCAGATAATCGAGCGCGCCCGAGTTCATCGCCTGGATGTCGACGTTCTCCGACGACTCCGCAGTGAGAAAAATGATCGGTGTGCGGCAGCCTTTCGTAACTGCTTCACGGATGAGCTCCAGCCCGTCGCGCGCGCCGAGCTGGTAGTCGAGCAGGCAGGCGCTGTAGTCGCCGCTGAGCAGCCGGGCGAGCCCGGCCTCGTAGGTCTCGGCCCAATCGAGATCGTAGCGATCGGCCCGAAAACTCTTAAACTGCGCCTGCGTGTAGCGAAACTGCAGGCGGTCGTCGTCGATCAACAGGATGCGTCGGGTCATGGGTGGCAGCTTGTTAATCCTCAGCTGCGCCGCGTGCCCGCGGCAAGGTCAGTCGCCTGGGCCATGAGCTGCGTGATGAGTTGGGTGCGATCGGCCAGGTTGGCCTTGACGATATTGACGAGCGCGCTGCCCACGACCACACCGTCGGCATGGGCGGCGACCTCGGCCACCTGCGCGCGGGTGGAGAGGCCGAAGCCCACGACGACCGGCAGGTTCGTGTGCTGTTTTATTTGTGCGACCGCCGCGGGGATGCCCGCCGCGAGCTGGTCGCGCGCACCGGTGACACCCTCGCGAGAAACATAGTAAATGAAGCTGGTGGCCGTCGCGCAGATCTTGGCGATGCGCGCGGGTGGCGTCGTTGGCGCGACAATGAAAACCATGCCAATCTCATGCGAACGGCACGCGGTCAGCAGTTCATCCGCCTCCTCGGGCGGCAAATCAAGCACGAGCAGCGCGTCGATGCCCGCCGCCTTGGCCGTGCGCACGTAGGCCTCGATGCCATGCGCAAAAACGAGGTTGTAATACGTATAGAGAACGAGCGGCACCGCGGTCGATACGCGGATGCGTTTGGCAAGATCGAAAACGCGGGCGGTCGTCATGCCCGCGGCCAGGGCGCGCTGGGCGGCAAGCTGGTTGGCGATGCCATCGGCCAGCGGATCGGAAAACGGCGCGCCGAGCTCGAGCACATCCACGCGAGCCGAGATCAGCGTGCGGCAGGCTGTGAGTGACGCGTCAAAATCGGGATCGCCCGCACAAAGGTAGGCGACAAAGGCCGCGCGATTTTCGTTCTTGGCGTAGGCAAAGGCGTCGGTGAGGCGGGACATGGGGTGCTTATGACCGCAAAAAGTTGCGCCAGGCGCAAAAGGATTCTGCAGGGAACGTGTGTTTTAACCACGGGTTACACAGTTGGACACGGATCGGACAGATCTTTGGCGTCAGACATCCGTGTTTATCCGCCTGCCCTTCGAAGCTCTTTGTCATGGAGCAAAGGAGGGTGTCATTCGTGGTCTATTGAGCAGTCAAAGAAAACTCGACCATCACCGGCCGATGGTCCGAAAGCAGCGTGCGGATGACTTCGCAACGCGGCTCGGCACAGCGCGGCGGAAGGAAAACAAAATCGAGCGTGCGGCGCGGCCAGAGCGATGGAAAGGTGTGCACGCCCACCCGCGGATGCAGCGTGTAGTGGCCGTGGAGCGAGAAGTAAGTCAGCAGCGAGGCCGTGGCGTCGGGAACATGCGATGGGTTATTGAGGTCGCCGCAGAGGATGGGCGGCATGTGCCAGTGGGCGTGGCGATGGCGCTGCTTGTCTTTCAGATAGTCGGTGACCTGCCGGAGCTGGACAAAACGCCGTTCGCGCGCACCGAAATGGAGATGGAGGTTCACGACCGGCACGCGACGGCCGCGGATGTCGATCTCGGCAAAAAGAAAACCTTTTTCACCGATGCGTCGCTGGCCGAAAGCAACGGTTTCCCATCCGAGAATCGGATGGCGCGACAACAGGGCATTGCCGTAGTTGAGATGGAGGCGTCCGTTATGGCGGTTGTTGACGCCGAAGATCGCATAAGGGAACCCGGCGTGCTCGCGCAGGAACTCGAGATGATCAAAGCTGCCGGCCCAGCGGGAGTTTTCGTCGATTTCCTGCAGGGCGACGATGTCGGGTTCCAGTCGCTTGATCAGGTGCGCGATTTTTTGCAGGCGAGCTTCGAGCCGACGGCGCGTCGTAAGACCCGAGACGGGCATGAGGCCACGGCCATGGGCGATGTTGAAAGTAACAATGCGAAGGCGCGACATACGGTCCAAAGACGTCAGCTGACCATAATAATGTATCTCCCCAACGCCCAGTGACAAGCACGACCGGAAGAAGGCGTTGACCGCTTGCGGCGAAGGCGAACTCGTGAAAACGTTTTTGACTCGGAGCCAGGCACCAGTGGGGCGAGAGGTCAATTGACCCGGCCACTGAAGTCATTTTGTCGACCAGCAGAATGAATCTAGGAGCCACGGTCGGTCAAACCCTCACGATCCATGAAAGATTGACAGGCCTGAGAACGACCGTGAATTTACCCGGCTCTACACGGCGGTCATAGCTCAGTTGGTTAGAGCACTAGATTGTGAATCTAGGGGTCGCGGGTTCGAGTCCCGTTGGCCGCCCCATTTTGATAACGAATGAGTTACGGAAAAATGTTTGTAACTGACAACGCCTACTGCAACACGACCACCAAAATTCACGGATGTTCTTAGATGAAGAAAAAACGTGCAGCGACGTGGAAACGGAGCGTTCGTGTATGATTTCTTCGCAACACAACCATGGGCGTCCTCCGCCTTCTGGGACGATGAGCCATATAATGCGCCTAACCAATCGTCGGATCGGCAAATAAAATGAGCTGTGTTCTTCGAGTCAGCAGTAGCGATAGCGATCTAACGCCATTCATAGCTAAGTCCCAACTTTCAGATTTTTTAACCTGGCCCTAATTCGGCTCTCAAAGATTGGATTGGATTTAGGATTTTGGCTTGATCTCGCCGTGACTGCGGCACTATGATTGACTCTTAAACTCGACTAATCAAACGACTTATGCACATTCGATATACAATCGCCCTGATCGCAACTATCGCGCTTCTGTCCCCAATCACTTTAAGTGCACAGTTGCTCAACGGCGACTTCTCGACCGGGAATTTCACCGGATGGACTCTATTTGACACGGCCAACGGAGGCGTCGGTAACCCTGCTGTGGTTCCGTTCGACACTGCCGGCACCGGAACTTTGTCGAACAGTGCGAAGTTCGAAGTTGGCCAGATCAGCGGCCAAATTGGCGGCGGAACCAACCCTGGTGGTGGTGGGATATTTCAGAACGTCACCTTAGGCAGCGGACTTCTCAATATTTCTCTGAATGCGGCGACCCAAGCGGTCGGCGGCATCAATGCAGACGACGGTACTTTTAAATTGATTCTGGATGGAAACGTTGTCGATACGTGGGCCTCAGGGTCCAATTTGGGAAATGCAAATCAGATTTTTCGTTCGACCTTAAGTTACTCGGGGGAAATTAACGCGGGCGTCCATGAGGTGGAGATTGAAATGGTGCGCGGGTATGGAACCGAGTCGGGCGCTACTCCGTATCAATATATCGACAATGTAGCGCTCGAGGTTATTCCGGAACCCTCGGCATATGCGGCCGGGCTTGGTGTTATCGTTCTCGTTGGAACCGCTCTGGCCCGGAGAAAGTTCTCGAAGGCATGAACAGAGCACGGGCGGCACGGAACAAATACCTTTCCATTTTGGATGCTTCGATTGAGGAATCCAAATACGCCAGCAAAGTTTTCCTGTCATTAAGCCATCTCGAAATTTGCCACGGGTTTGTCAGCGAAAGTGTTTTCGGCTTCTTTTCGTTACTGCTCGCTGCATGTTGCTGCCCGGGCCAAGCAACTCATAAACAGCTCAAAGCACGTTCAGCGAAGCTTTTCTGTTGTCGGATCGGGGCGGGTTCGAGTCCCCTTGGCCGCCCCATCCTTCGCCCTTTCGACAAGCTCAGGGCTACGGATGGCACGGCCACTTGATAAGAGCCAACCAGCCGTCGATGCGAAGGAGGGCTGACTGCCTTGCAGCCAGCCTCGTCAACCAAGGCATGTTGTCGAATTCACACCTTTCCGCTCCTGCCTTTATTGAATGTAGTGCAAAATCTGATCCGAACAATCGTTCTCCATATGCGCAGGATCCAAACTGTTCTGTCCTCTTGGAAACGAGAACCCTTTTCAGACTGCGATGAGAATCTCCAGCCAAAGTGGCTCGCTGCGAGACTCAAGCCCGTCCTGGCAACCAACTTACTTGCTCGGAAAAGCTTACAAATGGCCGTGATTGGCCATTTGCTTCTGGGCAAGCCGCCCCGCAGCCCATTGCGCCTCCACGCCTTCTCCGGACGAACTGCGCACGGCGACCGAGCCTCCTTCAGGCAGCAATTCTCTGCCTTCATGAAAACCAGACTCGTCCTCGTACCCATCTACCGCGTGACTGAACGCGTGTATCATCGCAGTTAAACCAGCCAGCGCGAGAAAGAGAAGAATGCTAAATAGAAACGTGACCATAGGGGAAGATGGTAATTATTTGTTAAATATTTATTATTTCTGGGTCTATCCTAGCAGAAAGCGTAAAGAAATCAATAGGGATTGTGCCTTACGGTGAATTAGGTGATTTTTTTAACAACCTGACTCGTTTTTGTACCAGATTAATCAGCCTCAAATAAGCTGCAATAGCAGTGCAGTACCGGCCACGAGAACTATGTTCCTTGAGATCGACTAATTTGATTCAACAATCTGCAAAACAGAGCTAGTTTTAGGTTGATAGAATTGCATTGTAGTAAGGCAATCCCCGTCAGGGCGGGCCTTCTTTAGATATAATTAAATTTAATTCTATTTTTGACTCAAACGTCTATTACCTAATAGATAGCCGGTCGGCGTGACAGGCCTAAAAATGCACCCACTTTAATATTTGCAATCATTTCTACAATATATACTTATGGTATAAGTTAACGACTTACTTTTGCAACAAATCCGTAACGTATAGGGGCAAAAAACCTTGCAAATGGGGGCTTGGGAGAGAAACTCCACGTCCCTTACCTAATTGGCTTCGAATATGCATAGGTCCCTTATAACCACAAATGAGCACATCCCAGCTCCATCTTTCTGCCAGGAAAACCCTGAGCGGCCGGACAAACCAACGCAAAGCGCGAATTTTAGATCGAATCTTCAAACCCGCACCATCTACTACCCAAACGGGCCTACATGTAATTCCCGTCCCCGAATTTGCGCCAACGCGCAAGCTTACTTCCGGCAGAGTTTGTCGGACATTAATCCGGCCCACTTCCTCATGGGTACAAAACCCTGGCGGGCCGCGGGCCAGTGTTAGCTTGAGCCGCACCGCACAGGAAAACAAACGCGATAGATCCTGCGTTCATCGCCAATCGCCTCCTTCGCTGTCATCGACCCTCTCGATCATGACCGTGAATCACCAAATTTCGTGAGACTGGCCTACCAGCCAGGCATCATGTCTGCAACAACTCTGACTACTATCGGACAGTCGGCTTCGCCCGCTGAAAAGCGGGACGGCACCGAAATGGCGGCAGCTTGCCTGCGGGTGTCAACTGAGCGGGCAACGGACCTCAATTGGTATTGTGTCCATACCAAGCCACTGAAGGAAAGCCAAGTTGCGACCTGCCTGGAACAGCGGCTTGGACTTGAAACCTATTTTCCCCGTTTAAAACGGCAAAGGACGATTCGACGCGTCAGACGCGTCGTCACCAGCCCGCTATTTCCACGATATCTATTTTGTCGTTTCGATTTGTTCACTCTATACCGGGCCGTTCGTTACGCTCCGGAGGTCATTGAGATCGTCAGTTTTGGCGAACGGCCAACCTTGGTTCGCGATGCCTTGATCGAAGAATTAAAAGGCTGGGCTGGCGAAGCCGTCGATGTGATCACCCTCCAGCCTGGCTTGCAGCCAGGAGACCGGGTGGAAATCACCGATGGTCCGATGCGCGGGCTGCCAGCCGTCATCCTGCATGAAAGAAATGACCGGGATCGCGTGGCGGTTCTGCTTTCGATCCTGGAATGCGGAGCCCAAATGATGATCAGCCGTTCCCAGCTCGCCCGCGTAAATTGAGCCAACCTATTTTTAGATCCATCTCAACACGGCAAATGCCATCCGCTTCACTTATTTGATCCCATGCATTTCACGTGCAACAAAACATTGGCCAAGGCCGCTGAGCCCGATTGCCCCAGGCCAATTCCTGGCTGGAAACGCGCAATGGACCTCTGCTGCGTCCTTATCGCCCTGCCTTTACTGGCTTTCTGCTCATTGGTCATGACTCTTGTGATCAAAATCGCCTCGCCTGGTTCGGTTTTGTTCCAGCAAGAGCGGGTCGGCTACAAGGGCAAAAAATTCAAATGTTACAAATTTCGGACGATGCATGCCGGCGCCGACACAAAAATTCACCAGAAGCATTGCGAGCAACTCATGCGCTCCAATATCCCGATGGTGAAAATGGACTCACGGGGTGACTCCCGCCTTATTCCCGGCGGGTGGCTGCTGCGCGCTTCGGGCCTGGATGAGCTGCCGCAAATTATCAACGTGCTCCGGGGGGAAATGAGCCTGATCGGACCACGCCCCTGTGTGCCTTATGAGTATGAGCATTACCTGCCTTCACAGCGGGAACGATTTGACACCCTGCCCGGACTAACCGGCCTTTGGCAGGTTTCGGGCAAGAATCGGACCACTTTCGATAAGATGATCCAGCTGGATGTCTACTACGCCCACCAGAAATCATTGTGGTTGGACTTGAAGATAATCTTCATGACCCTGCCCGCGCTTATTCAGCAAGTCCGCGATACGCGCAGTGCGAGGAAATCGGCGGCACCCGCCTCCGGCGCGGTCACACGTCCTCCCGGCGCGGTCGCACGCCCTCCCCGGGCCCATGTGCACGTTGGCACCAGTCAGTAATAATTGACCAGCATTCTGCCTCTCCTTTGTTTCGACTTCACACGAAAAATAGCTATTGAACGAGGCACATAATGAGCAAACAACCAATAAACTTGGGGGTCGTCGGATGCGGCTATTGGGGGCCGAATCTTATTCGTAATTTCCGGTCTCTCGCGGATTGCCGCTTAAAAATGATGTGCGATATCAGCGAAGATCGCCTCAGACATCTTAAATCCTTGTATCCTGAAGTCGAGGCCGAGACCAGTTACGAAAATTTCCTGAACGGCGGTGGCTTGGACGCAGTTGTCGTGGCCACCTCGGTCAAGTACCATTTCCCGATGGCCAAGGCCAGCCTGCTGGCCGGCAAGCATACACTTATCGAAAAACCCATGGCTTGCTCAACCGCGGAATGCGAAGAGCTCATCGCGATCGCACAAAAGCAGGGCCTGGTGCTGATGGTTGGCCACACGTTTCTCTATTCGCCGGCCGTTCGAAAGATCAAGGAGATCATTGATCACCGCGACATCGGGGATATCCGGTATATTTCCGCCCGCCGTCTCAATCTTGGGCTTTTCCAAAAGGACATCAATGTTGCCTGGGACCTGGCCCCGCACGACATCTCAATCATCCTCTATATCATGCAGGAAATGCCGCGCAGTATCAATTGCCGGGGTGGCGCCCATGTCACCCGGGGAATCGAGGATGTGACGTCCATGAGCCTTCATTTCACCAAGGAACGCTCCGCCATCATTCACAGCAGCTGGCACGATCCGAGGAAAGTCCGGGAAATGACCATCGTCGGCAGCAAGCGGATGATCGTGTATGACGATATTGAGCCCCAGGAGAAAATCAAGATCTTCGACGTCCGGGTCGAACGGCCGCCGCACTACGATACGTTTGCGGAATTTCAGTACGCCTATCATTATGGCGACATTTACAGCCCGTATATCAAACAGGACGAACCGCTGAAAGCCGAATGCCAGCACTTTGTCGATTGCATCCGAAACGGGACCATCCCGCTGACGAATGGGACCAGAGGCCTGGAGGTTGTCCAAATATTAGAGGCATCCTCGGAATCGCTGAAAATGAGCGGCGGGCCCGTTGCCCTTTCGGTCGGACGGAACGGCCGGCAGACCAACCATGGATTTCCGGATGCAGGACGGTCGTCTTCGGTTTCGACCCATGGCAAAAACGGCGGAGCCACGAGGGCGGTTGAGAACCTTAAATAACGCCCTCGCGAGTTGTTCCACCCAATGATTCCGCCGCCGCAACCCAATCAGCAAATCGCCCCGAACGTAAAGCTCGGCAAGGACGTCCGGATCTATGGGTTCACCAACCTTTATGGGTGTGAAATCGGCGATGAAGTCAAAATCGGAACCTTTGTGGAGATTCAAAAAGGGTCGAAAATCGGCAATCGTTGCAAAATCTCCAGTCATACGTTCATCTGCGAAGGCGTGACGCTGGAGGATGAGGTGTTCATCGGGCACGGGGTGATTTTCACGAACGATTTGTATCCACAGGCCACAAATGCCAATGGAAGCCTGCAAACCGAAGCTGACTGGAAGTGTCTCAAAACCCTGGTCAAGCGAGGCGCAGCCATTGGATCCGGGGCAACTTTGCTTTGCGGCATCACCATCGGCGAGCGCGCCCTGGTTGGCGCGGGCAGCGTCGTGACCAGGGATGTGCCGCCTGGCGCGGTCGTCGCTGGAAACCCAGCCCGGGTGATGAAATCTCCACAGGGCGAAAAAAAATATGCAGGTACCGTTTCTTAATCTAAAGGCGCAGCACGACCCGCTCCGGGCCGAATTGCTCGCTTCCATTCAGGAAGTCATTGATCGCAGCGCATTCGCCGGCGGTCCCTTTGTGGAGAAGTTCGAAGAGGACTTTGCCACTTTCTGCCAGACGCGCTACGCCGTGGGCCTTGGCAGTGGTACTGAGGCCCTCTGGCTGCCTCTGCTCGCCTATGGCATCGGGCCAGGCGACGAGGTCATCACGGTCCCGAGCACCTTTATGGCGACCGCCGAAGCCATCAGCTATTGCGGCGCAAAGCCCGTTTTTGTCGATATCGATGAGCAGACGTACACGCTTGATCCAAAACTGCTCGAGCGTGCGATCACTCCGCGGACCAAGGCGATCATTCCGGTGCATCTGTTTGGGCAGATGGCGGACATGGATCCCATCATGGAAATCGCGCGACGGCATAACCTGTATGTCATCGAGGATGCCTGTCAGGCCCACGGTGCCATCTACAAAGGCCGAAAGGCCGGGTCGATCGGACATGCCGGTTGCTTCAGCTTCTATCCGGGAAAAAACCTCGGGGCGTTTGGCGAAGCCGGTGCGTTGGTGACCAACGAGCAATCCCTTGCCGAGAAAGTCAAAATTTTGCGCGATCATGGCCAGGAATCGAAATATCATCACTCCTGCATCGGCTGGAACGCACGGATGGATGGCATCCAAGGGGCCGTCTTGCGGATAAAGCTAAAAGGCCTGGAACAAGGCAACGCCGCCCGCCGCGCGCACGCACGGTTTTACGGGGAGCAGCTGGCTGGTTTGGCCGATTTGACCCGGCCACCGGTGGCGGAATACGGCACCCCGGTTTATCATATCTACGCGGTGCGCGTTAAAGAGAGGGATCGCGTCCTCCAGGCCTTGGCCCAACGCGGCATTGCCTGCGGGATTCATTATCCCAGGCCGGTTCATCTCCAAAAGGCTTATCAGGGCCTGGGGCACGGTGTCGGCTCGTTTCCCGTTGCCGAAAAATGTGCCGATGAATTTCTCTCCCTCCCGATGTTTCCAGAGCTCACCCCGGTCCAGCTCGAAACCGTTGCGACAGAAGTTAAATCCCTGCTATCCCTCGCAAAGAACTTGGAGGCTTTCAGTGCATGAATTCCTCCCGGTGGCCACAAACATTCTGACTTCCTCTTTGGTTCATCCCGGCGGCAGCACCTTTCAACAAGTCAATCCGCTGGACGACACCGACTGGGATGCAAAATTGCCGACCTGCCCAGCCGCATCGTTTTTTCACAGCTTGGCTTGGGCGCGGGTGCTGCACGACACTTATGGGTTCAAGCCGTTATATTTCACCCTCGGCAACCGACAGGGCTTTCACTCCCTGCTGCCGATGATGGAAGTGAGCAGCTGGCTGACAGGAAAAAGGGGGCTTGCACTGCCCTTTACCGATGAGTGCGAGCCGCTCTGCCCGGACTCCGACTCGTTCCATCAACTCTTTCAGGCCGCGCTGGGCTGCGCAAAGGTGCAGGGTTGGAAATATGTGGAATGTCGTGGCGGCAAATCATTATTTGGTGACGTCACCCCCGCCTCGACCTCCTTCTTTGGCCACCGGCTCGATTTGCTTGATAAAGAGTCTGCACTTTGGAGGCGACTTGATGACTCCACCAGGCGGGCCGTTCGAAAAGCCGAGCAAAGCGGCTTGACCGTTGAGTTCTCCCAGGATTTGGACGCGGTAAAAATTTTTCATGGCCTGCTTTGCCAGACCCGCAAACGGCACGGCGTGCCACCACAGCCGGCTCGTTTCTTTCAAAACATCCACCGTCACGCGTTGGCCCGGAATCAAGGGCAAGTCGTTCTCGTCCGCCTTGGTCGGACGCCAGTGGCCGGCGCCATTTTTTTCCATTTCGGAAAGACCGCGATCTTCAAATTCGGCGCATCCGATGATTCCTTTCACCACCTGCGGGTCAATAATCTCGTGATCTGGCATGCCATCAAGTGGCATGTCCAACAGGGGTTTTCCATGCTGGATTTTGGCCGGACCTCCCTTGGAAATGAAGGCCTGCGCAGGTTCAAACTGAATTGGGGCACCGAGGAACGCCTGATCGAATATGTCAGGTACAACCGTCGCACGGACGGCTTTGTCAGAGTCCGGGACAAATCCTCGGGATGGCACAATCACGTGGTCAAAATGCTGCCGGACGGCTTCACGCGATTGATCGGCACCGCGCTTTACAAGCACATCGCATAATTCCAGAATCAGCAGAAATACCATCCTGCCTCCCACGGCAGGCTTCCGACCGCCCGGGGGAGAATCGACCCGCCGATCGACCTATGAATCACACGCCCTTACCGCAGCCAGCACCTCAAACGCTCAATATGACATTGGGCGATATTTATTACGTCCTTTTTCGGCACAAGTGGAAGATATTGCTGTGTTCAGTGGCGGGCCTGTTCGCCGCCTTTGCCTTTCATGTGCTTCGCCCGCCGCCTTTCCAGTCCGAGGCCAGGTTATTCATTCGTTATGTCGTCACGGACAACAAGACACTGGGGCCGGACGGAGCCAATGGTACCACGCAATCGCTCGATCGCGGGGGCGAAACCATCCTGAATACGGAACTGCAGATCCTGACCAGCCTGGATCTGGCCAAACAAGTGGCCGAGATCATTGGTCCGGACAAGATTCTGGCCAAAATGGGAGGAGGCAATGATCTCAATCGCGCCGCCGGTGTCATCCGAAACGGCCTCACCGCGGAAGCGCCCCCCGCCAGCAGCGTGATTCAAATTGTCTTTAAGCATCCGGATCCCGGAATCATCCAGCCGGTCCTCAATCAGATCATCGACTCCTATCTCAAGAAACATGTCGAAATTCACAGCGCGGTCGGAATTATGGGCGAATTCCTGACCCAGGAGACGGACCAGCTGCGCTCCAATCTTGCTGAAACCGAAGACCAGCTGAAGAAAGCCCTCGACAAAGCCGGGGTCGTTTCCCTCGAAGATGCAAAAAAATCCTATGGCGACCAGATCTCGCGGATCCGCCAGGACATCTTCAGCGCCGAGGCGGAACTGGCCGAGCGCTCGGCCATATTGCAGGAAATCAACAAAAATTCAACGGCTCCCCTGCCGGCCAACGCCCAGCCTGGCCCCGGGCAGGAGATAGTTGCCATACCCTCCGCTCAAGTTGATGAATATCGAAACATTGGTTCCCGCCTGGCCTCGTTGCGGACAAAAGAACAGGCGCTCCTGTCTCAATTCACAGAGGAAAATATCCAGGTCAAGGAGGTTCAGGCGCAGATTGCGGTCATTGAGAGCAGCAAAACGAAAATCGAAGAAAAATATCCTGCGCTGGCCCACACTGAAGTTATTTCCTCTTCAACGCCGGCTGGTTCACAAAGCCAGCCGGTTGATGCCGCATCCGAATCGATCCAGCTCACCGCCCTTCAAATCAAAATAAAGGTGCTGAATTCTCAATTGGACGAAGTTCGGGCTGAAGCGTCCAGTCTTGAGCAAATGGAAGGAACTATTTTGGAACTGCGGCGGAAGAGGGATCTCGAAGAGACGAACTACCGCTATTATCAAGCCAGCCTTGAACAGGCCCGGATCAACGAAGCCCTCGGGGCCGGAAAAGTGTCGAACATCAGCCTGATTCAAACGCCGTCTCCCCCCTTCATCGACAGTGCAAAGTCTTCCAAGATACTGGCGTTACTTGCGGCCGGTGGCGTTTTCGCCGGGCTGGCCTGGGCGTTTTTCATCGAGCTGTTCCTCGATCGATCCGTCCGGCGCCCCATCGACATCGAAAGGATGCTTAAAATCCCTCTTTTTCTTACCATCCCGGATCTCAATCGGGGTGGGCTCCGACGTCTCGCCAAGGCAAAGCAACTGCTCTTGCAAAACAGCAAGGAGGACTTGCCGGAGACAGCCAGCAAAGGCAGGTCCAAAGACGGCCCCGGTGCTGAGCTGGCGCTTTGGGATGACGCCAATATCCTGCGGCCTTTTCATGAAACCCTCCGGGATCGCTTGATCGGTTATTTCGAAAGCATTAACTTAACCCACAAGCCCAAGCTGGTCGCCGTCACAGGGTTCGGCCAGGACTCCGGTGTAACGACCACGGCGGCCGGATTGGCGAGCTGCCTGTCAGAAACCGGCGATGGGAACGTCCTGCTCGTCGACATGACGCTCGGGCAAGGCTCGGCGCAACATTTCTACCGGGGCAAATCGGTTTGCGGGTTGGAAGAGATTCTCGCCGCCAGGAGCAGTGCCCAGATTCAGGACAATCTCTACGTCGTCGCGGAGGAACCGGGCAGTGACCGGCTCTCGCGGATTCTGCCCCAACGGTTCACAAAACTTGTACCCAAGCTCAAGGCCAGCGACTTCGATTACATCATCTTCGACATGCCGCCAGTCAGCCAGATCAGCATCACACCGCGCCTGGCCGGATTCATGGATATGGTGCTGCTCGTCATCGAGTCTGAAAAGACAGACCGGGACCTCGTGCAACGGGCGACCTCGTTGCTCACCGGGTCAAAGGCACATGTGGGAGCAGTGCTTAACAAGTTACAAACCTACGTGCCTTCGCGGCTCCATCAGGAATACCTCAAAAATATCTAGCCGGCCATTCATTTTGCGGCTTTCGGGATTTCTCCCGGCCAACCACTGCGCTTTCCCCATTGAACCCAGATGATGTCCAGCTTGGGGAATCGCTTTCCGGGTTCATCGGATTTTTTCACCCTTGAGTGAAATTGCCGAATAACGGCCCAGCCGATTCCCAATAAAGTCTTTGCCGCCCTGCCGGGCCTTTCATCGATGCTTCGCCGACGCTTCTATTACAAACTGAAGCCATATATGCCGTGGCGCATGCGCATGGCCTTGCGCCGGATCCTGGCGCGCGGGAAGCGTGCACGCTGCGAAGCTGTCTGGCCAATCAATGAATCTGCCCATCGCCCGCCCGCGGGCTGGCCCGGCTGGCCCGATGGGAAACAATCCGCGCTCGTGCTCACCCATGACGTCGAAGGCCCGGAGGGTCTGGCCCGGTGCCAACGGTTGATGGCGTTGGAGCAGGAACTGGGATTCAAGTCTTCATTTAATTTCATTCCCGCCGGCCCTTATCGAGTGTCGGCAGAGTTGCGGGACGAAATTACCCGCAACGGTTTTGAAGTGGGCGTGCACGACTTGGCGCACGACGGCCGGCTTTTCACTTCCCCTCAAAGTTTCCCGGCCAAGGCGGAACGGATCAACCGTTACCTGCACGAGTGGGGTGTCGTTGGTTTTCGCGCGGGATTCATGCTGCGAAACCTCGACTCCATCCACCAGCTCGACATCCTCTACGATGCCTCGACGTTCGACACCGATCCGTTCGAACCGCAATCCAAGGGAACGGGCACCATTTTTCCCTTTTGGATCGAGGCGCCACCCGTCTCGTGTGATGCTCCGGGCATCAGCACCCTCCCGGGGGCCGCCCACACCGCGCGCAGCCGCGGTGGCTATGTGGAACTCCCCTACACCCTGCCCCAGGACTCCACGCTGTTCCTGGTTTTCAACGAGACTTCGCCCAATATCTGGATGCGAAAACTTGACTGGATCGTCCAGCACGGCGGCATGGCGCTCATCAATGTGCATCCCGATTACCTGCGCTTCGAGGATGAGCCGCCGTCGCCCCGGACCTATCCCGTGTCGCACTATCGGAAATTCCTGGAGTATTTCCGCGATCGTTACCAGGCGCAGTGCTGGCAGCCACTGCCGCGGGAGCTGGCCAAATTTGCCGGGCAGATTCAGCCGCGTCCCGAAATTCGCCGCCCCAAACGCGTCTGCATGGTCACCTATTCGTTCTACGAGACGGATAATCGCGTCACGCGCTACGCCGAGGCCTTGGCCGCGCGCGGGGATTCCGTCGATGTATTCGCCATCCGCCGGTCTCCGCAATTGCCCGGAAAAGAACTCATTAACGGCGTCAATGTCATTCGCATCCAGGACCGGTTTAAGAAAAAGGAACAATCAAAGCTGGCGTATTTGCTGCCCCTGATTCGTTTTCTCGCCTCGTCCTCCTGGCGCGTGACAAGGGGGCATGCCCGGCAACGGTACGATCTGCTGCACATCCACAACATGCCGGACTTCCTCGTGTTCGCAGCCTGGTATCCGCGGCTAACCGGCATCAAGGTGATCCTCGACATTCATGATATCGTTCCAGAACTCTACGCCAGCAAGTTCGGCGCGAAAAAAAGCTCGGTGCTCACGCCCGTCCTGACCAAATGGATGGAACGCCAGTCAGCCCAATTCGCACAGCATGTTATCGTCGCCAACCATCTCTGGCTCGAAAAATACGCGACCCGCACCGGCATGCACGGCAAGTGTTCGGTGTTCATCAACAACGTCGACACCCGGGTCTTCCAGCCCCGGCTGCGCACCCGCCACGACGACAAGCTGATCCTGCTGTTCCCCGGCAGCCTGCAGTGGCATCAGGGACTGGATATTGCCATTCGCGCCTTTGAAAAAGTAAGCCGGGAACTGCCGCAGGCTGAACTTCACATTTACGGCGACGGAAACATGAAACCCTCCCTCATCGCCCTGGCCGCGGAGATGGGATTCAATGGCCGGGTTAAATTCTTCGATTCGGTGCGGATTGCGGAGATTGCAACGGTCATGGCCAACGCCGATCTGGGCGTGGTGCCCAAGCGCGCCGACTCTTTTGGCAACGAGGCTTACAGCACCAAGATCATGGAGTTCATGTCCCTCGGCGTCCCGGTGGTGATCTCCAAGACCAAGATCGATCAATACTACTTTGATGATTCGGTGGTGCGCTTCTTTGAATCCGGCAATACCGACGCCCTGGCTGACGCGATCCTCGATGTTCTGCGAAATCCGGCCCTGCGCCAGCGCATGGTCGCCAACGCCTCCGACTATTCGATGCGGAACAGTTGGGAGTCCCGCAAAGCCGACTATCTGCGACTGGCTGATTCGCTTTGCCTCCCCGCGTAACCCGACCCGATGCGCCTGGACCGTTCACTGACCCTCCACCTCTTCCGGCCATTGCAAAGCATCGGCCTGCGATCGGGTGGCTCCCACCTTCCGATCTTAATGTATCACAGCATTTCGGATACGCCGGAGCCCGGCTTTTCCCCCTACCACAAGGTTTGCACTTCTCCCCGTCGCTTCGCCGAGCAGATGCAAGGCCTGGCGGAAACCGGCTGGCAGGGCGTCACCTTGCGCGAAGGCCTGGATGTCCTGGCGGGCAAAAGGCAAATTGCCGGCCGCCCTGTCGCCATCACTTTCGACGACGGTTTCCATGATTTTTATACGGCGGCCTTCCCCGTTTTGAAGCAACACGGGTTTGCCGCCACCATGTATCTGCCCACCGCCTTTATCGGGGATGACCGGCGGTCCTTCAAGTCCCGCGCCTGCCTGAATTGGAGCGAAATCAGGGAGCTGCACCGAACCGGAATCGAATTTGGTTCACACACGGTCAATCATCCAATTCTCTACGATCTTTCCTGGCCGGAAATCGAGCGTGAGCTGGTGCTCTCGAAAGGACCCATTGAGCAGAAATTGGGTGAGCCGGTCAGCAGTTTCGCCTATCCGTATGCATTTCCACAGGAGGATGGGCCTTTCACCAAAACATTCATGGAATTGCTGCGTGGCAGCGGCTACCGCAACGGTGTCACCACGGTCGTCGGCCGGGCAAAACCAGATGACAATCCATTAACCCTGAAACGGCTGCCGGCCAACGATTGTGATGATCTTGCCTTGTTTGCCGCGAAGTTGGCCGGGGCCTACGACTGGCTCGCCGGCCCCCAAGGCTGGAGCAAGGCGGCCCGTCGCCGGCTCCGCGCCCGCTCCCGTCGCGGCCCGGATTCCCGTTCTCCACTGCCCTCGTTTCACCCGGCCAAACCGCCGCAGAACTCCTCTTCATGAATTCTCTTCGATACGTGATTGTCACTCCCGTCCGCAACGAGGAGACCTATTTGGGCAAAACCATTGCCGCCCTGGTTGCACAAACCATCCGTCCCACCGAATGGATTATTGTGAACGATGGGTCAAAGGACAGGACGGGAGAAATTGCCGCCGCCGCCGCCGCCGAACACCCGTGGATTCGCGTCCTTAACCGGGCTGATCGCGGTTTTCGAAAATCCGGGGGCGGCGTGATGGAGTCCTTCCATGACGGTTATGGCGTGCTCCAGACCAAGGACTGGGATTTCCTGGTCAAACTGGATGGCGACCTGACCTTCGCCACGGACTATTTTGAAAAATGTTTCGCTCATTTTCAGGCCAATCCAAAGCTGGGCATCGGCGGCGGATTGGTCTGCAATGAAATTGCCGGCCAAATTATCCTGGATTCAAAAGACGATCCAAAGTTTCACGTTCGCGGCGCCACCAAAATTTACCGGCGGCCTTGCTGGGACGCGATCGGCGGGCTGATCCAGGCCACCGGCTGGGACACGATGGACGAGCTGAAGGCCAATATGCTCGGATGGAAGACCTTCACTTTCCCGGAAATTCAACTGATCCATCACCGCGAAACCGGCGGCGCGGACGGCCGTTGGCGCAACTGGTTCAAGAATGGCCGGGCCAATTACATTGTGGGCTATCATCCGCTGTTCATGCTGGGCAAATGTCTCAAGCGCGTATTTCGGCGGCCCTACGGCATCGCTTCCCTGGCTTTGTGGTGCGGGTTTATGACCGGATATTTTTCGCGGGTGCGGGGTCGGATCGCGGATCGGGATGTGATCCGGTATTTGCGGAGCGAGCAACTGCGTGCCCTGCTGGGAAAAAAATGCCTCTGGAAAGCTTATGAACCTTAAGCAACAGGACGAGTTCGCTTTTTTCGTCGGCCAATTTTAAAGGATCTCAATCGTGCCTGATCTCTCTGTCATTATCGTCAATTGGAACTCCAAGGACTACGTCCGCCAGTGTCTCAAGACATTGTTTATGAGCTGCCAGGGCATGCGCATGGAGGTTATCGTCGTGGACGGGGGCTCTTTCGATGGATGTGCTGAGATGCTCGCCAGGGAATTTCCGAAGGTTTTTTTTATCCAGATGGACCAGAACGTGGGATTTGCCAGGGCCAACAACGCGGGATTTGAGCGGTCCACCGGGAAATTCGTATGGCTTTTGAATCCTGACACTGAAGTCGTTGGGCCGGCCGCAGCCACGTTGCTCCAAACACTGCAAAGCAGGAATGATATCGGCATGGTTGGAGCCAGGCTGCTGAACAGCGACGGCTCGCTCCAAACCAGTTGCGTCCAATCGCTGCCCACGCCTTTGAACCAGGCCCTGGACTCCGAAATTTTGCGCCGCATTTTTCCCAAATTGGGCCTCTGGGGCATTGTCGCGCTCCAATCACAGTCCCAACCAGTTGAGGTCGAAGCCGTATCCGGCGCCTGCATGATGTTGCGTCGGGAGGATTTTGAACGGGTCGGCCGCTTCAATCCCGGATATTTCATGTATGGCGAAGACATGGATCTTTGCTTAAAAATCCACCGGGCTGGCCTGAAGATTGTTTACGTGCCGGAAGCCGAAGTGCGGCACCACGGAGGAGGCAGCTCCCAAAAACAGTCCAGCAAGTTCAGCGCCGTGTTGATGAGGGAGGCGGTCACTTTTTACCTGAGCAGCAATTTCAGCATTTTCCACGCGTGGTTTTACCGGTTCTGCATGGCCGTGTCGGCCTTGAGCCGGATTGCAGCTCTCCTTGCCTTTCGGCTGGTGGCCCGCAGCGAATCAAAGGTGAAGAATTTCTTCTCCTTACAAAAATGGATCGCCATCTTAAAATGGAGCTTCGGAGGCGAGCGCTGGGCCAGGGCCCACTCGCGCGAAAGCTGATTTGCCAGATTCACGCCCGCAGATAAGATCAAAACCAAAATCATGAGCACTCCCCAGATAAACAATCAGGAAGGCGACGTCGCCCAGGCGTTCGCGCGACCGGATTGGTATTTAAACGGTTATGCCGCCAACATTCGCACCCGATGCGAAACGGTGAGCTTTTATACCAAGGGCCGGACTTTCGAACATGTGCTGGACGTGGGTTGCGGCGACGGCTCCTTGTCACTGCCATTTCTGGGTGAAAATTGCCGGATCACCTTCCTTGACCTCTCCACGGGCATGCTCGAGCGAGTCGCGGCGAGGGTGCCCGAAAATTTGCGCCATCAGACGAAATTATTGAACGGAGATTTTACCCAGATCGACCTGCCTCCCGCTTCTTTCGACCTGGTCCTTTTTGTGGGTGTGCTGGCTTACGTTCCGGATGTGAGGAAGATCGCGGATCGGATCCGGCAAGTCATCCGGCCGGGCGGGCTTTTGATGACCGAATGCACCGATGCAGGTCACTTTTTTGGGCGGCTGAATTTTTCCTATCGCGACCTGACTTCCCTGCTCCGTCCCGGCAAATGCCATACCTTTCGTCATCATGGATCTGACGTCGTGAAAGCATTCCAGAGCGCGGGCTTCAATTTGCGCCAATCGTTCCGTTACACCTATTCGCTTCCGCTTATTTCACGATTTGCCAACCAGACCCAGGCGTACTCCCTGATGAAGCGGTTCTATGGCACGGCGGAGGCAAGTCGCCGTCAGCGGTTTGGTTCCGAGTCGTTAATGCTCTTCGAATTGCCGTGAAACCCGCGCGCTGGAGCTGATATGCGAGTGGTTATAATCACGGGCCGGGCTCCGCACCATAAACATTTATGTGCAGAACTCATGAAGGTGTGCCCGGTGGCGGGAATTATCCATCCGCTGGAGCCGCGCCCTCGGGCCACACTTCGCATCCGGCGGTTGATTCGACAGGCGAAGTCCCATGGATGGGCCGCGGTGGCGCTGCATGTGCTCGGTAAGACCACCGCAAGAACCAAGGCCCACAAACGTGGCGGGCAGATGCGACCGGTTGATTTTTCGGCGGGTGTGGTTGCCTACGATCGCATTCCAAGCTCCTTGATCCACACCGACTGCGATGTCCGCCAGTCGGGTTCAGCCGATCTTCTGCGTTCGCTCCAGCCGGATCTGTCCTTGTTTCTGGGTGGCCCGGTCTACCCAAAGGCCTTCATTGAAGCGGCGCCGTTATCGCTGAATTTCCACAGCGGCATTTCACCCATTTACAATGGCACGGCGAGCATCAAGTTCGCGTTTGCCAACGGCCATCCCCATCTATGTGGAGGGACGCTCATGGTGATGGGTGCCGAAATTGACGGCGGCGGCATCCTTGGCCATTACCTTACGGCCGTACAGTCGGGCGACTCGCCCGATTCCCTCTTCGATAAGACCGTTCGTGGCGCTGCCCCGATGTATGCAAGACTATTGGAGCATTTGCAGGCCGGGAATCGCCCAATGCAGCAAATTCCACAGGCCGCTCCGCTTTTTTATACCCGCGATTTTGATTTTGACTGGCACCACAGCCAAATGATTGCGAAAAATCTCCGTAATGATCTTCCGGCCCGCCATGAGCGGGAAGAGACGATGGTGGAATACTGGCGTGAACCAACGGAGGAGGCGGCTCACAACCTTTATCGAGCCACGCTGGATCGCCTGCTTTGGGAGAGTGCCAGGCCAAAGGGAAAATGAACGTCAAAGGCACAATCAAAAACGTCCTGGGAACCATTTGTGAAAGCCCTTGGTTGCGGCCGCAAGTACGGCGCTCGGCGCTCCATTCCGTCAACGTCGTTTATTCCCACTACGTTGGAAATCCGGGGCCTCACTACATGGCCTTCGATCACGGATGCACCGCATCCAAGTTTTCAGAAACCCTGAAGCGATTAAACCGGGTCTTCGACTTTGCCCCGTTGAATGAAGTTGTGGCGGATCAGTCAACCGCAAGCGCCCGGAAGCGGCCACTTATGGCGGTTACTTTTGATGATGGGCTCGACCTGCGGGAGAGTGGCGCGATGGAGGTGCTTGACCGCTATGGAATCAAGGCCACTGCATTTGTCATCACGTCCTGCGTGGGTAATCAGAAAATGATGTGGCGCCACATGCTAAGCGCCATCCAGGCTCTTGTTCCTGACCGCGGATGGCTGCCACCCTACAACGCGCTCGCGTTGAACCACGGACTGGATCCAATTGAAAGCGGGCAAAATCTGCTGTCGGCTTCACGTCGCTGGGACATGCGACGCAAAGATGACTTGGCCGCAGAACTTTGGAATGCATGCCAGCTGCCCCCGGTCGAGAACTATTTGGCGGAAAAACGTCCCTACTTCGGATGGGACGGATTACGCGCATGGCTCAATGCCGGCCATTCAGTCGGATTTCATACGCATACGCATCCCTATTGTTCGCAACTGCAAAAGGCCGACCTGGAGGGCGAACTCATCGAACCAGCCTTGGCCTTAAAGCGGCGGTTGGGACTGGAGGAGTTGAGCCTCTCCTACCCTTTTGGTGATCGCCTCCCGCCGGGCCTGGAGCATGAGCTGTTCGAAACAGGCATATTCAAGGCCCTTTTCGGCATCCGCGGATTCAGGCGAAAGGGCGGATCGAACGACAAGTTGGAGAGGGCCGGCATCGAGGGCCCAAATCTGGGATGGACGGTTTTCGCCGCTAATCTCCTTGGCGGCATAGGCTCGGCGTGAACGGCGATGGAGAATCCAACCTCACGTTTTGAAAGATAAATGAACGCCATCGGCGCATTGATATTGTTTGTTGTAATCATCGTGGTGCTCGCTGCTCCGCGGCGATGGGCCTTGATGGGGATGATGGCGGGTACATTGTATCTTACCCAGGGACAGCAGATTGATGTCGTCGGATTTAATTTATATGCGGTCAGGTTTATGGAACTGGCGGGATTCATCCGGGTGATGGCCCGCCGGGAGTTCTCGTTTTCTAGACTGAATGGGATTGATCGATCCGTACTGCTGCTTTACGTGTGCACCACGATCATCTATCTGCTGCGCTCCTCGGATCTGCCGACGGGCAAAGCCAATCAAATTGGAACGGCCGCGGATGCCATTCTGTGTTATTTTACCTTTCGCGGCCTGGTTGGCGGCATCGAGGATTTTCGATGGTTTTTGCGCGCCTTCCTTCTCCTCCTCGCTCCCTATGCCCTGTTGGTCCTTTACGAAAGTGTGGCCGGGCATAACCCATTTCAATCGATGGGCGGAGTTGATCTCGGAAGCTGGTCACGGGAGGGCCGTCCTCGTTGCAATGGCAGCTTTCGACACCCGAGCCTGCTGGGCACGCTCGGCGCAAGTTTTTTTCCGCTCTATATCGGGCTGGCTTGTGCAAGAGTGGATCGAAAGCTCGCTATATTCGGAATCGGGCTTTGCCTGCTCATTATTTGGGCCTCAAACTCAGGCGGGCCGATAAATTGCGCCATGATTGGCGCGGTCGGATGGTTGCTCTGGCCCGTGCGGCGAAGGATGAAATCGATGCGACGGATTATCCTTGTCGGTGTCGTTCTGCTGGGGTCGGTGATGAAAGCGCCGATTTGGTACCTGCCAGCCAAAGCCAGTTCGTTGACTGGCGGCGACGGCTGGCATCGATCCTACCTGATGGATGTGGCGTTTCGAAATTTCGACAAATGGTGGCTGGCCGGAATGCCCATTGTGGATACCAAGAATTGGTTCTTCTACGACCTTTCCGCCACTGGCGGAGCCGATATTACCAACCAATTCCTGTCCTTCGGCCTTACTGCTGGTATTACGGGCATGATCCTGTTCTTGGTCTTGCTCTACCTCTCCTTTAGCCACCTGGGCAAAGCCATGGCCGTGGTCCGTTCCAATTACGACGAATCGAGGAAAAGCGAATTTTTGCTGTGGGGCCTGGGCGCCATGCTGGTGGCTCACCTCTTTAACTGGCTGGGCATAACTTACTACGATCAGACCTATGTCATCTGGTTTATGCAGTTGGCCGCCATTTCAACTCTCTCCGAACGATGCATCCATTCTGCCGCCACCGATATGTGGGACGACGGGCAGGCCCCGTCAGAGGTCAGTAACGGCGGGCACGTCGCGGCTGGAGACCAGGCGGCCAGCATCTGGTTCGGGCCGTAGTCTGCGTCGAAGACCCAATTCAAGAATATTCAAACACCACCATGCCTGCTGCCAGTGTGATCATGCCATGCTACAATGCCGCTAAATTCGTGCGACAATCAGTGGCGGCGATTTTGCGGCAGACTTTTGAAGACTTGGAGCTGATCGTCGTTGACGACGCCTCCACGGACAACTCGGTTGAATTGTTGAGGGACATGGCCAGCCGGGATGCAAGAATACGATTGTTCGTCCATGGCGGGAACCTCGGAGTGTCGCGTTCACGTAACGACGCGCTTCGCGCCGCGCGGGGAGAATATATCGCCTTCTGCGATGCCGACGACGTATGGAAGCCAGAAAAACTAAAATTCCAGATCGGGCTTTTGTCCCGGCATCCATCATATGACCTGGCTTATTGCGACTCGGAGATCATCGACGAAACGGGCGCGCCGACCGGCCAGCTGTTTGGCGGGCAGTTCCCTCCGCCCAAAAATCCTTCGGGCGATCTTTTCGAGGCTCTGACCATTACGAATTTTATCAATACGCAGACGGTCTTGATCCGGCGGGCCTCCCTGGGAGACCATCTGTTCTTCGACGAAGACATCCGCTGCGGAGAGGACTGGTGGTTTTGGATCCGGTTCTCGAGAAACCACCGTTTCCTCTACGAAACACGGCCCCTGGCGGAATATCGAGTTCACCCGCAAAACACGATTTTTGCAAAAAAACGGGGTTTTAGAATCGATCGCTGGAAAGTGTGCAAACGAAACTTGCGCGCACACACCGATATGCCCGTCCGGCTGCAGGCTTTGCTTTGGTATTATATGGGAATGGAGCTCTCTTTCCTGGGCCGGCGGCGTCTGGCCCGGAAATTCTTGGGCCACGCTCTTCGCCTGGGTCTTAATGGGGGCAGCTCTCTCCGAAGATTGATGACAATAAGTGTGCGCTGGGGCGTGGAATGCTGCAATGGTTTCACCCTCAGGCATCAATGAGCTGCGCCGGGACCCATCCGTCAGTTTCCGGCTCGGCGGCATCGCTGCGCTGGGAAAAAATGGAATATTTATGAAACTTCAAAAATTACTGGCTGCCAGGGGAATTCATTATCTGGCCACACGCTTCGGTTGGCAAAAGCTACGCGGGCTGGCCTTCGATGAAAAGTACCGGCGGGGCGACTGGAATTTCAGCACCGAAGGAACGGGTGAGCTGGCCGCGGTGATTCGCCACTACTTGCGGGAAGGCGACCTGCTCATCATGGGATGCGGCGGGGCGTCGATCTTGAAGGATCTGGCAGCATCGAACCTAAAGAGCGCCCTGGGGATCGATCTTTCGCAAGAGGCCATCCGGCTGGCCGGTCGTTTTGCGTCGGAAAAGATCTCATTCCAATTGGCCGACATGGTTACGTTCCAGTGTCCACGACCCTATGATGTAATCCTTTTCTCCGAATCGCTGAATTATGTGCCCATCGCCGGACAGGAATCGTTCCTTCGGCGACTGGCGGAATCCTTGAAACCCGACGGGGTATTTGTGGTTACCATTGCACAAGCCAAGCGCTATGCGGACATCTTCGAAGAAATCCGACAGAAATTTCACGTGCTTGAAGACCGCCCCTTCTCCGGCTCAAACCGGCAGCTAATGGTATTTAATTTGCGCGGTCGCCACGACTAATTCCGCGAGCAAAACCGGGATTTTTTTTCAATTCGGCCAATTCTGCAACCGCCCCATGACCCTCAAACTACAAGCCGCCCGCGGGCTGAAGTGGCAGACGACAGAAATTATCAGCCGGCAGCTTCTTTCACTCGTCGTATTCACCACCCTCGCCCGGCTGTTGCAGCCTTCGGCTTTTGGTCTGATCGGTCTGGTCGGCGTCTATCTGGCCTTCGTCGGAATATTCATTGACCAGGGTATTGGCACGGCACTCATCCAGCGGCAGGATTTGGAGCCGGAGCACATCAACACCGCTTTCTGGTTTAACTTCAGCTGTGCGGTCGTTCTTTGCCTGGGAACAATTGCCCTGGCCCGACCGGTGTCGATGCTCTTCAAGGAGCCGCGGCTTATTCCGCTGCTGCGGTGGTCATCACTCGGGCTGGTCATCAGCGCCTCCTCGGAAATTCACGGAACCCTCTTCGTCAGGGAGATGGATTTCCGCCGGCCTGCCATCCGCACCATTCTCTCTAATGTCGCCGGAGGAATCGCGGGACTGGTGCTTGCCTGCTTTGGCTGTGGCGTCTGGGCCTTGATTGGACAACAGCTCACGACTGCACTGGCCGGTGCCATATTTCTATGGTCAGCCTCGTCTTGGCGGCCACACTTTCGGTTCTCCGGCCGGCACTTGAAAGATCTCCTCGGCCTCGGCAGCGCAGTTTTAATCCCGTCGCTCCTCTGGTTCTTCTGCTCCCAACTCGACCAGCTTGTCATCGGACGATTCACCGGGGCAACCACGCTCGGACAGTATGTGGTCGGGGGGAAGATTCCCAACCTCATGCGCACCGCTGTGCAACAGCCGGTAGCTACGGTCTCAATGCCGATGCTGTCTCGGCTCCAGCAAGAACGCGAGCGAATGTGCCAGGTGATCTATAAGGGAATGGAACTGAATGCAGTGGCGGCCTTCGCGATCTTCGTTGGTCTGGCGTCCGTTGCTCCTGACCTCGTAACACTTGCCTTTGGGGTCCAATGGCAGCCGGCGATTGGGTTCGTCCGACTGCTCGCGTTGTACAATCTATTGTTATGCCTGCTGGTTTTTGCCCATCCGGCGATGCTGGCCACAGCAGGACGCAAGTCATATATTTTCGCCAACAGCGCATTGGCGGCGGGTGCGGCGGCCGCCTGCTTTTTCGGCATCCGGATTGGCCCACATACCGTCGTGATCGGGCTCATAATTAATCTGGCAGTAGTTGGCCTCGCCGAGCTTCTGCTCCTAAGGCGCCGGATGGGATTGTCTCCCTGGTTGTATTGCCGACCCTGCCTGGGCCCGGCAGCGGCGTCTGCGGCGATGAGCGCTGTCGTCATGACAATCCGGATGACAGCGGGGCCCCATCTGCCAATGCCAGTCAGCCTTTCGCTTCAAATCGCCGCCGGTGCAGGAACCTACCTGGCCACCCTTAAATTTATTGCACCTCACAGTGCCGACAACTTATGGAGTTTTGCCTCCACCGCGCTCGCCCGGCGATCCTAGGCAAACGCCATGTCCCTCATGACGGTCTCCATCATCATCTGCACGCGAAACCGGGCGGATAGCCTGAAACCCACCTTGGAGTCGATTGGCAGGGCAAACGTGCCTTCAGGATGGAACGTCGAACTGCTGGTTGTCGACAATGGGTCATCCGATCACACCCAGGCGGTCGTAGCAAGTACAGCCCGGTTAAATAATATCACCCTGCGATACACGCACGAACCAATCGCCGGACTCTGTCATGCGCGTAATACCGGGCTGAGGGAGACATCAGGCCAGATCATTCTATTTACCGACGACGACATTCGTGTCCCGTTGAATTGGATCAATGGCATGTGCCAGCCCATTCTTGACGGAAATGCCGACGCCGTCGCCGGCGGCATAACTTTCCCTCCTGCCACTGCTGCGGTTTTGGCGCGACCGCCATACTCCTCCCGAAGAAGCTGGTTTGCCTCCACGGAGGACCTGGATCGGAAGTCGCCAGCAATGATGATAGGTGCGAATATGGCCTTCCACCGCCATGTCCTCGAGCGGGTTCCAAGGTTTGATATTGAATTGGGCCCAGGCGCACTGGGTTTCCAAGATGAAACCCTGTTTTCTCAGCAACTGCTGGCCGCCGGCTACAAACTTGTCGGCGCACTCGAGATCATGGTGGAGCATCACTTCGATCTATCCCGACTAACACAGAAAGGGATGATAGACTTGGCTCGCAAAATGGGACGTTCGCACGCGTTTGTATTTCATCATTGGGATCACAAGAAATCACGGCTCGCATTCCCTCGGCTGGTGCTGTCACACCTGCACCGGCATTGGACGCGATCTTTCGAGCGGATCAATGGAAAGGCCTCCGGTGTAATATCCGTCCCAGCCCTTCAATTGGAGCAGAAACTGGCCTTTTACCGTGAATACCTAGCGCAGCGCCGACGCCCGCACAAATATCCCCCGCAAAATCTTACTCCCTCCGTGAGCTGCGCGCTGGAAGGCTTCCCAGGCAACGCCGCACGCGGTCACGATCGATAAGTAGTTCTTCGAAAATTACTATGACCTCGCCTTCGGTTAGTGTGATCATTCCAACGTATAACCGTGCCCGTTCGATTTCCCGGGCCATTGATAGCGTCTTGGCCCAAACCCTTCAAAATATCGAGTTAATCGTGTTAGATGATGGCTCCGAAGATGATACGGCAGAAGTCCTTGCTCGCTATGGCGACCGCATATGTTTGATCCGGCAGGAGAATCGTGGTGTAAGCGCAGCGCGAAATAAGGGAATTAGAGCAGCGCGCGGCGATTGGATTGCATTTCTGGATTCCGATGATGAATGGCATCCCACTAAACTTTCGCTTCAAGTTGCCTGTTTGGAAAAGAATGCGATGAAAGTTTGTTTTACCCGATGCGTGGCCGGAAATGGGGAGATCATAACGGATATCGACGAGTTTTTGCCCGCCACAAAGGATTCGGACGTTTATTGCTTTGAGCATGCGGTTGATTTGATCTGCGATCTTAAATCACATCCCCAAGTGCAGTCCATGATGGTTGAAAAGCAGCTTCTTGAGAAAGCCGGTTTGTTTGACGAATCGTTACATGTCGCTGAAGATACGCGACTCATATACAATTTGGCGTTTCTTGCCGGGTTCGCTTATATTGACCGTCCGCTCACGGTGATTAATCGCGGCACGTTCAACAGCCTGACCTGCGATTTGAACCCGGAAGCAGCGAAAAAACGATATAGCTGCTATTTGCGTGTGCAAATTGAGGCCTATTGGCGGATGGTCGAGATTCGACCCCAGAAGGCATTTCTAATACGAAAACGAATTGCTTATTTTAACTCGCGACGGGCTGAAATTGCGTGCGCAGCAAAGCAATTTCAGCTCGCACGCGCTATTGCCAAAGATGGAATTTTAAGCGCAGGAGACATGGCTACTTTCATTCGGTGCGCCGGCCTCTACCTATGTCCCATTCTCTTTCATTCGCGATTTCGGAGGAAGTGGTATAGAGGGGTCTCATAGATCTGCGGCGGCCAACATGAACCTCGAACTCTGATAGCTGCGTATTTTGGCTACAAAACTACGGTTCCGAAATACGTTTTTGCACCACCAGTTTGTTGATTAAATAGGTCTATCTTTAATGCCTGGTCACAGGCGTTCACCCAACCCATGCCCGAATTGCTCATCGAAGCCGGACGCGCAGAACGCCAGTATTGGCGGGATCTGTGGCGCTACCGGGAACTGTTTTACTTCCTCGCGTGGCGCGACCTGCTGGTCCGTTACAAGCAAACCGTCGTCGGCGTGGCTTGGTCCCTGATCCGGCCGCTGCTCACCATGCTTGTGCTGACCGTGGTTTTTGGGAAACTCGGCAAAATGCCTTCCGGAGGCATCCCCTACCCCTTACTGGTCTATTGCGGCATGCTGCCCTGGCAGTTCTTTGCCACCGCCATGTCCGAGAGCGGGAATAGCCTCGTCACCAACGCCAATTTGATTTCCAAAGTTTATTTTCCACGGCTGATCATCACCGCCAGTAGCGTCATCACCAGTTTTGTGGATTTTCTAATCTCCGCGGGTTTCCTGGTGGTGTTGATGATCTGGTACCGGTACACGCCTCCTGCCGCCATCATCGTGCTGCCATTTTTTGTCCTGCTGGCATTTGCGGCATCGCTCGGGGTCGGCTTGTGGATCAGCGCACTCCTGGTCCAGTATCGCGATTTCCGCTTCATCGTTCCATTCATTGTCCAGTTCGGCCTTTATCTCTCCCCGGTTGGCTTCCAGAGCAGCATTGTTCCGGAACGATTTCGTCTCCTCTACGGGCTCAACCCAATGGTGGGGGTCATCGATGGCTTCCGCTGGTGCCTTCTGTCCGGGCAACAGCACCTCTATTGGCCCAGCCTGGCGGCTTCCGTGATCGGGGTGGTGGCTCTCCTCGTGACCGGCATCTGGTATTTCCGAAAGACCGAGCAAACCTTCGCGGACGTGATTTGAACCAAGCTTCGAAGTCTTCAACCCCCGCTTTCGCCATGTCCAGCCCTGTCATCACAGTCGAAAACCTCGGCAAACGCTATATGATTGGCCGGCAGCGTTCCAAGAAGGATGGCCTGCGCCATGCCATCGAGGACGCGATACGCACTCCGTTTGCCTGGCTTCGCTCCGAACGCAAGTCGCAGAAACTACCAGACAAGGATTTCTGGGCCCTGAAGGATGTCTCTTTCCAGATCAAGCAAGGCGAAACCGTTGGGATCATTGGCCGCAACGGCGCCGGCAAGAGCACCCTGTTTAAAATCTTGAGCCGGATCACCGTGCCCACCGAGGGGCGAATCCGCCTCAATGGCCGGGTCGCAAGCCTGCTTGAAGTCGGCACGGGATTTCATCAGGAACTGACCGGACGCGAGAACATCTTCCTCAACGGCGCCATCCTCGGCATGACCCACGCCGAGATCGTGCGCAAATTCGACGAGATCGTCGAATTCTCCGAGATCGCGAATTTTCTCGATACTCCGGTTAAACGCTATTCCTCGGGCATGTACGTCCGCCTGGCCTTTGCCGTCGCCGCCCATCTCGAGCCCGAAATTTTGATTGTCGATGAGGTCCTCGCGGTCGGGGATGCCGCCTTCCAAAAAAAATGCCTGGGGAAAATGGGAAGTTTTGCCCAGAGCGGCAAAACGGTATTGTTCGTCAGCCACAATATGGAGGCCGTCGGGAGCCTGTGTCAAAGGGCTCTTTGGCTGAAGGACGGCAGGCTGCATGACGATGGGAACGCCGATGATGTCATCGAGGCCTATTTTAGCAGCCTGGCCAATGAAAGTTCCTTCTCCAGCACGAATCCGGATTATGGACTTTCCATTCAGAAGGTGCGATTGAAAAACGGCCGGGGCGATGAAGCCAGCCAGTTCCATCCCGGTGAAGACCTGGTTGTGGAAATATCCTACGACGCGCAGAAGCGCGTGGAGAAGCCGTATATAACGGTGGGCGTAACGGGAATAAATGGCCCTTGTTTCATCGCCAATATGTTACTGGACGGACACAGGCCTGAAACGCTTGACGGCACCGGGCGGATTGCCTGCAAATTCAGAGCCATCCCCTTGCTGCCGCAAAATTATATCATCAAAATGTCCATCCGGACAAAAAACGGGAATGACATGATCTTCAACTATCAGGATGTCGCCCGTTTTAATGTGGTGGGAGATCTCACGAAATATGGTTACAAAGGTGAGTTTTTGTCGCGGGCATCCCACTATACGCCCGTGATTGTGCCTTATGAATGGTGCCTGCCCGACGGCACCACCGCATTGGTGTCCCTGGGAAGTTTACCCAATCAGATCGCCGGGGATTTCCATTGAGGCCGGCGTCTCTTTGGGCAGAAAAGTCCTGATCGCGATTGCCGGCAAAAAGAAGAAAAATATGCTGCATGTTATTAAGCGCATTGCCCGCAAGAGCATCAAGGCTGCGCTTGGTGTGGTTGGCCTGGAAGTTGTCAGCAAGGCGCACCATTGGCAGGACGTTAAGCAGTTCATCCCTTTCGAGGAAACCATGGCCGGCGCCAAGGAAGCGGGCCTATCCCTCGGGGCATACATTGACGTTAAGCATAACGTGCCAGGCGCCACCCAGGCAGTTCATGACCAGCTGGCAGGATTCGGAATATTCAATGAGCGGATTGACCGGGTTTGCGAAATCGGGCCCGGCTCAGGGCGATATCTGGAAAAAACGCTGCAAGCGTGCAAGCCATCGCATTATGAGGTCTATGAAACCGCCCGCCCCTGGGCGGACTGGCTGAACAAAACATACCATGTAGTCTGTCTACCGACCGATGGAAAAACGCTGGCGGCCACTCCCTCCGCATCAATTGACCTGATCCAGGCCCATAAGGTTTTTGTGGTCACGCTGTTCCTGACCACCTGCAGTTACTTTCAGGAGATTGTCCGGGTAACGCGACCAGGCGCGTGGATCATATTCGATATTATGACTGAAGATTGCATGGATACTTACAACCTGGATCCCTGGATAAAAACCGGCCTCAACGACCGGACCTATCCGGCCATCATGCCAAAAAATTTCGCCATAGACTTTTTCCAAAAACATGGGATCGGATTTGTCGGCAGTTTTCTGGTCCCGATGAAGCCCGGAAAAACAGAGTGCATGGTCTTTCGGAAGCAAGGATCACCCAAGGCGGATCCATGCAACTGAACCGCGAATGGACACGATTAAGTACCGGGTTGAGAAAGCGGCCTGAGCCATACACAAAAGGGGGTCAAAAAACATGGGCACAATTTCAGCCAGTCTGCTCCGGATTCGCGTTTATTCGCAGTTACCCACTGCATCGGTATGGTTAAGACCAGCGAGGGGATACCTTCACCCCAATAAAGCGTGATTACAAATGCCATCACTTCTGTGGTTCGGGTCAGCGTCATAATCCCCTGCTACAATCGCGAACATTTGCTTGGTGAGACCTTGGATTCACTCCACGGACAAACCTATCCCCATTGGGAAGCCATTGTCGTCGACGACCATTCGCAGGATGATTCCCTTGAGGTTGCACAGCACTACGCCCACCTGGATGGCCGAATCCGCGTCGTCTCACGGCAAGGCGACCACAAAGGAGGCAATATCTGCCGCAACCAGGGGCTTGCCCTCGCCCGAGGAGAGTATGTCATTTTCCTGGATTCTGATGACTTGCTATCGTTGACCTGCCTGCAACACCGGGTTGTGGCCTTGGACAATGCCCCCGATTGTGGATTCGGTGTCTATCAGACGGAATTATTCACCCATGCCATCGGAGACCGGCAGGTGCTTTGGAATGCTTATACCGAAACGAATGATCTCCACCGGTTTTTGAGCTTGGATACCGTGTGGCTCACGACCGGGCCGATTTGGAAAAAGCAAGTCCTGACCCAATTGGGCGGCTTCGATGACGATGTTCTCAGTTTCCAGGACTGGGCGCTTGCCGTGCGAGCCCTCGTGGCCGGAATTAAATATTTCAAAGAACCCTTCCGGGATAACTTCCATCGGTTCCAATACGACGGCGTCAACACGATCTATGCGGTCGCATGCAGTCACCTCGAGCATTTAAAGTCGCATGGAAAACTATTTGAAAAGATTTTTCATGGTCTTCAGGCCGCCGGACTGCTTGACCACGAAATTCGTTGTCGCGTCGCAGGGCTATTTTGGTGGCTGGCCACACTTTGGCGGGCGCAAGGAAATATCCCCGCGGCCGATGGTATCTGGCATAAAGCCAAAAACCTTGGCCTGTGCAGCCGCCGGGAATATCTCGAAGGGCGTTTGATCCTGAGACTGTATTCCATTCGCGGCGGCGGGCGCGTGGCGCGGCTGATCCAGCGATTTTGGCCGTCACAATACACCCGGGTTTTTTCCGAGCACCTAACCAAGGCGCCGGTTGGCCGTACAGAGCCGGATACGGTGTCCTCCGCCCGGCCCCGAACGGATGACCTTTCGCACCAGGCCCAGATCGAGCCGATCTCATGAGTTCCCCACTGGTCAGCATCGGTTTTCCGGTCTACAATGGAGGAAAATTGGTCAAGCGGGCTCTAGATTCGATTCTCGCCCAGGACTTCGAGGATTTTGAGCTGATCATTTCAGATAACGCCTCGACCGATGACACGGAGGCAATCTGCCGGAACTATGCCGGCAGGGATTCCCGGATTCGCTATTTCCGGAATGAAGCCAACATCGGCGCCAGTCCAAACCACAATCGAGTCTTCGAACTGAGCCGGGGCAAGTATTTCACCTGGAGCGCCGACGACTTGGAATATTTTCCCGGCATGTTAAGCCGCTGTATCACGGCCATGAACGAGGCTCCTCCGACTGTTGTTCTCGTGTACTCGGGTTGTGAACTCGTCAATCATTCCGGAGAGCTTATTAGCAATCATCAACCCACCATCGCCAGCTCCGATCCACGTCCCCACAAGCGGGTTGGGTTGGTGATCCGAAACATTGGATATGTCATCCAGCACTACGGGTTGTTCGTCTCCGAGGCCCTGAGGAAAACGCGTCTCAATGGATCATATGCCTCTGCGGACTTCGTTCTCACCGCCGAGTTGGCCATGTTAGGAGAGATCCGGGAAATCCCAGGGATCCTGATCCGGCGAACCATCAATCCACAGAGCGGGACAGCTGCGGTGCTCCACTCCCAGAAGGAATGGGCCGCCTGGCTCGATCCCAAAATGAAGAATCGGCGTATCCTGCTGCCCCTGCGGGAACGGCTGGCCTTTGAGTACCTCCGTTCAGCCTGGCGCCTGCCACTCAAGCGGGCGGACAAGCTGGCCTGCTTACTCGCCGCCCCCGCCACTCATTACCGGAAAAGCCTGTCGAAAGACATGCAGTTTTGGCGATCCAGGCTGAAACACAGGCTGGCGCATTTTCTGGTTCGCGGTTAAAAACCAACACTTAATCTATGCGTATATTTGTCACAGGCAGCGATGGATATTTAGGGTCTTTGCTCGCGCCGGGATTGCTTCGCCGCGGGCACGAGGTGATTGGCTTGGACACGGGCTACTACAAGGAAGGCACGTTGTACCGCAGCGAAGCAACCACTCCACTGACACTGGCTAAGGATCTTCGCCAACTTGAGGCCAGGGATCTCCACGGCATGGACGCCATCGTCCACATGGCCGAGTTATCGAATGATCCGATTGGACAACTCGCACCAACCATCACCTACGAAATCAACCACGCAGGGTCGGTCCGACTGGCTGAACTTGCCCGCCAGGCCGGCGTGAAACGCTTTGTCTACATGTCGTCCTGCAGCGTTTACGGCGTGGCGGAGAGCGACTTTGTGAACGAAGAATCACCGGTGGATCCACAAACCGCCTACGCCATTTGCAAAACGCTGGTCGAACGCGACGTGAAGCCACTGGCCAACGACAGATTCTCCCCCACTTTTCTGCGCAACGCCACCGCCTACGGAGCCTCACCCCACATGCGGTTTGACATCGTATTGAACAACCTGTCCGGGTTGGCTTGGACGACCAAGGAAATCCGCATGACCAGCGATGGCACGCCCTGGCGTCCTTTGATCCACGGCCTGGACATCTGCCAGGCCATCATCGCCGTCCTCGAGGCCCCTCGCGAAGCCGTGCACAACGAGATTTTTAATGTGGGCGACACGCAGCACAATTATCGGGTGAAGGAGATCGCCGGGGTCGTGGCCGAGACCTTCATCGGCTGCCAACTCACGTTTGGCCCGCCTAGCCCGGACAATCGCAGCTACCGGGTGTCGTTTGAAAAAATCCGGAAACACCTCCCCGGATTCAAGTGTGCGTGGGATGCGCGGCGCGGCGCGCAACAACTCTACGCCTTGTTCAAACGAATCGATATGCCGACGGAGGTTTTCCTGCACCGGACCTTTACGCGGCTGAAGCAAATTGAATATCTCATCCGCACTAGGCAGATCGATGAACAATTTTTTTGGCGTGATCCGATTTAGAGCATTTTCGGTTCAAATAGACCCATGACGCGCAAAAAAAATGATGTTTCGCAATGACGGACCGATGGGGCCAACTAAATTGAACCCACCCTGTCAGATTATCGAAAAATCCCGCCGGCTGGCACACCCTGGGAGTTCGAAAAAATGATTTTCATCCCGACCAAATTGTCCGGTGTTTATATTATCGAGCCGGAGCCGCACCAGGATGCCCGCGGCTTTTTTGCGCGGACTTTTTGCGCCCGCGAATTTGCGGAGCACGGGCTGGTGACTGAATTTGTGCAATGCAGCATCTCCGTGAACCGGGCCCAGGGCACTTTGCGCGGACTGCACTATCAATTGGCTCCGGATGGCGAAACCAAACTCGTGCGCTGTACGAGTGGCGCCATCCACGACGTCGTCGCCGATCTCCGTCCGGATTCCCCGACCTTCCTCCAGCATCTGGAAGTTGAATTGACCGCCCAGAACCACCGGGCGCTTTATATTCCCGAAATGTTTGCCCACGGATTCCAGACTCTGGCGGACGAGACCGAGGTCTTCTACCATATCAGTGAATTCCATGCGCCGGACAAATCGACCGGCCTGCGCTTCGACGACCCAAAACTTGGCATCCAGTGGCCCCTCCCGGTAACCATGATAAACGACAAAGACCGAAACTGGCCATTGCTGTAAAATGACCCCAGCCAAGCCGCTCCTCCAACGCGAATCTCGTCACAAATGAGCCAGGTTCGATCAATTCGCAACGTCCGGTGGTGGGAGGTGCTTTCACGTTTGTTTCTGGTTTTGGGCTTTCTGCTCAGGCTCGAGCAATACCTTTTCAACCGAAGCCTTTGGTTTGATGAAGCCGGGCTGGCGCGGAATATTCTGGCCCGGGGGCCACTGGCGTTGATGCGACCGCTTGATTACGGTCAAGGGGCTCCCATTCTATTTCTATTTCTAGTCAAAGGGACTACCTCGATTTTTGGTTCGAGCGAGTATGCCTTGCGCCTCATTCCGTTCATAATGGGAATAATCGGGCTGTTGCTATTCTATCAGACGGCCAGGTTATACCTCGACCGTCTTTATGTTCCCCTAGCCGTCTTCATCTTCGCATTTTGTTATGAACTTGTCTATTATTCAGCGGAGCTCAAACAGTACTCCACCGACGTTGCGGTGGCTCTCCTTCTATACTACCTTTTCCTCAGGCTGTTAAGCCGCAGCGAGAGCCAAAAGATGGAACCCGGGCTTCTTGGCCTGGCCGGTTGCGCGGCGCTCTTTCTCTCCCATCCTGCGGTTTTTGTTCTGGCCGGAATTGCCTGCGCCACGCTTGTTTTGGCCGCCAGGCGTCAGCTCCGCCTTTCCCTACGGACACTCTCGTTCTGTTTGGTTTCATGGCTGGTATGCGTCGCCGTTAACTATGTTCTTTTTATCAAGCCTCTCTCCGCCAGCCAGGATTTGCACAATTACTGGGAAGAAGGGTTTTTGCCTGTCCCATCAAACCTTCATTCAATTGCAGTGTGGCTCCACGCGGCATTGTCGTATTTCCGCTATCTCGGATTTTATTCCCATTGGCCATATTTCATAGCGTTATTGGCCGCCTGGGCCGCGGTCACGGAACTTATAAAGGACAAGCCGGTCACCCTGCCCCTTCTTCTTTTGCTCTTATTTGCCGTGGTGGCTTCTGTTCTGAAATTGTATCCGTTTTCAGAACGACTTATCCTTTTCCTGGCGCCAGCCGTCATTCTCCTGGCGGCCAAGGGAGTGCAAATTATATGCCGGGAAACCAACGGGGCCATGTTTGCCACGCTGGGAATCGCCCTTATCTACCCCCAACTGCAGTCGGCCTATGGGCTCGTTTTGCACCCGATTGTTCGCGAGGAAGTGCGTCCGATCCTTGGCTATCTGGACCGCAACCGAGAGCCTGGCGACCATGTGTATGTTTATTTTGGCGCCTCCCATGCTGTTCAGTATTACCGGCGAGACACGACCCGGGACGCGGAGTTGTTTTACTATGGCCAAAACTCACGCACCGATCGACCGCATTATATGCAGGACATTGCCGCCATGAGGCAATATCCAAGGGTCTGGTTCCTATTTTCGCATTCATATAGGGACGAGGAGGAATTTATTATTTCCCATATTACTGGGCAGCTTCTGGACAAGTACCATCAACCGGGGGCCAGCCTCTATTTGTACCGCTTTGATCGTTCGTCGGTTGTGCCCGCACCCGTTGCGTTGGCGCCAAAGCCATCGCTTCAATAATCCCAAAAAAAATATGAGCCCAGAGCACAGGCTTGCCTTCTTCATGGGTGTTGCATGAATGGGACAACCATGACCATCCGGGGGATTCTTGAACACTGGAATCCCGCAGACGAGGGGAAGCAGCTTTATGAGACCGTCCAAGCCTTGTATCCCATCTGCCGCAGCATTACCGGAAACGGGCTGCGCGAAAGCCTGCGCTTGCTTCAGCCGCATGCCCCGTTGTCCCTCCGTGAAGTCCCAAGTGGAACCAAGGTTTTCGATTGGATGGTGCCGAATGAATGGAATATTCGCGATGCCTATATAAAAAATTCAGCGGGCGAGCGAGTGGTTGATTTCCGAAAATCCAATCTGCATGTCGTCAACTACAGCGTTCCGGTGCGAAAGAAGATGCCCCTCGCAGAATTGCGCCCGCATTTGTTTACCCTGCCCGATTCGCCGGACTGGATCCCCTATCGCACGTCATATTACAAAGAGGCTTGGGGCTTCTGCCTGAGCCACCGCCAGCTGGAAAGCCTGGCCGAAGCCGAGTATGAGGTTTGCATCGACTCAACCCTGCAACCGGGCCACCTGACATATGGCGAGTCCCGGATTCAAGGTGCCACCGATGACGAGGTTCTGGTCTCGACGCACTGCTGCCATCCTTCGCTCTGCAACGACAATCTGTCCGGAATGGCCGTCGCCGCCCGGCTAGCCCATCATCTCGCCGGCCGGTCGTTGCGTTACACTTATCGGTTTGTGTGGATTCCAGGAACGATTGGCTCAATTACCTGGCTGGCCTTGAACGAGCCGATCCTGCCCAGGATCAAACATGGCCTGGTTCTTTCGTGTGTCGGGGACCCGGGACGTTTCACCTACAAGCGGAGCCGCCAGGGAACGGCCGAAATTGACCGGCTGGCGGAGCATATCTTGCAACACTCCGGCCGGAAATTCCAGTTGCTGGACTTTGCTCCCCATGGGTACGACGAGCGCCAGTATTGTTCTCCCGGCATCAACCTGCCGGTGGGTTGCTTCATGCGCACGCCCAATGGCGGATATCCGCAATACCACACTTCGGCCGATGACTTGAGCCTGGTGAAACCTTCGAGCCTGGCCGAATCGCTGCATCAAATACTGCAACTTGTCACAGCGTTGGAGGAGAACCTGAGCTACGTGAATTTGAACCCGAAATGCGAGCCTCAGCTGGGCCGGCGGGGATTATATCACCAGGTGGGCGGAACGAAAAATGCCGCGGTCGAAGAAGCCATGCTCTGGGTGCTGAATTTTTCGGACGGCGGGCATTCGCTGCTCGATATCGCGGCCCGATCCGGGCTTCCGCTGGCCGCACTCTCGGCCGCGGCAAATCGACTGGAAAATGCCGGGCTGCTGGGCAAGGCTGACGGAGCACGGCCGTGAATACCCTTTCTGCCCGGGAAAACAAGGCGGCGTCATGCGACCGCGGCGCCGCATCGGCGAGTCCAATCGCGCCAGGATTGAGCATCGTGCTGCTGACCCCGTACACGGGCGGAAACCTGGGCGATGGAGCCATCCAGGACGCGGTCATTCATCATCTTGGAAAGCGCCTGTCCGAACCCCGGATCCAACTGGCCACACTCAGCCCTCGGATTACGAGCAAGCTGCATGGGCTGCCCTCTTTCCCGATCGCGAGCGCAGAACTTAATGATGATCCTCCTTCATTGGAGCCAGGCACCCCGACCCATCCCGCGAGTCGCAAGGTTGGGGCCAAGTACACCGAGTGGTTCAAAAAAAGCCTGCGCTCGGCTTCCTGGTTTTATCGGGTCATGGCGCCCGCGTGGCGAACCATTCGAAAAGCTGGATCACTTTTGCGACGCGCACCGCGTGAACTCCGCCATCTATTTCGAGTCTACCGGTTGCTTAAGGATACGGATCTCCTGGTGATCTCTGGAGGCGGACAAATCGATGACTATTGGGGAGGAGCCTTCGGGCATCCCTACGCGTTGTTCAAGTGGGCCTCCCTGGCCCGGGTTTCCCACACACCCGTAGTGTTTCTGAGCGTCGGTGTCTGCTCTCTTGGTTCACGCCTTAGCCGCCGTTTCGCCCATCGGGCACTCCGCCTGGCCGCGTATCGATCCTACCGCGACGGGGGGTCGAAGGAGCTCCTTCGCGATGCAACCTTCACCCGCGATGATCCGGAGTATCCGGATCTTGCCTTCAGTCATCCCTGCACCCAGCAAGACCCCTTCGTCCCACGCCATTCGAACCCCAAGCACTTTGTTGTTGGGGTTAGTCCAATTGCTTATCTCTCGCCTCATGGCTGGCCGGAACGCGATCCAAGCGTTTACGAGTACTATCTTCAAACGCTCTGCGACTTCACCGGGAAGGTATTGGATGCGGGCCACACCGTCGTGTTGTTTACCAGCGCGCGGCAGGACCGATTCGCGGTGACGGACCTGCAGGCAAAACTGCGCCGAATCCCGAATCGCGAATCCTGGGGCGACCGCCTGCAGCAAATCGACCAGACGTGCCTGGATAGGCAGCTCGAGGAAATCCGCAAAATGGACCTGGTCGTGGCGAGCCGGTTGCATGGAATCATCCTTTCCCACCTTCTCGGCAAACCAGTCCTGGCCCTTTCGTATGATCGCAAGGTTTCCGCTCATATGGAAGCCATGGCCCAAGGGCGCTTATGTCTGAATTTGCGCGACTGCACCTTGCCCCAGCTCTGGGATGGTTTCACCACGCTTGGATTGGAATATTCCACCCTTTCCACCGCCGTTCATTCCAAGGTGAAGGAGTACAGTCAAAAACTGGATCTTCAGTATGACCGCCTGGTCCAATTGGTCGGTTAGACTCAACCCAGCCTTGAAGCAAGGCGCCGGCCGTACCGGATCATCGGGGCTTCGATCACATGATACAACCCATACGGGATAACTGAGGCGGCCAGCACGAAGACGACCCACTGTGCGGGTTTGGGCCAGCCGGCCAAAGCCTGAAACGCGAACCAGATGCAGATGAAATGGGTCAGATAAATGCCGTATGAATAACGTGCGATCTGTTGCGCTATTTTCACGACGATCGACTGGGATATTTGCTCAAAGTGCGGGACAGCTGCGCCAATCAAAAGGCAGCCGATCGCCCCGCGGGGAGCGGAAGGGCTGCGAAGGTAAAATGCGGTGATCCCGGCCAATGTCACCGGCCATAAAATTGAAGGCAACCTGACCTTGGAAGTGGCCATCAGTTTGTAGGCGATGATTCCCGGTATAAAGCATGGCACATACACAATAAAGTCAGGCAGGCCATGCCTCGCCAAGCCCTCCGCATGGCAGGCTGCAATAAACCCGGCGACCCAAAGACCAACTATCGGCCACGCTGCTCTGACCGAACGGGCCAGCAGGAATAGAGCCGGCAGCAACAGATACATCTGCATTTCATAGGGCAGGCTCCAAAGTGGCGCCGTGGCCGATTCACTGTGGGTAATATTCTGAACCAGGAAAATATTTGAAAACAGACCTGGCAGGTCCAATTGCACCGGCACGAAAAGGCCATTGTGCAGGTGTCCGGCCGGCAATCTGAAAAGCTCGACCACGCCGACAATAAAAATGCTCAGGGGCAGAATCCGAAAAACCCGGCGGATGAGAAAAGGCCAGAACAGCCGCCGGCCCGGGGCACGCTTCGCCTGGCGTTCGAGGGAAAGGGCCAGGACCAGGCTGGTGTGGACGAAGAATATCAACACGCCCCACTGGCCAATGGAATGAAAGTTTAGCGGACTCGTGACTGAAATCTGAAAGAAAAGCAGCAAATGGAATCCAACCACAAACAAGACTGCGCACGCACGCATGAAGTCGAGATTGGGAATATCGTCAGTATTGCTCACGTTCATTTTATCGGAATGCTTTGCCGATGAGATCATGGCTTGATCGCGAGAGCTATTTTAATCATCGACTGCGCCCTCAGCGAGGGGTTGGGCCCATTTGAAGACACACCCCAGTCCTGGTTGAAATGATGAAAATTTACTGCTGCCAGCCTGATATCGCCTGGGAAAACAAAGGCGAAAACTTTAAACGGGTCAGGGCGTTGCTGGACAAACGCAGGCTGTCTCCAGGCTCCCTCGTTGTCCTGCCGGAGATGTTCGCCACCGGCTTCACCATGAACGCGGCCGCGATCGCGGAACATACCGATGGTCCGACTGATGCGTTTCTGCGCAAGTTGGCTCGGGAAAAGGGTGTCTTTGTCCTGGGCGGACTGGCCCGGTCGGTCTCCCGTGGCCGGGTCCGAAATGAAGCCGTTTGTTTCGCCCCGTCGGGCCGGCGCATTGCGTGTTATGACAAGCTGCACTTGTTTTCGCCGGGAAGTGAATCCCGGCACTATGCACCTGGTGCCGCGGTCGTCCTGTTCCGTTGGGGTAAAATGAAGGTGGCCCTGACCATTTGTTACGATTTACGCTTTCCGGAAATATCCCGGATGGCGGTTCAGCGCGGTGCGAACGCACTGGTGGTGATCGCCAATTGGCCGGCCAAAAGGCACGCGCATTGGACCGCGTTGCTGCGCGCCCGGGCAATTGAAAACCAGGCCTACGCCATCGGCGTGAATCGCTGCGGCCGCGACCCAAATCTTGATTACGCTGGAGGCAGCCTGATTGTGGATCCGTGGGGCCGGGCGATGGCCGAGGCCGGACGCGACGAAACCGTTATCTCCGCCAAGTTGGATTTGACCGCGATGAACCGGCTGCGCGCGGATTTTGCCGTGCTGCAGGACGTCCGGACTCGTTTCGCGTTGAAGAAACCCGCCGCAAGCCGCCAGGCACGCCGTTGATCAACTCCCGGTTCCTGCGCCATGCACACGAAAGCTTCGGTATCGATGAGTTTAAGCCTGCCGCTGCGCCGCGACTTGATGGTCTCCTTTTTGCTCTTTCAATCCGGTTTCGCTTTCTTATCGATAGGCACCGGCCTCGCCGCAGAAACGACGGTGACGGCAAATGATGCCGCCGGGAATATTCCCGTCCGATCGGCTGGAGCCAGCGCAACCGGCCAAGTTTCGGCATCGCCCGCCTATCCCCTTAAACTCAGCGCGAACAGAGACTATCTTGTCGATCAAAACAACCGGCCTTTTTTCATCGTCGGTGACGATGCCTGGACGCTGATCACCCAACTCTCCGACCCAGAGGCAAACGAATATCTCGCCGACCGCGCAGCCCGTGGATTCAACACGGTGTGGGTCGCAGCCGCGGATAATTGCTACCAGGCCAACGCGCCTTGCGACCATCACGGAGATCGTCCATTTGATGGGTCGGACTTCACCCGTTTTGACCCGGTGTATTGGGCGCACGTGGATTACGTGATCCAAAGAGCCGCCGCGTACGGCATCGTCGTCATGCTGGCCCCGGGATTTGTCGGATTGGACCCTGCTGGCGGCTATTTGGCCAGCTACGAGAAAAGCTCCGATACCGTGATGACAACCTATGGAAAATTCCTGGGCCAGCGTTACAAGGATTATCCAAACATCATCTGGGCGCTCGGCGGTGACGCAGACCCGGCTTCCGGCATATATGGCAAATTATCCAGTCTTGCGACCGGCATCAAATCAACGGATTCCGCGCACCTGATGACATTTGAAGCCTCCCGATACTCCAAGGGCCAGCTGGAACCCCATGGTGGTTATTCGAGCCTGGACGTCTGGAGCGGTTCCCCGACCTGGCTTGATTTAAACTGGGTTTACCAAACGGCGCCAACGGTTTGGAGTGGAGCGGTCAGGAATCGCGCGAGATCACCCCGGCTCCCGCCACTCATGGGTGAAGATTGGTATGAGCTTGAACATTCCATGACGGAACTCCAAGTGCGACAGGAAGGATACGAGGCCATTCTCGGCGGAGCCTATTTGGGCCGGATCTTCGGCAATGATGCGATCTGGACCTTTGGTTCACCGCGTTGGGAAGCTGCGGGCGGGCCATCCTGGCAGAGCCAGTTGGGATCCGCTGGTTCCGTCGGCGAGGCCAAGCTCGGCGCCCTGTTTCGTTCCAGGGAAACCTGGCAGTTAATTCCCGATCTCAATCACCGTGTTCTGATGGCCGGTTACCAATCGGCGCCCACGCTTGCCGTGGCTGCGCGGACAAGAGACGGACAGAGTATCATTGTTTATATTCCCACCCGGAGAGTTGTGACCATCGACCTCAGAAAAATCTCGGATCCTTCGGCCAAGGCGTGGTGGTTTCATCCGCAAACGGCCGCTTCGACATTTATCGGCAATTTTCCGACCACCGGCCCAAAAGACTTTGATCCGCCTGACCAAGATGACTGGGTGTTGGTCATCGATGCGGCCTCAGCGAATTTGGCGGCTCCTGGCAGCAAAGCCCTGGGTTGGTAATAGTTTCCCGTGAAGTTAATTTGGCCGCAACCACCCAAGTGCACTTAAGATTTTCCATCGGGCGGGAACGTCCGGCCCCGTTTCGTGTTGAAGTAACCCACCGGCAAGCCTCAATTAGCAGGCCGTTGAGGCATTGCTGGATGGAACCTTACTGTTTCAATAAAAAATAACACCATGAAAGTTGTATTGTTTTGCGGAGGGCTGGGCACAAGGTTGCGCGAGTACGGCGACAATATCCCCAAGCCGCTGGTCCCCATCGGTTATCGGCCGGTGCTCTGGCACGTGATGAAGTACTACGCTCACTTCGGCCACAAGGACTTCATTGTCTGCCTCGGCTACAAGGCGGACAAAATCAAGGATTACTTCCTGCACTACGACGAGTGCATCTCCAACGACTTTGTGCTCTCGGGCGGAGGCAAGAACGTCTCCTTGATCACGAGCGACATCCAGGACTGGAATATCACGTTTGTGGACACGGGACTCAGCACCTGCATCGGCCAGCGCCTGAAGCAGGTGCGCAACCTCCTGGGAAATGATGAATATTTCTTCGCCAATTACAGCGACGGCCTGACCGACCTGCCCCTGCCAAAAATGCTGCAAAAATTCAAGCGCAGCGGCAAGGTCGCCGCCTTTGTCTGCGCGCCGCCCTCCCAGACGTTTCATATCGTCAATTTAAAGGGTGGCAGCCGCGTGAGCCGCATCGAGTCGGTGCGCGGTGCCGGCCTGCTGGTCAACGCCGGCTTTTTCACCTTCCGGCGGGAAATTTTTGATTACATTAAAAACGGTGAGGACCTGGTCGGCCCTCCGTTCGATCGCTTGATCAAGAAGAACCTGGTCATGGGGTACAAATACGATCGTTTTTGGTCGATGGACACATTCAAGGAGCAGCAGGAGCTGTCGGATCTTTGCACTCATGGCGATGCGCCCTGGGAGGTGTGGAAATCAAAAAAATCCCACCCTTGAATTCCGCACCTGACAAGTCCCGGCAGCTGCAAACCCGGTTTAATCAAATCATCCCTGGAGGCAGCCACACCTACGCCAAAGGAGATGATCAATACCCCGAGTTTGCACCACTTTACGTTACCCATGGCCGGGGCTGCCATGTCTGGGATGTGGAAGGCAGGAAGTACATCGAATATGCCATGGGATTGCGGTCGGTGACGCTGGGACACGCCTATCCGCCAGTGGTGGAAGCGGCGATCCGCCAATTGCAGCGAGGCAGCAATTTCAACCGGCCCTCACCCATCGAACTCGAGTGCGCCGAAACCTTGCAGGAGCTGGTGCCCGGTGCCGAAATGGTGAAGTTCGCAAAAAACGGCTCCGATGCGAATGGCGGAGCGATCAAACTGGCGCGCGCCTACACAGGCCGCGACCTCATTGCCATCTGCGGCGACCAACCGTTCTTTTCCGTCGAGGACTGGTTTATCGGCACGACCGCCATGGATGCCGGCATTCCGCAGGCGATCAAGGACCTGACGCTCAAGTTCTGTTACAATGACCTGACCACGGTGGAGAAACTCTTCCGAGACAATCCCGGCCGGATCGCCGCGGTGATGCTGGAGGCGGAAAAAGAAACCGCCCCCGCGAAGGATTTCCTGCCCAAGCTGCTCGAACTGTGCCATCGCGAGGGCGCCTTGTTGATTTTTGACGAAATGATAACCGGCTTTCGCTGGCACAATGGCGGCGCGCAGGCGTATTACGGAATCACGCCCGATCTCTCGACTTTCGGCAAGGCGCTGGGCAATGGTTTTTCGGTTTCGGCGCTGGCTGGCCGACGGGAAATCATGCGGCTGGGCGGGCTTGATCACGACCAGCCACGCGTTTTCCTGCTCTCCACGACCCATGGGGCCGAGACGCACGCCCTGGCGGCGGCGTTCGAGGTGATGCGGACTTATCAACGCGAGCCGGTCATCCCAATGCTCTGGGAACAAGGACGAAAACTGGCCAACGGCATTCGCACGGTCATCGCGGATCTGAAGCTGGAGGGGTTTTTCGGCGTGTCCGGCCAGCCATGCTGTCTGGTGTACACCACGCTGGACGCGAACAAAAGCCCATCCCAGGCGTTCCGAACCTTGTTTTTGCAGGAGACCATCAAGCGGGGTTTGCTCGCGCCCTCGCTCGTCGTCAGCTACGCGCACTCGGACGACGATGTGCAAAAAACCATCGAGGCGATTCACGCCACGCTGGTGATCTACCGGAAGGCGCTCGAGGACGGCGTGGAAAAGTATTTGCACGGCCGCCCGGTACGGCCGGTTTTTAGAAAATTCAACTGACGCACAATCGCGACGGCAACGAGTTCATATCATCATGGGAAAAGAATTTAAAACGGGCAAATGCCGGCTCTGCGGTGAACCGCTGCACCACACGTTTGTCGACCTGGGCATGTCGCCGCTGTGCGAGAGCTATCTTGCCGCGGAGCAGTTAAACCAGATGGAGCCCTTTTATCCGCTGCATGCCCTCGTCTGTGAGAAATGCTTTCTCGTGCAACTCGGCGAATACGTCACCCCTGACCACATTTATTCCGAGTACGCCTATTTTTCCTCCTACTCCGACTCGTGGCTCCGGCACGCCCGGGAGTATGTGGACATGATTATCGAACGGCTGGGTTTGAGCCCCAGCGACCAGGTGATCGAAATTGCCAGCAACGACGGGTATCTCCTGCAATACTTCGTCGGGAAAGGCTTCAAGCCCCTCGGCATTGAGCCCGCGGCAAACGTTGCGGTGGTCGCCGAGCAGAAGGGCGTTCGCAGCCGGGTGGCTTTCTTCGGTGAAACGCTGGCTCGCACGCTGGCAGCGGAGGGGACGCAGGCAAAACTTCTCCTCGGCAACAACGTGCTGGCCCACGTCCCCGCGTTGAACGATTTTGTCGCCGGGATGAAACTGCTGCTCCAGAATGACGGTGTCATCACGATGGAATTTCCGCACTTGTTGCGGCTGATGGAAGGAAACCAGTTCGACACGATCTATCATGAGCATTTCAGCTACTTTTCGTTCCTGACCGCCGAGCAGGCCTTTCTCCGCCACCAGTTGACGATTTTTGATGTCGAGGAGCTTCCGACGCATGGCGGCTCGCTGCGGATTTACGCGCGCCATTCCGAGGATGGCAGCAGGCCCGTCAGCGCGGGCGTCCATGCCCTGCGCAGCCGGGAACAGGAGCTGGGGTTTGGGCGTTTGGAGACCTACACCGCCTTTGACGGACAGGTGAAGGAAACCAAGCGAAAGCTGCTCGAATTTCTTATTGAGACCCGGCGGGCCGGCAAATCCGTGGTTGGTTACGGCGCACCCGGCAAGGGAAACACGTTGTTGAATTACTGCGGCATCCGGACGGACTTTCTCGACTATACGGTGGATCGGAATCCATACAAACATGGGAAGTTTCTCCCGGGAACACATATTCCCATCTATCCACCGGAAAGAATCGTGCAGACCAGGCCGGATTTTGTCCTGATCCTGCCGTGGAACTTAAAGAATGAAATCATCAAGCAGCTCGCCTACATCCGGGAATGGGGCGGAAAATTTGTCGTGCCCATCCCGGAAGTCATCGTCCTTTAGCAGAAAACTGTCTTCACTCCCAGGTTCAACCTACAAACTCAAATTACAAATCCACCCGATGAATTCCATTTTCTTTGATTCCCGGTTAGGCGACGACGCCCGCCGCCAGGCGCTTTATGAGGGGCAGCTGTTTGTTTACTCGCCCACCCCGAGTTCGCTGGAACTTTGCCAGTTGGCCCATGCGCTTTCGCTTGAGGCTTTCGCGCCGGGTGATCCGAAGACGGCCCAACACGAGTTGCCGGTCGAGAAGTACGCCGGCATTCTCGAAAGCCTGAAGCCAAAATTCATCCATCATCCCAGGGCCAAGGAGATCATCCCCATCCTGCTGAAAGAACTTGGCTGCAATTTGCAAAAGACATTTTTCGATGTGCCGCGCCTGCGAACCTCGACCAGCGACAACTATCTGACCACGGGCATCGCCTATGCCTTTCACGCCCATCGCGACACCTGGTACTCCGCGCCGCAATGCCAGATCAACTGGTGGATTCCGGTCTATGAAATCACCCCGGAAAATGCCATGGCCTTCCACCTGCGCTATTGGGACAAGGCGCTCAAGAACAGCTCGCGCGGCTACAATTATTATCGTTGGAACGCCGAAGGACGCAAAGCCGCCGCCCAGCAAATCGGCAAGGACACGCGCCAGCAACCCAAGCCCGAAGAACCCGTCGAGTTCGATCCGCAGATGCGGGTGATCGCGCCGCCCGGCAGCATCATCGTTTTTTCCGGCGCCCATCTTCATTCCTCGGTCCCCAACACCTCCGGCTACACGCGCTTCAGCATTGATTTCCGCACGGTCAACCTGGACGACGTTCGCAACCGCACCGGCGCACCCAATCTCGATTCCGAATGCACCGGCACAACCATGCGGGATTATTTGAACGGCGAGAACCTGGCGCGCGTCCCGGAGGACCTGGTCGCACTCTACGACACCGAGCCTCCCACCGACGGTGTTTTGATCTACCAACCACCCGTCAAAGCCTAACAGGCTGTTGAAAAACTATGCTGGCCGACGCAACACACGATTTGGACCGCGAGCGAGGCGGAGCTGCCCTTTGGGTTGCGCCAGAAAGCGCTTCCGCGGCGTTCGCTCGGAAGGGGATAGCCTCTCCCGAGGATACCCCCTTCCGAGCCGCCTTGCGGACAGCGCTTTCCGATCGCAACGTCGGCTCAGCAAAGTTTCTCAACAGCCTGCTAAGCCAACCCAGCCATGATCACGTGTAATTTGGACGGGGTCAAACGAGTCTTGTGCCTCGGAGCCCACAGCGACGACATTGAGATCGGATGCGGTGGAACCGTCCTTCAATTGATCAAGGGCTCGAAAAAAATCGAATTCCACTGGCTGATCCTCAGCGCCAACCCGGAACGGGCCAGGGAAGCGCGGCGCAGTGCGAACGCATTCCTGCGGCACGCGCACAAAAAGACCATCGTCGTAAAGCCATTTCGCGATGGGTTTCTGCCCTACCTCGGCGCCCCGGTAAAGGAATGCTTCGAGCAACTCAAAGCCACCTTCGTGCCCGATGTCATCTTCACCCATTTTCGGCACGATCTGCATCAGGACCACCGCCTGGTGTGCGAACTGACATGGAACACCTTTCGCCACCACCTCATCCTCGAGTATGAAATCCCGAAATACGATGCCGACCTGGGTTCACCGAATTTTTTCGTCCCCTTGTCCGATTCAATCCAGCGGAAAAAAGTGAAGTGGCTGATGAGCCATTTTGGGACGCAACGAAACAAACAATGGTTTTCGGAGGATTTGTTCAAAGGTTTGATGAGGCTGCGGGGCATCGAAGCAGCCTCGCCCACGCGCTACGCGGAAGCATTTCATTGCCGGAAAATGCTTCTGGGCAACGCATGAGCAGCCAAAAATTCGACTGCATTGTTATCGGAGGAGGCATTGTCGGGCTTTCCGTGGCCTGGACGATCCTTGAAAGGAATCCGGACATCCGGATCGCTGTCCTCGAAAAGGAGTCCGGCTGGGCCCGGCATCAAACCGGTCGCAATAGCGGCGTCATTCACTCCGGCATCTATTATAAACCCGGCAGCCTGAAGGCCAGGTTGTGCCGCGAAGGAAACCGCCGGTTGCTGGCCTTCTGCCAGGCCCACGGCCTTCATTACGAAACCTGTGGCAAGGTGATCGTCGCGACCACCACCGCCGAGATACCACTTCTGCAAGATCTCTACGAACGAGGCCGCGCGAACGGGCTGGCCGTCAAAAAACTAGGCGCAGCCGCGGTCCAGGAAATCGAACCCCAGGTGAGCTGCCTGGAAGGAATCCATGTGCCATCCACCGGAATCGTGGATTTCGGCGGCATCTGCCGGAAGCTGGCGGAGTTGATTGGCGCGCGTGGGGGCGAGCTGCGCCTGGGCACCAAGGTTCGGGAAATTCGCGTGCAGGGCGGCGAAACAATCCTGGAAACTTCCCAAGATACGTTCTCCGCCCGCCGGATCATCAACTGTGCCGGGCTGCACAGCGATCGGGTGGCCAGGCTGGCGGGCGCGAAACCGGACGCGCGCATTGTGCCCTTCCGGGGTGAATACTATGAATTGAAACCCGAACGCCGGGGACTCGTCCGCAATCTCATTTATCCCGTGCCCGACCCCCAATTTCCCTTTCTTGGCGTCCATTTCACCCGCATGATCGACGGCAGTATTCATGCCGGACCCAATGCCGTGCTCAGCCTGAAGCGGGAAGGATATCATCGCACCTCATTTGACCTGCGGGATTGCCTCGAAACCATGGCCTACCCTGGATTTTGGCGACTGGCCGCACGGAACGCGCGCGCCGGACTCAGGGAAATGCACCGGTCCTTCAGCAAAAAAGCCTTCGTCCGCAGCCTGCAGAAACTGATTCCTGCAATCAGCGAAGATGATCTTGTCCCCGGCGAAGCGGGCGTGCGGGCGCAGGCCGTGCGCCATGACGGGGGGCTGGTGGATGACTTTATGATTATTTCTGATGCGACTGCGGTTCACGTCTGCAATGCACCGTCGCCGGCAGCCACCGCCTCGCTCGAAATCGGCCGCGTCATTGTCGATCAATTGGCAGAAAATGACAGCGAATGGCTTGGCAAGTCTTTAAAGTCATCCGCTTCATGCTTTCATTCAAGCTTATGAGCTTATAGTATGATGGTATCCGTTGAATTTTAAAGACCCACCCATGCAACACCACGATGTTATCATTGTCGGCGCGGGCCCCTACGGCCTTTCCGCCGCCGTTCATTTGCGGACCATTCCGGGGCTTCAGGTGCGCGCTTTTGGACAACCCATGTCATTTTGGGCAGGCAATATGCCCGCCGGCATGTTTCTGCGCTCGCCTTGGGAGGCGACCCATATTGCCAACCCCAATGGCAGGCTGAATCTTGAAGCCTACGTGGCCGCGCGCGGCAATCACCTGTCCAAACCGATTCCGCTCGACCGCTTCATCGATTACGGACGTTGGTTCCAGGAAGAGGGCGTGCCCGACCTGGATCCAAGGAAAATCCAGCGGATTGAGCGCGGGGCAAAAGGTTTCCAACTGACGGCGGAAGACGGTGAAGTGATGACTTCCAAGCGGGTGGTTGTCGCCACCGGCATTGCACCCTTCGCCCGGCGTCCGGCCCAATGCGAGGGCTTGCCGGCGTCGCTCGTTTCACACAGCAGCGATCATACGGATTCAAAGCGGTTCGCCAACAAACGGGTGCTGGTGATCGGCGCCGGCCAGAGCGCCCTGGAATCCTCCGCCCTGTTGCATGAAGCGGGCGCGGACGTGGAAATCATCATTCGCAATCCGCAGGTTCGCTGGCTCAAACTGAGCGGAACATTTTTCCGCCGCGGGCTGCTCGGCAAGCTGCTTTACTCTCCCCGCGATGTCGGGCCGGCGGGAATGAGCCAGTTGACGGCCCGGCCGGATTGTCTCCGGCTTTTCCCGCGAGGAATTCAAAACTGGGTGGGTCGGCGAGCCATTCGTCCGGCCGGCGCGACCTGGGTGACAAATCGCCTGACCAACGTGCCCATCCGCACCGGCCTGCAGATTCGGTCGGCTGTTCCAGTGGCCGGCCAGCTTCGCGTGACGTTGACCGATGGAAGCGAGCAGACCGTCGATCATTTGATGTGCGCGACCGGCTATCGCATTGACCTCGCGAAATACTCGTTTCTCGACCCGCAACTGGTCCGTGAAATCGACCAAGTAAACGGCTACCCCCGCCTGCAACCAGGCTTGGAATGTTCGGTTCCCGGGCTGCATTTTCTCGGCGCACCGGCGGCGTGGAGTTTCGGCCCCGTCGCGAGATTCGTTTCCGGCACCTATTATTGCGTTGCGGCCGTGACCCGCAAGATCGCCGCCACTCAATGATCCCGAATGTTTTAAAACTACCCTTAACTTGTGGTTAACCAAGGCACCTTGCTTCCGGCAGAGGAGCGATTGAAAGGGCCCGGGGTTGTTGTCATTGGCGGCGACTTCCAGGGGCTTGGCGTCGCCCGCAGTCTCGGCCGTCGCGGTATTCCGGTGTGCATCATTGATGACGAACGCTCGATCGGCCGGTATTCACGCTACACCACGCACTTTGTCCGGGCCAAAGATCTTCGCGATGAGCAGGAAACCATCAAAACGGTGCTGGATGTCGGGCGGCGGCTGAATCTGAAAGGCTGGGTGCTCTATCCCACGCGGGATGAAACCGTGGCCGCCTTTTCGCGCCATCGCGAGGCTTTGTCCGAATGGTTTCTCGTGCCCACGCCCTCATGGAGTACGATCCAATGGGCCTGGGACAAGCGCAACACCTACCAGTTGGCGGAGAAGCTCGGAATCGCCATCGCCAAGACCTGGTTTCCGCGTTCCGTCGATGACCTGAAACATATTGACGCTGGTTTCCCCCTGGTCATCAAGCCGGCCATCAAGGAACACTTTTTTTATGAAACCAAGGCCAAGGCCTGGCGGGCGGACAACCGCGAGGAATTGGTGAAGCTTTTCCAGCAAGCCGCCACTTTTGTTCCGCCAGGCGAAATCATGATCCAAGACCTCATCCCTGGCGGCAGCGAACAGCTCTTTGGTTACTGTGCCTTTTTCAAAAATGGCGCGGCCCTGGGAACCATGGTGACGCAGTATCAACGCCAGCATCCGCCGCAGTTTGGCCGCTCCTGCACCCGGGTCAGAACCGTTGATTTGCCGGTGCTCGAAGACCTCGCCCGCCGGTTTCTGCAGGCGGTGGACTACTACGGCCTCACTGAATTGGAATTCAAACTCGATCCGCGGGACGGACAGTACAAGCTCCTTGATGTGAATGCCCGGACCTGGGGTTATCATTCGCTGGGCGCTGCGGCCGGGGTGGATTTTTCGAGCATCCTGTTTGACGATCAATTGGGGCAACGGGTTGAACCGGCCCGGGCCCGCCCGGATGTCACCTGGATTCGCCTCGTGACAGATCTTCCCGTGGGAGCGCTCGCGGTCTTGCAAGGGCGATTGAATCCCTGGACGTATTTGAAGTCCATCCTTGGCTCTGACACCGAGTCGGTCTTCAGCTTCGATGACCCGCTCCCCAGCCTGGTCGAGACGGCATTGGTGCCCTATCTGTTTTACAAACGGGGCTTCTGAGCCCGCGAAAGTGATCGACGCTGGGTTCGAAAACACTTCCCTCCACACATCTACGATATATAAAAATTACGGATTTATGAAAATTGCCATTGTTGGTTTGGGTTATGTGGGCCTCCCACTGTCACTTCAATTCGGTCGTTCGGGCATCAACGTCCTCGGCCTGGATATTGACGCCGCCAAGGTCGCGTTGCTCAACCTGGGGCAGAGTTACATCAAGCACATCGAGCCAGCGGCGATCGCGGACATGATCCGCGCTGGACGCTTCTCCGCCTCCGCTGATTTCAGCCGGATCAAAGAGGTTGAAGCGGTCATCATTTGTGTGCCGACCCCGCTCAATAAGAACCGCGAGCCGGATATTTCTTTCATCCTCGATACCGGCCGCAACATTGCGCCGCATCTGCGAAAAGGCGCCTTGGTTGTTCTTGAATCGACAACTTATCCGGGCACTACCGACGGGGATCTTCTGCCGGTCCTGGAGGAAGGCTCGGGCCTGAAGGCGGGGGTGGATTTCCATCTCGCCTTTTCCCCCGAACGCGAGGATCCCGCCAACCCGGACAGCAAAGTAGCCAAGATTCCGAAGGTGGTCGGCGGTTTCACCCCGGCCTGTCTGGAAAAGGCCGTGGCGCTTTACCGTCATGCCATCGCAACCATCGTTCCGGTCTCATCGTGCCGCGTAGCGGAGGCCACCAAATTATTGGAGAATATTTTCCGCAGCGTAAACATTGCTTTGGTCAACGAACTCAAGGTTGTTTACAGCGCCATGGGAATCGACGTTTGGGAAGTCATCCAAGCGGCGAAGACAAAGCCGTTTGGCTTCATGGCGTTTTATCCCGGCCCAGGATTGGGCGGCCATTGCATCCCCATCGACCCGTTCTATCTCACTTGGAAGGCACGCGAATACGGCCAGCATACGAGGTTCATCGAGCTGGCCGGCGAGATCAACACCGCCATGCCGGAGTACGTCGTGCACAAGGTCGCGGCCGCCTTGAATGATCGCTCCAAGGCGATCAAGGGCAGCCGGATTTTGATCCTTGGTCTCGCCTACAAGCCCAATGTCGATGACGAGCGCGAATCTCCCAGCTACGTGCTCATGGAGATGTTGCACCAGCGTGGCGCTGAAGTGGCCTATCACGATCCGTACGTGCCCGTCATCCGGCCCACCCGTGAACATTCGAATTGGGCCGGAACGCTTTCGGTCAGTTGGGATCGTGAAACACTGCAAAGTTTCGATGTGGTCGTCATCGCCACCAACCATCAATCGGTCAACTACCAGGAGGTGGCCGATTGGTCGCGGTGCATCGTGGATACCCGGAACGCAATGGCAGGCATAAAAACCATCCCGGGCCATGTCTGGAAAGCCTGAAAACTAATGGCTTTCTGCTTGATCCGGCGCCGTACGGCATTGTGTCCGACCCTTTTGGGCTGGGCCTGCCTTTTAGGGCTGGTGTGCGCTCCTTTCCTGTTCTGGTGGTTTGAATGCGAGGCTTTCCTTTCCCGAACCCAAAGACTGCCGACTGAGGTGTTGGTGGTGGAAGGTTGGATTGGCAAAGAGGGCATCCAGGCCGCCGGGGCCGAATTCAAGCAGGGCGGTTATCGCTTCATCGTCACGACGGGAGGCCTCACCAACAATCGCTGGGATTCGCATCAGTGGAGCTACGCTGAAATGGCCGGGGAAGTACTCGTTCATGAGGGCATTCCACCGGACAAAGTCATTGTCGCCTATCCGAAAAACACCGAAGGTCAGCGCACTTTCGAATCAGCCGTGGCCGCCGATGGAGCACTTCAGGCCAAGGGCCTCCTGCCCACGACCATTAACCTATTCACCTTAAACGCCCATGCGCGGCGGAGCCGTTTGATTTTCGCCAAGGTTTTCCAGCCAGGGACGCGGGTCGGCATCATTTCGTGGGCCCCACCCAATTATAAAGCTGGGCCATGGTGGCGATCCAGCGATCGAGCCGAAGATGTGATCAAGGAAACTGCAGGTTACTTTTTTGAATTATTATTAAACTCAGGACGGACATCCAACTCTCCACGCGAACGTCTTTCCCTCAATTGAATGCCGCCCTTCTGTTAGCGTTACTCCCCGGGGCAAACCCCGGCGAATCCACGCGCAGCTTGCACAGCCCCACTGGCGCGGGGCTGGCCGGGCGGCATCCTAATTTCCCTTTGGATACCCCGCAGCAAGCTGCGGGCAATCTTTCAGTATTCCGCTCAACCACCCTGACCGCCGACCCCACTTTTTCACTGCCGATCGCCAAACCCAGGCATATTGGGGTTGGCATCAGGCAAAAATTGAGAGACTTCAATGCTCCGGCTATGAAACGACCAATCTGTATTAGCAGGCTGTTGCTTTGCCTCTTTGTCGGCGTGCTGACCACGGAGGCGCAACCGGTGGTCACCCCGGCTCCCTCAACCTCAGCACCTCCCCCCAGCCTTCGTCAGGCTCAAGACACCGGGAACCAAGCGGTTCCCCCGGCGGAAGCCGCCGCGGGAACCTTGCAACAGACATCGCCATTTAAATGGGGGCCGGTCACTTTCTACCCGCATCTTTTCTACCGCTTTCTTTACGGTGATGGGATTCAGGCCAGCCCGGGGCAGCAATCGACCACCGCCGTGCATACTCTCTCTCCGGGCGTCAGGTTGGATCTCGGGACCCTCTGGACCTTGGATTACACCCCAACCTGGACTTTTTATTCAAACCGTAAGTTCAAAGACACGCTAGACCATGCCCTGGATCTGGCGGGCGGGACTTCCTACGAAGATTGGACTCTGCAGTTTTTCCAAAGTTACAATTATTCCAACGATCCTCTCATCGAGACCGGTGGCCAGACTACCCAGCAATCCTTTTCGACTGCATTTACGGCCTCGTATCACTTTGGCAGCCGTATGCAGCTGGACTCGACCATCAGCCAGAATCTCCAATTCACCAAAGGACTTTCCGACAGTCGCGAATGGTCCGATCAGGAGAGGTTTCATTATCAATTTTCGAAACACTTGGACGCCTTTGTCGGCCTTGGTTTTGGCTACGTGAAACAGAGCAAAAGTCCCGATGCGATTTATGTTCGCCCCAACGCGGGGATCGACTGCCACCCGACCGACAAGATAAGCTTGGAGGCCAGCGCTGGCGTCGAAAAGCGGAGATTCCGTTCCAGCAACCAATCCGATCTCAATTCTCCCGTTTTCAACGCTTCGGTTGGATATCAACCCGTGGCGACGACCAAGCTGACGCTCGCCGCCAATCGCGAGGTGGATCCCTCCCCTTTTGCGGGTCAAATCACCAAGACCACCACCTTCAGCGCCGACCTGAATCAGCGCCTGCTCCAGAATTTCTATCTCGACACTAGCGTTAACCATGAAGCCGTCGATTTTGTTTCCTCGGTCAACCAGACCAGCGTTGAGCGCCATGATAAGAATTATTCGATCAATGTGAAGCTCAGCACCACCTTTTTGGCCCGGGGAACCATTGCTATATTTTATCAATACAGCAATAATTCCTCCACGGCTGCGGGGTTCGCCTTCACCAGCCACCAAGGTGGATTGGAGATTGGGTACCGGTACTAACTGTAACAGCGGGGCCGGCAGGCTTCTCCGCCTCATTTGCTTCTCCCTCAACTGGCCAGGGCCGATGAATAAAATCAACGAAGCTGTGGCCTCAGAGCCGGCGAGGCTACCGGACAAACACCCCAGACAGCTGAATGGGTTTGCCCTCGCGACTTTCGCGCTGATCCTTGGCTTCAGCCGGCCGCTGTATGATTTAGTGAGGTTTGCGATCCAGAGCGATTTGTATTCCCATATCCTCCTGGTGCCCTGCATCAGCCTGTATTTGGTTTGGGTGAACCGAAAGACCCTGCCACCCGCCGGGGATGTTGACCGCCGCCTCGCCATGTTTTTTTTACTCCCGGGCCTGGTCGTGCTCGGTGGTTATTGGCTCGCCGTTTTTTCAGGGACAGAATTGGCCTGGGAGGATTCCCTGGCTTTGACCACCCTTTCCTTTCTTCTGCTTTTCGGCGGCATTTGCGGGCTGTTTCTGGGCCGGCCACTCCTCCGCGCCCTTTCCTTCCCCCTGGGTTTTCTTGTCTTCATGATTCCTCTGCCCGTTTTTTTTCTGAATAGGACCGAGGATTTCCTCCAGCATGGTTCAGCCGCCGTGGCCTACGGTCTGTTCAAGATATCCGGCACCCCTGTCTTCTACCACGACCTGATTTTTCAGCTGCCCGGCATGAACCTTCGGGTTGCCCCGGAATGCAGCGGCATCCATTCCAGCCTGGCGCTGTTCATGACCAGCCTGCTGGCCGGTTATTTCTTCCTGCACGCGCGCGGGAAACGCGTGGTCCTGGCCCTGGCGGTTATCCTGCTTGGCCTTTTGAGAAACGGCCTGCGCATCTTTACGATCGGCGAACTTTGCGTCCACATCAGTCCGGACATGATCGATTCCTACATTCACCGGCATGGCGGCCCGGTCTTCTTCGCCTTGTCGCTGATTCCTTTGCTCCTGCTGTTGTTTCTCCTGGTGAAGTCCGACCGGCTCACGGTGAAGGAAAAATCCGGCCGGATATGAAAAAATCAGCCTGCTCGATCTTCGCCGCCATGGCCACGGGCCTCCTGGCAATCATGTGTTCCAGTTGCTCGCCCCATGCGAGGATGGCCCGCCATTTGGAACGGGCCGACCGGTATTTTGATTCCAGCCAATATGATCAGGCGGAGATCGAATATGCAAATGCACTCCAAATCGAACCGCTGAATCCACTGGCGACCAGCCGGCTGGGGATTATTTATTTTGATCAGGGCCGCCTGGAATGGGCCCTGCCCCGCCTCCTCAAGGGCCGCGAACTCCAGCCGCACAACCTGGAATTGCGACTAAGACTCGGGCTAATGTATCTTGCCATGGGAAAGTTCACGGAGGCCCGGGATGAGGCGAATTTCATCCTCGACCGGAACCCGCGGGATGCAGAGGCGCCGCTCTTGCTGGCAAAAACGGCGGTCAGGCCGGAAGAAATTGCCGAGGCCCGGCAACGACTGCAAAATCTGCCGAAGACCGCGGTCGAAAACGCATCCGTACTCGCGGCCCTGGGCCTCCTCGATTTCCGTCAGCGCAATTTCAAGGAAGCGGAAGCCTCCTTCAAGCGGGCGCAATCCCTGGATCCAAAATCAAGTCCGGTGAATGAAATACTGGGGATTTTCTACTCGGCTCAGCGCGACCTGCCTCAGGCCGAACTGGCGTTCGCCGCGGCGGCCGAGTTTTCTCCCTCCCGCTCATCACGGCGATTGGAATATGCGCAATTTAAGATCCAGACCGGGGATCTGGCCGCCGGCCAGCGTATACTGGAAGCCATGGCGCAAAAGACACCGGACTATCTGCCGGCCTGGATGCTGCTGGCCCAGATTGCAGAGCATGAAAAAAAATATGATGAGAGCACGGCCTTGATCGCAAAAGTGCTGGCCCGGGATCCGACCCAGCCCGATGCCTTGCTCCTGCACAGCCGCCTGAGCCTGGAAAAAGGCGAAACCGACAAGGCTGCCGCGGAACTTGAAAACATGCTCAAGATTTATCCGCAATCCCCCCAAGTTTACTACCAGCTTGGGCTGACCTATCTCGGCGGCGGGCAAACTGCGAAAGCCACGGCCAGACTGAACCAGGCCGTCGTCCTCTCTCCCGATTTTACCGACGCCCTCATCTTGCTGGCGGGAATCCGCATCAGAACGGATGAACCCAGGGCGGCCATCGCCTCCCTGAAGCAAGTGGTGCAGCAACATCCGGACATTTTCCGCGCCTGGCTCTTGCTGGCCGCCGCCTACCGCAGTGTGGATGACTTCGATAGCGCTTTTGCTGTCTATGGCCAGTTGGCGCGGTTGTTTCCGCACGACCCACAGGCACCCTGGCTGACGGGATTGCTCTTCGTCCAACAAAACCGGAATAATGAAGCCCGTCAGTCATTCAACCAAGCCCTTGTGGTGTCGCCCGATTATCTCCCAGCCTTGGAACAACTGGTGAATCTCGATCTGGCCGAAAGGCAATATCCTGCAGCCCTGCAACGGGTGCAAAGCCGGCTGGAAAAAAATCCCAGCCTGCCGGGATTGCACCTGCTATTGGCCAAGATCTTCCTGGCGCAAAAAGATGCAAAGCAAGCGGAAACCTCCCTATTGAAGGTCATTGCGCTGCAGCCCGACTTGCCGGCAACGTATTTTATGCTGGCACAATTGTATGTCAGTTCGAAACAGCAACAGAAGGCCCTGGCGAATCTCCAGGCCGACCTTGCGAAAAACCCCCATGATGTGCAGGCGCTGATGCTCATGGGTATGATCTTTGATCAGCAAAAAAATTATGCGTCCGCCCGCGAAACTTATGAAAAACTTCTGACGGCAAATCCAAGCTTCATCCCCGCCATCAACAATCTGGCCTATTTGTATTCGGAGCAATTAGACGAACTGGAAAAGGCTTATGAAATGATGCAAAAAGCCTGGGAACGGCTTCCGCCCGAACCGCACATTGAAGATACCTTTGGATGGATTCTGTTTAAAAAGCACCAGTATCCCCGCGCGCTCAGCCTGCTCGAGGAAAGCGCCAGCAAGTTGCCCGCCACGGCTGAAGTCCAATTTCATCTGGGCCTGGCTCATTACATGATGGGTGAAGAAGCGCCCGCCCGGCTCGGACTTCAGAGTGCCCTGCAATTGAACGGTGATTTTCCCGGCATGAATGAAGCCAGACGGTGTTTATCCTTGCTGGCGATTGATGCCCGGACCGCCGGCGCCGACGCGCGTGCAGCCCTGGAAAAAGCGGTCACCGACCGGCCAGATGACCCGGTGGCCCTCGCCCGCCTGGCGGGTATTTACGAACGCGATGGCGCTGCTGACAAAGCCATTGGCGCTTATCAGGCGAGCTGGCAGGCAAATCCGGCAAATTTAGGCGCGTTGATGAATCTCGTTCGACTTTATGCCGCAGGGCAGGACACGGCCAAGGCCTTCGCATTGGCCAAAGCCGCCCGCAAGCTGGCTCCGGACGATCCGGAAGTTGCGCACACGTTGGGCCGCCTCGCTTTCAAAACGGGCGACTACCAGTGGGCGTTGAGCCTGCTGCAGGAAACGGTTCGCCAAAATTCCGATGATCCCGAAGCTCTCTACGACCTGGCCGAGGCGTATTACAGTGTGGGCCGGGTTGACGATGCGGAAACGGCCATGCGCAACTCACTGCAAACAGACGCTTCACTCTCACGAGCTGCAAAAGCCAGCCGCTTTCTGGAGATGATCGCCCTTTCGACCAATCCCAGGCAGGCAGCAGCGCCCGAGGTGGAGCAGATTTTGAAGTCAGATCCGGCCGATGTGCCCACCCTCATGGCCATGGCCGCCATTGACGAGCAGAGATCCGATGCACGCGCCGCAAAACAAGCCTACGAAAAAATCCTGGACCATTACCCCGATTTTGTCCCGGCCGAGAAATGCCTGGCCATCCTGTGCGCAGAAAATCCGGCCGATGACCCGCAGGCCTTGATTCTGGCTGGCAAAGCTCGCGAAGCATTGCCCGACGACATGGAGGTTGTGAAAGCCATTGGCATTATGGTTTATCGAACGGGCGATTACACCAGGGCAGAGAATTTACTCCAGCAAAGCGCCTCGGAGCGCAGCGGGGATGCGGAGCTAATCTATTATTTAGGCATGGCCCAGTACCGGCTCAACCAACGGGACGAAAGCAAACAAACCCTCCAACGGGCCGTAAACTTGAAGTTAAAGGCCGATCTTGCCGCTGAAGCCCGGCGTATTTTGAGCGAGTTGAAATAGACGTGTTTTCCATTGGGCCTGCCTTCAAACCCGACCATTCCCTTGTCATTGCACCCATCATGGGTCTGTCCCAAGTAATTCGACTCGTCGGTCTTTTGCGTCTTACCCTGGAATGAAATTGTGAACTCCGCGTATCTATTGCCATTTGGAAGTGCGGTCTGCGGCGGCATGCTGGCCATCGGTGCATTGCTGCGAAAACGGCATTCCGTCGCGGACTGGGCGTTCGCTGCGGGCATGGCCGTGCTCACCGGTGAAAGCGTTTGCAGCGGATTTTCCGCCCGCGCCACCTCGATGGAGGAAATTGTCCGCTGGCAGCAATGGCGGCTGCTGGCACTTACTCTCCTGCCCGGAGTCTGGCTGCTCTTCAGTTTGAGTTACGCCCGGGCAAACCCACGGATGTTTGTGGCCAAATGGCGATTACCGCTGGCCGGGGCATTCATTCTGCCTGTCGGGCTTGGCCTTGGGTTCCGCGCCGACTTGTTCACGGCGCTCCATAAGGCCTCCGACAGCGGACATTGGATTCTCCCCTTGGGGTGGCCAGGCGTTGCCTCACACCTTCTCCTGCTCATTGGCTCCGTCCTGGTATTGATGAACCTTGAGCGCACATTTCGGGCGTCAGTCGGGACCATGCGCTGGCGGATCAAGTTCATGCTGCTGGGAGTGGGCGCGTTGTTCGTGGTACGGATCTATACCAGCAGCCAGGTGCTCTTGTTTCACGGAATCGACCTGTCGCTCGCCAGCCTTGACTCAGGCGCGCTGCTGGTGGCAGCCGGGCTCATTCCGACCTCGTTTTTCCGCGTCCGACATTTAGACTTGGATGTGCACCCGTCTCATTCTGTTCTCCAGGGTTCGCTCACCGTTTTGCTGGCCGGGATTTATCTGCTGATTGTCGGGGTCCTGGCCAAAGTAGTTTCATTTCTAGGCGGTGACGCCGCCTTCGCCATCCGGGCCTTTGTGATTTTGGTTTCGCTGGTTTTGCTCGCTATCCTGCTGCAGTCCGACCGGATGCGCCTGCACCTGCGACGCTTTGTCAGCCGGCATTTTCAACGGCCATTCTACGACTATCGGACGGTGTGGCAAAAGTTCAACGAAGGCACGGCCTCGCGCGTGGAACAAGTCGATTTGTGCCGTTCGCTCGTCAAGTTGGTCGCGGACATGTTTCAAGTCCTGTCCGTCACCATCTGGCTGGTGGATGACAAGAATGAGACATTGACGCTCGTCGCCTCAACTTCCCTGGCTGAGGCCAAAGGCCGAGAAATTGGGCCACAAGGGGCTGAAGCCAGCGAGGTGATCAGCTATTTCCAGAACCATTGGGAGCCGGTCGATATTGAGTCAAAAAAAGCAGATTGGGCCGCCTTGCTCAGGCGGTGGCAACCGCGTGAATTTCACAACGGAGGAAACCGCGTTTGCATACCGATCATCGGCCGCGGCGAGGTTCTCGGACTGATGACACTGGGCGACCGGGTCGGGGGAACAGTTTTTTCGCTGCAGGATTTCGACATGCTCAAATGTGTCGGCGATCACACCGCGGCCAGCCTGCTCAATGCACAGCTTTCCCGAAAGCTTTTACAGGCCAAGGAATTCGAGGCCTTTCAAACCATGGCGGCATTTTTCGTCCACGACCTGAAAAATGCGGCCTCCACGCTCAACCTGATGCTGCAGAACCTGCCGGTGCATTTTGATGATCCCGCATTCCGGCAGGATGTGTTGCGCGGGATGGCAAAAACGGTGACCCACATCAATGATCTGATCGGACGATTGAGCCTGCTGCGCCACGAGCTTAAAATTGAGCCCGCTGAAGCGGATCTTAATGAAGTGATTGCCACCGCTATTGCAGGTTTGGATAAAGGCTCCAACTCTGTTCTGGTCAAAAACTTTCATTCGCTGCCAAAAATACTCATCGATCAGGAGCAAATGCTCAAAGTAGTGACGAACCTCGTGCTCAATGCGACGGAAGCGGTGGCCAAGGAAGGCCAGGTGAGCATTGCGACGACCCAAAAAAACGGTTGGGCCGTTCTCACTGTGACCGACAATGGCTGCGGCATGAGCGCAGAGTTTATCAATCGCTCACTGTTCCGTCCCTTTCAAACGACCAAAAAAAACGGGCTCGGCATCGGCATGTTTCAAAGCATGATGATCGTGCAGGCCCACGGTGGCAGGATCGCGGTGGCCAGCGAGCCGGGTAAAGGCACCTCTTTCCAAGTGTTCCTACGGTGCCCGCAGGCTACTAATAGCCAACCGGGCCTTCCCTGGATAGGTGTACGCCCGGTGCCATGAATGAAGCTAGGAGCCATCCCACTGATTTGTTTTGCGCATCTCGCCTTTCACTTGTCCGGTGAAGGCAAACGGACGCCCTGGCTTCACCGTCATTCCCATGCTTTTGGAATTGTCCCTTCGTCCCTCAAGTCCCACCGCTGCATCCAGTATGAAACCTAAACTGCTCATCGTTGATGACAACGAGGAAATCCGCACGCAGATGAAGTGGGCCCTCACACAGGATTACGAAATCCTCCTGGCCGAGGATCGCGCCAGCGCCACGAAGCTGTTCCACTCGGCCCACCCGGCTGTCGTCCTGCTCGATTTGGGCCTGCCACCCGATCCAGGCACTCCGGAGGAGGGGCTCGCCGCCCTGGCCGAACTGCTCGCGTCGGATAATCTCACCAAGGTGGTCATAATCACCGGACAGGGTGAAAAAGATATTGCACTCCAGGCCGTCGGAACGGGTGCCTACGATTTCCTGTGCAAGCCGGTCGAGATGGACGAATTGAAGTTTTTGCTGAAGCGCTGTTTCCATATCGCCCAGCTCGAGAGGGACTATCGGCAGATGCAACGACGTCTGGTGGACGATTCTTTTGAGGGCATGCTTGGCACCAGCCCCCGGATGCAGGTGGTATTTGATTCGATCCGAAAAGTGGCCACCACGGATGCGCCGGTTTTGATTTTGGGCGAAAGCGGAACCGGAAAAGAAAGGGCGGCGCGGGCCATTCATCAAAGAAGCACGCGAAAGGATGGCCCCTTTGTTGCCATCAATTGCAGCGCAATTCCGGAGTCGCTGATGGAAAGCGAACTGTTTGGGCATGAAAAAGGCGCTTTTACCGGCGCTCATGTCCAACGAAAGGGTCGGATGGAAACAGCCGAGGGAGGAACGCTTTTCCTTGACGAAATCGGAGAGATTCCCCTGCAGGTTCAGGTAAAGTTGCTGCGCTTTCTCCAGGAGCGATGCATCGAACGCGTGGGCGGCCGCCAGGAAATTCAAGTCGATACGCGCATCATCGCGGCGACCAACGCAGACCTCAAAAAGAGCCTGAACGACAATACCTTTCGTGAAGATTTGTACTATCGCCTGGCGGTGGTCCAGATTCTAATGCCACCGCTTCGAGATCGGGAGAGTGACATCGCTTTGCTGGCCCATTCCTTTCTGCAGCAATTCGCGGCTGAAAGCAGTAAAGCCAACCTGGCCTTTGGGCCGGACGCGCTCCGCGCCATGCAACATTACCCCTGGCCGGGAAATGTTCGCGAACTGCAAAACCGGGTGAGACGCGCCGTGATCATGAGCGGAGGCAAGCGGTTGAGCGCCCAGGATCTCGAACTGCCAGCTTCCCCCACGACGTCGCGATCCTCGCTCAAAGAGGCCCGCGAAACCCTCGAAACCGAAATGGTCCGGCAAGCGTTGCGCAAGCACTCGGGCAAAATCACGGCCGCGGCAGCTGAACTTGGCATCAGCCGGCCCAGCCTTTACGAACTGATTGAAAAGCTTGGCCTACAAAAACCAGAGTAGAACGGCTCCTTCCGGGCGTTCCATCTGACGGACGATTAAGTCTTTAGTCGGATCAGGCCAACTGGGAACACGTCATGAACCCATCCCCAGGAGCGTCGGCTTTGTTGTCAGAACGATAAATCTCTCACTGCCGTCGTGACTGTCTCCATTTCAGTAACTTATAGCCACCTTGCAACCGGCTTGCTTTGTACACCCGCCGAGTGTCGGAAAACCTTACACTTATTGCCTTCCTTTTATTTGATTTAATCGGATTTTGTAATTTTTATTTAACTATATATAAACATTTTGCACAACAAATTTAAAATACTATTCGTTTGGTATGCCATAAGCTGAAGGAAAAGGCCTTAGCTCACCATGATCAAAACCATTAAAAAAGCCTCCCTCGCAGCGATTGCGTTGTCTTTGCTCGCAACTGTTGCGCTCAAAGCCGATCCGGTGACGGTCGAGGAAGTCGGCATTGGCGCCAATCAGATCGTAAACATCACCAGTTCGACTCTGGGTACAGCCTACGTTTACGCCGGGGTACTTGATCTTCTGGTCAACGGAACCCCCACCGCTGGTTTTTGCATCGACCCTTGGCATTGGAGCGTCGCCGGGCCCCAAGCCTATAATTCAGAGCCGCTCTCGAATGCGCCCAAATCCGCGGTCGGTTCAACGCCAAATCCGATGGGCGTCACCACCGCGACCGAGATCGGACAACTGTGGCAAAATTATTACACGCCCAGCATAAGCAACAACACGGCCGCCGCTCTGCAGATTGAGATCTGGGAGCTTGTTGATGCTGCTGTCAGCACCGGTACTTTCACCTTAAACAGTGCATCCAGTTCCGTGCTAAGCACTCTTTCGTCCATGCAAACTTGGCTCGCCGCCAATCCCAATGCACCGACTGCAAACATGCTTGCATTGACCGGACCGGGCCAGGATTACGCGGTCGACCCTGTTCCCGACGGCGGATCCACCTTGGTCTTGCTGGGCTTGGGTTTCATTGGATTGGTTGCTTTCCGAAAGAAACTGCAAACAAGCTGATCGCCAAAGATCACCTTAACAAACAAACAATCCGTGAAAAACAGAATTAGTCGCATTCTCACCCTTGTCGCATTTCCCGCGTTTGCTTTCACCAAGGCTCACGGAATGACTTCGGGACTGTCTAGCTCCCTTACCGTCGCGGTGTTGCCCGTGCCGATTCCCGAGCCCTCGACCTATGCCGCGATCCTTGGCCTGACATCCCTTGGTTTCGTGATAATTCGCCGTCGCCGCCGGCGCTAGCAGCGGAATGACCTCGTGCGGGGCCTTCCAGCGCGTCCCGCTGGTCAAGTCTCTGCTCAGGATTCCCGCCGGGAGTGCCCTGACCCCGCAAGCCGGGTTGGCTCTAGGAAACCAAGAACCGGGAAATGCACCCCGTCTGAGCCGATCATGGTCAATTGAATCTTGCCCGCCTCCCCAATCTCTGAAACCAATGCCTGCGTTGTCTTCCGCTTGGGACTACTGACCGGCAACGCTCAACCAATTCATCAAATGACCACCGGACAAACCGCGGAAATCATGCGCAAGCATGTGTCGGACGGGGAAAATACCTGCGCCCATCGGGCGATTCGGCTCGCCGTCGGAACACTCGGCGTGGCTTTGCTGGCCGCATCACTTGGCTGTCAGTCGCCTGATTCCGCCACGCCCATAGTGGCGACAGGTAATCAACCCGGCGTCAACAAACAGCCGGATGTGCTCATTATCCGGGAAGGTGATACCTTGAAGATCTCCTTCCCGGGCACCCCGAGTCTGGATACGACGCAGCAGGTCAGAAGGGATGGCAGAGTCACGCTTCCGCTGGGCGAGGAGATCACCGTGACCGGCATGACTCCGGTCGAATTGGAGCAGGCGCTGGTCAAACGCTACGCCACGCAGCTTGTCTCAAAAGAAGTCACGGTCACGGTGGTGGCCTCGTCCTTCGAGGTTTATGTGTCCGGCTCGGTGTTGCACCCGGGGAAAATCCAGTCAAATCATCCCTTGTCTGCCCTTGAAGCCATCATGGAGGCGGGCGGTTTTGACAATGCCAAGGCGAATATTGAAGCGATCGTGGTAATTCGCAATGAGGGCGGAAAGACCCGGAATTATATTTTGAACCTGAGGCTTGTGCTTGAAGGAAAGCAGAGCGAACCGTTTTATTTAAAGCCTTCGGACATCGTCTACGTGCCGGAAAAATTCTCCTGGTTTTAAGCTTTGAGCCGGGCCGGTTCCCCCGGCGTGCAGGTCAGGTCCGGCCGGGGCGCCGCAGGCTGCGCCGGGCTAACGCCAGCATCGCCAATGTACAGATAAACCATGGCTCCATTGCTCCGCCTCCGCCCCCGCCCCCGCCGCTGCTTGCAGCAGCCTGTGCGGAACCGCTGGTCGATGCTCCGGCTCCGGAAGATGTAACCGAAGGCGGATTGACTCTGGTCGAGGCGTCCGAAGTTGCGCTGATTATGAGTGTGGTCGCGTTCCCACTGGAATCGATTTTCCTGATGACGCCATTCCCGGTGTCAGCGATGTAAATGTTTTCGCTTGCATCAACACAAAGCCCATGCGGCTGGTTGAATTCCGCGGTGGAGATTGCAGGGCCGTCTTTGAAACCGGCAACGCCCGGAAGCCCGGCAATGGTGACGACGACACCGGCCGGCGTGATTTTGCGGATGATAGAATTTCCGGTATCGGCCACGAAAACGTTGCCGGCCGAATCAACCGCAATGCCAAACGGCTGGTTAAAAAGTGCGTTGATACCAGTGCCATCCGTGAACCCGCTGACTCCATCCAGGCCGGCGAGGGTCGTAACCACACCAGAAGGCGTGATCTTGCGGATCAGGTCGTTGAAGGCATCGGCAACGTAGATATTGCCGGCGGCGTCAAGGGCGACATTTGCCGGCTGGTTGAAAAGCGCCGCGCTGCCGGTCCCATCGGTGTTGCCGCGAACTCCGTTTGCACCAGCCAACGTCGTCACCATCAAGCTGCTCGCGGTGATCCGGCGGATCGTGTCGGCAAAGGCGTCCGCAACAAAAAGATCGCCCACGCTGTTGGCCGCCACGCCGGTCGGCTTGTTAAACTGGGCCGTGGTACCGGTTCCGTCCACGTTGCCACGATTGGAAGAGGAACCGGCCAGCGTCGTGACCGTGCCGGACGACGTGATCTTGCGAATGGTGCCATTGCCCGAGTCGGCAACGATGATATTTCCAAAGGGATCAATGGCGATGCCGGTGGGTTGATTGAATTGGGCGGCAGCCCCAGAGCCATCCAGCGGTCCGGCCACGCCAGGGGTTCCGGCCAGGGTCGAGATTTGTCCACCGGAAATTTTTTGGACAACATTCTTCGAGGCATCGACGACATAGAGATTGCCGGCGATGTCGATGGCCACTCCGGTTGGGTATTCCAAATAGGCTGTCGAATTGCCCGTTCCGACGATCAGCGAGACAAAAATGCTGTCGATGGTCCCGGCGGCATTACCAACCGTAACAGAAAAGATGCCGGCGTTGGCACTTTGTGCATTATTGATGGTAAACGATGAGCTCGTGGCTCCACTAATCGCATTGCCATTAAATTTCCACTGATAGCTAAAAGGCGCGGTACCGCTCACTGCCACCGTAAAGGTAACGCTCGCACCCGTTGCCACCGACTGACTGGTCGGCTGGGTGGTGATAACCGGAGCGCCCGAGGAAGAACCGGTCACGGTCAATACGGCGCCGTTGCTCGTCGCAGTGCCGGCAACGTTGCTCGCCACCACGGTGTAGGTGGCGGCATCGGCTGAGGTAATGCTGTTCAAGGTGAGCGTGGCGCCCGTGGCTCCAGAAATAGCTGAGCCGTTTTTTCGCCATTGAAAGGTCGGTGCAGGTGTGCCACTCGCACTCACCGTAAATGTAACGTTCGCACCCGTGGCCACCGTCTGGCTCGCCGGCTGGGCAGTGATGACCGGGGCATTGAGAATTACAGTTAACACCGCGCCATTGCTGGTCGCAGAGCCTGCGCTGTTGGTTGCCACCGCGGTGTAAGTGGCGGCATCCGCCGATGTGACACCGACCAAGGCGAACGTAACACTCGTGGCTCCGGAGATGTTGGCTCCATTCTTCCGCCATTGAAAGGTCGGCGCAGGGATGCCACTCGCACCCACGGTAAACGTGACGTTTGCACCCGTTCCCACCATCACGCTCGTCGGCTGGGTGGTGATAATCGGGGCAGAACTGGCAGTGGCTACCGTCAACACGGCGCCGTTGCTGGTCGCCGACCCGGCGCTGTTGGTCGCCACCGCGGTGTAAGTGGCGGCGTCGGCTGTGGTCACGCTGGTCAAGGTGAGCGTAGCGCCCGTGGCTCCAATAATTGGTGAGCCATTTTTCTGCCATTGAAAGGTCGGCGCAGGCGTGCCACTCGCACCCGTCGTAAAGGTGACGTTTGCACCCGTCGTCACCGTCTGGCTCGTCGGCTGGGTGGTGATAACCGGTACGCTCGTTACCGTCAACAGGGCGCCATTACTGGCCACAGACCCGGCGCTGTTGGTCGCCACTGCAGAGTAAGTGGCGGCATCGGCCGGCGTGACATTGTTCAGCGTAAGCGTCGCGCCCGTGGCGCCGGAGATGTTGGCGCCATTCTTCCGCCATTGAAAGGTCGGTGCAGGAATGCCACTCGCACTCACGGTAAACGTGACGTTTACACCTGTTTGCACCGTAAAACTCGTCGGCTGGGTAGTGATAATCGGTGTACCCGTTACGGTCAACACGGCGCCATTGCTGGTCGTCGAGCCTGCGCTGTTGGTCGCCACTGCGGTGTAAGTGGCGGCATCAGCCGGTGTGACATTGTTCAGAGTGAACGTAGTGCCCGTGGCTCCGGGGATGTTCGCGCCACCCTTCTGCCATTGAAAGGTCGGTGCAGGCGTGCCACTTGCCGCCACGGTAAAGGTGACGCTCCCACCGGTTGCCACCGTCTGGCTCGTCGGCTGGGTGGTGATAACAGGCGCAGGACTGGAGACAGATCCGGACTGGATTGCGCCAATATCCCAGGCCGCCGGGCTTGCCGGCCGGCTGTTGCCGGCCATATCCGTCGTGAAAAACGACGATAGATTTATGCCGCTGCCAATTGCCGCGCTTGGCGCCTGGGGAACATAGCTGCCATTGAGATTGGGATTGCCACTGGAGCCATGCGTATCAAAACCAGCTGATTGCCATTGGGCAAAAGCCATGAAGTTGGCACTGGCGTTTGATGAATTCGAATACGCCTGGCCGGAAAGAAGATTATATCCGAGATTGTTATCGGCGGTAAGGGTGGAATCGCCGGAGTTAAAACGCGCAATGGCCGTTCCCATTCCCACAATCAAATTGTTCTTAATATCATAGGTTGTGATGGAGGGGCCGTTTCCGGAATACACGTCGATGCCATTTCCAAAGCCTGCTCCAACCATGGTATTATTGTAAATGCGCGCCCCGGTCTGATTGCCGTTGTGAACCCAGACGAAAATAAGCCCGTCACCGGGGGTACCCGTGCTGTCTGCGATCAGCGTATTATCATAAATCAGGATGCCGCCGGCATTCCCCGAGACAAACAACCCCGCGGATGCCTGCGTAGTGGTGTAGCCGGGGCCGCAAAAATTATTGTAGAATGTGACATTCGTCAAAGCCCCACCGGATTCCGCCCAGCCGTAAAATCCATTATGGTGAAGCGCAGCCTGAACTCCCGCATCTGAACTCGACCAGCTCTGCCAGTTATAAAAATAACAATCGTGAACCAGCAGCCCGTTCAGCGTTGAACTGGAACTATGATCCCCGGCTGCCCCGCCCCAATTGATATTATAGGCGGTGCAAAAAGACATTTCAAACGCCGCCGATGACGGCGCATAGTCAAAAAATGCCCCCGACGACATATCATGGAAAATGTTGTTCGTGCAGGTGATGTTGGTTGAGCCGGTGCCTCCGTTCCAATAACAATCAAAACCAACCCCGAATTTATTGGCATCGGTCCCCCCTGCCGTCCGGACGTACATAT
>Ga0210392_10000046_pt1 | contig 120500 bp, 107 predicted proteins | sample IncBWC30OmetaG_FD_161057 | JGI IMG/M metagenome (GOLD analysis project Ga0210392, IMG submission 161057) | Forest soil microbial communities from Barre Woods Harvard Forest LTER site, Petersham, Massachusetts, United States - Inc-BW-C-30-O ... | reverse complement strand
CCCTGATATCGAATGGCGGCTGGTCCTCAAAGCGGCGCGTCCAGATGTCCACCTCGAAGCCGAGTTGCGCGAGTTTCTTGGAAAGTTCGAGCACGTACACGACCTGTCCGCCGGTGTCGGCCGCGCCGAGCGGTGGCTCGGCGGCGACATAGCCGTGGGTGGAGATCATACCGATGCGAGGGAGCGTGGAATTGAAATTTGGCTCAGGCATGGGAAGAGTGGTTGTTGTGCGACCGGAAGCGGATGCGCCAGCGTGTGATGCTGGAACTCCGGCCGCGTTGGACACCTCTGGCCTGACTGGGTTCGCCGCCGCCGTGAGAAATACCACGGGTCAGGGCGTGCCTCCAAATTGGCATGGCCGGCGCTGAGCAGGAAAGATTGAGCGGCTTCTATTATTCCCACCAGGGGAAACGACCGGACCGGCGCACGCAGCCGGGAAGCCCCCCGAAATCCGCGTCTATCGGTCAAAGATCGCGCAGCGCTTTGCGAATGATTTTGTTGGACGCGGTACGCGGCAGCGTTTTCATCAGCACCAGGTCATGGATTTTGAAAAGCGGGTTCAGCTCTCGCTTGATGGCGTTCTGCATTGCGCTCAACAATTCCGCTTTATCAGTATGGTGGCCGTTGGCATAAACGGCGTAAATCATCAGGCGGCACGGACCGGTGTCAGGCGACACGGCGACGGCGGCGACTTCGGTCAAACCGGGCATGGATTGCAAGACTTGTTCAATTTCCGCCGAGCTGACCTTGATTCCGCCCAGATTCATCGCGTCGTCGGCCCGGCCCAATCCGCGCCAGTAACCACCCGGTAATTTCTCGATCTGGTCGCCGTGCCGCCGCAAGCTTTCGCCGCGAGGACCGGTTGGCGCGCCGGCGAAATAAATTTCGTGATGGTCCTGATTGAGCAGCGTCGTGGATAATCCGATGGACGGCGGGATTAAAAACAGTTCGCCGGCGTCAGCCGGGTTTCCGTCTTCGTCGAGAATCGTGAAATCCAATCCGAGTGCGGCGGCGTTAAAGGCTCCGGGCACGCAAGGCCGTGTGACCGTTCCACTGATGTAGGCGCCGCCAGTTTCCGTGCCGCCGCAATATTCGATCACCGGCTTGCCGCCGGCGAGGGACATCAGCCACGCCATGTCGTCGGCATTTGAACATTCGCCGGTCGAACTAAAAACTTTGATGCTACTCCAATCCAGATTTTCCATGACACCTCCGCTTCGCCAGGTTTTGACGAGACTGGGAATGACCCCGAGCATCGTCGTTTGCGCTGCCTGCACGAAATGCGCAAACTCGCAACTGGTCGGTGCGCCACAAAACAAACCCATCGTGGCACGGTTCATCAGGCTCGCAAAAATCAGCCACGGCCCCATCATCCAGCCGATGTTGGTCGGCCAAACCAACACGTCGCCGGGCTGAACGTTTTGGTGAAAATGGGCGTCCATGGCGCATTTGATCGGCGTGGTTTGCGTCCATGGAATGACTTTCGGTTCCCGCGTGGTGCCGGATGAAAAAAGGATATTGATGGGATCGGACGGCCTTCGGACGACCGCTTCGCCCAGTTCATCCATTCGCAAAAAATCGCTCCAGGACAAATCACCCGCGCGGAGCGTCGCTGTGGATTCATGGCCGGCGGGCAGCACGATGGTGGTCGGCGCCTTGGCTTCAATGAGATGGGCGTAGAGCGGCAGCGATTTGCCACCGCGGAGCATGACGTCTTGCGTGAACACTCCGACGGCGCCGGCGAGCGACAAGCGGGCGGCGATTTCCTTTGGACGAAAACTGTCTGCGACGCCGATGACAACGCAGCCCGCTTTGATAATGCCGAGATAAATAGCCACGGATTCGGCGGTCATCGGCATGATGATGGCCAGCGCATCGCCGGGCTTGAATCCACGTTGCTTGAGACTGGCGGCGACGCGATTGGCGAGTTTTTCCAACTCGCCGACGCTCATCGTTTTCAATTCACCGCCTTCATTCTGGTGAATAATGGCGGCCGAATCTGGCGGCGCCGCGAAGCAACTTTCCACGATATTGAGTTGCGCATCCACAAGCCAGCGGGGGTTTTCCACGCCGTCGCTCGTGTCCAGCACGCGGCTGAAGGGTTTCCGAAAACGGATGTCCAACCGTTCGATGACCGCGGCCCAAAATTCTTCGCGCTGTTGCACCGACCAGCGGTGCAAGTTTTCATACGACTGAACGCCGGCTCGGCGCATCAGCCACGCGAGGTTGGTGGTTTTGATGAAATCTTCAGTGGGTTGCCACATCGGTTGTATGCTTGCAATATTTGCCGCTGAAATATTTCCCCGATTTGGTTTACGGGCGCTCGACGACGACGGCGCAACCCATGCCGCCGCCGACACATAACGTAGCGAGCCCGCGTTTGGGTCGGCGATGCGCGAGATGCACCAGCAAGCGCGCGCCGGATGCGCCAATCGGATGACCGAGCGCAATCGCCCCGCCGTCGGGATTCACTTTAGCCGCGTCCCAGTTCAATTCCTTGATGCATGCCAGCGATTGCGCGGCAAACGCTTCGTTTAATTCGATTGCGTCAAATTCATTGGCGTCGCGGGAAATTTTACGCGTTGCGTGAACCGGTCCCAAGCCCATCAAAGACGGTTCGCACCCAACGGCGGCGGATGCCGTGATGATTGCGAGCGGTTCCAGCCCGCACTCGCGGCCGCGCGCTTCGTCGCACAGCAACAACATCGCGGCGCCGTCGTTGATGCCGGAAGCGTTGCCGGCGGTCACCGTGCCGTCTGCTTTGAACACCGGCTTGAGCGTGGAAAGAGCGGCGGCCGTGGTTTCGGGACGCGGCGGTTCGTCTTGTTCCAATTTATCCACGGGAACGATTTCGTCGTGAAAATACCCGGCGGCACGCGCGGCGGCATAACGCTGCTGGCTTTGCACGGCGAAGGCGTCCTGTTCCTCGCGGGAAATATTGTAAAGTTCAGCCAGGCGTTCGGCGGTCAAACCCATGGGCTGATGGCTGAACGCATCGGTCAAACCGTCGCACAAGATCGAATCGATCAGGACGCCGTCGCCAAATTTGTAACCCGATCGGGCACGGTTGAGGAGATAAGGTGCGTTGGACATGGATTCCGTGCCGCCGCACAAGACCATGCGCGCATCGCCGGCTTGGATTGATTGCATCGCGAGCCGGACCGCCTGCATGCCGGAAGCGCACATCATGTTCACGGTGAACCCCGGCCTGCTGACGGGCAATCCGACGCCGATTCCGATTTGCCGTGCCACGTTCATGCCCAGTCCCGCGCCGAGCACGTTGCCGACGATCACCGAGTCAATTTGCGCTGGGTCAGCTTTCTTTGCCTCGGCGAGCACCGCTTTCCCGGCGGAAATTCCCAAATCAGCCGCGGAGAATTTTGCCAGCGCTCCGAGAAAGCGCCCTTGCGGCGTGCGTTTGGCTGCGACAATCCAGATCGGTTTCATTTTTTTACGTCACCAGGCAGAGTGAAAACGTCACTCGCCGGATGAATGATTACGGCGGCATGACCGGCGACAGGTAAGCAAACGAATGACTCAACAGCCACATCAAAAACAGTGCAACCGGAGCGAGCACGGCCAATTGCAACAGACCGAAGCCGACCAGCTCGCGGGCTTTGAGTTTCAAAATACCGAGCAGCGGCAGCATCCAAAAGGGATTGATCAAATTAGGCAGCGCTTCAGCCGTGTTATAAACTTGCACCATCCAGCCGAGGTTGACTTTCAAATCGTTGGCCGCCGACAGGACGTAAGGCGCTTCGATCAGCCATTTGCCGCCTCCCGACGGCACAAACAGGCCGAGGGTGGCCGAGTAAATTGAGATGAACAGGGGATACGCGTCATGGCTGGCCGCGTGCACAAAAAAATTCGCCAGCGTTTTGGAAATTGGCGAGAGAGAAATCATGCCCAAAATGCCGGCGTAAAATGGAAATTGAATCAGGACGCCGCTCGTCGCTGGCACGGATGCCGCGATGGCGCGGGTGAACGAGCGCGGCTGCCAGTGCAGCAAAAGTCCGAACATCAGGAACAGCAAGTTGTAAGTGTTCAGGTCGAGCGCGGCGAGCGGACCTTTGGCCGCGACGGTTTGGCCGAGGTAGGCGAAACCAATCAGGCAGATTAAAATGGTCAGCCCGGGCGAATATTCGAGCCATTCGCCCGGTGTTTTGCGCGGTTCAAGCGGTTTGACCATCGGCTCCAAGGTGACGCCAAGCGACGTCGCGCTGCGAATGGAGTTTCCCGTTGGCGCAAAAAGATAAGCCACCGCAACCGAAGCAATCAATAAAACCGCTGCCATCAAAAGACTTTGCCAGGTGTAAATCGTTTCGCGCAACGGAATGACCCCGCTGATTTTCAGCAACGCCGGCGGCAAGGAACTCGGCGTCGCCATCAGCAATGCCGCCGAGGAAGAAAGTCCGAGCGCCCAGACACTGCCCAATCCCAGATACGCCGCAGCGCCCAGTGCGCGATAATCAACGTCGGTCAGTCGCCGAGCAATTTCGCGCGCCAGGAATCCGGCAAAAACCAAACTGAAACCGTAAGAGATGAGCGACGTGGACGTGGAAATCAACGCGACGAAGGCCACCGCGCCGCGCGCGGTCCTGGGTACATCGGCGAGCCGGCAGATCAACCGGTAAACCAGCGGCGAGCTGGCGACGACATATCCCCCCACGATGATCATCACCATTTGCATGGTGAACGGGATCATGCTCCAGAAACCTTCGCCAAAATACCTGGCCAAATCCGCGCCGGAAGAACCCAAGGCGAGTCCGCCCGCGAAGGTCAAAACGGTTGCCAGCAGCGCGAAAATAAATGCATCGGGAAACCAGCGTTCCGACCAATGGGCGATCTTATTTCCGATGCGGGTAAAAATGGTCATCGTGGTGATTTGGTTTTTTGATGCGAAATAGTGAGGTAAGCTTGGATGTCAAAACGAACAAAATCGGTGGCAAACGTATCGCTGCGGCCACACCGGCGCAGATCGTGAAGGCTGCCGACACTGCCGCCGAACAGCACGAACTCGCTGGCTGGCTGGAAGAACGTCTGTTGGGGAGGAGTCTTCGGAAATGTTGGCGGCCCTTGATGTAAGCAGCCGTTTTTTGGAGGAAAAATGCGTGCACGAATAGGGCATTTTAACATCCTGCTTGGCTAAAGCTCCGGAGAACCCGCGAGGTCGCAAAGGGAACGGCTGGCGTGCCCTACCGGACACAGCCATATTCAGGTCTAAAGACCGTCTTTAAAATCGCAAATCACTTCTTTGGGTTGGCCTTGAGAAACGCAAAGACGGCATAAAACTGAACGATCGACACAATCAAAGGTCCTGCTGCCTTCCCTATATCATGCTGATAAAAGCCAATGATGATAAAGTCGATAAACTGCATGGTCCCTGCGAGAATACCCAGGGCAAGCAAACCATCGGCTGACTGTTTGCAAACGGCGCCCACTGTAATTAATGCCAGAGGAATGGTTCTGGCGGCTGAATACATGGCAAAAATCCGTGTGGCGTCCGTCAAGACGGCACCTGCCGGCAAAATCGACTGTGGTGCGACCAGCGAAGCAACCGCAAAGCCGGCAGAGATCAACACATTGATGAGAGTAACCCAACTTAGTAAGCGCATCGGAAGATAAATGGCTAGGTAGCAAATTCAACGGCTTCCGACAAGTGCCAAGGCTCACTCGTACGCTACGACGTGACATCCTGATTGTGGTTCGACTGCGCCCATCGACAAGCTCAGGGCCTTGAGCCTGTCGAAACGGCTCACCACAATTTCTCGCCATGCGAAAAATTGGAGGCGCGGGCCGGAATCGAACAAACTAGGAAAATTCGGCTAGCGTAAAAATAATTCGCTCCTCGGATCCTCAAGGAGAATTGCTCCGACTCTTCCACTAATTTTACTGACAGTATTTTTCGGTTCTGAGCGCGATGGTTGGGCTTACCCAGACCGTGTGGCTTCAATTGCGGCTTGTCTTGCCGTTCGGCGGGCCGATAAATTTTGCCATGAATTTGGATGACGAACCTGGCGTAGGCTTGAAATCTAAAGAGGTCAAACGCCGCCATATCCTGCCAAAGGCGTTGGTCGTCGGCTTGGTCGCGGGGCTGATTTCCTCGGTCTTTCGGGAAGCACTGCAATGGGCGGAGATCCATCGCATCGCATGGCTTCACCGATTGTCGCCGATAGAAGGTCTGCTAGCGGCGTTGACCGTGGGAGCGGTGGGAGGAGGACTGGGCCTATGGCTTGTGCGTCGTTTTGCACCCGAAGCGGCGGGCAGCGGCATTCCCCATATGAAATCCGTGGTGCTTGGGGAAGAGCAACTGCATTGGTGGCGTGTCCTGCCGGTGAAATTCTTTGGCGGGCTGGCGAGCATTGGCGGTGGACTGGCGCTGGGGCGCGAGGGTCCGACGATCCAGATTGGCGGCGCGACCGGCCTCATGGTTTCGACTTGGTTTCGAGTGAAGCCGGGCGAAGGGGAACGCAAGGCATTGATCAGCGCAGGCGCGGGGGCCGGGTTGGCTGCTGCATTTAATGCTCCGCTGGCGGGATTGATCTTTGTGCTGGAGGAACTGCATGGCGCTTTCACTCCGGTGATATTCGTCGCCGCCTTTCTCGCTTCCGTTACAGCTGATGTCGTATGCCGCGTACTTACGGGCGAAACGCCGGTATTCGCGTTGCGCGGGATGCCGGTACCGTCGTTAAATGCGCTGCCGGTCTCGCTGATTGTGGGAGGTCTCGCAGGCTTCGGCGGCGTCCTTTTTAACAAATCTCTTTTGGCCAGCCTCGACGGGTTTGATCGGCTGCGACGGTGGCCACCGTTTGCGGTGGGCGCCCTCACCGGGTTGGTGGTGGGTTTTGCGGCTTGGATTTACCCCGAAGTGAGCGGGTCGGGCGCGATTCTGGCCGAACACGCACTGGCTGGCGAAATAGCTATCCGCGGGGTGGTCGTGTTGATAGCGGCACGTTTTGTCCTCACAATGGTCAGCTATGGATCGGGATCGGCTGGCGGCATTTTTGCGCCGCTTCTCGTGATCGGGGCCCTCGGCGGCCTTGCGGTGGGAAGTGCAGCGCATTACCTCGTCCCAGCCTGGGCGGGGCATCCGGAAGTGTTTGCCGTGCTCGGCATGGGCGCGCTGCTCACCTCCATTGTGCGCGCGCCGCTGACTGGAATCGTGCTCATGATCGAGCTGACCGGGAAATACGATTACATGCTGCCGCTTCTCGTAAGCTGTTTCGCGGCCTACGGCATAGCCGAGGCCATGAATGACATTCCCATTTATGAGGCGTTGCGGGAGCGCGCGAAACATTGCGCCACCGCACCGGTGACTTCATAGCCGGCCGCTTGTCGCGAAGAAACGGGAGGAATGATGCGACGTGACTCTGTCAAACACCGCGAATTTATTCCCGGCAGGCCATGGTGGTGGCAATGGCCGACGATTTTGGCGCTCGACGCTCCGGCGGTGGCCCTGACGTGGCAGGCCATGATGGCGCGCGTGGCGAACGTCACCTTGAGGCCGGATCAAATCGTGCTATTGGGAGTGAGCGTCTGGTTGGCTTATACCGCCGACCGTTGGATCGAAGGCTGGCGGCTTTCGATGAACACGGTGCGCACACAGCGGCATTATTTCTTCCTGCGCTGGAGGTGGCCGGCCTTTGGCATCTGGATCGTGATTTTAGCGGGCGGCGTAGGTTTGGCCTTGATTCGGTTCACGCGGCGGGAGTGGGTGGCCAGCCTCGCCATGTTGGTGCCGACCTTGCTTTACCTGTTGTCGCACCAGCTATTTCATCGCGATCACCCGCTGCGCGTGCCCAAGGAGATATGTGTGGCTGCGATCATTGCGCTTGGGTCAGCGCTCTATCCGGCGACGCTCGCGACGGACAGACTGCGTCTTCTCGCAGCACCAACCGCATTGTTCATGTTATTGTGCCTTGCGAACTGTCTTCTAATTTCCAAATGGGAACGCGAGGTGGACCTCAGTCACGGGCAAACGTCGCTTGCGCTGCGATTTTCGCGCGCACGTTCGGCTGCAGGCGGCCTGCCATACGGTATATTCTTCCTCAGCGTCGGCATGGCGGTATGGTCCGGCGGGGCCACCCGCGCTGCCGCCTGGTGCGGAGCAGCAAGCGCTGTGTTGCTCGCGACCTTCAATTTTGTGCAGTCGAGAATTGGCTGGGAGCGTGCGCGCTTGTTGGCCGATGTTGCATTGCTCACACCACTTTTGGCGTTATTTTTCTCATGAACAACCGTCTCGGAAATTTCGATCAATTGGCGTCTGCCTACGAGTGGCTGGAGAGATTGGCCTTCGGTTCTGATTTGGAAACCGCCCGGTTTTGTCATCTTGATCACCTGCGAGGATGCTGTCGTGTGCTTGTGCTTGGCGAAGGCGATGGCCGCTTTCTCGCGCAACTCGTGCGTCGATTTCCCAATGTGTCCATCGACTGTTTGGACGCGAGCGGCGCGATGCTCGCAAAAGCCAAGGGCAGGCTCAATGCGGACGAATGCAACAGAGTGGTCTTCGGCCATGAGGACGTACTGTCGGCAAATTTCGAGCCTGGAGCGTATGATGCCGTCGTCACACTGTTTTTCCTCGATTGTTTCTCGGCCGAAGAAGTGACGCGTTTGATCGATCGCGTGAAGGTTGCGTTGCGCGGGGACGCCTGCTGGCTGTGGGCGGACTTCGCGCTTCCGCTGCGTGGCTGGAGGCGCTGGCGTGCGGCACTATGGCTGAGCGTCCTTTACTTTTTCTTTCGGTGGCAAACCGGGTTGTCGACACGGCGGTTACCGCCGACGGAAGGGTTGTTGCGTGCGGCCGGCTTTAAACTTCGCGCGGAAAAATCTCTCCAGGGAAATTTGCTCCGCAGCGCGGTTTTTGAGCAAGGCAGATCAAGTCCGCTTTCGGCGACTCATCCCGGTCTCCGCCGTAACTGATGCGGAACGAACCCGAATTTGCACATTCTCCATTCGTCATTAGCAGCGAGGTCCTCGGGGGCTGCCCTGCTTCGCTCTTCGAGCCGTTTCGACAAGCTCAAGGCCCCGAGCCGGTCGAGCGGGCTTCGCAGGGCACGCATCGCATTGCGATGCGTGGAGGCGCGGGCCGGAATCGCACAAGCCAGTAAGATTCTGCTAGAGTGAAAATATTTTGGACCGTTTTTTCCTCAAGCAGAATCCAGCTTAACTCCGCCAGAACTTGGTCTAACTCCTTCAGAACTCTTACTGACAGTTTCACTGACAGTTGGCCGAACGAGGCGAAATCTTAACGCCTCACGGCAGGGAGAGGGTATCAGGGTGTTGGCGCCCGTCCCAAATGCGCACGACTTCCACCCACTGCTGCGCTTCGTTGACCTGATAAAAGATCAGATAGTGGCTGTGTACGAGCTTGCGCAGGCCGGGCCGTTTGCTCACCGCCTTGCCTCGGTAAGGAAAATGGTCGAGGGAAAAAATCAGGTCAGCCAGCTCCCCGCCGATACGTTCCGCCGAAGACGGATTTTTTCGCGCAATAAACGCGACCACGCTTTCCAAATCGGCGTCCGCCGTTTCGCTCAGCGCGACACGCCAGACCATTGCCGGATTTTCTTTTGAAGCTCCTCGCGCGTCACCAACCGGACGCCCTTTTCTTTAAGCGAGCGCAAGCCCTCGTCGATGGCCGCGAGCATTTCCGGCGTTTCTTCCTCCGTCTCATCCAGCCAATGCCGCAATTCCTCGCGCTCGGTCGGCTCGAGGTGAAGGATGGCGGTCTGGATTTCCGCGAGCTTGGTCATGGTGGTAATCATGCTCAAAGCATGCCGTTCTTGCAACCGGTTTTTGTGTTTTGATCTATCAGTCGAGGAAGTTTCCAAGGTACGCGTTCAAGTGAAAAACATAATTACATGTTGTTCCTCAGCAGCCGCCTCGGAAACGAACTTCTTCAGGTGGAGGAAATTAGGCAATAGATATTCTTCGAACGCGGCTTGTCCTTCCTCGGCCCAGATTTGCGGATACACCGCGTCATCGGACATGGCGCGCGGATCATACCGCTGCCGAAGCTGTTGGTTGTCGATATCCTTCAGCCACGCATGCAATTTGGCGACTAACTGAGGATCGATAATTGAAGCCGAGCCATAGGGCCCCTCCAGATCGTGTGCCTCTTTTGCGCCTATCCCGGCGAGCAACGGAGCAAGGTTTTCGTTGAGAACAAATCCGGAACCGGTGATCGGTGAAGCGGGCGCCGGTACTTTTCCCAAGAGCCACACGATGCCGTCACACGCCTTGTCTAAGTCCATAACCTGAAGCTCCCGACTCTTCGTTTCATAAAGCCGGTCCATCCAATCATTGCTTTGGCGAAGTTCCGCCAGAGCGGGTTCGTTCAGACGAGCATATGTCGCAATTACGCTCATGGTTTAGCGATCGAAACTGGATGACAATTTAAGGGAGGCAAGTGAGGCGTGGATCAATGCCGAAACGCGAGCCAAAAGCAAAGCCGAAGGGGTTCAAACAGTTTTCTTAGGCCGAACTTTGCTCTGGTCTGGTTGTTGATAGAGGCAGAGTTTAATGCTCGAGGTTCAAAAAGTCAGCTACCCAAATTTGGATAGATGGGATCCCTTGCCGGTGGTGGGAAGATTTCTATTTTTGGTTTCAGTGTAAGTGGCATCTCGCCGGTGCGAGAATGTCGGTCACGCCGGGGAAACGGCCCTCCGATTCGCGCCGCACAAGGAAAATAAAATGAAAATGTTGTTTTGGATCTTCCTCCGCGACGGCTTCAGTTAGCGTCTTTGGTCCTCCTTCGCCCCTTTGGCAGGCTCAGGGCTACGGAGGACGCTTTTCTTTTGGAGTCCCAAAGTCGCTTGATGGTGTGGTTCGACTGCGCTCACCACAATTTTTCGCCATGCGAAAAATTGGAGGCGCGGGCCGGAATCGAACCGGCGCATAGAGGTTTTGCAGACCTCGGCCTTACCACTTGGCTACCGCGCCTTGAGCGGAAAGGCGCAAATTGCAGGAAAAATTGGCGCCCGCAAGCGCCGAATTATGACGGTTGGAGAATGGGTGAGGGCATTGGGCCCTAATGAGAGCACTTGCCAACGTGGCAGCTCCCGTATCTGGACGGCGAAAGCGGACAACAGGTGGTAGCCGGCAAGGGTTGCAGGCGCGGCATGGTCCACCATCACGAAAGCCGCCGCCGCGCAACTCTCTGTTCACGCGGTCAATGATGATGTCTGATCTTCCAGTAAGAAACTACGGTCAGTACCGCGCCATTGCTGGTCGCAGTCCCAGCGCTGTTCGTCGCGACTGCGGTGTAGGTGGCGGCGTCGGCTGTGGTCACGCTGCTCAAGGCGAGCGTAACGCCCGTGGCGCCAGAAATGGCCGCGCCGTTTTTCTGCCAGTGATAGGCCGGTGTGGGCGTGCCGCTTGCCGCCACCGTAAAGATTACATTCGCGCCCGCTGCCACTGTCTGGCTCGCCGGCTGGGTGGTGATAACAGGGGGGCTTGTTACAGTCAGCACCGCGCCGTTGCTGGTCGCCGAGCCTGCGTTGTTGGTTGCCACTGCGGTGTAAGTGGCGTCGTCGGCCGATGTAACACCATTCAGCGTGAACGTGGGGTCGGTCGATCCGGCGATGACGGCACCATTTTTCTGCCATTGATAGGTCGGCGCAGGCGTGCCGCTTGCCGCGACGACAAAGGTGACACTTGCACCCATTGCGACCGTCTGGCCTGATGGTTGAGCGGTAATAAAGGGAGCGACAGAAGTGCTGGTTACGGTCAGCACCGCGCTGTTGCTGGTCGCCGAGCCTGCGCTGTTGGTCGCCACTGCGGTGTAAGTGGCGGCATCGGCCGTCGTGACATTGTTCAGCGTGAACGTAGTGCCCGTGGCTCCGGGGATGTTAGCGCCACCCTTCTGCCATTGAAAGGTCGGTGCCGGCGTGCCACTCGCACCCACGGTAAAGGTGACGCTGCCACCGGCTGCCACCGTCTGGCTCGCCGGCTGCGTGGTTATTACAGGCGCAGAATTAGAAGCAGATACGTGCTCGTATGCACCAATATCCCAGGCCGCCGGGCTTGGCGGCCGGCTGCTGCCGGCCAGATCCGTCGTGAAAAACGACGATAGGTTTATGCCGCTGCCGATCGCGGCGCTTGGCGCCTGGGGAACATAGCTGCCATTGAGATTGGGATTGCCACTGGAGCCATGCGCATCGTAACCGGCTGATTGCCATTGGGCAAAAGTCATGAAGTTGCCACTGGCGTTTGATGAATTCGAATACGCCTGGCCGGATAAAAGATTATATCCAAGATTGTTATCGGCGATAAGGGTGGAATCGCCGGAGTTAAAACGCGCAATGGCCGTTCCCATTCCCACAATCAAATTGTTCTTAACATCATAGGTTGTGATGGAGGGGCCGTTTCCGGAATATACGTTGATGCCGTTTCCAAAGCCTGCTCCGACCATGGTATTGTTGTAAATGCGCGCCCCGGTCTGATTGCCGTTGTGAACCCAGACGAAAATAAGCCCGTCACCGGGGGTTCCCGTGCTGTCTGCGATCAGCGTATTATCATAAATCAGGATGCCGCCGGCATTCCCCGAGACAAACAACCCCGCGGATGCTTGCGTGGTGGTGTATCCGGGTCCGCAAAAATTATTGTAAAATGTTACATTCGTCAAAGCGCCACCGGATTCCGCCCAGCCATAAAATCCATTGTGGTGAAGCGCGGCCTGAACTCCCGCATCTGAACTCGACCAGCTCTGCCAGTTATAAAAATAACAATCGTGAACCAGCAGCCCGTTCAGCGTCGAACTGGCACCGTGATCCCCGGACGCCCCGCCCCAATTGGTATTATAGGCAGTGCAAAAAGACATTTCAAACGTCGCCGATGACGGGGCATAGTCGAAAAACGCCCCCGAAGACATATCATGGAAAATGTTGTTCGTGCAGGTGATGTTGGTTGAGCCGGCGCCTCCGTTCCAAAAATTTAAAAACCCGACCCCGGATTTATTGGCATCGGTTCCTCCCGCCGTCCGGACGTAAAGATTTCGGAAGAGAAGCCCCTTGACGGTTACGTTTGAACAGTCGTGGCAGCTAACCCCCTTGTCGTCGTTTGTGGTGGCCAGACCTGTGCCGTTGGCGATCGATTCAATGATCCCATTGGCCAGCGCCGGGTTTCCGCCATGCCCTCCGATTATTCCCGTCGCGCCACCATCAACGGTTACGTAGCTGTTGTTTCCAATGTCGATGGCCGCCTGGGAATTCCAGGTGGGCGCGCTCATTTTGGCCCCATTGGCAAAGAGCACGGTGATGACATTTCCCGGCGTGCCGCCGGCCTGCACCGCCAGCGCAGTCGAGATCGTGCCGCAAAGAAATACCGTGTCGCCGGGGCCGATTTTCCCCGCCACCTTGGCCGGGGAGCTCCAATTGCCGGAGGCGTTGAAAAATGAAACGGCCTTTGCATCGGCCGCGTCTGCACCTGAGCCGGTACCCTGGGCCGTTTGTGCTATATAGATATTCTCGGCTCGACCAATGTATAGGAATGAAAGAAAAGCGACGGCGGCGCGGAAGGCAGAGGTTCGTTTGGAAAAGTAATGCATGGGGTATCTTTCTATTTGATTGGGCAATTGGATTGAGGGCTGGGGGCCGATGGACGCGTCCCTCCGTTTCTTTATATTTCCCGTGGTGCATAAATTTATTTTGAATGCAGATGGGCATCGCGCTGGCCATCGAAAGTACGCGATTGGAATTTCCAGAAAGGAAAGACGGGGTTCGAAGATATAATATTACCACGATGTCCGTGGTGTCACAATAGGGTGACAAATATCATGCAACCGTGTACTCTTCACCGGAACATCTGGCTGATTTTGGTGACGTGAGAAATATGCGTCTACCCGGCTCAATAATAATTTCGGTTTATAAAACCGCTAACGTTGTGTAAAACAAATCTACTGGTCTATATTTGATAGATAGTGGATGGTCTTAAACCGCATTTGTTTGGGTGGACATTCCGCGGCCCATGAATGCTGAAATATTCCCTGCAACTTGCGGGGGGTTTCCCCGGGTGAAATTAAGGAGCCTTCGTCCTGGCCCGCACGAGTGGGGCCGGGCGCGCCGCGCGTGGATGCCCCGGGGCCTAAGGCGGGCGGAAGGGCGCGACGCTCGGCGGCAGTTCCTCCCCGGGATGAGATCCCATGCAAACCAGGAGGAGCCGGGCAGGGGGTATTCTTTTAACCCGGCACAGGCGTCACGGAACCGGGGTCGTGAAACCTTTTGTCTTTTTCAAGCCTTGGCCAAAATAGCGGGCAAAGCTGCGAACGGGCACGGATTCGATTTTGCCGGCGGCGGCCTTACCCACAATCGGTTCTATCCGCGTGCATCTGTGCTATCCGGGGAAAATGGATTCATTGGGGCCGTTCACTGCGCAAAAAAGGGATTGTGCTTCAGTTCCTGCGCCACCGTGGTGAGGGGACCGTGGCCGGGGGCGAGCACGGTGTCGCGCGGCAGGGTGAAGATTTTCTGCCGGTCGTTGTCATACTGTTCCTGATAATGATCTTCGCTGCCGCCCATCGAGCTGGCGAAAAGCGAGTCGCCGACGATGGCGAGCGGCCAGCTCAACCCGGTGATAAAATACGTCGTCTGGCCCGGCGAGTGTCCCGACGTGAGCAGGGCTTTGATCGTGAGGCTGCCCATGGTAAAGGTGGCGTTTTCCTTGAAGCGCAACGAACCGTGAAAGGGCGCGGGTTCGCGTTCGCTCGCCCAAACCGTGGCCTTGGAAAAGCAGGCGAGCCGGTCCAGGTCCGCAATGTGGTCATCGTGGGTATGGGTGAGGAAAACATAAAGCATGACGAGTTTTTCCGTTGTAATGAAATCCATCATGCGGGAACAGTTGGCGCCGGTATCGAAGACGGCGGCCACGCGGGTGCGCCCATCCCAGACAAGGTAGCTGTTGACGCGGATATCGAGGCTGATCTTCTTGTGAGGAAAGTAGGTGTTGAACATCGCGAAGCCGTGCGGAAAATCTGGCTGTTCGGGATACCATGCTTTTTTGGCGAGGGCTTCCAGCGCACGCGGGGAGAGGCGGAGTGGGCGGGCGACGCGGCGAATGGTTTCGATGACGGGAGCGCCGTGTTTGACGGCGAGGAGTTCCTCCAGGCTGACCCCGGCCTTCTCGGCGAGCTGTTCGTCGGAAAGTTTGAGGCCGCGTTGGGCCTTGTTGATGACGTCGTTGAAATCGTCTTCGAGCGGGATGCGGGGCATATTGATGATATATCTTTAGCAAGCTCACCGGCGCCGCAAGTTTTCCCGGGCGATAACCAGGACTCGGTTTGCAAAACCGTAGGTCGGGCTTCACGCCCGACACTAGTTCATGAAATGTAGCCGGGTCGTCGACCCCGGTGGCCGGCCTCAACGAGGCCGGCTACATTTCCAAAGTCGGGGATAAACCCCGACCGACCAGACCAGGGTATACTATCACAAAGGCCACAGTCGCTATTTCGCATTGCCAAGCGGCGCTGCACCCGGCTTGCATGGTTCCCCCATGAATCCCTCCGAGTATCTCTCCACGTTATTTTCACTCAACGGCAAGGTCGCAGTCGTCATCGGCGGCACCGGCGAATTATGCGGTGCGATGGCCGAGGCGCTGGCCGGCGCGGGCGCCGAGGTCGTGCTGGTCGGCCGCAACGAGGAAAAAGCCAAGGCGCGGCTGGAAAAAATCCACTCCGCGGGCGGCAAGGCCTATTTCTTGTCGGCGGAAGCGGACAAGAAATCCGATGTCGAGGCGTTGCTCGTCGCCGTGCTGGAGCGATCCAAACGCGTGGACATTGTCATCAACGGTGCGGGGGTGAATTCGCCGACGCCGTTCCTGGACATCGGCGAAGAGGAGTTCGATCGCATCATGCGGGTGAACGTGAAGGGTGTATTTTTGGGCTGCCAGGTTTTTGGCAAATATCTCGTCGAGCGCGGAGAAGGCGGCTCGATCATCAACCTTGGCTCGATGTCCGGCTTGGTGCCGCTGTCGCGGGTATTCACCTACTCGGCGAGCAAGGCCGCCGTGCACAACCTCACGAAAAATCTCGCGCGCGAATGGGCGCCGAAGAAAGTGCGCGTGAACGTGCTTGTGCCGGGCTTTTTTCCCGCGGAACAAAACCGCAAGGTGCTCACACCCGACCGGGTGGCCGCCATCATGGGGCACACGCCGATGAAGCGTTTTGGTGAAGCGCGCGAACTGGCCGGGGCGGCGCTGCTGCTGGCCAGCGACGCGGCGGGCGGCTTCATCACCGGCGACGAGATCGTCGTCGATGGCGGGTACCACGCGATGACTATTTGAAAACCCGCGATTGCAGATATCGCCCGATCCGTCCGGCGTTGGGCTAAAGGCCTGGCGCTTTCGTATAAAAACCCTTAAATTTATAGGGAGGGTGCTTGTTATATTGATAGCGTGAAATCCAGCTGCGTTATATTTCATAGTTATACAGAACAATGACTTGCGCAATTCAATGTGATCTTTTTCCACTCATTTGAAAAATAAACAAGCCCCCGATCATGGACGTTGCTGTCTTCAACTGTCAAAATAGACTTGTATAAAGCAGGTCGGTGTTTTTTGTAACCCTTCCTATGGTTACTGCCAAAATTAAACAACTTAACGAGTTTCAGACAAAAGTTGATGCGCTTAAAAAAGCGATCGCCAGTCAACTGAAGAGCGATCTGTCCTCGTTGCACAAGAAATATGGTTTTGAAACGCCCCTGGCTTTGATCAAAGCAATCAAAGCAGCGGCTGGTGGAAAACGTCCGGGACGGGTGGCCAAGGCCGCCTCCACCGGTGGAAAGAAAAAGCGCAAGCGCGCCAAGATCACGCCCGAGATGAAGCAAAGGCTAAAAGGCATGGTCGACGCCGGAAAGACCGGCACGGTGATCGCCAAGGCTCTCGGTATTTCGCTCCCCAGTGTGCAGAACATCAAGAAGGAGCTCGGCCTGGTAAAAGCCCGCAAGAAGTAACCAGTAGGCTTGGTTTTACTTTCGCCCCGCCAAATTTGGCGGGGCTTTTTGTTTTGCTAGAATGAATTGTCTGTGGGCGGGGTGCCCTCACCCCGCCCACACTTTCAAAGCACCACTGCCTTGCTCTGCGCTTCTCCAGCCTGCTAGTATGGCAACCACAGCCACTTTATGTCCGCGCCTTATATTCAAGCCAATACGAACCGTCGCCTGCACGATGCACGCGAGCCGGCGATTTCACCGCTCAACCGCGGCTTCCTTTATGGTGATGCCATTTATGAAGTCTGGCGCACTTACTACGGCGTCATCTTCGCGTGGGAGGAACACTGGCGGCGGCTCGAGCGCTCCGCGGCCGCATTGTATCTGGCGCTGCCTTTCTCGCCGGAGCAGGCCCTGGTTGAAATCAAGCGCACGGTCGCCGCGTTTTTTGCCGGCGCCGGCGCGCGGCCCGAGGTTTATATTCGTCTCCAGATCACCCGCGGCAATGGCCCGATCGGCCTCGACCCCGCGCTGGCGGACCGGCCGGACTTCACGCTTCTGGTGCAGGCCAACCCGGTCTGGAAGCCGGCGCAGCTCACCCAGGGCTTGAATCTTTCGCTGGCCACCGGCCTGCGTCGCAACCCCGTCGCTTCGCTCAGCCCGGCGTGGAAAACCGGCAATTATCTAAACAATATCCTCTGCCTGCGCGAGGCGCGCGCGCGCGGTGCGGATGAAGTCGTCATTATCAACCTGGCCGGGGAGGTCACCGAGGCCGCCGTCTCGAATCTGGCTTTCGTGCGGGCCGGTGAAATCATCACTCCACCGATGGAGGCGGGCATCCTGGGCGGCATCACGCGGCAGTTGCTGTTGGAAAAAATCGCGCCGGCGGCCGGCGTGCCCATGCGTGAAGCGGCGGTGCGGCCGGACGATTTTGCCCACATGGAGGAATGCTTTTTGCTTTCGACCACCAAGGACGTATCGGCGGTTGCCAGCATCGACGCGGTGCGCTTCAAAATGGGCGATGACACCATTACCTTGCGGCTCAAACGAGCCTTTGCCGATTATGCCCGTTCCTATGCCGGGGCGCATCGCGGGTTGAGTGTGGCCTAAGAGGCTGTCTAAAAATTATGCTGGCCGACGCAACACACGATTTGAACCGCGAGCGAGGCAGAGCTGCCGGTGCAATGTCCAAAAGGCCTTGCCCGGCAGCTCTAATGCGGCTCCCGGCTTCAAAGCGGTGTTGCCCTTCGGGTTGCGCCAGAAAGCGCTTCCGCGGCGTTAGCCCGGAAGGGGATAGCCTCGTTGAGGATACCCCCTTCCGGGCCGCCTTGCGGACAGCGCTTTCTCATCGCAACGTCGGTTCAGCAGAATTTTTAGACAGCCTCTAATCTTTCAGCACAAAAATTCATTTCATGCCGCAAAAATTCATCGTCATTCTGGCCGGCGGAAAAGGCGAACGCTTTTGGCCGCAAAGCCGCCTGCGCCGTCCCAAGCATCTGCTCCCCATCGTTGGCGACAAGCCCATGCTGGCGCAGACGCTGGCCCGGGTGCGTCCGCTCGTCCCGGCCAGGAACATTTTCATCATCACCGCCGCCGACCAACTGCGGGCGGTGCGCGCGCTGTGCCGGGGGCTGCCGCCCGCCAATATCGTGGCCGAGCCGGTGGGCCGCGACACCGCGCCGGCCGTCGGGCTCGCCGCCGCGCTGGTTGCCCAGCGCGATCCCCGCGGCGTCTTCGCCATTTTGCCGGCCGACCATGTGATTCACGACACGCGCACCTACCAGGCCGACTTGCGCGCTGCGTTTGCCGCCGCGGCGGGTGCCGACGTGATGGTCACCATTGGCATCAAGCCGCATGAACCCGCCACGGCTTTTGGTTATATTCAGTGCGGTAAACTCTGGAAGAAGTTTGAGCGCCGGCCGTTTTATAGTGTGCGGCGCTTTGTGGAAAAGCCGTCGCTCAAAGTTGCGCAACGCTATCTTGCCTCCGGTGATTATCTGTGGAACGCCGGCATGTTTGTCTGGAGCGTGCCTGTCGTGCTGGTGGCGTTTGCGCAGCATGCGCCGGTCTTGCGGGCTGGCCTCGATAAAATCTTGGAGGGCCTGGCCCGCCGCCGGGCGCTTGCCCCGCTGCTCAGGAAAATTTATCCGGCGCTGCCGAAGATCTCCGTGGACTACGCGCTACTTGAGAAGGCCGGCAACGTCGTCGTACTGCCGGCGTCGTTCGACTGGGACGATGTGGGCTCGTGGCCGGCCGTGGCCCGGCATCACTCCAAGGACGTTTCCGGCAATGTCGTGCGCGGCCGGGCCATCGTCGAACAGGGAAGCAACAACATCGTGGTGGCCGACGATGGTCATTTGCTCGCCGTCATCGGTGCCGACGATCTCATTGTGGTGCATACGCCCGATGCCACGCTGGTGTGCCCCCGCCACCGCGCCCAGGACATCAAGCAACTCCTCAAGCGCATCGAGGCCGGTGCCGGCGGCCGGAAGTGGCTGTGATGCGCTGTCTCGGCATTGATTACGGCGAGAAACGCATCGGCCTGAGCTATGGCGATGGGCTGGGCGTGGCTGTGCCGATGCCGGCGTTGACCGCAGCCACGGCGGAGAAACGCCAGTTGGCGCTGGCCGCGCTCGTGCGCGCCCGCAACATCACCGACTTTGTGCTGGGCCTGCCGCTCAACATGGACGGTTCCACCGGCCCCAAAGCGAAGGAAGTCGAGGCCTTTGCCGCGCAACTACGCGCCGATTTCGGCCTGCCGGTGCATTTTGTGGATGAACGGCTCACGAGCTATGAGGCGGAAGAAACGATCCCGAAGTCACGGCGCCGCGCAGTGCGGGCCAGCGGCCTGATCGACTCGCGCGCGGCCACGCTGATTTTGCAGGATTTCCTGGATCAGAAATTTCCACCATCCGCTGGATCTGGTGCCACGGAAGAATGAGCAGGCGGTTCAAAATTATCTTAAATCGCCAGCTCACAGCCTTGGATCGCTGCTATAATGAGTCACTTTCATGAACCCGTTGTCATTCCGAGCCGTGCGAGGAATCTCATGTTTTCGCGGGGTGAGCCTCCTTCGCCAAGGCTGCGGAGGCCAGGGGGCACCCCGCCCACAAAGGAGAGTCCTCGCTGCGCCCGGAATGACATGAAAACTATCCGCGCCTATCCGCGTAATCTGCGGTAAAAATAATTCTCCACTCATGCCTCCACCTTCACCCACCCGCTGGAAATGTGTCGTCGCCTACGACGGCACGGCGTTTCAAGGCTGGCAAAGCCAGCCGGGAGGCAAGGCCATCCAGGACGTGCTGGAGCGCCGGCTGCGGGCGATTTTTGGCCGCGATATCCGCATTCACGGCAGCGGCCGCACCGACGCGGGCGTGCACGCGTTCGCGCAGGTTTTTCACTTCGATGCCGACTGGTCGCACGGAGTGACCAAACTTCTCGCCGCGTTTGGCGGCGGGCTGCCGGCGGCGATCCAGATTCGCAGCGTGCGTCGCGCGCCGCCGGAGTTTCATGCGCGTTTTGCCGCCACGGGAAAAATCTATTTCTACAACCTGCACCACGGCGGATGGGCGGATCCGTTCACCGGGCCGTTTTGCTGGTCGTTGCCGCAACGGCTCGATGTGACGGCGATGCGGGCCGCCGCCGCGCGGCTGACGGGCAAGCATGATTTCCGTGCGTTCAGCGCCTTGAATGGCTCGACCAAGGACGACACGGTGCGCCACCTGCGGCGGATCGAGCTGACTGGCCGCGGGTCGCGGCTGCGCGTGACGCTGGAGGCCGATGGCTTTCTCTACAAAATGGCGCGCCGGCTGGTGGGCGCGCTGGTTGCGGCAGGGCAGGGCAAGTCCACCCCCGAGGAGATCGCCACCATCCTGCGTTCACGTGAGCGCACGCATCGCGTGGAAACGGCACCGGCGCAGGGATTGTTCCTTGCCAAAGTCTTTTACTAAGGAGTCGTTTATGAAACCGGCGCTCGCCGAATTTGCCCGCGGCGTGGCGGAGGTGATTTTCCCGCCGGTGTGCGTGCACTGTCGCGGGCTGGTCGAGGACAGCGGATACCGCCATCTTTGCGGGCGTTGCGCCGCGCAGCTCGCCTTTGTTTCGCCGCCGTGCTGCACGACGTGCGGACACCCGTTTTATGGCGAAGTGCACGGCGAGCGGTTGTGTCCGCACTGCCAGGGGCTGGCGCCGGCGTTTCGCGAGGGACGCACGGCCGTCCTGCTCAAGGGCCCGGCACGCGCGTTGATGCATGAATTGAAATATCATCGCGCGCTGCATGTGCTCGACGATATCGAGGTGATCCTGCGCCGGGCGCCGGGATTGGCGGAATTCGCGCGTGGCGCGGTGCTCGTGCCGGTGCCATTGCACCCGCGCAAGGAGCGTGAGCGCAGCTACAACCAGAGCGCACTTATCGCCAGCCGGCTGGCGCGCATCGCCGGCGGGGGCGCCTGCGTCAGGCCCTTGTTGCGCCGCGTGGTGGACACCGTTTCGCAAACCACCTTCGATCGCCGGACCCGCCGGCAAAACCTGAAAAATGCCTTTGCTTTGGCCCGGTGCGCGGTGATAAGTTCCGGTCAGCATTATATTCTAGTCGATGATGTTTTTACAACTGGTTCGACCCTCAACAGCTGCGCTTTCGTGCTTCGCCGCGCGGGCAGCTTGAATCTCGACGTTGTCACCCTAGGTCACGGTTAAACCTTAATTTTCCCATCGCCATGTCGCTTTTCAGCAAGCCGAAATATTCCACCATTGTCCCCAAAAAGAAGGACATCCCGAAGGGCCTGTATGTGAAATGCCCGCTCTCGGGCGAGATCGTTTTCAAGTCGGAGCTCGAGGACAACTTCATGGTCGTCCCCAAGAGCGGTTATCACTTCCAAATCGGCGCGCGTGAGCGCATCGCCGCGCTGGTTGATCCGGACACGTTTACCGAGGCCGACGCGGGGATACGCTCGGCAGACCCCCTGCGCTTCGTTGACTCGCAGTCTTATGCCACGCGCCTGAAAAAATATGAAAAGGAGAGCGGCCTGCCCGAGGCAGTCGTCAGCGGGACGGCCAAAATCGAGGGCATTGAGGTCGCGCTGGCAGTGATGGATTTTCGCTTTTGCGGTGGCTCGATGGGGTCGGCCACGGGCGAGAAAATCACGCGGTGCATCGAGACCGCGCTGGCGAAGAAGATTCCCTGTATCATTTTTAGCGCCTCGGGTGGCGCCCGCATGCAGGAAGGAATTTTCTCGCTCATGCAGATGGCCAAGACCAGCGCGGCGCTCGGCCGGCTTGCGGAGGCGCGGCTGCCGTTCATCTCGGTGCTGACCGACCCGACCTTGGGCGGCGTGACGGCCAGTTTTGCGACGTTGGGCGATCTCATCCTCGCCGAACCGGGCGCGCTCATCGGCTTTGCCGGTGCGAGGGTCATCAAGGAAACCACGAAGCAGACACTGCCCGCCGGCTTCCAGAGCGCGGAATTTTTGCTCAAGCACGGGCTGATCGACCAGATCGTCTCGCGCCTCGATCTACGCGTCCGCCTGCGCGACATCCTGACGGCGCTGTACGTGAAAAAACTTCCCGTCGCCGCGGCCAAAACCTGATGCCTCTGCTGGCCGGGTCTCCTGCGCATGCATATGCCTGAATTGGCCGACTACGCCGCGGTGCAGGATTATCTCTTTGGCCTGAAGGCGAGCGGGCCGAAGTTCGGCCTCGACCGGATGCGCGGCTTTGCCGAGGCGCTGGGCCATCCCGAACGCACCGGCCCGGTAATTCACCTCGCCGGCACCAACGGCAAAGGCTCGGTCGCGGCGATGCTCGATGCGATTTTCCAGGCGGCGGGCTGGCGCACGGGGCTCTACACTTCGCCGCACCTCGTGAAACTCGGCGAACGCGTGCAGGTAAACCGCCAGATTCTGAGCGAGGCGGAAATCACCGCTTACACGCGCGAGTTGCGCCCCGTGGCCGAGAAGCTCGGGCGCTTCGACGCCGGCGATCACCCGAGTTTCTTTGAATTCATGACCGCGATGGCGTTTTTGCAGTTCGCCCGCCGGCATTGCGACATCAGCCTGGTCGAGGTCGGCCTGGGCGGGCGGCTCGACGCCACCAACGTCGTGCAACCCGAGGTTGCGGTCATCACCTCCATCGGCCTGGACCACTGCGAATATCTTGGCGATACGCTGGAGAAAATCGCCGCGGAAAAAGCCGGCATCATCAAGCCTGGCCGTCCCGTGGTGCTGGGCCGCATGCCCGCGGCCGCGGAAAAAGTCATTCGCGACATCGCGGCCGGGTGCGCGTCGCGCGTCGTGTCGGTCGGGGAAGTCTTTGGCGGCGATATTTCGAACTGTCCGCGCACCAACTTGGAAGGCGATTATCAGCGCTGGAACGCCGCCACCGCCGCGCTCGTCGCGCGCACGGTGTCGCCGGCGTGGCGGCTGGACGATGAGGTCATGGCGCGCGGCTTGCAGCAGGCCAGCTGGCCGGGGCGCTGGCAGCGCATGCGACTGGCCGACGGACGTCTGCTCGTGCTCGATTCCTCGCACAATCCCGAAGGCGCGCAGGTGCTGGATGTAAACTTGAAAAAACTCGTGGCCGAGACCGGACGGGCGCCAGTCGTCATTACCGGCGCGTTGGGGGTGGAGCGTGCGCGTGCGCTGCTCGAAACCATCGGCCGGCATGCGCGCGAAATTTATTTCACCGTGCCCAGGCAATCGCGGGCGTGCTCGTTCGCGGAACTCGAGTCGCTCGTGCCGGCGGGTTTTTCCGGCCGCACGCACCGGGCGGAAGTCGCGGAAATTTTTCCTGCGCCGCAGGCCTGTGTCGTCGGTGGACCGGACGATGTGATCGTGGTGACCGGATCAATTTACCTGATTGGCGAAGCGTTGGCGTGCCTCGAGCCGCAGCGCGGGGCCGGTGAGGGACGGTTGCAGGATTTCTGATGCTGAGCGCGTCGGGGACGCCGCGCTCAGCATCAGCCCACCGTAGTTTTAGCGAAGGTGGGTCCTCACGCCAGCTTCACCAAATTCGCCGTGGCCGGGACGTCCTTGATGATTTGCGACGGCTCCGGGCCGACGCCGAGGTAGCGCAGGTTTGGCAGTTGTTTGGCGGGTGGCCAGTTTTCGCCGGCGTAGGCGACGTTGAACAGGCTTTTGATCATCGCGGCGACGTAGCGTTGCGCGGCGCGGGGCAGGGCGGCGAAGTGGCGCACCTGTGACACGTCCTCTTTCCAGCCTGGAAATTTTTTATAGATGGGATGCAGCGTGCGGCGCACGGCCTCGCTGCGCGGCACGTGGGCATGAGCGCGCCCGGCCGCGTCCTCGTACCCCACACAGATTTGCAACTCTCCGTTCCATTCGCCGCTGTGGGTGAGCGCGTCCAGCTTGTTGATCATCAGGTCCTGGAATCCGCCGTAGCGGAGCGCATCGCCTTTCTCGACCGCGTCGTACCAGCCGACCATGCGCTGGCGTCCGGTGCTGGTGCCAAACTCGAGTTGCTTCAGCTTCGCGCACAGCGGGTGCGCGTCATCCATTTGGGTGAGAAAGGTGTGCGTGCCGACTTTGGTGTCGTAGGCCTTGGCCACGCCGAACGTGTGCACGGGCTGTACGGGCAGGCCCGCGCTTTCGAAAAGCTCGGGCGTGTAGGTGTGCGAGGCGGTGACGTTGGGCGAGAAACCGTGGCGCTTGTCCAGCCAGTAGGCCTGGCCGAATTCACCGATGACGGTGCGGCCGGCCGCCAGCTCGGCGCGGACGATTTCGCGCACTTCGCGGATGTTCTTGGCGAGGGCGACGCCGGCCTGCCAGTAAACCTCGGTGAGGCGCGCGAGGTTGAGCGTGAAGGGCGCGGCGCCGCGGAATGGCGTGAAGTCGAACTCGCTTTTGTCAAACACGCCAAGGTTGATGGCCTCGGCGTTGGCGCGCTGTTCGGCGGCGGTGAGCTTGTCGAAAAATTCATTCCACGTGGCCCCGCTCACGCGGCAGACGTGCTGGATGGTGTGCACGGCGCGGTCGGCGCGCTGGGCGAGCTTGCGCGCGAAGTAGTTCGGTCCGCCGAGAAAATCCGAATAGGTGACCTGCCACTGGGCGGTCTCGTCCACGTAGGCGGGCGTGATGCCGCGGCCGGTCGAGCCGCGCGGCTCCTCGCGGAGGATGTTGACGCGGTAATCCTCCCACGCGAGATCGAGCAGGCGGTGGGTCAGGTCGGAGACGAGCGTGCGCTCGTCGATGCGCAGGCGCGCGAGGACGGTGTAGCCCTTTTTTTCGAGCGGACGGGTCTCCCACCAGATTTTGCGCGGGTCGGCCACGACTCCGGCGCCGAGGCAGAGATGCGGCACGCTGGCTTCAACGACCCCGGAGGGCAGCAGGTTGAGCTTGATGCCGCCGGCGGTGTGGCCGGAGTTGGCGCCGCCGTTGACCTTGAGCACGACGGAGACGGGGGCGCGGGTGGTGCGCAGCTCGTCGATAATTTCCGGGATGAGCCGGCCTTTGCCTTCATCGCCGAGGGAAATGCCGACATCAGCAATGAGCCGGCTGGAAAATGGAATCAGGGACATGGTTGCTTAATGGCAACCGGAGCAGTGCCCCTGTTGCCGTAAAGTGAAAACGCGAGCACGGGGCGGAGTGCAAACAAAAAGAATTAATGCAACGGAGTCCGGCCAGCCGATTTACTTCGCGGGACAATTTTATTCAGGCAGGCGGGAGCGTCGCGCGGAACGATTTCTCAGAAACCCTGCGGCCCACAAAAATGCCCCAAAGATGGCGCCCCCGACATGTGCCATGGTCGCGACGCGAACCGACGGATCGTTGAATTGGATCATGCCGCCGCCGGTTCCGTGCCGGCTCTTCGCTTCAACCACGATTTCCAAAACGTAGATGGAAAAAACGACGGGCCAGAACCAGTCGACCCAGTTTTGCTGCCAGCCCTGCAGGGCCAGGAACACCAGCAGCCCAAAATTAACCGCGGAGAGGCCGCCGTAGCGAACCATGCTTGGATCGCCCCAATACATCGCGACCGCAATCGCAAGCGGCATGCCGATGAGGCTGACGTAGCAGGCGACGGGATGCGGGCGTTCCAAAAGTCGCCCGAGAATCAGGAACAGTCCGGCGTCGGCGATAAAATGCGGCCATCCGAAATGGACCAGGTGACCCGTCCAAAGGCGCCAGGTTTCTCCCTGGGCCACGGCCGTGCGATCGTAGATGAGGCGGGACTCCCAGCCGGGATTCAATTGAACCACCATCGCGACCATCGTGAGGACCAGGAATACCCACGGTATTTTCTTGGAGTCGAATATTTCCCTGAGGCTGCCGCGCACGGATTCGGCAAAAGAGGGCTTGGTTGGGCTCATGTAGAGAGGGAACCGCGATGGGAATTGAAAGGTAGGGCTCGCTCCCCGAGCGGGCCGCGGCGCGTTGAGGGCAACGCGCCCTACCTGATGAAGGTATTCGGCGGTTTTGAAGACGCGCTCATTCCTTCCGGGTGGAGACCTCGATCACGTCGTGCGGGGCGGCTTCTTTCTGGCCGGCGGCGCTGACGCGGACGTAGCGGGCCTTGGACCGGAGTTCGCCTAGGTTTTTTGCGCCGAGGTAGCCCATGCCGCTTTGGATGCCGCCGATGAGATCGGTGAGGACGTTGTCCACCGAGCCGGAAATTTCCTTGAGCGCCTCGATGCCCTCGGCTGTCAGCTTGCGCGTCGTGTCGGTCTTATCCTGGCCGTAGCGGGCGGCGCTGCCGCTTTTCATCGCGGCGAGCGAACCCATGCCGCGGTATTGCTTGTAGAGCTTCCCGTTGATTTCCAAAATCTCGCCAGGGGCTTCGCGGCAACCGGCGAAGAGTCCGCCGCAGATGACGGCATCGGCGAGGGTGAGGGCCTTGACGATGTCGCCCGACTTGGTGATGCCGCCATCGGCGAGGAGGCGGACGCCGCGCGCCGCGGCGGCCTTGCTGGCAACGTAGAGCGCGGTGAGCTGCGGGATGCCGACGCCCGCGACCATGCGCGTGGTACAGATGGAGCCGGGCCCCTGGCCGACCTTGATCGTGTTCGCGCCGCAATCGGCGAGAAACTCGACGCCGGCGGCGCTGGTGACGTTGCCGGCGATGATGGTGAGCTTGGGAAATGCGCCGCGGACGAGGCGCACCATGTCGCCGACACCGGCGGTGTGGCCGTGGGCGGTGGAGACGGCGACCGCGTCGATGTTTTCTTCGACGAGCTGGCCGACGTGGGCGAGGATTTTGTCGCGGTCGAGTTCGCCGGAGGGCTTGCGCACGGGCGCGAGGGCGGCGCCGACGGTGAGGCGGAAATGTTCGTCGCGCGCCGGTTTGCGCAGCGATTTGGATTCACCAGTGATGCGCTCGACGTCGGAGCTGGTGACAAGCCCGCGGAGACGGCCGCTGTCATCGACGACCAGGATCTTGTGGAGGCCGACATGCTCGGTAAAAAAGGCGTCGGCGACCTTGATCGGATCGCCTGACATTTTCTTGGCCGACACCGTGACGAGTTGCGCGCGGGGGGTCATGACGTCGGCGATTTTCTTCGCCCGGTAGCGTTCCTTGACCACATTGCTGGAGAGCAGGCCGGCGAGCTTGCCTTGCGCGTCCACGACGGGAAAGGTGCGGAACTCGAATTTGCGCTCTTCGATCATCGCGAGCACGTCGCCGATCAGCATGCCCGGGTCCACCGTGATGGGATCCTGGATGAGGCCGTGGATGTGGTGCTTCACGCGGGCGACCTCCTCCACCTGGTGGGCCGGGGCCATGTTGTAATGAATCAGGCCGAGGCCGCCGTTGAGCGCCATGGCGATGGCCATGCGCGCCTCGGTGACCGTGTCCATGTCCGATGAAATGACGGGGATCTGCAGGCGCAGCGTCTCGCTGAGCTGGGTCGAGAGGTCGGCGTCGCGCGGCAAAATCTCCGAATGGAGCGTGGCGAGCGAGACGTCGTCGAAGGTTAGCGCTGTTGGACGCGTGGTGGCAAAAAAAGCGTCGGCAGGCAGGTAAAAACCGGCGTCGATGCCGGAGGCGGGAGCTGTGGCAACCTTTGTCATGAGTTGCCACGAACGTAATAAGGCTCCCGGGAGAAAGTGCAAATGTTTTTACGCGAAGGGCGGGAAACGCCGCAGGCCGCGACGGGACGAGGCAGACCGAAGTGACAGGTACCAAGTGACAAGTGACAAGACCGAATCCGCGATCATCCGAGCGATCCGCGGGAAAAACTAGAGTGAATTCGCGTTAGCGGGAAATTGATTTGCAATATCGGTGTTACAAATGCGCGATTTCGCCGTGTAGGATTGAAAGCCTTGGTGGCATGCCGTAGTGGTGCGCAGACCATGGCCCATCCAGCGACCAACAACGATCCGTCCCCGGTGGATTTGCGGACGCTAACGGCGCATGCCGAGTGGATCCCGTCGGTCACGACGGTTGAGGTTGCGCAAATTGTGATGGGTCGCAAAAACATCGACTTTGTCGCGGTGCTCGACGGGCCGCGCCTGATCGGTGTCTGCACCCGGCGCGATCTCACGCAGCAGCTCGGCTCCCGTTACGGCTTTGCCCTCAACGCCCGGCAGCCGGTGAGCACCTTTCTCACCCAGGTGGTGCTGAAGGTGACGACGGCCACGCCCATCACCGAGGTGTTCAAGGCCGCCACGGGGCGCGGTTCGCTGGAATTTTATGATGATGTGCTGCTTGTCGAGCCGGACGGACGTTATCTGGGGATGATCCCCATGCGCGCACTCGTGCGCCTGCAGACCGAGTTTCTCCTGCGCAACAACGCGCAGCTCGAGGCCTCGCGCGATGAAATCGCCGAAAAAAACCTCGCGATGGAAAAAGACCTGCTCATGGCGCGCGAGGTACAGCTGGCCATGCTGCCCCCGGCCCACGCGCCGTTTTCCGCCGGTGGGCTCACCTTGCGCCTCGCCCATCGCTACCAACCCGCCGGCAGCGTGAGCGGCGATTTCTACGACGTGCTGCGCATCGCCGACGACGTGGCGGGCATCCTGGTGTGCGACGTGATGGGGCACGGCGCGCGTTCCGCGCTCATCACCGCCATGGTGCGCGCGATGATGGAGGAACTGCGCCCGTTCGCCGCCGATCCCGGCGTGCTGCTCACACGCCTCAATCGCAATCTCAGCCGCATCCTGCGCCAGACCGGCAGCCTTATTTTCGTCACGGCGGCCTATGCGGTGATCCACCTTGGCTCGCGCCGGCTTCGTTATGCGCAGGCCGGCCATCCGACGCCATTGCGCTGGGACGCGGCGACCCGCGCGGTGCGGAAGGTCGCCTGCCGGGATGAATTGGCCGGCCCGGCGCTGGGGCTGCTCGATACTTTCACCTTTTCCACCATTGAGGAAGATTTTAGCCCGGGCGACCGCCTGGTGCTCTTCACCGACGGTGTGTCCGAGGCGGCCAATCCCGCGGGCGAGGAATTCGGCACCGAAAGGCTGGAGCGGGAAATCGAGCGCGGCGCCGCGCGGCCGTTGAATGACTCGGTGCAAACCCTGCTGAACGAAGTGGGAAAGTTTTGCGCCGGCGAGCCCTTTGCCGACGACGTCTGCGTCATCGCCGCGGAGCTGAACGAAAAGTGAGCGGGGTAGGGAGCGAGCGAGCTCGCGATCAGGACCGCCGCCGCCGTCTGCGTCATCGCTGCGAAGCGACTCAATAATGTCAGGCGAGCTGGAGGCCTTGGGCGGCAAAAGCACGGTAATCGGCGGTGTTGCTGGTCGCGAGGCGGGCTCCGGCTTGGATTGCGGCCGCCGCAATCATGCAGTCGTAACGCGCGGGGCGTTTGCGGCCGATCGCATTGAACAATTGTGCAGCCAGTTCCGCTTCCTCCCTCCCCACGGGTAGAATCCGATCTTCAATCATTTGCCTGATGGATTCGACCACGGCCGGCGTAACCGGGCCGGTGACAAACTCCATCCAGGCGACGGCACTCGTGCCGAGACGCTCACCCTGCGCCAGCCAGCGCTGCAAGTTTGCGTTTTCCGCCGTGGAAACTCGTGCGCCCAAAATGAGGTAATTTGCGTCGAGATGGATCACGCCGGCGTTTTTTCACCCCAAGCCTTTTGGTCTTCGCGCAATTCACGGAGATAGGCTTCAGTTTTTTCGGCGTAATGGGCGTCCTGCGAGGTGAGCATTTGGGCCTGGTTCAATGCCGCCAAAGGGGTCATTTTTTTTGTCACGGCGAGGGAAGGGACGAGTTCCGCCAGTGGTTTTCCACGGTAGCTCAATATCATATGTTCTCCCCGTTTCAGGTCCCGTACGATCCGCTCTGAATTCGTACGCAAATCCACCATGGAAATCGTCTTCATGGCTTAGATCATGTTTATGTTAATGTTGATGTCAATTCAATGGAGGCATTTTTTGACCTGTCCCTAACGGCGTCTCTTGAGTGGAAAGTCGAAGAGCGCGTCGGCGAGCCCGAGATTTTTAAACGTACGGACAAGACCGACGCCGGCGCCGGGCGGAAAACCAGTCGGCCCGATGTTGAGGATGCCGTCTGAAATCAACTTATAGAAATCGACGGCGAAATCGAAGATGGCCTCAAACTCTTCAATTGACGGCAAGCTTTTGATTCGAGCACCAAATTGGCTGTGAGCCACATGCGTGTTGCGATATTTGCGCAGCCGTTCAAGAGACGCATCGTGCTGGCGCTTGAATGCGTCAACCGTATCCCGAAGGAAATGCGTGGGGTTGGTGCATTCGGCGGTGTTGCCATATTTACGCCCGAATCGCTCTACGTTTTTCGCCTGCACGTCCGTATACTTATGCTTCTCAAGGCGCGTGAGAATACCACTAACCGAATTCTGTTTGTAGGGCTTATTGGGGTTTTCCCACTGGAATATTATGCAGATAGTGAGCGCAATCATGTCCAGCGACACTTGCTGGACGTAGCCGAAAAATATTCCGCTGATTTTGTTGGCTCCGAGACGCTTTGCGGCACCGGCGTTGATGCCAATGATCCGGTAAACGTCGATGGCCTGGCGCAGCCGCATGGTGGTTTTAGCGAGATATATATTTTTACGGTCGAGATGAGTACGGGCCATAGCCCGTTGATTACCTCCGATAGCTTCACCGGGCAATTTCATACGGGTAGTCGGGATAGCCGATCTTTGGCGTTCAAAGTTCAGCGTTCGACGTTGAAGGAGCCCTGCTTCGCTCTTCGAGCTTCCTCCTTCGCCAAGGCTACGGAGGACAAGTCGACGGGCTTGCATGGCCGCGCCATCCGTAGCTCCGCAGGAGCGAAGGATGGTGGACTCTACTGGACTCGAACCAGCGACCTTTTCCATGTCAAGGAAACGCTCTAACCAACTGAGCTAAGAGTCCCCAAATGCGGGGTGGTCAGTGAGCACGAAGACCCCTGCGATGGGCAAGAAAAAATCGCAGCAGGTGGTAATTGGTAGTTTGTAGTTGGTAATTGGGTCGTCAGCCATCGCTGCATTACTCGCCCCAAAAGCCCAGCGGCAGAAGCGGCTTTCCGATTCCTAAACAAACTACCAAATACTAATTACCAACTACCACCCATCACCTCACCCGGATGTCGACGACCGCCGAGCACCCGAGGCGCAGGCGGTCCCCGAATTGCACGCGGCTGGCGTCGTTGAGCACAATTTTTACCGGCACGCGTTGCACCACTTTGTTGAAATTTCCGGTCGCATTGTCCGGCGGCAGGAGCGCGAACTGCGCGCCGCTGGCGGGAGCCAGGCTGTCGATCGTGCCGTGTAGCGTCTTGCCGGGCAACGTGTCGATGGTGAGTTCGACCGGCTGGCCGGGATGCATGCGCGCGAGCTGGGTTTCCTTGAAATTGGCGACGATCCAGGGGTTGGGTTCGGCGAGCGCGAAGAGCGTCTGGCCGGATTTTACCTGGTCGCCGATTTCCACGGATTTGTTGCCGATGCGGCCGTCGGCTGGCGCGGTGACCACTGTGTCCGCGAGCTGACGCCGGGCATCGCGCAATTCCGCCTCGGCCGCGGCACTGGCGGCATCGGCTGCCTCGATCTGCGCGCTGGCGGCCTGCTGCGCGGCCTGGGCGGCGGTGAGGCTGGCCTTGGCGGCGTCGGCTGAGGCGTGGGTGACGGCCAGGGCGCTGTGAGTCTTATCGAGTTCGGACTGGGTGACCACGCCGTTTTTGCCGTCGCCAAACATCACCTGGTTGCGCTCGTGATTGAGGCGGGCGAGTTCGAGCTGGGCGTTGATCTCGCTGATTTGCGCCTCGGCCTGGCTCACGCGGGCCTGGGCCTCGGCCAGCGCCGCGGCGTCCTCGATTTTTTTCGCGCGAGCCTGGGCGGCGTCGGCTTGGGCCTTTTCGACGGCAATTTCGCATTTGAGCGGATCCAGCCGCAGCAGCACGTCGCCGGCTTTCACGAGCTGGTTGTCCGCGACCAAAACCTCCTTCACCTGACCGTCGATTTGCGGGCTGACCTGGTGCAGGTGGCCGACGACGTAGGCGTCATCGGTTTCCTCGTAATTCCAGGCGTGCCAGCCGAAATCGGCGAGCCAGGCGGCGATGCCGAGGCCAACGACGGCGATGAGCAGGTTGCGGCCAAGGCGGCGCGGCGTGACGGGTGCGACCTGGGCGGTCTCGCTCGCAGCGGGTGCCAATGAAATGACGGTGGAAGCAGAGGAAGTTTCGGTGGAGCTCATGGGAAATTATTCGGTTTGATGTTCAATGGGCGGCGGCGACACTGGTGGTGCGGCCTTTGCCGAGGAGGAGGAGCAGGGGAAGCGTGAAAATGAAAGCCAGGCCGACGTAACGAAACACATCGGCGAACGAAAGCAGCAGCGCCTGTGAATTCACGGCCTGGTCGATCAGCTGGTAGGCACGATGCTGCGCGACGACTGGATCGGCGCTGCGTTGCGCGAATGCGCTGCTGTAGAGCTGCAGCCGGGCGAGCGTCTCCGGCCGGTAGGCGGAGATTTTTTCCACGAGCCCGGCGCGGTGTACTGTCTCGCGGTGGGCGACGATCGTGGTGATGAGGGCGATGCCGATGCTGCTGCCGAGCTGGCGAGTGAGATTATAGAAACCGGCGCCGGCGGTGACCTTGTTGCGCGGCAGGCTGCCAAGCGTGGCGAGGCTCAAGGGCAGGAACATACAGACGCTGCCGATCGCGCGCAGCATCAGCGGCCAGAACAAAGAGTGAACGCCGGTATCGGGGTTGATGCTCGCGAAGCCAAACGCGGCCGCCACCGTGGTAAGGGCTCCGATGGCGATGAGGGCGCGCGCGTCGAAGCGCCCGGAAAGTTTCCCCATCGCCATCATAGTGAGGGCCGAGGCAATGGCCGTGGGCATTTGCAAGAGGCCGCTCTGCATGGCGGTGAAGTGCAGGTAGTCCTGCACAAAAACCGGCACGGCGAAAATCACACCGTAGATGCCCATGCCGAGCACGAGCGAATACACGCTGCCCGCGGCGAGCGAGCGGTGGCGCAGCACCCGCAAATCCACGACCGGATTGTCGATCGCGAGCTCGCGCCAGATGAACAGCGCCAGACCGATGGCGCTGCCGGCGGCCATGGCCACGATGAAATGCGAGCTGAACCAATCGTCATCCTGTCCCTCCTCGAGGAAGGTTTGCAGGCAGGCGAGGCCCATCGTGAGCAGCCCGAGCCCGAGCCAGTCCACGCGGGTGCGGACGATCTCGTCCTCGCGGTCCGTGGGCAGGAAGGCCATCGCCATGAGCACGGCGATGATGCCCACCGGCAGGTTGATGAAAAATATCCAGCGCCAGCCGAGCGTGTCGGTCAGGTAGCCGCCGATCACCGGGCCAAAGGCGGGGCCGGCGATGACGCCGATGCCGAAAATCGCCTGCGCCATCGGTTGTTCGTTGCGCGGAAAGGTCTCGAATAAAATTGCCTGGGCCTTGGCCAGCAGGCCGCCACCAGCCAGGCCTTGCAGCACGCGCGCGAAGACGAGGAACGGCAGGTTGGGCGCGAGGCCGCACAGGACGGAGGCCACGGTGAAGCCGATGAGCGAGAACAACAGGTAGTTTTTCTTGCCGAAGCGGTAGCCGAGCCACGCCGTCAGCGGGATGATCACGACGTTGGCGCAGGCGTAGCCGGTCGAAACCCAGCCGGCTTCGGACAACGTGGCGCCGAGGTTGCCCTGGATGTCGGGCAGGGCGACGTTGACGATGCTCGTGTCGATGACTTCGAGGATGGCGCCGAGCGAAGCGGTGATCGCGATGGCCCACTTGAGCGTGCCCTTGCGCGCAAGCGACGCCGCAAATGGCGACAGCCGGCTGAAGTCTGATCCGTAAAGGGCCTGGGTTTCTGGCATGGCGATCAGGCGGCGGCGCCGCGGATGATGAGTTCAACCGCATCCTGGCAATATTTTGCGGATGGGTACTCGAGCTTTATCAATTGGGATGTCCTCCGGAGGACGCCGGTGAAAAGCATGCCGGTAAAAAAATCGGCCAGGATGGTGGTATCGATGTCGTGGCGCAGTTCTCCGCGGGCTTTCGCGTCATCGAGCCGCTGGATCAACCCTGCGCGCAACGGGCGGAAGATCCCTTTCAAGACCTGCGGCTCGCACCCATGGTGACGCTGGATTTCACCGATGAAGGTGCGCACGAGCGGAAAGTTTTTCACCAACACCCGCTCGTAGTGGCGGGCGTAAAGGATCAGGTCGGCCCGCAGGTTGCCGGTGAAATCCGGCAGCGCCGCCTGGGCGAGGGGATTGCGGTCGCCGAATGTCTCACCGACCACCGCGGCCAGCAGGCGCTCCTTCGAGCGGAACAGGCGGAACAAGGTCACTTCATTGACGGCGGCCTCGCGGGCAATGGCGCGCGTGGTGGCGCCGTTCAACCCGTCGCGGGCGAAAACCAGCGCGGCGGCGGCCAGCAGGCGCTGGCGGGCATCCGGGCGGGGGCTTTTCTTTGGCTTCGTTTGCATGCAAGTGGTTGCTTGCATTAGAACAAATGTCGGAAGAAAAGCAAGTGCCGGGGTGCAAACCGTTGTGGCTTAAAAATATGGTCATTGGTCATTTGGCGGTCCACCCTGATGCCACCTTGGAATGCAATGATCAGTGACCAACTACCAAGTACTAACTACCAACTACGAATGACCAATGACTGGCTACCCAGTCGCCAGACTGCTCGCTTGAGTCCGGCCGGTCTTTTGTGCCCTTATGCGGGATGCTCCAATCGCTGCGCATCCGCAATCTCGCCTTGCTGGACGAGGTATCGCTTGATTTCGAGCCGGGTTTCACCTCGGTCACGGGCGAGACAGGCGCGGGCAAGAGCATCCTGCTCGGCGCGCTCAGCCTGCTGGCCGGCGAGCGGGCGGACAAAACCATCATCCGCCAGGGTGCCGCGACGTGCGAAGTCGAGGCGGGCTTGTATTTTTCCGATTCCAAAAAGATTGACGCGTTGCTGGCGGAACTCGACCTGCCGCCGTGCGAGGACGGCGCGCTGCTGCTCAAGCGCAGCCTCCCGCGCGACAAGGCGCCGAAGCTCACGGTCAATGGCGGACTCGCCACGCTGGCGGCGTTACAGCGCCTGGGCGAACACTGGATAGATTTTCACGGCCCGAGCGAGCCGCGGCGGTTGCTGAAGGAAAGCTGCCAGCTCGAACTGCTTGATTTGTTCGGGCGGGCGGGCGATGTGCTGACCACCTACCAGGAACGTTATCGCGCATGGCGCGAGCTCGTGGCCGAGCGCGAGCGCCTGGCCAATGAAACCAAGCTCGCGCCCGACCAGATCGATTTTCTTCAGAACCAACTCGCCAAAATCGATGCGCTGGAACTGACCGATGATGCGATCGAGGCGCTTGAGCGCGATTTCCAGCGCATGAGCCGGGCGCAGGAACTGATCGAGCTGGCGCAAACGTTGGCTGCTGGGCTTACGGGCGACGACGGCTTGCAGGGCCGGTTGGCGCTGTTGCTGCGCGAGGCGCGGCGGCTGGAAAACCTCGATCCGGCCAGCTCGGCGCTGGCTGGACGGCTGAACTCCGCGGCCATCGAGCTCAACGAACTCGGGGCCGAGTTTTCGGCCCTGGGCGAGCAGTTGCAATTCGATCCCGAGCACGCGGAACTACTGGCCGCGCGCATGAACACATGGCTCGAGCTGAAACGCAAATACGGCGGCGATGTGCGCGCGGTGCTGACGGCGCGGGCCGAGATGCACCGGCGGCTGGAAGTGCAGGGCGACCTGGCGGGAACGCTTGCCCGGCTCGAGAAGCAAATTTCTGAGGCGGAGCGCGCGGCCAAAAAAGAAGCGCAGGGTTTGCGTGCGATCCGTGAAAAAGCGGCGAAGGAGCTGGCGAAGGTCGCAGCGAAGGGCATCGCCCAGCTTGGCTTCAAGAAGGCGGACTTCCAGATCCGGCTCGTGCCGCTGGCCGAACTGGGTCCGGCGGGCGACTGCAGCTGCGAATTTTTGTTTTCACCCAATGTCGGCGAGGCGCCGCTGCCGCTCGCCCGCATCGCCTCGAGCGGCGAGCTCGCGCGCGTCATGCTCGCGCTCAAGACCGTGCTGGCCGACCTCGACGGCGTGCCGGTGCTGGTGTTCGACGAGGTGGACGCGAACGTCGGCGGCGAGATCGGTGTCGTGGTCGGGGAGAAAATGGCGGCGATCGCCCGCGGCCACCAGGTGCTGTGCGTTACGCACCTGCCGCAGGTGGCGGCGCAGGCGGCCAACCATCTCGTGGTCACGAAGGACCAGTCGGGTGACCGGGCGGTGGTGCACATCAGGCCGATCCATGAAAACCGGAAGGCGCGCGTGGGCGAACTGGCGCGCATGCTCGGCGACCGCAGCGCGAAAAGCGCGCTGGCCCATGCGGAAGAATTGCTGGGGAAGTAATTGCTTACACCAAGGTCGCAAAGAGCGCCAAGCCGGAACGATCCTTTTTTAACCGCGAATTAACGCGAATGGACACAAAATTTTTCCCGCGGATGACGCGGATCAGCGCAGATAATACAATTTGATCGTATGCGATTGTAGGAGGGGTCGGCTACATCTGAAACCAAGCTTTTGCGGGGTGAGGGCACCCCGCCCACAAAAGACTGCATATCTTACATCCGCGCTTATCCGTGTAATCCGCGGTAAATAAAATGACCCTGCGACCTTTTTGCGGAAGAATTAAGCCGGGGCTTTTGGCGTTTGGGTATTGGCGTTTGTGATTTGCGCGCGCGCAGCGGCGCTGAAGCTTCGCCATTTGCCGAGCGGCAGGTTGGCCAGCGCGATGATCGCGAGCTGGCTCGCGATGAAGGCGATGAGCCACCAGAAGGTCGCCTGGGTGAAGCCGTAGCTGTGCAGGCCGACGCCGAGCATGTTGACGCCAAACCAGCTCCAGCTTGTGACGATGTTGCCGAAGACCGCGAGGCACATCAGCCCCCGTTGCCTGACCAGGCCGCCCCAGCGCGCGTGGAGGATGACGGCATTCCAGAGCACGATGATGAGCGCGCCGTTTTCCTTCGGGTCCCAGCCCCAGAACCGGCCCCATGACTGGTCGGCCCAGATGCCGCCGAGGATCGTGCCGACAAAGCTGAACAGCGTGGCGAAGCATACGATTCCATAAACCATGCGCGCGAGCGCATCGGCCGTGGCTTTGTCGAGCGACGGGGTTAACACGCCGCGCAAAATATAGATGAGCGCGAGGAACCCGGCGAGAAAGGTGGAGGCGTAGCCGGTGGTCACCACCACGACATGCGTGGCCAGCCAGAAGTTCGAGTCGAGGACGGCGCGCATCATTTCCATCGTGTCGCCGCCAAGCGACAAGTGATGGGCGATGAGCAATGTGCAGAAACCGATTACCCCGCCGGCGGCGCTGCCGATGGCATTGCGATAAAGTTTTTCCAGGACAAGGCAGAGACCAACCGAGCCCCAGCCGATGAAGAGCGCCGACGAATAAAGGTTTGTTACCGGCGGGCGGCCTTCGAGCAACATCCGTGCGATGATGCCGGTGGTGGCGAGCATGAAGGCAATGGTCATTAGATAAAATGCGGCGCGGACGAGTTCTTTGGGCCATCTGAGCCAGGCAACAAGCATGAAGAAAAGTCCAATGAGTGAGCCGTAGCGAAGAGCGATGGGCCAAGTGATCCAGGAGCCGATTGCGAGAAAAAATACGCACAAATAGAGAATCATCGCCGTGTAGAACGGCTGCGCGGCGTTGAAGCGCGCCTCAAAGGCGCATTTTTTCAACACGGGAGCGAAGTGCGTCTGCAACCGATCGTGAAAGAGTCGTACCAACTCGTTGAACTGTTCCGGTTGGTGAAAGCGCCACGTGTGGCCGATCCCGGCGTAGGTGAGGGCGTAGGGGCTGACCTCGCCATCGGCAAACGAGGCGAGCAGCGTGCGCCCGGTGGATTGCCAGTCGTCGGGTTTGGCGTCGCTGGAGTCGGGCGGGATGGTCAGCAGGGAGGCGGTGTTGGCCATGAAATCGAATTGCCGGCCGGCCTCGATGACCTGTTTGGCGATGGCCTCGTCGTGCGGCTTCCCGGCCTGCTTGGCGCGGATGGCCTCGATGCCGGCCGGCAGTGCGTCGCGAAATTTCAAAAGATCGGACAGGAAATCATCATTATCCGGCATCACCATGCTGTACTTGAGACGCTGATACAGCTCGAGGCCGGTCTGGAGCTGGAGGACGGCGCGTTCGAAGGCGCTTTGCTGGGAGTTGTCCACCTGCGAGGCAAGGGTGGCCTGGCGCTGCAGCTCGTCGAGCTTGGGCGAGAGCTGGGCGAAGGAGAAAAGTTTCTTTTCGGCCCCATCCTCGGGCTGCAGGCCGAAGAGCGAGATCACGTCGGAGTTGTCGATGCGGAAATGCTGGTAGTGGTCGGCGAGGTCGGCGCGAAACAACACGTCGAGCAGCCACTCGGTGGGCGCGAGCTCGCGGCCGTCGGGTGTGAGCACGCGCTGGCGATGCTGCAGTTCGAGCAGGGCGGTGCGCGCGACGGTGTCGAACGGCTTGAGCCGGCCGTCGGCGAGCACGGGCAGGCGCGCAAAGGCGTTGAGGTCGTAGTCGCCGGGCGGCTTGGGCGGAAACAGCGAGCAGGCGACCGTGGCGAGTGCGATCAACAAAACGGCGAGAGGAAAGAAACGTTTCATGTTTTTTACACCAAGGTCGCAAAGAGCGCGAAGAGTTCGGTGGACTTAAGGTGGAGCGCGTCGTCCCGACGCGCTAACACCATGGCGTTTGATTTTATGTGAGAGCCGAAGTCTTGGCCAAAGGTAGACAAGCACGCTTTGAGCGCGTCGGGACGACGCGCTCCACCTTCAAAAAGATTCGAGGAAGCGCCTGACCAGGCGTGGGCTTTTTTGTAGAGCGGATGCATGCGGGAGTCTCTTCGCGTTCCTTTGCGACCTTCGTGTAAAACAATAATTATTTGGCCGCCACGACGGAGCGTTTGCGGATGAAGCCAACCAGGTGCGTGCCGAATTGGATCACGAGGCCAAGCGCCACGAGCGCGCAGGCGATGTAGGGCATCAGCCAGCTGGGGTTGCGCACGACCTGCAGCACACTCAGGCCATTGGCCTTGTTCATCTGGTACTGGTAATAGGTGAGGCCGCCGTAGCGCAGCGGGTTGTTCATGTAAATGAGCACGTCGCGGTCGCCCTTGGCTTCATCATGGATGCGAACCTGGCTGGAAAAGTTTTTCGGGATGTCGGTGCCGGGATACACGTCGTTCTTGAGCTGCAGCAGGGTCATTGCGTAAGGCGTGTAGTAGCGCTTGGAACGCATCGCGAGCTGCCAGGTATGGCCGGCGTAGTCGAAGGCCTGCGGTTGCTCGATCCATGGCGACACGAGCCAGATGCCGAGCGAGCCTTCCGGGCCGATAAGCTCAACGCAGGCCGTGGGCATGTTGCGCTCATCCTGCTTGTAGGTGATCGCCTGCGGCGTGACCGCGAGTTGCAGGCCGATGTCCATGGTGGCGGGTGAGGGCGGGGCGTTGGGCGCCTGGCTGCGCATTTGCACCACGGAGTTGGGATAATACAACCGTGTAACGATGCGAAACGGCAGCTTCGGATGCTGGATGGGCTCGTCGCGCGCGAGCAGGGTTTCCGGAATCGCCACGACGTCGTCGAACTTGGGGTCGGTTGCATCGATCACGGCGAGTTCATCGAGAAGGAAATCCTCCGAATAGCGCTTGGTGTCGCCGAGGTTGAACTGCACCTGGCTTTCGCGCTGCTGCAGGCCGGTGAAAAACTGGCTGGCGATGAGCAGGATCAGCCCGAGATGCGCGAGCCAGATGCCCGATTTTTTCCAGCTGAATTTAAAGCGGTAAACGTGGGCGGCGACGAGGTTGATGAGCAACATCCCGCCGATGAAGTAACCGCCGGGGAAAACCGGCAGGGGAAAGCCGTTTACGGATTCCACCACGATGAGGGTGAAGAACCATTTATGCTGGATGCCCCACACGCCGAGGTGCACCTGGTCGAGCGTGGCCAGGAACACGAGCAGGATGGAGAGCACGAGCAGCACGACCGTGAGCCGCAGCGACACGAAGAAACGGACGAAGGGTTGCAGGAGTTCGCGCATGGTCACGGGGCCTTGACGGTTTTGAGGAAATCGAGGAAGGCGGATTTCTCGCGAGCGACGAGCGCGTCGGGCCCGGTCAGCTTGAAGAAATATGTCTGGCCGCCGAACGACAGGATCGCGCCGAGCATTTGCGCGGGCGCGCCTGCAGCCTGGCCGGACAGATCGATGACCGTGAAATGCAGCCCGCCCGCGCCATCGAGCGCGGTCGTCGCCCCGGCGAGGTCGCCTTCGGCCAGCGGCGCGAGGCCGAGCTGGCCGCGCCAGCGATTGATGTTCGGGAGCAGGCCGCCGGCTTCACCGGGAAAAGCAATGATGGAAATGTCGGCTGTGCCTGCGTCGTTGCTCACGGCGAAGCTGCCGATGCGCATTGTACTGAGTGGCTTCGCCTGCCAGTGGGCGGGCGCCGTCCAGGTGAGCGAGGCTTGAGGCGCCGAGTCCGTCGGGGCCGGCGTTGCGGACGAATCGGCTGGCGCGGGTGCGGCACCAGTGTCGGGCGTTGCGCCGTTGGCGAAAGGCGCGAAGGGGGCCTTGGGCAGGTCGTTGGTGCTTTGCGCCTTCACCGGCCCGGCCACCGCCGGTGCGGCCGCTGGCGCGGTGGTGAAGGAGACCGATTTCAAAAACGCGAAGAACGCATCGTGTTGCGCGGCGACGAGCGCATCGTCGCCCAGGAGCTTGAAAAACCACCGGCGATCCGGCTGCTGCAGCCACGCGCCGAGCATGCGCACGGGTTTTTTCGCTCCGCTTGCGCCGCTGAGTTCGATGAAGGAAAATTTTCCGGCGGGCGCGTCGATGGTTTGCACGGTTTGCGAGAGCGCGGCGTCATCGATGGGCGTGAGGCCCACCTGGCCGCGCCAGCGGTTGACGTTGGGCAGGTCGCCGCCCACGTCGCCCGGGAAAGCCGTGACCGACATGTCGGCCTTGGCGCCGTCCGCGCCGCTGACGAGAAAGCTGCCTTTGCGCATGCCGCTCGGGTCGGGCTGCGTGGTCCAGCCGGTGGGCAGGCTCCAGGTGATGTCCGGGGTTCCGGCCGTGGCCGGGGCGGAAACGACCGGCGATGGTGCATCCTTGGGCACGCGATAGGTGGAAATTCTTTCGTCGCGACAGGAGGCGAGAAGTGCGGCGGCGGCGCAGAGCAGAAGCAGGCGAGGGCGCATGAGGGGTCAGAATCGGGTGGTGCGGTTGAAATTTCAACCCTAACCGCCCAAGTATCAGAATCGCACGCAGCTCCGATTAGGCGGCGAAGAAGAATGACGAAAACCGAATGGCGAATGACAAAAGCCGAAATGCGAAGAGCCAAGTATCAGGTAACAAGTGACAGGAGCCAGGCGGATGGCCAAGCATCCATCCGGTTTGTCATTCCGAGCCGTGCGAGGAATCTCGTTTGTAACACAATACGTTACAAAGAAAAACCTGAGATTCCTCGCACGGCTCGGAATGACATAAAACAATCCGTGCTCATCCGCGAAATCCGCGGTTAAAAATCGAAAATCCCAAAGGGCAGCGCGCTTCGCGCGTGTCACTTCTTTTTATAAACCGTCGCGGGATCGAAGACGCGTGGCGTGGTGAACTCGAGCTTGAGCGTGGCGGAATCCTCGGCGCTGGCGCCGTCGGTGAGTTTCCGATAAAAACACGACTTGTAGCCGTTGTGGCAGGCGGCGCCGCCGACGTTTTCAACTTTAAGCAGGAGCACGTCCTGGTCGCAGTCCACCCGGATTTCCTTCACGAGCTGGACGTTTCCAGACTCCTCGCCCTTCACCCAGAATTTGTTGCGCGAGCGGCTCCAGTAGGTGGCCTTCTTGGTCTTGATCGTTTGCGCGAGCGACTCGGCGTTCATGAACGCGAACATCAGCACCTCGTTCGTCGTGGCATCGGTGGTGATGCACGGGATGAGGCCGTCGGGGCCGAATTTGGGCTGCAGCGTGGCGCCGAGCTCGATCTCGGCTGTGGTGGTGCGGGTGGGGAAGACGTAGCCGTTCATGGTGTTTGCTGGCCGGAAAGTTTCCCGGCGAGTTGGATTAAGTAATCGTAGGAGTAAAGCCCGGTGCGGTGGCCGTCACTGAAATCGAAGCGCAGCGCATAGTTGCCAATGCGTTCCCAGCCGAGCACCTCCACGTCGGGAAACTTCCGGGTTTCGCCGCCGCCGTATTGGTTGCCGAAAATGTCCTGCTCGCCGCGCGTCTCGGCGCTGGGCGAGGCCGCGCGCAGCGCCCCGGCCGGATAATACGTCTCCGTGCCGTCGCTCCACACGATGGCGACCTCGCGGCCGATGAGCTGGATGTTCTGCGGTGTTTTCACTTTTGAGTGGAAAGAAGAAATCTGTTCAAGCGCCGAAGAACAGCAAATTAATCTGATCATTGGTAGTTGGTAGTTTGTATTTGGTAGTTGGTGGCAGACTGCTTGTCATCCGCCACTCGTAATTCGATCTTCAGCCTCGGCACTAGCGTGGAGGTTTGATTGGCTTGGTCAGGCCCAACTACCAACTACCAATTACTAACTACCGCGTGGGAAAGAGACAAAAATTCGTCCGCGCCGTTTGCCTCCATGAATGCATCTGGCCACGCTTATCCCATGGCTACCGACATGCCTGCGCGTCTTCCGCACATCGTCGTCCTCGGCGCCGGCTTCGGCGGGCTCACGTTCTGCCAGAAATTTCCGGATGGCGTCGCGCACATCACCGTCATTGACCGGCAGAACCACCATCTTTTTCAGCCGTTGCTTTACCAGGTTGCGAGCGCCGGCCTCTCCGCCATCGACATCGCGCAGCCCATCCGCGCCATCCTCGCGGGGAAACCGAATCTGGACGTGCTCATGGCCGAGGTCACTGGCGTGGATTTCGCGTCGCGCCGCGTGGTGCACGAATTCGGCGAACTCGCCTACGACTACCTCGTGCTCGCGCTGGGCGGGGTCACGAGTTACTTCGGCCATCCTGAATGGGAACAGCATGCGCCCGGGCTCAAATCACTCGCCGACGCGCTGCACATCCGCCGGAAAATCCTTTTCGCCTTCGAGCGCGCTGAGACCGAGACCGACCTGGTGAAGCAACAGGAGCTGATGAACATCGTGGTCGTGGGCGGCGGGCCGACGGGCGTCGAGCTGGCCGGGGCGTTCGCGGAGCTGGCACGCACGGTGTTGCGGCGCGATTTTCAGCACATCGACCCGGCGAAGGCGCACATCCTCCTGATCGAAGGCGGCTCGCGCGTGTTGGCGACGTTTCCGCCTGAACTCTCGGCCAGCGCGCAGCGCCAGCTCGAACACCTTGGCGTCGAGGTGCGCACCGGCCTGAAGGTCGAGGAGATTCGCGACGGCGAAATCATCGCGGGCGGAAAATCCATCCGCGCGGCCAACATCATCTGGGGCGCCGGGGTGGGCGGCAATCCGCTCGCGAAAAAACTCGGCGGCGAGCTCGACCGCGCCGGCCGCGTCAAGGTATTGCCCGACCTCAGCCTGCCCGGCCATCCGGAGGTTTTCGCCGTCGGCGACATGGTTGTGCTCGTGGACAAGAACGGCGTGACGGTGCCCGGCGTTTCACCCGCCGCGATGCAAATGGGCGCGCACGTCGCAAAAATCATCGAGACCGAGCAGCGGCACGGCAGGGTGGAGGTGGCGCAGCGACCGGCATTCGCCTACTGGAACAAAGGCACGATGGCGACGATCGGCCGCAGCGCGGCCGTGGCGCACATCGGCAGGTTGAAGTTCGGCGGCTGGCCCGCCTGGGCGGCGTGGCTCTTTGTACACCTGATCTTCCTGGTCAGCTTCCGCAGCAAGCTGTCGGTGCTGATGTCGTGGACGTATTCGTATTTCACCTACAAGCGCGGTGCTCGCGTCATCACTGGTACGGGCGGCACGCCCCCGGCCGGCTCGGCGTGAGGGGTTGATGGTCGTACTGTGAACAATGACGAGAATGGCTCGTCTTGAGCGCAAAATATCAGCGGGTTTCGAGGTCAATATCCCAAAACGTGAAATGAGCCCGTGATGGGCCCGTTTTGCGCGGCAGTGCGGGTAGGGCTCGCTCCCCGAGCGGGCCGCGGCGCGTTGAGGGCAACGTGCCCTACCTTTTTAGGTCCCGAGCCATAACTCATCGTGGCGGGCGGAAAGAAAAGTTGAACTTTTCAGCCATGCAGTCATTTTATGACCCATGCCAATGACCATTGAAGAGATCGTGGAAGAGACGAAGCAGTGGCCGGGAGATGTGGTGACTGAACTGGTGGATCGTATCATGCTGGCCAAATATGGTGACATTGATCCCAAAGTAGATGCGGCCTGGCGTGCCGAAGCGCATCGCCGTCGTGCAGAGCTTGAAAGCGGGAAAGTGCAGGGCATCCCGTTGGAAGAAACGCTGGCTAAAGCCCGCAAGATCATTGGCCGGTGAAGCATCACCTCCTTCACCCGGAAGCCGACGCAGAATTTATTGAAGCAGTGCGGCATTACGCGGCGATCAGCCCCGAATTGGGCGGACGCTTTTACGACGAACTAGTCAGACTGTTCAACGAGTCAGGTGCTCATCCATTGCGCTACCGAATGTTTGATCCGCCGCTACGGCGCATTCTGGCCGAGGATTTTCCTTATGCGGTATTGTACGAAGCCAAGCCGGATTATGCCTGGATTTTGGTGGTGATGCACCTGAAACATCGCCCCGGTTACTGGCGGGAGCGCCTGGGCTGATATCGGCCGGGATTGAACTGCTCCCGATCCGTGTCCATCTGTGGAATTCGTGGTCATCTGGCTTTATTCCGCTCGTACTAAAATGGCATGATGCGTTTGAAATATTTGCTCGCGCTGGCCGGTTGCACCGCGCTCGGACTTTTGCTCATCGAGTATGGCGTGCTGCCGCGGCTGGAAAAACCCGCCGCACCGACCGCTGCCCAGCTCAACTCCCTGGCCTGGGTGCGCGACAACGACCTCATCAACCAGAACAATTACCGCAAGAACGTCATCACCAGGGATGACTGGACGTGGCACTCCGCCGGCCATCCGGTTTCGATCGAGCGGCACACGGCGCGCCGAATCATGGTGATCAGCGATTCCTGGGTATGGGGCGACGGCTACGCCAACATGAATGACATCTGGTGGCGCCAGCTCGCCCGCGAGCTGCTGCGGCGCGGCTACGCGGACGTCGAGGTGCTTGGCGTGGGCAAGCGCGGGGCCTCCACGCACGACGAGCTCGACCAGCTCCGGAAAGTGTTTCCAAAGTACCGGCCCGATCTCGTGATCATGGGCTATGTGACGAACGACGCGGATGAGCATCAGGTGCCGCAGTTCGACTATCGCATCCTTGATCGCGACCCCTTCGTGCAATTCCACCAGAGGCTGGCCAAGGCCGGATTCCTGCCGCGCCTTAACTTCCAACTGGCCGAACTGCGCAAACAAAAACGTCTGGCGATCCTGTCGCGGGAAAAACTTTTCTGGGATTACCCGGGTTGGGAAAGGAAGCTCGTCGAGCCGGAAAATCTGAAATTTTACCGCCCGACCGTGCAGGCCTTGGGCGAGTTTGTGCGCCAGCTCGGGGTGCCCTTTTTTATGATGACCACGCCGGTTTCGCCAACGGGCAAGACTTGGGCGCCATACTATGCCCCGGTGGAGCCAATTTTTGCGGAGAACCAGCTGCGCTTCTGCAACATTCTCGATGACTTCGCGCGCGCGTACGCCGGCCAAAAGCCGCCCAACAACCTCAATTGGGGCATCAATCCCGCCAATGGGCATCCGTCTTCCCTCTCGGCGCATTTCTACGCGATGGCGGCCGCGGACATCCTCGAGCGCGATTATCCAGAGGCGCTCGGCCCGCGCACTCCACCGCCGGCGGCTTTCGCGCCGGAGATCAATGACTGGATGCCGGCGAATCTCGTCATCGCCGCGCGCACTCCCGCCCACGTGACTTTCACTTATCCCGCCAGCGATGACTGGATGATCCGCCAGCCGGTGGGCCGCCCGCATGTGATGTTTTCGCTGGCCATGCCGGCCCGCGTCCGGGCCGTGCGCATGACCGGGCCTGCGTTGCGCGGCGCGGAAATTTACCTGACCAACATCGACGCGCATTTTCATTGCGACGTCGGCACGCTGGTGGCCCTGCCGCGGCAGGAAGGGCACGAACTCACCTGGGCGCTCGACCCGATGGGCACGGGCGAGGATCTAAATACCATCCGGCTTGTGGCGGACTTTGACGGAGCGGATCGCACGGTGACATTCGAACTTTTGGAATGATGAGAATTAAAAACGCGGCGGGAACGCCACGCTCTACCAAATACTAAAAATGAAGTGCCAAGTATCAGGTAACAAGTATCAAGAACCAGGCCGGAGGACCAATGACTAAGGACCAATGACTAAGGACCAATGACTAAGGACCAAGGACGAATGGGCCCCATCCGCATCCTCGGCCTTTCGTGTTATTATCACGACTCCGCGGCTGCGTTGATCGAGGACGGCCGCATTGTCGCGGCGGCGCAGGAGGAGCGCTTTACGCGCAGCAAGGGCGATGCTTCCTTTCCGCACCATGCGGTCGCCTGTTGTCTCGACGCGGCCGGAATCACCGAGAATGACATTGACCATATCGTCTTCTATGAAAATCCGGTCGCGAAGTTTGAGCGGTTGCTGACGACCTACCATCTCACCGCGCCGTTCAGCCTGCGGAGTTTCCTGCGGGCGTTCCCCTCGTGGCTGACCGAAAAAATCTGGCTCGAAAACGAAATTGCCAGGGAGCTTGGGGTGCGCAAGCGAGTGGTGTTTTGCGACCATCACCTGTCGCACGCCGCAAGCGCGTTTTTCCCGTCGCCCTTCGAGCGCGCCGCCGTGTTGACGATCGACGGGGTGGGCGAATGGTCCACCACGACGTGGGGCACGGCGGCGGGCAATCGCATCACCCTGCGCGAGCAGCTGCGCTTTCCCAATTCGTGGGGACTGCTTTATTCGGCGTTCACGGCCTACACCGGATTCAAGATCAACAGCGGTGAATACAAGCTCATGGGCCTGGCGCCGTATGGCCGCCCGATTTACACCGATCTCATCCTGGGCAAACTCATCCGCCTCGGCGACGACGGCTCGGTCGTGCTCAACCAGGGTTATTTCGACTACGCCGGCGGATTGCGCATGACCAACGCCCGCTTTCACGCGCTCTTCGGCGGCCCGCCGCGTCTGCCGGAGTCGCTGGTCACCCAGCGCGAGATGGACCTGGCCGCCAGCATCCAGTCCGTGATCAACGAGGCCCTGCTGCGCCTTGCACGCCACGTGCGGGCGCGCACCGGCGAGGAACAGCTCGTGCTGGCCGGCGGCGTGGCGCTCAATGTCGTCGCCGTCGGCAAATTATCGGAAGCGAAAATTTTCAAGGAAATCTGGGTGCAGCCGGCCGCGGGCGACGCCGGCGGCGCGCTCGGGGCGGCGTGGTGGATGTGGTTTCAAAAACTCGGCCACGCCCGCGCCCCGGAAAGCCCCGATGCCATGCAAGGCTCGTTCCTCGGCACTGACATCCCGCCGGCCTCGGCCGATGACGATGCTGTACTGCAGCGGCTTGACGCGGTGTGGGAAACGCTGGACGACGCGGCGCTGCAGGAACGCATCGCCGCAGCGGTCGGCGACGGAAAAGTCGTGGCGGTCGCGCGCGGACGGATGGAGTTTGGGCCGCGCGCGCTCGGCGCCCGCTCGATCCTGGGCGACGCCCGCTCGCCGCAGATGCAGTCGCGCCTGAACCTGAAAATAAAATTCCGCGAAGGCTTCCGTCCGTTCGCGCCCATGGTGCTCGCGGAGGCGGCGGCCGACTGGTTCGACGTGCGGCAGTCCAGTCCCTACATGCTGCTCGTCAGCCCGGTACTGGAAAAGCGCCGGCGGAAAGCCGACGACGAGGGTTTGTCCGGCCTCGACCTGCTCAAAGTGCCGCGCTCGGCGATCCCCGCCGTGACGCACATCGATTACTCGGCGCGGGTGCAATCGATCGATGCGCAGCGCCATCCCTTCATGCGCGGCGTGCTCGAACGGTTTGCCGCGGCCACGGACTGCCCCGTGATGGTGAATACGTCTTTCAACGTGCGCGGCGAGCCGATCGTGAATTCCGCCGAGGATGCGTACCGATGTTTCATGGCGACGGAGATCGACTGCCTCGTCGTCGGCAACCGCTGGCTCGAACGCAACGGGCAGAAAAAATGTCCGCTCAACGAAACCGAGCGCGCGCAATGGCTGCGGCGGTTTGAACTGGATTAATCGGAGCATGCATATTCGAAAATTATCACTGGTAGGGCGCGTTGCCCTCAACGCGCCGCGGCCCGTTCGGGGAGCGGGCCCTACCTTTGATGAACCAATTGAGCGCGTCGGGATCCGGCCTTCGCCCGAGGCTACGGCGGACAGGCTGCCGCGCTCCACCCTTGTCATTCTGAGCGTAGCGAAGAATCCAATTTGGTGTCGCAGGCAGAGTCTCACTGGATTCTTCGCTACGCTCAGAATGACAAACCGGGGTCACCGACCCCAGCTACAAAATAATTGACCATGCAATCCGGCTATCTCCTTCGACTTAAGCTCCGGCGCGTGCGCGAAGCCCGGCGCCGCCAGATCGGCCTTGGTTTGATCGGCGGCTGGCTGCTGCTGTTGGTGGGCGCCTTCAAGTGGCTCTACGCGGCCAACTCCAGCCAGGGCGCGGCCGTTGCTTTCATGATCGCAGGTGGAATGCTTTTCGCCGCGGGCCTGCTCTGTCCGTCGCTCTTGCGTCCCGTCGAATCCGCGTTGCGCACCGCGGGCAACTGGCTCGGCCACGGAATTTTTTCCGTGGTGCTCACGGCGACGTATTTTTGTGTCATCACGCCGGTCGGGCTGGTGATGAGGGTGGGGCGGGGCACGGCGCCATTTTATTCTGGCCAGGGTGCGCCCGAAGGCTGGACCCCGAAAATCATCGACGACGGGTCGCCGGCAAAGGCGAACGACAATTACCGTCCACTGCTGCTGCAGCCGCTGGTTGTATTCGCCTATTTCATACGGATGCGGCGCTTTGTGCTGATCCCCATCCTCGTGTTCCTGTTGGTGGCGGGCCTGGTGCTCTTCTTCGTGAAGAGCTCGGTGCTGGCGCCGTTGATTTACACGTTGTTTTGATATGGAACCCAGGAAAGCAGGGACGCGGGGATTTAATTCGGAAGCCATGAAACCAGGAAGGGGTATTCGTTGACGGTGCAGCGCGTCAGGGCCGCCGTGCTCGGCCCAATCAATCTTAACCACAAAGGCACCCTCCTTTGCTAAAGCTACGGCGGGCAGGTGAAGGACACGAAGCCCAGGCCCTTTGAGTTCCTTGTGTCTTCGTGGTGAATCAATCTGAGCGCGTCGGGACGCCGCGCTCCACCATTCAGACCTCACTCGCTTTTGGGATGGACGGCTTCGTAGTTCCTGATCGTTTCCTGCACGCCGGCGAGGTCGCGGTTGACCGGGTCGAGCTTTTGCCCGATGTAGCGCTGGGCATCAAAATTCTTGCTGAGGGCTTCGTTCAGGCTGTCGAGCGGGGCCTGGACAATGTGCTGGGTCAGCTTTTTTTCCCCGACGGTGTCGGCAATGACGACGTAATTCGCGAGCGGAACCGCGGCGGTGCCCAGCTTCACGGCGAACTTTCCCCAGGATTCGCCCGAGTGGTTGTTTTGCTGGGCAAACACGATCATCTCCCTGGCGGCATCGAGTGTCTTGCCCACGTTGCCGTACCAGGCAAAGGCCTTGGGGTTGGTCTCCTTGAGGGTCATCATCGCCTGGTCGGTCATCGAGTCGCGAAAACTTTTTTGCGCCTCGAGGATTTTCTCGAGCTGTTCCCCGCTGTTTTCCCCGCCAATGCCTTCGGCGGAGGAGACGAGGCCCTTGAGCGCATCGAAACCGGCGGCCAGGGCCCCGGCTTGGTCGCCCGTGAGCAACTTCAGGTCGGCGAAAGCCTCGAACGTCTCGCTGGCGGGAATTTTCATCAGCACGTCGTGCAGGCCGTCGATTTGGGCCTCGCGCCGGATTTTGTCGAACTCGGACCGGTCGGCCTGCAGCCCCTGCTGCCAGCCCTTGAGCTTGGCCAGTTCGTTTTGCCAGCGCTGCTGGCGCGTGAGCAGGTCCTGCTCTTTTTTCAGCGCGTCCTGATAGTCATCGCTGGTGATGAGCGTGCGCGAATCAAACCCATCGGTCCCGGTCAGCGGATGGCCGGATAGCGTGATGGGCTTCGGCGAAGTGACCGGCGGCGGAGGCCGGGGCGCGAGCCTGGCGACATCGGCGGCGAAAGTGGCGTTGTCGTCGTTGTAGCTCGAGAGATCCGATGAAAGGCGGGAGAGCAGTGACTGGCCCGTGGCGTATTCGGAAGAGTTGGGATCGAGGTCGCGATTGGCGTATTGCGAATTGTAAGCCTGGGCTTCCTGGCTCCAGGCCTGGAAGCGCTGCAGGAGGTCGGCGTGGCGCACGTCGAGACTGTGCTTCAAGTCGAGATTGGCTTCGTCCTGGGCCAGCTCCGACTCGGCGGGCACATCGACGGGTGCGCTCGGCGCGGACTGGCCGCGGGCTGCGGGCGACAGGCCCAGCAATCCAATCCACAATAAAACGAGCAGGCGCTGACGCATGCTTATGGTTTATTGGGTGGCGTGGTCGCCGTGGGGAGCGCCGGCAGCTTCGCTTTGACCTGGTTGGTCTCGTATTTGACCATGTTCTTCGTGGCGTTGAGCTTATCTTGCGCCGCCAGCATGGCCGCCATGTTGGCATTCGGATCGGCCTGTTTCTGTGCGTTGTAGTCTGCCTGGGCCCTGGCCGCAGCGGTCTGGTCTTGTTTCAATTGCTCCTGGTATTGATTCAGCTTCTGCACATCGGGGTCGTTGGCCATTTTTTCCGGGATAACGAGGGGAGGCTCCGTTCTCGGCGGAGAGACGAACGTGTAGGTACTGGTGTCGGTGGTGTTCCGTTTGCCGCCAGTGTCGATCCCGATTCCTGAATCGCGTTTGGTTTCGTTGGTATCTGTGCCAATGGCTTTTAGCTGATCGATGGCCCTTTTGTTACCACCCTCTCTTTGCTTTTCTTCGCCGGTTGCCTGCGGATCTGTTTTGGGGCTGTAATTGGTCCCGCCGCCTTCGCCATGCGCTTTAGGCGGGGAAAAAAGCAGCAGGCTGGGGACGGACGCAAAGGCGCCGGCGGCAATCAGTATGGTCCGCAGCCATGACCGGCGTGAAGTTTCGGCCAGGCTGGCCGCCGCGGCGCCGGCGGGCAACGGCCCGGAATGCGCGGGACTGGCTGTCGCGACCCGATACCTTGCGCTTCCGCTATTGGTCACATGGCAGCGGCACGCGGCCACGCCCACGCGGCGCAAGAGGCCGACCAATTTCCGCTGGTCGCGGTTCGACAACCGCAGGGAACCATCTTGGGTCGGTCGCAAGGCACCGTTCCGGGAGAGCGCGCCGCCATGGATCAAAAAAATAAAACGCCCGTTGGCATCCGCGAGGACGCCTTCACCGTGCCTGGGCTGGAGAAAGACAATGCCGGCCGAGCCGAATTCATCGCCATCGTAGGGAGTGCCGGGCCCGCTTGGGATGATCTGGATGATTTGATACTCGCCCAAGGGCATGTCGCCGAAAGGCAGGACGGAAAGACGATCCGGATTTCCATTGGCTCGCGCAGGCTCGTCGTGGGCGCGCGCGCAGATCTGGAACGGACCGGCGATCAATTTGCCCTTCGCGTCCTCCAGCTTGAGCGTTCCGGCAAAATCACGATTGGATGGAAGACGGATGGTGATCTGATGCATGGATAAGCCGGAAAGCTTTTCCAGAAAGCCAATGGATGCAGTTAGAACAAGCTAACGTTGCTCACCTCTTATTCACAACGGACGATTTCGAACGCCGTTTCTTCGCAGGCGGGCGTTTCCGTGGCGCAGGAATTTTGCGGGTGGGGTTAGCAAACAGTTGACGATAGCGCCGGGTCATCAAGTCCATGGAGAAGTTTTTTTCCGCCATGATTCGTGCGGCCGCGCTGAAGCGCCGGCGGACGGCTTGGTTGACCAGGAGGTGGCGCACATGCCGGGCCATTTCCTTGGGATCGTTGCCGGTGACAAGAAAACCATTCACGCCATGGCGAACCTGCTCGGCGGTGCCCCCGGCGGAATTGGCGATGACGGGGAGGCCCACGGCCATGGCTTCGAGCGAGGCATTCGGGCAGCCGGGTTGATCGGCGAGCATCACGAAAATTTTAAACAAGCGCAGGAATGGCGTCACCTCGGGGTGGGGGCCGACAAAATGTATATTCGTGACCTGCCTGGCATGGAGGCGATCAAGCAGCTGCGGCCAGTAATCCGCATGGCGCGGATCGATGCCGCCCACGATGATCAACGTCGCGCCGGGCAGGCTTGCGTTCAGTTCCGCCATCATGTCGACGAGGAAATCGATCCGTGTGCCCGGCATGATGCGGCAGGCGGTGCCAATGACCAGGCGGGGATCTGCGCCGGGCGGGAGCGACGGAGCCTGGCGTTCATCCGGAGGCGGCGGGGGCACTCCGTTCGGGATGACGACCACTTTCCGGCCATCGGCCCGCAGGCCGGGCGGAGCGCCATCCTTGTATTTCGCGACGAAATGATCGAGTCGCGCCCAGTAATCGGCGGTGCGAAAGGATATCCGGCGCTGAAAGACGCGCATCTGTTCCATTTCCCCAAACAAAGCCGGCCCCGGGCTGACATCGATGAGGCGGACCGACCCCGGCCGGAGGATCTTGGCGAGGAGCAGCTTGATGCGCGGTTCCACGTTCCAGCAGCAGACATTCCGCACGTTCAGCCGCTCGATCAGGCACAGGATGCGTTCGAGCCGGTCAAGGTAATCGCTGCTGCTATGGGTGGAAAAAACCGGCACGCCGCTTTTTTCCAACAGGTCCAGATATCCCTGGCCGTAGATGGTCTCCAAGACGCAAAGCCAGGCCTGGTCCGTCCGCGGAAGCGAGCAGAGCAGGTTCATCAACGATCGCTGGGCTCCGCCGATGTTCAAATTCTCGGTCAGGAACAGCGTGCCGGTGCGGTGTGCAGCCGGAGGGGAAATATTATGGTCCCGGCCGTATCGGCCCAGCAGGCACCAGAGCCGCGGCACGAGATCGAAGTCATTCGGCTTGGGCGCCAGGGTTCGCGAACTGTTTTTGAGCACCTGCGCGATACCACCCACGTAGGCGGAAATATCCGACGAATCCTGGACCAAAACGGCCTGCTCCGGGAGAATCTCGGCGTTGCCGCCGGCATCCGCGGTCACGATCGGGCAGCCCGTCTGGATCGCCTCCTGCAGCGCCACGCTCAATCCTTCATACGCACTGGTATTGAGGAAAACATCAAACGCCGCATAGTAGCGTTCCGCATCCGGCACCGGGCCGAGCGTGAGCAAGTCGGTGATCACGTTCAACTCCAGCGCCAGGCGGCAGGTGGCGGCGTAGGCATGACGGCCGTGGCCCCACTCGTGATCCCATCCGCCGAGGATCATCAGCTTGACCGGGCGGATTTTTCGAATTTGCGCGAGCACGCGAACAGCGCGGGTGTAGGCCTTTTGGGATTTAAATTCCCCCACCATGCCGAGGACGAGCGTGTCATCCGAGATGCCATGGCGTTCGCGGAGCTGCCGCCGGTTTTCCTGCTGTTCTTCCGGGGTGAACCACCGCTGCAATTCATGGCGCATGACCACCACCAGCCGCGGGCATTTGTCTTCACGGAGTTGGTCCGCCACGGCTTCGGACACGGCCGCGACAAAAGGAACACAGGGATGATTGAACGCCGCCGGCGAATCCTGCCACGACGGCCGGGCGTTTTGAATGACCGGGACGGTTTGCACGCCGCGTTCCCACAGGTGCTTCAGCAGGCTGGCCTCGACCATGTGCGTGTAAACCAGCGGCTCCGGTGACGCCAGCACCTCGGCGGCGACGGTGTGCAGCTTGGCCTGCAGGTCGGCCTGGTTCAGGCGGAAAACCTGGACGTTCGCCGTGTTGCTAAAAGCGTAACTTGGGCGGATGCCGTGGAGAATAAATAATTTTGCCGAGGTGTTGCGCCGCTGCAATCCGGCCAGCGTTTCCAGCACACTGCGTTCTGCGCCGCCGCGCGCGAGGCTCGGCAGCAGGATGTTGATGTGGCTGGTTATCAAAAACTGCGGCGTGGCCGGCTGCCGCAGCGCGGGCTTGTTCAGCGGCATCTCCAGGTTTTGCCGGGCCGGCGCGCCGTGGGCGCTGCTTCCGTTGGCGGAGGCGGCCAGCCCATATTCCGCATAAAGCTTGGCGAGCGCGCTGCCGGGCTTTGGGTTTTCCTTTTCCGGCACCACGTCAAACAGGCGTTTCCCGCGATAAAAACCGCCGTGTTGCTTGAGCGCGCGCCAAAACTCATTGATCCAATGGATCGCCATCCAGCCGGAGGGGAGTGGATCGTCGCCCAAGGCATAGGGCCGGACCTGGCCCCACCACGAATCTTCATTCCAAACGCCGGATTGGATATAACGGGACAGGCCCAGCCGGCGGACGGTTCGCGAAAGCACCCGGTTCGGCATCAGCCATTCGCTGTGCTCATTGGCCTCGCGGGCGACCTGCGCATAGACCGTTTTCATGAGGCGGCTGTGCCGCGGGCATTTCATGACGCTGCCCACCACGCCGACCCGATGCGGGCGGAAAACATACGGCGTGGAAAAATTAAACGGGCGCAGGCAGGTGATGTCCATGTCCACCCAGTAGCCGCCTTTTTCGTAAAGCAATTTGTAGCGGAAAAGATCGGAGAACGGTGAACTAAAGCTGCCCTGGCCCACTCCACACTCCGGGTCGGTGTCCGCTTTTTTGATGATCCGCTTCCGCGGGATGATTTTGTTGGCATCCTGTAAAATCACTTCCTTTGGCAGTGGCGTCTGGATTTTGTCATAGACCCACAGGTGGAACTCATGCCCGTGCCGGAGAAAAGATTTGATGGTGAGCAGCTCCATCTTCGAGAGGGCGGGGCCGATCCACAAACCGTGCACGATGCGGTTGTCGGCGGACAGCAGCGGGTCGGTTTGAATGGGTTTTGTCTTGGCGCGCTTCGCCTTGGCCTTCGCGCGATTTGACGCCGGAGCCGGTCGGGAGCTTTTCGCCTCCAGCAACTGCTCCGCGTCGTCCCAGTTTTTCCAGCCGCGTTTCCCGACGCCGCCATTGATGAAATGCAGGAACGCCGGGTGCGGTTTCGCCGGGCCGGTGCCGGCGCCGTTGCGCAGGGCATAGCTCTCGTTGGGAAATAATTCGTTGGCCGACACCGTGGCGCGCCTGGCCCGGGGCACGCGGTCGAGCGGATCCACGATGAAATTAAAGTCGCGGGGCAGCAGCGGGTGGCTTTGCAGCCCCAGCTGCCACACCGTGGCCACCAGGCTGCCCTGGTCGCGGACCTGCCAGTACGGATCCTTGAAAACGCTGAGCGTGTTTTGGTGCCAGCGTTCGATGAACCCGGCCGAAGCCTCGTCAAAAACAAAAACCCCGCCGTTCCAATGCTGCCACGTCTTCGGGGTTATCTTAACCCCGAACAGCTTGCGGATGGCTTCCTGGAGATGTTCGCATTCGGGGCTGGTGCAGTGGCAGTTCACGGCATGGCGGCTGAACTGGCGCAGGCTGCAATGGTCGGCGGCAAACGAAACCGGCTGGCGCGCGTGGTTGAAAATCGTGTCAACCCGGCGGTCCACCGCGATCACATCGTTGTCGAGGTAGCAAAACCTGCGCCGCTCACCGGCCAGGATTTTATGCAGCGAGGTCTTGAGAAAGATGCTGGCCTGGTGGTGGTCCAGCCCGGCCGGGACCCTGGGCGTGAGCACCTGGTCGCAATCCAGCTTCAGGCTGGCGCGGTTCTTGACCACGATGATGTCGCGCTTGGAAAACTTTTTTAGAAATTTTAGCGAGAGGTTGAGCCGGGCCGCGTGCCGCTCGCCGCAGACAACAAAAACGAAAGCATCCTTCTTCATGTGATCGTGGGGAAGGGCAGCATCAGCCGCGCGAACCCGCAAATCGACCAAATTTTTATGTGGCGGCAATCATCCGCCGCGGGGCAAGGCCATCTGCTCCACCCGTCTTGCCCGGCACTTTTGCAGCCGCTGCGACCGCATTTTATTCAACAACCTGCTAGGCCGCGAAGGGTTTTGCTTTTGCCGCGAGGGTAACCTTCGCAACAGAGAGAGCAGACAGGACGGCCTTCACGGCGGAGTGAGCCGATACGATAGGCCGGGTCTCCAGCACGGTGGTGACGTCCCAGCCGCCGGCGGCTTTGGGCTGGCCCCAAGCGTAACAACGCTTGGCCCTTGGATTCCAGCGCAGGCCGAAAACCTCCACCACGACACTCCAAACTGCATTGTTTTCGGTGATCTGATTGACCAACACAGTTTGCATGTGCTCAGCCTCCTGCCCGTACCTTTTCCGAACGATTTCCGTTACCTCTTTAAGATACAAATAGTTGTTCAAGATGAGGGAGCTTAACCTTGAACGCGGGATGGCGCTATGGGGTGTTCGCCTTCCACCGGGAAAATCCCAAACGCCAAACGTTCCTCTGTCGCTCTTCGAGCCGTTTCGACAAGCTCAAGGCCCCGAGCCGGTCGAGCGGGCTATGGAGGACACGGCAAATCCCAAAGAAATTCCAAAGACCGGCGCGCCCCGCGCCGAGTTTGAAATTTTCAAATGATCCGATTCTTTGGCGTTTGGGTCTTGGCGTTTGTGATTTATGCGCCGTCTCACGCGTCGCGTCGCGGCGTTTTGACGGCGGAGCGGAGACCGCGCACCGCGCCGAGGACGAGCGGGCTCCAGCGCACGAGCGAGCCGAGGATCTTCCGGCGGGAAAAAACGGTGCGCGCAGCGAAGAAGCCCAGCGGCACGGACGCAAACTTTATGAGCGGCGAGATCCGCCGAACCAAGGCCAGCATCCGGTCCAGCCACTCCACCGGCTGCGCGATCCGGGCTGCGGCTTCTGCACATTGGGCGCGGCGCCGGGCAATGCCCCGCCGCAGCGCGACCTTGTGTGTGGCCAGGCGGTTCAGCTGTGGTTGCGGATACATGCGCGATCTTCCCCGATTTCCTGCCGCGTGGCCGAGAGCGGGCTCGGCTGGCGGGCGATAAAGCGGCGAAACGCGATGATGATCGCGACCAGGGCCCCGGCATAAAAGACCGTCAGCCCGCCGAGCACGGCGAGGCGGGCGCTGGCCCAAAATAAATAAACCAGCGTGAGACTGGCGAACGCGATCGCCATCATACCGGTGAAAACAGCCGCGCTGATCCAGATAAAGGTCTGGATCAGGCGGAATTTTTCCTCCTGCAACTCGACGGACAGGAGATCGAGCCGGTCCTGGACCGTGGCGATCAGGCTGTCGGCGAGTATGCGGAAAGAACTAAGGAAACCCGCGGGGGCGGGTGGGGCCGTTTCCATGGTGGAACCGGTTATTTGCTGCTGCGGCCCGCGAGCACCCCGATGATGAGACCGACACCGGCCGCGATGGCCAGCGACTGGTAGGGATTCGCCCGGATGGTTTCGTCGGTGTATTTGGCCCCGGCGATGACTTTTTTCCGCGCCCCGGCGTAGGCATCGGTGAAGCGCTCCTGCGCGGCGCCGAAGCGCGAACGCAACGACTCGAAGGCATCGGACGAATGTTCGGTCACGGCGCCGGCGATCATGGCCTCGGCTTCGGTGACGAGCGTCTGCAGCTCGTTGAGGAGTTCCTTGGGTGTCTGGGCGGTTTCATTATTATTTTTCATAGGAATATTGATTGATGGTTAAACAGACGGGATTGACCGGGACTCAGGTGCTCTTGCTGCCGCGAAACAGCGAGGCAATGAACAGCACGAGAAAGAACAGGAAAAGCACCTTGGCGATGGTGGCGGCGGTGCCGGCGATGACGCCGAAGCCGAGGACACCAGCGACCAGTGCGATCAGCAGGAAGATAACAGCGTAATTTAACATGGGAGTGGATGATGGCTGGTTGGACTAGGCTGATTTCGATCCGCGCATCAGTCCGCCCAAGCCGAGGATGGTGGCAACGATGCCACCGATCAGCAGCCAGATGGTTTTATTCGTGGGTGAATCGGTAAAGAACCGGGAGATATCTGAGCTGAGCGAGTTCGAGGCATTGACGCCGTAGACGATGAGGGCGATTCCGCCGCCGAGCAGCGCGAGTGACATGAGTTTATTCATAATTTTGAGTGTTGAGTTGAGAGAGATTGATATTGCGAGGCTTCTTCTTCCTCGGTTTCGAGCTGGGCCCGGAGCATCCAGGCGGTTTTTTCGTGTTGTTCCATCAAACCGGTGAGGAAGTCGGCGGTGCCGGCATCCTTGAAGCGTCCGGTGCAGGCTTCGCTGTCGGTGCGGAGCTGAACGATCAGTTCTTCATGCAGGGCGAGCAGTTCGGAAAGCATATGCTCGGCGGGCAGGCCGATGCCGACATCGGCCGATAGGCGTGCGGCCTTGGTCAGGTCGGCCCAGTTGCCGCGCGCGCCGGCGCCGATGGCGCGAGCGCGTTCAGCCACGTCATCGATCCATTGCGCGAGCTGTTCATATTGTGCCTCGAACTGTTTATGAAGGCTGAGGAATTCCGGACCGGTCACATTCCAGTGATAGTCCCGCGTGGTCGCGTAGAGCACATACTCGTCGGCGAGCAAAAGGTTGAGCATCGAGCCGACTTCCAGCCGGGCTTCGTCATTTAATCCAATGTTTGTTTTCATCGTGGGCTTATTTTCTGGCTATAAATTCAGTGAGGGCGGCCTGCCTTATGATTGCGTCCGTCTAGACACGTGATGCCGGGCATGGTTCGCGATTCCCGAGGCGGGTTGCGTGGCCATCAAGGCACGGCGCGAGGCCGGTTTGGCCGAGGCCGTCTGGTTGGTCACATCCTGCAGCACTGGAGGCTGGATGGTTATGACCGAGGTTTTCTCGTTGATGGATCGGCTTTTAATTTTTGGCGACATGACGTATTTAAAGTTTTCCGACGTGGATGGATAGCGTTGCGCTGACGTAAAATGGCGGGGAATGACTCAGGCGGATCTTGGGGCCAGAAATCTTTCCTCGGCGGAACGGTCTTCGCAGGTGATGACGATCAGGCCGTCGTTGGTCGTTTCTGCCGGATGGTTTTCAAGCTGCGTCCGAAGCAGCGCGGCGGCTTTTTCATGCTGGTCAATTACGCCCGTGAGAAAATGATCGATCATGCCCGTGAGAAAATCGGCGGTGTCGGCGGCCCTCAGGCGTTCGAGGCGAAGCTGCGCAATCATCTCCTCTTGCAAGGCCAGCAATTCAACGAGCATGTGGTCCGAATACAGGCCCAAATCCGAATCAGAGAAAGTGCGGCCGGCCGGCACAATGGGGAGAACGTTGTTCATCGGATCGAGGGCGGATGATTAGGTTTTGTTTTGTTATTCCGTTTTGACTGGAAAAACATGCGGCCAACCGGAGTTGACCGCATGGGTTCGATAAACTGCCGCATGGCGCGGCAAGGGGGGAGAGACTCAGCTCTTCACGGTCATGTCGTTGGTCACCGACTTGGTGCCGCGGACATCCTGGGCGAGCTTGGTGACGAGGGATTTCTCGGCCGCGGAATCGGCTTCGCCCGTGACATGGACCACGCCTTCGGTGGTGGTGACATGGGTCTCGATCGCGCTGGTGGACTTGTGGCTGAGCAGGGCGTATTTCACCTGGCTGGTGATGGACGCGTCGTCGATCTTCTCGCCGACGGTTTGTTGATCGGCCGGGGGCGGAGTGACCACGAGGTCATTCGTCACCGACTTCACGCCATCGATGTCCTTGGCGTAAGCCTCGGTCAGGTCTTTTTGCGCGGAATTCTGCGTCGTGCCGGAAAGGGTGACGATGCCGTCTTTAACGACGACCTTCGTGTCCATCGCACTGACATTGGCTTTCACCAGGAGCGTGCTGCGAATCTTGAAGGCCATCCAGGCATCGGAATGCTCGGGATAGGTCGGCTCGACCTTGACCTGGTTGTCCACGCTGAGCACGCCGGGAAGATTTTCCACGGTGTCGGCGGCGAGATCCTTGTCGTCCTTGTCCTGCACGGTGCCGGTGAGGGTAACGACGCCGTCATTGGCGCTCACCTTGACGTGGTCTTCGAGAACGGTGCGGTAGTTGTAGGACGCCTTGGCGGCATCCTCGATCTTGCGATCGGTATCAGACGAAGCAAACAGGGCGATGGGGCCCGCAATGAACAGGGACAGGGCTAATAGATTTTTGTTTTTCATAACGTAGGGGCAGAGAATACGCCCTCGGTGCCCCTGCTGATATGGGGCGTTACCCTGCCCGAAAGGGAACATCCAACAGCGAACACCCAACGCCGAAGTACTGGTGTCGATATTTAGAATCAGAAAAAAAGCCCGCTCGGGAGAGCGGGCTCGATGTTTTCGGGAGCAATAAGCTCAGCTTTGTGAGCGTTTGCGGAAATGTCGGCGGATGAGGGCGAGGGCTCCGAGGGCTGGGATGAACCAGTCATCGAATGCGCCGCCACCGCCGGAGGACTGGGCGGGTGCAGCGGGAGCTGGCGTGGATACCACTGCGGGTATGAAAGGAGTGACGACCAGGGTGGTGACGACACCGGCGGGAGTGATCTTGCGGATGGCGGCGTTGCCGGTATCGGCGACGTAGACGTTGCCCGAGATATCCACGGTGAGTCCTTTGGGTTGGTTAAAAAATGCGCTGCTGCCAGTACCGTCCTGCAGGCCGGCCATCCCGGCCAAACCGGCCAGGGTGGTGACGACACCGGCGGGGTTGATCTTGCGGATGGTCGAGTTGGCCGTATCCGCCAGATAGATATTGCCGAAGGTATCGACGGCCACGCCGGTTGGAAGATTGAAGAGGGCGCTGCTGCCAAAGCCTTCGCTCGAGCCCATGGTTTGTCCCAGGCCGGCGAGTGTGCTGACCAAACCGCCAGTCGTGACTTTGCGCAGGGTGTCGTTGGTGGTATCGGCCACGTAGGTGATGCCCGCGCTGTCCACGGCCACACCCGCAGGGGCGTTGAACATGGCGGCGATACCGGTTCCGTCGATCGTGCCGGTCACATTGGCGGTGCCGACAAAAGTCGTGACGACACCGGTCGGGGTGATTTTGCGGACAACATCATTGGCTGAATCGGCGACGTAGAGATTGCCCGTGGAATCAATGGAGATGCCGATGGGCGTGTTGAAAAAGGCGGCGGTGCCCGTTCCGTCCTTATAGCTCGAACTGGCAGAGGAGCCAGCCAAGGTGGTGACCACGCCAGCGGAAGTGATTTTGCGGATTTCGAAATTGGCCGTATCGGCCACGTAGAGATTTCCGGTGGAATCAACGGTGATGCCGCCCGGCTGGCGGAAGAGGGCGCTCGTGCCGGCGCCGTCGGTCGAACCGGCCGAACCGGCTGTGCCGGCAATGGTGCTCACGACATTGGCCGTGGTGATTTTTTGGATCGTATTGTTGGAGGAGTCGCCGACGTAAAGATTGCCGGTGGAGTCGACCACGATGCAGCTCGGGGCAGGGAACTGGGCCGCGACGACGGTCAAGGTCGAGGCATTGCTCGCGACCGTGCCACTGCCGTTGGTCGCGGTATAGCGGTACTTATTGCCGTTGAGCGCGGCGCTGCCCGTGATGACCAGGGTGTTGGTCGTGACTCCGCTGTAGGAGCTGTTGTTGCTCAGATTAGTCCAGGTCGTGCCGCCGTCGGTCGAGACCTGCCATTGGATGGAGGGAGGGGGGTTGCCCGTGACCGAGGCGCCAAAGGTCACGGTATGGCCGATCGTGACCGGCTGATTGGCCAAGACGACGGGATTGACCGGAGCGACGGGTATTTCGGTGAAGGCACCGCTGGTCACGGCGCTGTCGGTCGAACCACCCTTGTAGGCGATGGCTTTGAGCGTCGTGGTTGTGCTAACCATGACGGTACTGGAATAGATCGTGCCAATGGTCGAACTTGGGGTGCTGCCATCGGTCGTGTAACGGATCGAGGCGCCACTGGTCGCCGAGGCGATGGTCACCGTTTGTGAGCTGGTGAAAGTGCCGCCGGACGGACTGAAGGCCGGTGCGGAGACCACACCACCAATGTTAATGGTATAGACGGCGGTTGCCACTGCGCTGTCGGCCAATCCGGCCTTGTAGGCGATGGCTTTGAGCGTCGTGGTTGAGCTGACCGCCACTGCGCTTGAATAGATCGTGCCAATGGTCTCACTCGGCGCGCTGCCATCGGTCGTGTAACGGATCGAGGCGCCGGCCGTGGTCGAGGTGATCGTCACCGACTGGGCGCTGGCGTACGTTCCTGCCACCGGGCTGAACACCGGCAAGGCGGCCACGGAAACCTGGAAACTCTGACGCAGCATATTAAATTCGAAGGGAGTGGGGGCGACCTGGCCGGCTTGCGTGGCCTGCAATGTGATGATGCCTCCCGCGGTCGGCGTGATCGTGAAGACGCCGGCGACTGGCGCGCTGATCGTGGCTGCGCCGGTCGAACTGGATACCACGGTGAGCGTAATCGGCAAACCGGAGCTGGCCGACGGGCTGACCGTAAACGAACCTGCGCCGATCAGCCGATCGGCGATCGCGGCAAAGCTGACCGACTGCCAGGTCGTGTTGATCGGGCCGGTCGTGTAGAATTGGCTGGTGCCAAACCCCACATCGCCGGGAACGAAGGTCAGCGTCGAGAAGACACTGCCGAGGTTGGCGATATCCGAAGATTTCCCGGTGAGGGGATCGAGCGTTCCCAAAATTGTGAAACTCGTGACCGGATCCAACCGGAGAAAGTACATCTTGTTTACCCCATAGCCGACGTCGGTGCCGGTAAATTCCAGCGCGTTATGGCCGCTCATGCCCAGGTCGAATTGATCAGCCGAGGTGCCGAGCAGGGCCGGGTCGAGCGTGCCAAACTTGGTGAAACCGGTGACGGGGTCGGTGCGAAGATAGTAGAACTCATTGAGGCCATAGCCAAGATTGGCGGCCGCGAACGTCAGGCCGAAGTAGCCGCTTGCGCCCAGCGTGGCCGGCCCGCCTGGACCGGACATGGGCTTCAAATCGGTGACCGACGAAGCGGTGCCGGAACTCGGCTTGATGACCGAAAAGTAGTCCCCAGACGACTTATGATGGATCAAATAAAAATTAACCACTCCGTAACCGACGTCGGGATCGGCCGAGGTCAGGGCCGAATAATAATTTGGGGTGAGCTTGCTGCCGATATCCGCGTGGTTGGTCGCAGCCCCGGATGCCGCGATATAGCGGGTAAACGCGGCAATATCGCCGCCGGCCGGAATGACCGTGTTTTTGATCGAGTAGAATTGGGTGGCCCCTCCGCCCAACGACAAATCCTGGGCCATGAAATGGAATCCCGCCAGGCTGCCACCGAGGGCCCAGCGCGGAGAGAGGGTGACAACGCCGGTGGCGGGAGTGATGGCGATTGACGCCATGTTGTCGGCGCGAGCTTGGATGCCGGCGAAGACCGTGAGGGCCACGAGGGCCGATGTTAGTAAGGAGCGATAATTTTTCATGGGAGACTTTTTTGAGCTGGCTGAAGGCGGACGAGCTGCCGTCGGCTTCAATCCAGTGGTCAAAATAGTCGGTCGCGTCTCAAACTACTATGGGGTCTAGTAATAATGGGGTGAAGTAAGTACACGACGAACGTCCAACATCCTCCTTCGCCAAGGCTGCGGAGGACAGGTCGAACGTCCAAGGACGAGCACCGGCAGAGGTCACAGGTATCAAGTGACAAGTAACAGGAATACGCGGCACTAACGGCGAATACCCACTACCAAATTCCAAATACCCGGCGGAACGCCGCCTCAAATAATCGTCAGCTGAACGCTGTTTTCGATGACGCCGGCGGAGATCGCATAGCGGGTGAGGCCGGCGGTGTCATGGATGTTGAGTTTGTCCATGAGGTGCTGACGGTGCTTCTCGACGGTCTTGATGCTGATGCCGAGTGCGGCCGCGACTTGTTTGTTGGCCGAACCCTCGGCCACCAGTTGGAGCACCTCGGACTCGCGGGAAGTCAGGCGGGTGGCGTTGGCCTTGACCAAACCATCCCGATCGCGCGGCTTATTTTGGCTGTTGCTTATGCGCTTGGCAATGGAAGGGCTGAAAAATTGTTTACCCTTGGCGACTTCGCGGATCGCCGTGGTCAGAACATCGGCGGACGTTTGTTTTTCGAGAAAACCGACCGCGCCCACCGCCGTCATGCGCTCGATGTATTCGTCGTCACTGTGCGCGGAGAGGATGATCACCTTGGCGGCGGGATTCGCGAGGAGGATTTGCCGCGTCGCTTCCAGGCCGTTGAGCACCGGCATGGCGATGTCCATCAGGATGACATCGGGATTGAGGGCTTTCGCCTTTTCCACCGCTTCGCGACCGGTTTTCGCCTCGCCGACCATCTTGAAATGTCCGTCCGCGTTGAGCAGCGCGCACAGGCCCTGGCGCACGACGGAGTGATCTTCGGCCAGCAGGACAGTGATTTGTTTTGGAGCAGTCATTTTTTTGTTTTTTCCTTGGTAAAGGGGACTTCGGCGCGGACGGTCGTGCCCTTGCCGGGTGCGGATTCGATGGTCAGGCTTCCGCCGACCATTTCGACCCGTTCTCTCATGCCGACCAGGCCCAGGCGTTTGTGGTTTTTGGCCGAGAGGATTTTATCAACCTGGAACGATTTCCCGTTGTCGCTGATTTCCATCCGGATGGCGCCCGAAATTTCCGTGATGCTCATTCTGACCTGGGTGGCCTCCGCATGGCGGGCGACATTGGTGAGTGCTTCCTGGGCCACGCGGAACAGCACGGTTCGCTTGGCGCTGCCCATGGCCTCGACGCCGCCGAAGGCGGTCAGCTTAATTTTGATTTTTTTTCGCGCCGCCAGGTTTTTGTTGTACGCATGGAGTGCGGGAATCAGCCCGAGGTCGTCCAGCACCGCCGGCCGCAGTTCACGGGCAAACCGATGAACCGCATTCACGGAGTTTGTCACCAGTCGCTGGGTGCGGGCGATTTTTGCCTTCAGGGCGTGCCGGCCAACGGAGGCTCCCTCGCCCAGGGCGGCCAACTCGACGTTGATGCCGATCAGCGTTTGCACGACCCCGTCATGCAATTCACGGCTGATCTGCTTTCGCTCCTCCTCCTGCGCTGAAATAATCTGGCGCGTCAGTTGGCGGAGTTTTTTCTGCATGACCTGCGATTTCAAAAAAAGTTCTTTATACTGCGCCTTGCCTGTCCGGATGGTGCCTTCGCCGGCCCTACGTCGCGCGACTTCGCGTTCCAACCGGAGGTTTCCGCTGGCCAAGGCCGCGGTGTGCAGGCGCAACGTCTTGTTGTGCTGCTGCAAATGCCGGTTGGTCTCCCGCGTGGCGCGCTGGGCCGCCTCCAGCGGGATGAGCGCCTGGGTGAAAAAATATCCGGCCTGCTTCAGCGCGCCGTTGTGGGTGCTGGCAAAATCGTGCGATGCCGCCAAGGCAAACACCGCCTGCTCGTGCATGACGGCCAGGTCAAGTGTCGCCAGTCCGCCGGCCAGGGCGGCCCGGCCCAAGCCTTGCGCACTATCGCCGTTTCCCGGGCTTTTTTGGTCGAGGTGGGAGCGGAGCGCCGCCAGATAGCGGGCATATAATCTCGTGCGGGCGTCTTTCATCAATGGGGAGTTTCCATCGGTCACCTGCCGGGCGGTGACTCGACTGCGGGTAGAAGCAACCGCTTCCACTCGATATTGAACGCTTTTTTTCACGAAATAGCGACAAGGTAAAAGCTACCTGCTCGCCATCAGGGCCATCGGCAGCAGCGGGATAAGCACTTCAATTTCCGTGCCGGCGCGGCGGACGGATTTGATCTTGAGGGTGCCGCCCACATAGGTCGCTCGCTCGCGCATGCCGAGCAGGCCGAGGCCGCCCTTTCCCTTTCGTTTGGCCGGATGGACGAAGCCGACCCCGTCGTCATTGATCGCCAACTGGATGAAAGCGCCCTGCTGTGTCAGTTGCACCGTAACGTGGCTGGCGCGGGCGTGTTTCTCCACGTTCTTCAAGGCTTCCTGGAGAATGCGGTAGAGTGCCAGCTCGGTGTCGGCGGGTAGCCGTGCGACCAACTGCACGCAGGCCAGCTTGACGGGCACGCCTGTCCGATGGGCAAACTCCGTGCTGGTGTCGCGCAGGACGGCGACGAGGCCCAGTTGGTCCAGGACACTGGGCCGCAGATTGCGTGAGATGCGCTCCACTTCCTTGGCCGCCTGGCCGAGCATCTCGCGGAGTTTCATCGCCTCTTTCTTTGCCGGCCCATCGTGGGCCGAAAGTTTGTCCGCCAGCGCCTGGCTGCGAAAGAGGACGGCGATGAGCAGCTGGGTAATGTCGTCGTGTAACTCGAGGGCCACGCGCCCGCGCTCGGTTTCCTGCACTTGGACCACGCGGTGGGTCAAGGCCCGCAGCATTTCCTCGTTGCGCCGGGCCTCCGTCATGTCCGTCACCACCAGGCCAACCGGCGCGTGCTTAAAACCATTCTTGGCCAGCAGCCGGATGGAAATTTGCACCGGCATTTGCGAACCATCGCTGGCATTGAGCAGCATCTGGATTTTAGAGCCGGATTTATCGGCCCGTTTGATGAGCGGACGAAGCAGCAACCGGTCTTCGGCGGAAATAAAACGGCGAAAGGAACTGCCCGTCACCTGTTCCAACGGGCATTTGACCATTTTGGCGAAGCACTGGTTGGCGTAGAGAATCGTTTTGTCCACGGTCAAGGTCAGCGCGCCTTCGTTCATGGATTCGATCAGCACACGGTAGGCGTGCTCGGCGCCTTGCAGGGTGAAGACTTGCGGGCCCTGCTTGCCCGCGACGACCACCGTATCCACCTCACCAGTACGGATGGCGCGGAGCGTTTCCAGCGTGTCGGCCAGGCGCGCGCGAAGATCGACGAGTTCGCGGGACGGGGGGGCAGGGCGGGCGGAAGTCTTACGGCGGGTCGTCTTCACACGGCGATTTTATCTTTTGGGTCCGAGCTTAACTCGACAAACAGGCCGGCGGCGTTGGCCAGGTTGCCGATGAACCGGCGCACGGGCCGGGGAAGTTCTTTGATCAGGGTCGGGGTTGCGACGATCTGGTGGTCGCGCGCCAGGCCGGGCTGCTGGTAGATATCGATCACTTCCAATTTGCAGCGGCCTTTCAGCTCGGTCTCGCACAGCTTGCGAACGTGCAGGATGGCCTGGCGCGACCGGGCGGTGGCCCCGGCCACGAACAGTCGCAGGACATACTTGCCCGCGGGCCGGGTGACCAGGGACGGAGCAAAGACCTTTGTTGAACGACTGGCATTGGTTTTTTTCAGGATGTTATCGCGGTTAAACTGCCGGGCGCAAATCCAAGCCAACGAGCAAATGCGCGGTATCTGAAAGACTGCCAATGATGGTTCGCACGGGCTGCGGCAACCTGCGCACCACGGTGGGAACAGCCAGGATTTGGTCGCCTTTGGCCAGCTCGGGATGCTTCACCAAATCGATCACTGTGATGTGATAACAACCTTTGAGTTGGCTTTCGCAAACTTTCTTTAGGTTCGTGAACGCGGCCACCGATTTGGACGTCGAGTCGGTCACATAAAGGCGCAGTTGCCAGAGCTTGGCGGCCCGGCGCTTGGCGCGGGGGGCACGGCGTTTTACTGTTTTGGTTTTCATCGGTGGATTCTCCCATTCTTCCCGTTTCTGGAGCTGCCCCGCGTGCTGGCCGGCACCTTGGCATCCGCCTGCCGCAGGCGGCCGGAGGCCGCCCGTTCGGTGGTCAGGGTGAGCGTTTGCGTTCCGACCTGTTCGTCCACGCGCCGCAGCTCCATGGTTTCGCTTTCGTAATCGGAGCGCAGTCCGTTGATCTGCCGTTCGATCGCCTCACGTTTGCGCTCGAGTTCGCGTTTGCGGCGGGCGGCTTCCTGCTGGGTGGCCAGGACGGCGGCTTTCTCCAGGGAATTTTGCGCGGCGCGGGCCGAGCCGGTCAACACGCCGCTGGGGCCGATGTAGGCGTCCACCAGGTCGATGCCCCGGTCCGAAATCAGGAACTCGCGGATTTGATTCGAGTGCGCCATGCCGCGCGCCTTGAGCACGTAGAGCACACGATTGCGTTCGCCGTTGCCTTCGAAGTCCTGCAACAACAGCCAGGAGTCCATGAGCGAGGACATGGCCATTTCACTTTGTTGCAGCGAGTGGCCGCCCTGGGTCAGGCTGGTGAAGAGCGAGGTGACCTGTCCGCCTTTCAGGTAATCAATCAGCCGCGTCACCATCCCTTTGCTTTCGGAATCGGTGCCCGCGTCCATCAAGCTGGTGATCGGGTCCACGATGACGACGGCGGGTTTAAACGTGGCGATTTCCTTGAACATCGTCGCCAGGTGCATTTCCAAGCCGTAGAGCGAGGGGCGCGCCGAGTGAAACCGCAGCAGGTCGCGCTTGACCAGCGGCTCCAGGCGCAACCCGATGGAATGCATGTTGCGGATGATCTGGTTGGGTGATTCCTCGAACGAGAAGAAGAGCACGCGCTCCCCGCGCAGGGCGGCGGCCTGGGCAAAGTTGGCGGCGACGATGGTCTTGCCGGTGCCGGGCGTGCCGGTGAGCAGGATGCTGCTGCCGCGAAAAAATCCCCGCCCGCCCAGCATCGAGTCGAGCCGGGGGATGCCGGTGGCAATCCGCGCGCTCGATATCTTGTGATTCAGCCCCAGCGACGTGATGGGCAGCACGCTGATGCCCTCGTTGCTGATGAGAAAGGGAAATTCGTTGGTGCCGTGGCGCGCGCCGCGATACTTCACCACCCGCAGATGCCGCGTGGCAATCTGGTCATTGACCCGGTGGTCGAGCAGGATGACACAGTCGGACACATATTCTTCCAGCCCGTGGCGCGTCAGTTGTTCGCGCCCGCGCTCGGCTGTGATGACTGCGGTCACGCCCTTGACCTTGAGCCAGCGGAAGAGCCGGCGCAGCTCGGCGCGCAGGATGGCCTCGTTGGCCAGGCTGGAGAACAGCGCCTCCAGCGTGTCCAGCACCACGCGCTTGGCGCCGATGGAATCAATCGCGTGATTGAGCCGGACGAACAACCCTTCCAGGTCATAATCGCCGCTTTCCTGGATTTCACTCGGCTCGATGTGAACGTAGTCGATGACGATTTTTTTGCGCCGGACCAGGCCATCCAAATCGAATCCGAGTGACGCGACGTTGGCCTTTAACTCCGTTTCCGTTTCCTCGAAGGCCATCAACACACCCGGCTCGCCGAACTGCGCCGCGCCGCGCACGAGGAATTCCGCGGCCAATAGCGTCTTGCCGCATCCCGCGCTGCCGCAGATGAGCGTGGGCCGCCCACGCGGAAATCCACCGCCGGTGATTTCATCGAGACCCTGGATGCCCGTGGGGCACTTGGGCAAACTGGTGGCCGGAGAAGTGGATTTGGAGCCTTTGGTTTTCATTCAAGAACATTCTTGTTGATCGAAACTGGATTGAAGAGCTGCGCAATGTGCGGTCGGTCGGACGCTCCAGGGAAAAGCGATTCCTTTCGTCTCTGCACAGACAAATGTAAATTGTAAGGTCACTGGCGAGTATGGGGTGTTACCCTACCACGAGGAACGTTTCCAGTGGCGGTACAGCCGGTTCAGCTCGATTGGGCTTCGCTGTAAGCGGGAAAAAGATGACGGATAAAGGATGGATGACCGGAATTTTTTGTAACGCGTGCATCGGCCAGGCGCGCGGTTTCGAGAACCGACCGGAAGGTTTCCTTAAAATTAAGTTCAAGCAGGTCTTTCTGCAGGTGTTGGATAAGCTGCAGCAGCTTCGCCTGGCCGACGTATAAAACCCGCAACTCCTCCTGAACGACCGGGTCCGAATGATCACCGCCGGGAGGAGGATAATCACGACGAAGCTCTGCCTGATGGATGCGCTCATCGAGCGAAGACAAAGACTGATGATTCTCGGCCAGCTTTCGGGTTATGGTGGTTGGCATTTAGGCTGAAACTTTTCATCGCTGTGACCGCCGTGGCGCAGAGATGTATTTTCAGCGGTTCAATATGCGCTTAAAATGTTGTGCGGGCTATGGGGTGTAGCCCTAGCAGGAGAGTCGCATGGGCTTCGTTCGTCGTTCTCTTACTCGTTATCGTTCTTGGTTGGAGTCATCGGGGAGAACGATCAGGAGAATGAGGACGAGTTGGCTCAAGCACAGGCGCCATTCCGATGGCTGGCGGGCCGGCTGGGCTCGAACCACTGGGAAAAAGGCGAGGTGCCCGGCTCGAACTCGGCATAGGTCTCGACCAGCAGCGCACGGAGATTGTCGCGCGCGCGGGCAATGCGGCTTTTCACCGTGCCCAGGCTGATCCCGAGCGTTTGGGCGATGCCCTCGTAGGACTGGTCCAGGCCGTTGCGCAGCGTCAGAACTTCACGCTGTTGGGCGCTGAGTTTCTCCATGCACGCTTTGACATGCGCTAAAAATTCGCGGTTCGCCTCCTCCCGGGCGGGGCTCGGGGCGTCGCTGGCGATCAGGTCGGAGACGGTCGACTGATTGTCATCGCTGAAGGCGCAGTCGAGCGAGAGCGAGTCATGGCGGTGGCGACGGAAAAAATACCAATAGCGGTTGTGCGAGAGATTAAAGGTGATGCAGTGCAGCCAGGTGGCCAGCGAGGAATCCCCGCGGAAACGGGCCAGGCCGCGATACGCACGGATAAAAGTGTCCTGGGCGATTTCCTCGGCGTCGGCGTGGTTCCGCAGATGGGCGAGGGCGAGGGCAAACATTTTTCCGCGATAGCGCGTGACGATCTCGACGAAGGCTGAGTCGTCCCCGGCGTTGAAACGTCTCACCAATTCGACGTCATGCCTGGCTTCCTGGGCTGAAGTTGATGGGGCGGCCTCGTCAGCGGGATCGGCTGCAGGGCGCGAAGGCTCCATGTTGTCGGAAGAAGAAGCGGGGGAGATCATGACAGGAGCGCGTGCGCGGTTAAGCAACCGTGGGCTGGCCGTGCCGCTGGCACGTAATTCCACCTGGTTCCACGGGCAAAGATTTCTTTGGCGGTGAACGCGGGCCGACGGACCGGAATCGCAGTGAGGCGTTTGCCAATCGGGGCTGGGGCGGGAGAGAGCCGAAAGTTTTTCATCGACCTGAGATTGCCCGGAAAACGTCCGGGCGAATATGGGGTGTTGTGCTAACCCGCATCGCGCACGCTATGGTACGCAAAAAAAACCCGCTCGGGAGAGCGGGCTTGATGTTGTCTGGAGGGATAGGCTCAGCTTTGTGAACGTTTGCGGAAAAGCCGGCGGGCGAGGGCAAGGGCCGAGAGGGCCGGGATGAACCAGTCGTCGAATGCGCCGCCGCCACCACTGCCTGCGGGTTTAGAGCTGGACACTGGTGTTGCTGATGCCGATGTCGTGATGGTGGTCACGATGCCGATCGGCGTGATTTTGCGGATAACACCGTTGCCGGTATCCGCCACGTAAATATTGCCAGCCGTGTCCACGGTCAGGGCCTCGGGTTGATTGAACAAGGCGCCGGTGCCAGTCCCGTCGGTCAGGCCCTGGACTCCCGGCTGGCCCGCAATCGTCGTCACGGTGCCACTGGGTGTCATTTTGCGGATGGTGGAGCTGGCGGTATCGGCGATATAGACATTGCCCGCGGTATCCGTGGCTTCACCTTCGGGTAGATTGAAGAGTGCGCTGCCGCCGGTGCCATCGGTCGAGCCGGTGGTCAGGGCTATGCCGGCCAGCGTCGAGACGACACCGACCGCCGTGATTTTGCGGATCGTGTTGTTATTGCTGTCGCCGACGTAGACGTAGCTCGTGCTGAAATTCACGGCCAGGCCAAAGGGAGAGCTGAACCGTGGAGGTGAATCGGTTGATCCAACCGACCCGGCGGTACCGGAAAAGGTCGTCACGGTGCCGGCCGCGGAGATCTTGCGGATGACGTCATTTTTTGAATCGGCCACGAAAAGGTTGCCGAGTGCATCCAGGGAAATTCCCACCGGTGAGTGGAACCAAGCAGAGGTGCCGGTGCCGTCTTGATAGCTCTTGTTGGCCGCGGATCCCGCGAAGGTCGTGACAATGCCGCCGGGAGCAATTTTGCGAATCGTTGAGTTGCCGGTATCGGCAACGTACAGAGTGCCTGAATTGTTGATGACGATGCCGCCGGGCTGGCTGAAGAGGGCGCCAGTGCCGGTGCCATCGGTCGAACCGCCCGATCCCGCCGAGCCGGCGACGAGGCTCACGGCACCTGTTGGTGAGACCATCTGGATTGTATTGAGCGAAGAGTCACCCACGTAGAGATTGCCGGATGCGTCCACCGTAATACAGGAGGGAGAAGGAAATTGGGCGAGCACCGGAGGGCTGCCGGCGGCGCCAAGGACCAAGCCGCCGGTCCAGTCGCTGCCAGCCGGGCCGCCATGGGCGTCGATGATGTTATTGTCGAGCGAGACGCCGGCCAGGGCCAGGGCCCGGCCGCTGCCACTCGTGGTGGAGCCGAAAGAGATGCTGGTGCCCGCCAGGTAATTTCCGACGATCGCATTGTTGGCGCCGATATTGATGGCGCTGCCGGCATTCCAATAAATAGCGTCATCGCTGCCGCCATTGGTGCCCAGATTAATGACCGTGATCGACGAATTTATCGAGGTGGTGAGCGCGGTGGCGATTTGGAAAACCCAGAACACGTTGTTCTTGCCCTGGGCATCGAGGACGAGCGCGCCGGTCTGCCCCGCGGCGCCGGTAAATTTATAAACACCGGGGGCAAGGGTCTTGCCGCCCAGGTCGATGTTGCTCATGTCCGCGTTGGCCGCCATGCCGGCCAAACTGTTGGAGGCCGTGATGAGATCCAGCCGCGCCTGGCCGGTAACCAAACCGGTGGAGATAATCGCTCCCCCGGTGACCACGGCCGGCGGAAAGCCGGTGATCCCGCTGGTCGCGCCCGGAGCGAGACCGACGTTGCCGTTCTTGATCGTCGTGCCGGCTACGCCGCTGCTGGTGATGGCGGTGCCACCGAGCAGCGTGAAGTTTTGCGCGGTAAGCAGGATGGACCGGGCGAACCCGGGAGCAGGAGCGCACAGCAGCGCAACAAGTGCGACGACGGGCAAGGGAAACAGGTTTTTTATTGTCATGCAGCAGGTATATATCACTTGTGCCGCTGCCGATATGGGGTGTTACGATATGGGGTGTTACCCTCTGGATTGATCGGCGCGACCCATGTTGCATATTATACAATCAAGTCTGATATTCATTGTATAGGCTCGACCAAGCTTTCGCTGCGTCCGTAATCCGTCTGTGATGGCATTTGCGACTTGATTGGCCGCATCAGCACGCCTTTCCAACGCATCCTTTGCTTTGTCATTCCGAACCGGGCGAGGTACCGAGGCCGAAGGCCGGCAGTCTGGCATCTCCGAAATGGAAATCGACACGAACAGCAGCGATTCCTGCTCGGCTCGGAATGACGATTTCCCCAGTCATGGGTCTGCTTGAACCGAAGAAGTTCTAAAAGGCGCGCGACACGGTGAACGATCCGAAATCGTCGTGGGATTGCTGCTGGGTCTTGAATTCACGCGTGCGTCTCACCTGGGTGAACGTAAATTGCCAGCGACCGGCGATGAAGCCGAGGCCGGCGCTCAGGTCGGCCACCAAGGGCTCCTTGTGGACGGATGGACTGGAACGAAACGTGTTGCCATCGAGGAAAATATCCCGCGCCACGGCGCGACCATCCACCGCGGTGAAAACGAAAAGGCTGAAATTGCGACTGGGGGAGACGCGCGGATCCAGGTCGTCGGCGGGCGCGCTGCCGATGCTGCCGGGGCTGGCGAGCTGGACTCCAAAATCGCTCGGGAGATTGAAGCCGAACCGCAGGATGCCGCCGGCATTGGCGTAGGTTTGTACGTTGCCGAGGCACGCGCCTGCACGGGGCACGAGATCGACGCCGAGGATATCGTCGAGCGATCGTGCATAGAGGCGCCAGCTGCGTTCGTAAATGAGGTTCACGCCCGGCTCGTCGTGGAGCTGGTGAGCCCAGCCTTGCGCCTTTTTGTCGCCGATCAATTGGTGGACGATATCCTGGGTTTGTTTCGCATAACTGTCCGGGCCGACCAGGCCAAACTGGATGGCGAGGGTGTCGGTGATGACGGGTGTCTTGCTGATGAAAGCGAGCTCAAGATAGGTCCATCCGGCGTAGGGCTGGTCCCTGGGATCGGGCGTGCGGAGCGTGAGGTTCTGCGGCGTGTACATGTTTTGGCCGAAGGCGATGCCAAAGTTTTTCTGGCCCTCGGGACGATTCACAAATGGCAGGGCATCGACAATGGTCTTGCGCCATCCTGTCCAGCCCCACTCGGTGAGATCGGCGGAAAGCCATGAAATTTTTTCTCCGGCGGTGTAGTGGCGGTCGGTGCCGTTAAAGAGGTCGTTCTCGAAATAAAGGGTGAGGACCGGCGCCGTGCGGGCCCGCTTGGTGGGGGCAGAGTCCGACGGTTGGGCCGACAGGCGGGCGCCGGCCATGAGGCCCAAAGCGCAGAGGCCCAGAAGGGCGAATCGCCGGAAATTTGTTTTACTGGAAAAAATAAGCCCATGACTCCTGCGTGCTTTGATATAATCGATCACTATAGAGCAATCTTAACGTTGGCCGGGTGGTGGTGCTATGGGGTGTTGGCCTGCCGGGGCGGGAAGTATCAGGTGTCAGGTCTTCAAGTATCAGGATAAAGAGTCATGAGCGGTCGGCTATCTTGGAACTTGGTACCTGGTACTTGAACCTTCGCGTCCAGGGCGAAGGAACATTTTGAACGTTTGGCGTTCGAAACTGGACGTTGGGCGAAAGCGGGTAACACCCCATTTAGGCGCTTCGAGCTATCGGCTATTTTCCAAGGTGCATGCACACGACTTTCATTTATCACCGCTTGGCGACCGTTGTCGCTGTCGCGACGACGATGCTGGGAATAATCGGTTTTGCGGCTTCCGCCCGCGCCGCGAAATTTCCGCCGCTTAACGATCCCGCCACCAAAGAGACGCACCCTGGCAAATTTGTCTGGGCCGAATTGTTCACCAACGATTCCGCCGCCGCGACGAAGTTTTATTCCGGCGTGTTCGGCTGGACCGCCGTCACGCTCGACCAGCACGGCGTGGCCTACACCGTGTTTAGTAATGGAAACCATCCGGTCGCCGGATTGAGGCAGCGCTCCTCATCGTCCACGCCACACGCCTCCCGCTGGATCAATTACATCGCGGTCACAGATATCGCATCGTCCCTTGCGCTCGTGACAAAAGCGGGCGGAGAAGTGCGGGCACCGGCCCGCGAGTTTCCTAAAATCGGCTCGCAGGCGATCATCACGGATATCGAGGGTTCCCCGGTTGGCCTTCTCCAATCGAGTTCAGGTGACTCGGCCGATGACGAACCGGCACCCGGCGACTGGAATTGGTTTCACCTTCTGGCGAAAGATCCGCTGAGCGCGGCGGTTTTTTATCGGCAAGTCTTTAATTATAACGTGGCGCCGGACACCCGGACCGAAAAGAAAAACCAACTGCTGCTTTCGAGCGATGAGCTCAATCGCGCTGGTGTATCGGTCCTCCCGGATCGCGAGGACGCCAAACCCGGCTGGCTGGGCGTCATTCGCGTCGATAATCTCGATGCGACGCTCGCGCGGGTGCAGGCGCTCGGCGGGGAAATTGTGGTGGCTCCACATGACGCCGCATCTGGCAGCCGGTTTGCCATGATTGCCGATCCCACAGGCGGCACGGTCGGCCTGGTGGAATATGAAAACGACGCCAACCCCGTCAACCGCCCATGAAAAATACCAAGAAATTTTTCTTTAGCCTCCTTGTTTTGTTCAGCCTGCAGTTTGGGTTGGGCGGTTGCATCGTGGATGGCGGCGGCTATTATCACGACGAGGGCCCGTGGTATCACGACGGTCCGTGGCTGTACGGTGATGGCTGGGGCCGGGATCGCGGCCCGCGAGGCCACATCGATATTGACATTCATCCGCCCGGGTTCCGGCGGCATTAATTCAAACGGTTTTTGCACTATTGGTTTGGACCTCATGCTTGCCTCTCACCTTCACCATGGACTCACAGGCACGCCTCGCATGCCACTTATGTGGCCAGGAACACCGGCCGGTTCAACTTGAACCGGGAGAGAAGGCGGTTTGTGTGCGCTGCGAAGCGGTATTGGCCAAGGGCACGCGACTGGGGCCCGACACGGCCCTCGTTTTTTCCATTACTGGCTTGATTTTCGCCCTGCCGGCGGCCCTGTTGCCGTTCGTCAGCGCGAGTAAGTTGGGCGACGAACGCATCAGCCTCCTGTTCACCGGCGTGTGGAGCCTGTGGGACGGTGGCATGGGCCCGCTGGCCTTCCTGGTTTTTCTCTGCGGCGGACTCCTGCCATTCGCGCTCCTCGCCACCTTGGCGGTTCTGCATGCGTCCTCCCAGTTGGGTTGGCAAAATGACGACCTGCGGTTTTTATTCCGGGTGGCCCGCGTCCTCCAGCACTGGGCGATTCCCGAGGTGCAGGTGCTGGCCATTCTCGTCGCCTTGATGAAACTGGGCAGCGTTGTCGAAGTCACCATCGGCCCCGGATTCTGGTGCTATTGTGCGATGGCCCTTTCTCTCCTGATTGCACAGCACAGTTTTGATTTCGATTCGGCTGACACGATTCCCTCTGCCGGCAGATCAGATGCCGCGGCTTCTCATTGAAAAATTTCCCGATACTTGCCAGGTTCAAAAACCCTTCCACCGCCGCCGCACTGGCGCTGGCCGCCGCGATCATGCTGGTGCCAGCCAACCTGCTTCCCGTCCTGAGCACGGAGAACTCCGGCCACAACCGCAGTGACACGATCTTCTCCGGCACGGTCGAGCTTTGGCGGCAGGGCCTGTGGGTGCTGGCCATTATTGTGTTCACGGCGAGTATCATTATCCCTGTGCTCAAGCTCGTGGGATTGGGCTGGCTGCTGTTGAACGCGCGCCGGGGCGCTTCCGTGGATGCACGGCGATTGACGCGAATTTATGCCGTGCTCGATTTCATCGGGCGCTGGTCGATGCTCGACGTCTTCCTGGTCACATTCCTCGCGGGCCTGGTGCAGTTTGGCGAATTCTCGATGGTGGCCGCGCGCAGTGGCATCGTGGCCTTCGCGGCAGCGGTGGTGCTGACCGTGCTCGCCACCCAGGCGTTTGACCCGCGCATTCTCTGGCGTGCCGCATCCCCATCATGAGTTCTCCCCCTGCACCAAAAGTGTCCAATGCTCCCGCATTTCCGCTCATCTGGGTCGTTCCGTTGATCGCGATCGCGATTGGCGGCTGGATGGGTTTTCGCGAACTGCATAATCGCGGGCCCTTGATCACGATCGATTTTGCCGACGGCTCAGGCGTCGAGGCCGGGAGAACCGTGCTTGAGTACAAGGGCGTTTCCGCCGGCACCGTGGAAGTGGTGCAGCTAAAGCCGGGACTGGATGGAGTCAGTATTCGCCTGCGCCTGAAAAAGAACGCGGCGTCGCTCGCCAGCACCGGTGCACAGTTCTGGATCGTGCGCCCGGAGATCGGTTTTTCCGGCGTGCACGGTCTCGACACCTTGGTCAGCGGCGTGCACCTCAACGTGCTGCCCGGCAAGGGGCCGCTGGCGGAGCATTTCACCGGCCTCGACAAGACACCGGCTCCGGATGTCGTCGACCAGGGCCGGACTTTCATCTTGCAGAGCGACCGGCTCGGCTCGCTGACGACGGGCGCCCCGGTGTTCTATCGCGAATTCAAGGTGGGGGAGGTGGAAGCCAGCCAGCTTTCCAATGATTCAACGACGGTGTTGATCCGCATTCACATTGAGGCCCCTTACGTCGATCTCGTGCGCACCAACTCCAGGTTTTGGAATGCGGGTGGATTCTCCTTCAATCTCAGCCTCTTCGGCGGAGCCCAGCTCAAGAACACGTCGCTCGAGTCGTTGATCACGGGCGGTGTCGCTTTCGCGACGCCCGATGTCGACCCGCTCGCGCCCGCGGCGCCGAACGCCGCCCAATTCGCCCTCGCATCCGAGCCCGACAAAGACTGGACGAAATGGTCCCCAAAGATCCCGGTAAAGTCGCCCATGCCCGTGGCGCAGTCGCCGGCCAAAGGCGGGATCCTGTCCGCGCTCATCAAGCCGTGATCGTCGGTCGCATGTGCTCCGGCGGGTAACACCCCATGTCGCTGGAGCCGTGGCATGTGTATTTTCCATCCGCCATACCGGCCACACCACAAACAACATGATCCACTTTATTCGCGTTTCGAAACTATCCGCGCTCACCTGCTTCCTCATTTGCGCTGGCCTTGATCTCCATGCGCAGGAGCTGACCTTCCTGGGTGGCGACATGACCATCAACACGGATTTGAAGCGCTCGAGCTACACCTGGCAGGTCGATTACCGCCAGGATTTGTACCGGAACCTGGCCGCGTCGGTGGCCTATATCAACGAAGGCCACGTGGCGGGCCATCGCCGGGACGGCACGGCGTTGGAACTTTGGGGCGTGCTGCCCATTTTTAATAACCAGCTCTCGCTGGCGCTGGGCGCCGGCCCGTACTATTACTACGACACACAGCCGCTGCCCGGCGGCAATTCGGCGAACATCCATGGCACGGCGCTGATCATCAGTTTTACCGCCACCTACTACTTTTCGGACCGGTGGTTTGCCCGGTTCATGATCAATCGCATCACCCCCTCGACCGACATCAAGGTGGAAACGGCGGCGGTGGGCATCGGCTTTTGGTTTGGCCGGGATAAAAAACCCACTCCCGGAAAACTCGGCGACGCCGCGGACGAGCATTACTATGTCACGGAAAATGAACTCACCGTTTTTACCGGCCAGAGCATCGTGAACACCTTGTTCAGCGCGAAGTCGATCGCTTACGCCCTCGAGTATCGCCGCGGTATCATGTCCCATCTCGATGGGACCGCCTCGGCCATTTATGAGGGCGACCCGAAAATCGTCCGGCGAAATGGATTCGCGCTCCAGCTCTGGCCCGTCAACACGTTTTTCAATGAGCGCATCGCCGTCGGCCTGGGTGTCGGCCCCTACGTTTTCATCGATCAAAAGCACCCGGTCACCACGACGGCCCGGAAAATTCCGGTGGCGGTCGCTCCCATGGTTTCACTCACCTGTTCCGCCCGGCTCTCCGAGCACTGGCTCGTGCGGGTGGTCTGGGACCGGGTCGTCAGCAACTATAACCGCGACTCGGATATTTTTCTCGTGGGTCTCGGCTACCGCTGGCCGCAGTGAGGGGTTTGTCCGGTTGCCGGCACGTTCCGGGTGAGCTGCGCGCAGGTTTTCATGCAGGAATGAGCAGTTAAGAGATCACGACGCCGGCCGGCGGATTTACCGGGATTTCCGGGCAACATCATCCGGCGTATTCCAATTGAGGAGACGGCGATGGTCACTTTCAGGCAAAGGGACGGCGACCATCTGATGGGCCTCAACCAAGGCGATGACCAGGTGTTGCAGCGACAGATCGTTCAAGCGCAGGCGCGATGACACCGTGGCCAGCGCCTCGCACGGATAAATTGCCGCGAGCGGCTCGAAACCGGCCGGAATCCGCACCACCGCCCCAACGCCCGATCGGCAAAGGCTGCTGAGCCAGCGAAACCATGCTGCATCCATTTGCGGCATATCGACCGCCAGAACGGCGAGCAGGTGCGTCTGGCAGGCCGAAAGCGCAGCATGAAGGCCGGCCAACGGCCCGGCGCCATCAACCGTGTCATACAGGAACGGCCCTTTTGCGCCCAGCGGCGGTTGACCGCGTTTTCTCACCACGGTCACTGGCCGGGCGCCACTTTCAAGCAGCACTTGTTTCTGGCGCAGCCAAAGCGGTTCTCCCTTCAAGCATAACATCGCCTTGTCCCGACCCATCCGTCGGGATTCCCCGCCGGCGAGCACCGCCCCACTCAACGACAGTGTTTCTTGGCCCATCATGCATCCTTGTGCAAATGGCCGGTGTTCAAGATGCGACATCGCAGGCCGCCGCGGCCGAGCAGCCATGCTTCTGCACCCGGTCCAACTGCTTCATTCATCCAATGGCATGGCCGACATTCATCGATCCCTTCGAGCTCGATGTTTTGCAGCGTGAAGCGTTGTCCGATCAAGGTGGAAAGATCGATCCCCTCCGTAATGACGTTGCGGCGAAACACGGCGGGCGAGGGCAAGGTGAGGCCCAGTTCCTGCCGCAAGGCCTCGAAAATTTCTGCGGCAAAAAGCGTAACCTGCCCTTTGTAGTCAGGCTTGTAGTCAAAAAACCGGTCGCCGCGCAAGCCGCGGCCGGCCACACATTCGACCATCGATACTTCCAGGAGGGGATTTTCACCGGCTGGCTGGCCGTGATGGCCAAAAAAGTTGTGGCCGGGCGAAATAAAAATGTGACGGATCCTTATGCTCATTTAAGCCGCAGGTTTCTTTTTTTACCGCTGATGAACGCGGGTGGAGGCAGATATCTATTTGTTTCGATCAAGCTAAGTGAATGTACCACGCTAACAGCGAAAAAGTGAATTGGTTTCATCTGTGTTCATTCGCGGTTGAAAACCATCAGCGGTGCGCTTTCTCCACCGCCACCGCACAAGCTTTATAAGCTGGCTGGCGCGAATGAGGATCGACGCTCCAGTGCGTGAGCCGGTTGGCCTCGACATAATGCATGGGCACAAAAACTTCGCCGGGATGCACCGTTGCCGTGATGAGGGCCGCCGCCGTCAATGCGCCCCGCCGCGAGCGGATCTCGACCGCCCCGCCGCCGGCGACGCCGAGCCGCGCGGCATCGTCGGGATGGATCTCGACGTAGATTTTCTCCGGGTAGAGCTTGCGCAACACGTCGGATTTCGCGGTGCGCGTCTGGGTGTGCCATTGTGATGACGTGCCGCGGCCGGTGAGCAGGATGAAGGGAAAATCCCGGTCGGTCGGCTCAGGCGGCGGGCGGGGCGGATCGAAAATGAAACGCGCGCGACCGTCGCCGGTAAAAAATTTTCCGTCGGCGAAAAGCCGCCGCTCGGCCTGGGGGTTGCCGGGCGGGCCCTCCGGATGCGGCCACTGGATGCCGCCGCATTCCTCAAGGTGCGCGTAATCGCGGATGCCGGTGATGTCGCACGGCTGGCCGCGCGAGAGTTTCTTCATCAATTGAAACACGGCCTCGGGCGAGGACCACTGGGCGAACATCTCGCTGCAGCCCCAATAGTGCGCGACGAGCTGGAAGATCGCAAAGTCGCTCAGCGCCTGGCCCGGCGCGCGCGCGACTTTCCGGGTGAGGCCGAAGCGGCGCTCGGAGTTGATGAACGTGCCTTCCTTTTCGCCCCAGCCGGCGGCGGGCAGCACAAGGTGCGCGGCCTGGGCGGTCTCGGTCGTCGTGTACATGTCCTGCACGACGAGAAAATCGAGCTGGTCGAGCAGCGTGCGCGCACGGCCCTGGTGAATCCACGAATGCGCGGGGTTGGTCGCGATGACCCACAGGCCCCGGATTTTTCCATCGGCGATGCCGTCGAGGATCTGGTCGTAGGCGAGGCTGTTCTCTTGCGGAATGCATTCTTTGTGGAGGCCGAGCGCATCCGCAACTTTTTCGCGGTCGGCGGCGCGCGTGAAATCGTATCCGCCCATCAGGCCGGTGGTGTTGGAATACAGCCGCGAGCCCATGGCGTTGCACTGGCCGGTGATGGAGTTGGCGCCAGTGCCGGGCCGGCCGATGTGGCCGGTCATCAACGCGAGGTTGATGATGCCCTGGGCGGTGCGCGTGGCCTCGTGTCCCTGGTTTACGCCCATCGTCCACCAGAACGACACGCGCTTACCGCGGGCAATGGCATGGGCGAATTTTTCCAGTTGCTCCAGCGAGAGCCCGGTCTCGGCGCAGACCCGGTCCATCGTAAAATCTTCCACGAAACGAGCGAACTTTTCGTAGCCGCTGGTGTTGGTCTCGATGAATTCCTGCTTTACCGCGCCGCGCGCGATGAGCAGGCGGGCGAGCCCGTAGAGCAGCGTGAGGTCGCTCTTTGGGCGCAACGCGACATGCTGGGTGGCGGCCTGGGCGGTTTCGGTGCGGCGCGGATCGACCACGATGATCTCGGGCCGGTGGCGGTTGCGCATCACCCGCTGCCACATGATGGGATGAGCGATGCACAGGTTGGACCCCCAGAGCACGATGACGTCGCTCTCCTCGAAATCGGCGTAGGTGAAAGGCGGCGCGTCGAAACCGAACGACTGCTTGTAGGCGGTTGCGGCGGTGGCCATGCACTGGCGGGTGTTGCCGTCGCCGTGCAGCAGGCCCATCCCGAATTTTGCGACGGCGCCGAGCAGCGCCATTTCCTCGGTGACGATTTGCCCCGTGCTGATGAACGCGACCGACGCGGCGCCGTGGCGCGCCTGGATTTCCTTGAACTTGCCGCAGAAGACGAGCAGCGCGCGCTCCCAGTCGACCGGCTCGAGCTGGCCGCGGTCATTGCGCAAGAGCGGCGTGGTGGCGCGGTCGGGTGCCGCCAGCGGGGCCAGCGCCTCCCAGCCCTTCGGGCAGGCCATGCCGAGGTTGACGGGATATTTGGGATCGGCACTGAGGTTGATCGCTTCACCGCGCGCGTCGACGTGGACCTTGAGCGAGCATCCCGTGCTGCAAAAACCGCACGTCGAAACGACCGTGCCCTTGGGCTTGAGCCGCGCCGGCACGCGGCCGAGGCCGAAGTCACCGGGGTGCAGCACCAGCTCCTCGGTCATGGGCCCCTGGCGGGCGCGGAGGAGATTTTTAAGAGCGTGTTTCATTCATGCGTGGCCGACGCCGGGCATTTTCGGCGCGACGACGGCACGGAAGAAAAGGTAACGTTCGGCCAGCTCCCCGAGGATTACAAGTCCGAGCGCAGGCCAGGCTGCGGCAGCCGGGGCTGCGCCAGTCGCAAGGGCCAAAGGCAAAAGCACGCCGCCCAATGCCCCGCACCCCATGCGCAAGATGAACTCCCGGCGCAGCGGGCCGACGAGCAATCGCGCGGTCTTCAATGCCGGCGTGAGTGGAGTATGGTCATCCGCGCCGTTCAACGGGTCCAGGTCCCTTAATTCAAAGGCCAATTTGAGCAAGGTGGCGGCGATGAGCACGAACCCGATGTTTTGAGGCGCGCCGGGCGTGGCGAGCACACTGGCCAGGCCAAGCACGAGGGCGCTGCCAAAAAAGCGCGGGGCGGTGCTGGCAAAGCGCCAGAACTCGCGGCGGGTATCGACGTAAATCATCACGGAGCAGAAAAGGCCGGCGAGGCCGAGCGCGGCCGTGCCGATGGCGAGCGTTGAACGCAACAGGCCGGGAGCGAGTGGGAGCCCGTTCGACAAGCTTCCTCCTTCGCTAAAGCTACGGAGGACAGGCAGGGTTTTCAACCAGCCGAGCCGAATGGCCGCATAGAGGGTGGCGAGCGGGAACCATGTGCCGAAGACGACCGCTTCGCGGCTGAGCCAGCTTTTGCGCAGCCCAAGAAACACCCGCCAGGCGCGCCGCGGCTGGCCGAGGTGCAGGATGCTGAGCGAGAGTCCGGCCGCACCGGCCAGCCAGCCGGATACCGTGAGCACCGGCGTGGGGAGCGAAAGAATTTTGTCCGCCAGGCTGCAGCCGATGGCCATCGGCATGAGCGTGAGCAGGACGACAAGCGGCCAGTGCGGTGGCTGTGGCTGGAGCACGGCGGCATCGGCCGCGACGAGGTTTTTCGGCAGCGCGCGCTTCGAGACATAGCGCGTGGTGGGTTGGGTGTGGGCCGGGTCGGGCGCGGCGGCGAGGAAGGCGCTGGTGTCGACTCGAGAATTTTTCCCCACGTGCGTGGACACCGTGACGATGCTGATGGCGTGGGTGGGGCAGGCCTGCACGCAGGCGGGCGCTTCGCCGTGGCCGAGGCGATCGTGGCACATGTCGCATTTGCGCACGATGCCGCGCGCCGGATTGTATTTCGGCACGTCGTAGGGGCACATCAGCACGCAATAATTGCAGCCGATGCACTGGTCATCGAGATGCCGCACGATGCCGGTGAGCGGCTCTTTTTCGAAGGCTAGCACGGGGCAGCCATTGAGGCAGGCGGGATCGGCGCAGTGATGGCATGCGGTCGTGATTGTCTGGGTAAAAGGATGTTCCGGCTCGGGGCTGACGAGCAGGCCGGTGTCGCGCCAGGTCTCATGTTCGTCAAGGCCGTTGAGCGAATGGCAGGCGGCGACGCAGGCCTTGCAGCCGGTGCAACTGTCGAGGTCGACTTCGAAGGCGTATTGTTCGCCGGGGCCGGGCGCGGTGAGCGGAATGAGCTGGACGCTGAGCGCGGTGTCACCGTTCTGCTGGCCAGCAGAATGTGCGCCGGCAAAACGCGCCACCGGCGTCTGCAACTGTTGCTGGCCGGCGAGGAGCTCGTCGACCAGCGAGAAATTTTTTTGTGGAGCGACCATGAGATGGGACCTTTTTTGGCCTCACGCTACGGACGCAAAGTGCGCAAAGAAGAAATCGATCCGTGGCGGACTTGGCGTGAGCAGGATTGTGTTGGCATGGAGATCAGTACACGTCGCGGGCATAGCGCTTGGCGGCCTGGAGCGACTGGATGTAATCGGCGGCCTGCGCGACCGACTTGCCGCCGGCGCGCTCGATGATCTTGTGCAGCGCGGCGTCCACGTCCTTCGCCATGCGGCTGGCATCGCCGCACACATAAAAATACGCGCCGGCCTCGAGCCAGGCATAGAGCTCGGCCGCCTGCTCGATCATGCGCTGCTGCACGTAAACTTTTTCCGCCTGGTCGCGCGACCAGGCGAGGTTGAGCCGCGCGAGGTGGCCGTCGTGCGACCACGCGAGAAGTTCGTCGCGGTAGAGAAAATCGGTACCTTCGCGCTGGTCGCCGAAGAAAAGCCAGTTTTTGCCTTTTGCGCCGGTGGCGCGGCGCTCCTGCAGGAAGGCGCGGAACGGCGCGATGCCCGTGCCCGGGCCGACCATGATGATGGGCGCGGCCGGATCGGTGGGCAATTTGAAGGCCTTGTTGCTGTGCACGTAAACCGGCACCGCGGTGCCGGGCGTGCAGCGATCGGCCAGAAACGTCGAGCAAACGCCGTGGCGCGCCCGCCCGTGGGCCTCGTAGCGCACGGCGCCGATCGTGAGATGCACCTGGCCGGGGTGGGCGCGCAGGCTCGATGAAATGGAATAGAGGCGCGGCTGGAGCGGCCGCAGCAGGCGCACGAAATCAACCGGCGCGAGCCGCGTTTCGGGGCGCGCCAGCACGATGTCGATGAGGTGCAGCACGACGGTGGCCGTGGTCGCGCCACCGCCGGAAGTGGGCGCGGCAAAGCGGGAGACAAGCTCAGGCGAGGGTTTGCCGAGATCGTAGTGGGCCGTCAGCGCGTGGCGCAGCGAGGTCGTGCTGCCATTGGGCACCGGCACGGCTTCCTCGCCGTCGCAGCCGAGCGTGGTCAACAGCTCGGCGACGAGTTCGGGGCTATTCTGCGGAAACACGCCGAGCGCATCGCCGGTTTCGTAAACGAGGCCGGAGCCTTCGAGCGAGAACTCAACGTGGCGCACTTCCTTGGCCGAGCCGGTGGCATTGAGCACGCGCGAGCAGAGCAGCGGGGCCGGAAAAGGGTTTTTCCGGCTGGAGCCCGGTGTGGTTTCTGCAGAGGCGATTGTAGCCGGGCTCGTTGAGCCCGGAGTGCCGGGGTCGACGACCCCGGCTACAGGATCCGTCGTGCCCAGCGCGATGAGCGCGGCCTTGAGCCAGGTGGCAAACTTTGCTTCGTAATCGAGGTCGCAATCCACCCGCGCGCTGGCGCGCGTGGCGCCGAGTTTTTCGAGCTGCGCGTCGAAATTTTTCCCGCACTGGCAAAACTGGATGTAGTTGGTGTCGCCCAGGCCACAGACGCTGTAGCGCAGGCCGGTGAGGCGCGGCGCGTCGGGCGCGTGCAACGCGGCGTGCAAGGCCTTGGCGTTGTCGGGCGGGTCGCCGTCGCCGTACGTGCTGGTGATGATGAGGACGTTTTTTTCCTGCGCGAGTTTCGCGGGGGAAAACTTCACCATGTCCATGACGATGGCGGCAAAGCCGTGTTGGCCGGCTTCCTTGGCGGCGAGCTTTGCGAGGCTCTCGGAGCTGCCGGTTTGTGAGCCGAAGAGAATGGTGAGCGGACGGAGCGTTTCTCTGGCGGGCGCAGCAGCGGCTTGGGCGATGGGATTGACCGGGCCGCGTGAAAGCAGGCCGGCGACAAAGCCGTTGAGCCAGGCGCGTTGCTCCGGCGTGAACGGGGCGCTTTCCGGGATGACGGGAACGGTTGGCATTGAGGCAAACATTTTTGACCTCACGCAAAGGTCGCGAAGGTCGCTAAGAAAAAACCATCCTTTGCGTCCGTTGCGGACTTGGTGTGAGGCGGATTGGTTGGCATAAGCTTTGTTGCGTTTAAATATGCTAGGTGGAGAGCATTTCCTGCAACTGGCCGACGGTGTGGCGGCGGCTCCACTCGACGAAGGTTTCGCCCGATTGCTTGTCCTGGTCGTAAGTCCGGAGGATTTTTTCGACGAGACCGGGGATTTCCTTGGCGGATACGCCGCGGAAAATTTCCCGTGCGATGCCCTGTTCTTTGTCCATGCCGCCGCCGAGGACGACGTGGTAGCCTTCGTCGCCGCCGGCAAGTTTCGCGCCGAGGAAGCCGATGTCGCCGCAGTAGTGTTGCGCGCAACTGTGCGGGCAGCCGGTGAAGTGGATGTTGACGGGTTGCTCGATGGCGACGTGGCGGCCGGTGAGCGCCTTGGCCAGTGCGATGGCATGGCCCTTGGTGTCGGTTGAGGAGTATTTGCAGCCTTTGTTGCCGGTGCAGGCGATGATGCCGCTGATGGTGCTGGAGGCCTCGACGTGAAGGCCCATGCGATGCAGGCCGCGCTTCACGGTTTCCACAAAGGCGTCGGGAATGTGCGGCAGGATGATGCTTTGCCAGACGGTCAGGCGCAGCTCGCCCTGGCCGTAATTCGCGGCGAGGTCGGCCAGGTGGTGCATTTGCTTCGGGGTGAGCCGGCCGACCGGCACACCGAGGCCGAGGTAGTTCAGCCGGTGCTGCGTTTGCTTGTAAACGCCGACCCAGCCATGCTTGAGCAGCGGCCGGCGAGGTTCGCAGGCTTCGAGCGGCAGGCGGCCGAGCGGGAACGCGAGTTTCTTCTGGGTCTCGGCCAGGAATTTCTCCACGCCCCACTTTTCGAGCAGGTATTTGAGGCGGGCTTTTTTCCGGTTGGTGCGGTCGCCGTTTTCGTTGAACACGCGGAGCATCGCGGCGGCGACCGCGACGCATTCCGACGGCTTGACGAGCAGGCCGGTGTCGCGTGCAAAATCGCCGTGGCCGGTGATGCCGCCCAATTGAACCCGGAAATAAATTCCGGGTTCAATTGGAGGCGAGAGGTTGGAGGCAAAGGGCGAGAGGGATTTTTCCGTGACGCGGCAGGCGAAGAAGCCGATGTCGTTGGTGTCGGCGGCGGCGCTGATGGAGCCGCCGCTGTCAAAAGCGATGTTGAACTTGCGGGGCAGGCCGTAGAGGTCGCGGTGGTTGAGGATGTAGTGGTGCAGGGCTTTCGCGAAGGGCTGGACGTCGATGAGCTCGATGGAATCGAAGCCGCTCGTGGGTGTGCTGGTGATGTTGCGGATGTTGTCGGCGCCGGCGCCGCGGGAGGTGAGGCCGAGCTCCTGCAGGCGCGTGAGAACCTTGATGGTATAGCGGGGATGGATTTCGCGAATCTGGAAATTGGCGCGCGTGGTGATGTGCGCGTAGTTGCCGCCCCATTCCGCAGCCATGTCGGCGAGGCCGTGCAGTTGTTGAGCGGTGATTTCGCCGCCGGGCAGGCGCACGCGCAGCATAAAGCTCTCCTGGGCCGGCGAGACATAGAAGAGGCCGTGGAACTTGAAGCGGAAGGTGTCGGCCTCGTCGGGGAACTTGTCGGCCGCAGCGTGGGCGACGAGTTTTTCCCAGATATCGAGCGGGTTCTCGTCATATTTCCAGCGCTCGGGCTTGCAAAGCTCGCCGAGCGGCGTGCCAAAAAAAGTGTCTTCCGCCGGCGGCTCGGCGAGATTGACCGGCGCGTGGTTTGAATCAGCCGTGATTTGCCCCGACACGGTGTGGCCGACGAAAGGCAGCTGCGCGGCGAGCGCGGCGAAAAACCCCTCAAGGTATTGCTTCTGTTCGGGGGTGAAACCGGCAGAGGGCTCGTCAGTGGGCAGAGGTGCAGTCATCACGGCAGGACGGGTGGAGTGTCACCCTGTTTTAGCCCGCGCCGTGCCATCCCGTCCGGGGTGTTTCACAAAATCTGCTCAAGGTTTTAATCGAAACGATGAATTTGGCTCATGGATTGAGCTCGTTCACGCGCTCAAATCCCAAACGCCAGACGCTCCTCCGTCGCTCTTCGAGCCGTTTCGACAAGCTTAAGGCCCCGAGCCGGTCGAGCGGGCTATGGAGGACACGGCAAATTCCAAAGAAATCCCCAATAGCCACGGCGGCCACAAATGCGCAGCGTTGTCGGCGAGCCGTTTCAAAGGGCTTAAGGCCCTGAGCAAGTCGAGCGGGGTCACGGCAATATTGAAAATTTTAATCTTCAGTTTTGTTTGGCGTTTGGAATTTTTCTGTGTCGTCAGAGGGTCAGCGTGAGCTGCACATAGCAATAGCTGGCGTCCTTGGAACCGAGGGTGCGGAGCGACTGCTTGATGTAGTTGCCGCGGTAATAGTGGCTGACGTCGAATTCAATCTGAGCGGAGGGGAGGATGTTCCAACCCACAACGCAGTCGACTTCCTCGCCCAGGTTCCGGCTATAGCCTGGGCTGATGGCATAACCGTTGCCGGCATTGGCCGTGCCGCCGCTGCGAGCGACACCGGCGACATTATACCAACTGTCAGTTTTGCGATCGAGATATTGAAGGTGGCCTTCAAGGGCGAAACTTGTCGTGGTGGTGGGCTTGCCGGTAAAGACCAGGCGGATGTCATCGATGTTCTGGAGACTGTTCAAGTCCATGTACCCGTAGTGCAGGTGGGTGGTGGCAAACATATTTTGGAAGGTCTCGCTGGTGCCACTCTTCTGGTTTTTGCTCCCGGAGCCATAGCTGTAAACAAGGCCGAGGCGAGGTTGCCAGGTGGACTCGGTCCAGGTGTAGCCACCTTGGATGACGGCGGCATAAGCCCGCTCCCGTAAGCGCGGCGCGGAGGCCACGGCGGCGGATAGAGCCGTTGGGCCGGTGGTGGCGAGGTCGCCGAACTGATGCATGAGCTCCATGCAGTAATCCCATGGGCCGTAAGCGTTGGGCTTGGATTTGAAGCGCAGTCCGGCGGTGTAGAGGTCCTGTTTGGGCGGATTGCGGAAAGGCGCGGCGACGCCAGCGTAGGGATTTTTGTTTGGATCCACATCCACCGTGGCGCTGCCGACCGTCACGTTGCGGGAGTAAAAATAAGCCTCGGTGATGTTATTACGGGAAATCTTGGGAAAATTAAAATAAGCGCCGGAAAAGTGGTCGTCATTGATATGCGAGCGGTTGAAATTATGATCATCATTGTAAACCAGGCCGCCGGTGAACATATCGACGCCGAAAAACCGATTCTGCCAGCGGACTTTTGCCGCATCGAAAGTGCGGGCATTGTTGTTCCAGCGGAAATTGCCCAGCAGGCGCTGGTCGCCATAGACGAGCTCCTGGCGTCCAATCTTCAACGAGAGCGGGAATTCCTTGTGATTGCCGATCATGAGGTAGGCTTGATGGACATTGAGGTCGGAGTCCTTTTCCGTGAGGGCGCGGCCGGGCTTGGTGGAGTCGGCGGGGACATTCAAGGCCCCGCGGTTGTCGCCGTAAGAGGCGCTGTTGCGACCTTCGACGAGGAAGGCCCACCATTTCGCGGTGTAGCCGATGCGCGGCATGATGCGGGTGAGATAATACTTGTTATTATTATTGTTGGTAAGACCGTTGCCGTTCTGGCGAAAATCGGCATTGGATCCGGAATAGTCGAAACCAGCGCCGTCTTTGTCTTCAAAGCGGCCGCGGGCATTTACCCCGATGTCCCATGCATTCATGTAGGGGTTGGCGTTGCGGAGATAGCTGTTGATATACCCAGGAAACGGCGCCGCCAGCACAGGCGGCGCGTATTGGGCGCGGAGGGAAGCCGCGGCGGTGAACAGCGCAAGGAGCACTGGCACGAAACGAAAGGTATGGTTGTGGTTCACTGGTATTTTGGTGTGGTCATGGGAACCTCCAGTGGTCTGGTCAGTGCGATGTGGTTGGCTTGGACAAAGGCCTTCGGTGTGTGCCGATCGGCAAAAACTTTAATGGGAAGTAATGTCGTCGCGGCTCACCGGCAGGCGGGTTTTTTCGGTGCGCTCGATTTGGGTGACGCGGCCGTCGTGGACGATCAGTTGCACGACGCCGAAGTCCAGCGACTCGACTTTCTGGCGCACAAGCTCCATCCAGTCGGGCGGTGCGGCCAGAGTGGTATTTTTGGTTTCAAGGCTCATGGCGTGGCTGGTTGAATGGAATCATTGCCGGGTGGGAGGTGGCGGGTGGAGGGCGGAAGGAATCAGGTGGGCGTGAGCGCATTGAGCAGGCGGTTGAGGCGGGACGGCGGCGCTTTGACGGGGGCCGCCAGGGAAGAGGCGGGGCGGTGATGCGAGCGCTCCTCGAGGAAGCCGATGAGCTCCTCGCGCAGCAGGTAAAACTCCGGGTCCTCGAGCAACTGCTTGCGCGAGCGCGGGCGGGGAAATTTCACCTCGAGAATTTCGCCGACGGTGGCGGCGGGGCCGTTGGTCATCATCACCACGCGGTCGGAGAGGAACAGCGCCTCGTCCACGTCGTGCGTGACCATGAGCGCGGTTTTCTGGTCCTTCTGCCACAGGTCGATCAGCACTTCCTGCAATTCGGCGCGCGTGAGCGAGTCAAGCATGCCGAACGGCTCGTCGAGCAGCAGGACCTTGGGCGAGAGGGCGAAGGCGCGCGCGATGCCGCAGCGCTGGCGCATGCCCTGTGAAAGCTCGGCGGGTTTCTTGTGCATCGACTCCGCGAGACCGACGACCGATAGGTAATACTCGGCGATCTGCCGGCGTTCCTCGTCGTCGGCCGTGTAATAAACCTGGTTCACGCCGAGCATGACGTTTTCAAACGCGGTGAGCCACGGCAGGAGGCAGGGCGATTGGAAGACGACGCCGCGGTCGGGGCCGGCGCCCACCACTTCCTTGCCGGTGAGGATGATGCCGCCGGTCGTGGCCTCGGTGAGGCCGGCCACGATCGAAAGCACGGTGGACTTGCCGCAACCCGAGTGGCCGATGAGCGTGATGAATTCGCCCTTGCGAATGCGCAGGTCAAAATTCTCGACGATGACCGCCGGTCCTTTGGGGGTCGGATAAACTTTGCCGAGTCGGGAGATTTCGAGGAAGGAGGACATTTTAAAGAAGTAACAGGTATCAAGTAACAAGTATCAGGATTGGGTGCGTGGTGAGGATGCTCGCTACTCGCTGCTCACTACTTCGATTTCCTCTTTTTTGATCTCGTGCGGGCGGAGAGGCCGGCGGCGGCTGGTGCGCGGCGCGTCGAGGTTTTCCGGCAGGATGTCGGGCAGGATGAGTTTCTTCGTGACCGTGGTGCGGCGGCGCGCGTTGTAACCAAGCAGCTGGTTGATCACGAGCGCGCGGAGGCGCTTGAACTCGGGGTCGTGGTTGAGCGCCTTGCGGTTGCGCGGGCGGGCGAGGGCGACGGCGACGGGCTCGCCGAGCGTCGCGCCGGGGCCGGGCGTGAGCGGGATGATGCGGTCGGCGAGGAGCAGGGCCTCGTCCACGTCGTTGGTGATGAGGACCACGGTTTTTTTGTCGGCCTCCCAGATGCGCTCGATCTCGTCCTGCAGGGTGGCGCGAGTGAGCGCGTCGAGCGCGGAAAGCGGCTCGTCGAGCAGGAGCACCTGCGGGTCGATCGCGAGGGCGCGCGCGACGGACACGCGCTGGCGCATGCCGCCGGAAAGTTGCGCGGGTTTCTTGTCGCGCGCGGGCGTGAGGTTGACCAGCTCGATGTATTTCCCGATGTGCTGGCGCTTTTTTTCCGGCGAGTAGTTCGGGAAGACCTGGTCCACTGCGAGGGCGATGTTTTCATAAACGGTGAGCCAGGGCAGCAGGCTGTAATTTTGAAACACGATGCCGCGGTCGGGGCCGGGCGCGGTGATTTCGAGGTCGTTGAGCTTGATCGTGCCGGCGTCGGCCTTGATCAGGCCGGCCAGGAGCGAGATGAGCGTGGTCTTGCCCGAGCCGGAGTAGCCGACGATGGCGACGAATTCCCCGCGTTCGATGGAGAGATGCACGTCCTGCAGCACGCAGTGGGTGCCGAAGCTTTTGGTGACGTGGTTGAGCTCGAGAAAAGGCACGGGAATTTATGATTTATGACTGATGACTGATGACTTGAACGGTTGTGCGCGCTTTGAGAGAAGGCAGGCGCCATGACTAACGAAGAGCTCAAGGAAAGAACCATTCAGTTTGCGGTCCGGGTAATGAAATTTGCGGATTCTTTGCCCCGGACAGCGTCGGGAAAGGCCATTGCCCATCAAGTCGCACGCAGCGGAGGATCGGTGGCGGCGAACTATCGTGCGGCGTTGCGCGGCAAGTCGCGCGCGGATTTTATTAATAAGATCACCATCGTCCTGGAGGAAGCCGACGAAACCGATTTGTGGATTGAAATCGCCAAGCGCTGTGCGCTGATCCCGGCGCGCCGGGTGGCAAAGCTTCAAGCCGAAGCGGTTGAATTGACCAAAATCTTTAACGCCACGCGAACCACTGCGCTCAGTCGTAAATCGTAAATCATCAGTCATATGTCTCATACGGTTTTGAATCTCTGCTCCAGCAGGCTCATCAGGCGGTCGAGGGCGAAGCCGACGAAGCCAATGGTGAGGATCGAGAGGATGATGTGCTCGTAAACGAGGCTGTTGTATTCCTGCCAGAGGAAGCCGCCGACGCCGGGACGCCCGGTGAGCATTTCCGCCGCAACGATCACGAGCCATGCGATGCCGAGGCTCAGGCGGAAACCCGTGAACATGTAGGGCAGGGTCGCGGGAATGAGGATTTTCGTTAGCGTCTTCCAGCGCGAGAGTTTCAACACGCGGCCGACGTTGAGATAATCCTGCGGCACGGCGCGCACGCCGACGGCAGTGTTGAGCACGGTCGGCCACATCGAGCAGATGGCGATGGTGAAGAGCGCGCCGAGCGTGCCGGCGTCCTTGCCTGCGTCGAGGAAGAGCACCAACCCGAGCGGCAGCCAGGCGAGCGGCGACACGGGGCGCAACACCTGGATGATCGGATCAAAGGTCTTGGCGAACGCCTTTGAGAGCCCGAGGCAAAACCCGATCGGCGTGCCGATGATGATCGCGAGGGCGTACCCTTTGGCGACGAGCTCGAGCGAATACCACGTGAAACGCAGGATACCCTGGTCCATCTCGCCGCGCTTGGCGAATGGCTCGAGGATGTAGAGCTTGCTCGCGTCCCAGGTCTTGGCCGGCGAAGGCAGGTTTTTTGCGATGGTGAGGCTGAGGATTGTCCAGAAAAGGAGGACGCATCCGAAGCCCAGGATGGGCAGGATCAGCCAGTCGAGCTTGAATTTTTTCATGATAGATGGGAGTGCGAACCGTGCTGACGGGCCGCACGCGAAGGTCGCAAAGGCCGCCATGGCCAGTCTTTAAAATCCTTGGCGCACATGGCGTCCGTGGCGTGAGACATGGTTCAACCCTTGAGATTATTCACGGCGAAGCTCTTGGCGTAGGCCTCGGGATTGGCCGGATCGAACACGGCGCCGTCGAAGAGCGTTTCCGGGTCGTTGTTGAGGCCGCCATGCGCATAGCCGATTTCCTTCATGGCCTCCTCGTAGATGTCGGTGCGCATGACGCGCTTGGCGACGCCGTCGTAGTCGGGCGCGCCGTGCGTCATGCCCCAGCGGCGGTATTGCGAGAGGAACCACTTCGCGTATTTCGGCTGCGGATAATTGCAGTTCCGCTTGCTGAAAATCATGTAGTAATCGTCCTCTTTTTTTCGGCCGTCACCGTACTCGTAATGGCCCTGCAGGCGGCCGAGGATGGTCTTGGCGTCGCAGTGAATGTACGTGGCCTGTGAGACGATTTCGCACTGCTCGGGGCGGTTGTCCATGACGTCGAGCCACACGCTGGCTTCGTGCAGCGCCTTGAGGATGGCTTTGACCGTCTTGGGATTTTTTTCCACGAACTCCTCGGTGAAGGCGCAGACTTTTTCCGGGTGGTCCTTCCACATGTCCTGGGTGGAGACCGAGGTGTAGCCGATGTTGTCCGCGATGGAGCGGGCGCCCCACGGCTCGCCGACGCAGAAGCCGTCCATTTTGCCGATCTTCATGTTTGAGACCATCTGTGCGGGCGGCACGACGATGAGGCTGACATCCTTGTCGGGATTGATGCCGCCGGCCGCGAGGTAGTAGCGCATCCACATTGCGTGGGTGCCGGGCGGAAACGTCATCGCGAAAGTGAGCGGCTCGCCGAGGTTGTTCGCCTGGTCAACGAAGGGCTTCAACGCCTTCGGATCGGCGGCGACCTGGCCCTTCCAGTCGGTTTTTAAAGTGATGGCCTGGCCGTTGCGGTTCATCAGCCACGGGATGACCATCGGTTTTTTCGGTGAACCGAGCAGGCCCATGGTCGAGGCGAGCGGCATGCCGATGAGCATGTGGGTGGCCTGGATCGAGCCGGTCGAAAGATTGTCGCGGATGGCGGCCCAGTTGGCGCCCTTGGTGACGGTGGAATTGATGCCGTATTTCTTGAAAAGACCTTTTTCGTGCGCGATGACGATCGGCGAGCAGTCGGTCAGCGCGATCATGCCAAAATTGATGTCCGTCGTTTCCGGCGCGTCGGAGGCGGAGTCGGCGGTGGCGGCCCAGCTTTTGCGGCCGAGGGCGGCAAAAAGGGCGGCGCTGCCTGCGAGGGCGGCGCTGCGGGCGAGGAATTGCCGGCGGTTGATCGTGGCGGCCGGGCTGGCGAGCGGCTCGGCGGGAGTCTTTTTAGGAGATGGCTTCATGTGTTTGGTTGGTGTGGAGGGCATCGCGATAGAGGTCTTCGCGAAAGAGGTGCGGTGGTAACTCGGAAAGGGCGGTGGCGGTGGCGGTGAGCAAACCGGCGCCGATGAGGGCGGATTGCAGCTCGGCGGCCTTGGCGGCGGTGGGCATATTGGCGTCTCCACGGTGAAAAATGTGAAAATCCGGCGTGGTTTCGATCTGGCCGTTGCCGCAGTCGAAACGGCCGATGAGCGCGGGCGCGATGACGCGCGCGGGCAGGTTGAGATGGTCGGCCTCGGCCAGCAGTTGCGCGAGAGGTTCGCGGTGTTGCGGCTCGTCGCACCACGCACAGGCCTCGGCGAGCGCGGCGACCAGTGCGGCATGTTCGCCGGGCCGCTTCTGGGCGAATTGCTCCGTCACCATGAGCACTTTTTCCAGCTGGCCGGGTTGTTGGGCCGCGCTCCAGGTCGGGCACCAGCCGGCGTCCTCGCGCACGGCCAGGGTGTTCCATGGCTCGCCCGCGCAGTAGCCGTCGATGGTGCCGGCGGCGAGATTGCGAAACATTTGTGCGGGCGGCACGACGACGACGCGCACGTCACTTTCGAGGCTGAGGCCGGCGCTGCGCAGCCAGTCGCGCAGCATGAGATAGTGCGAGGAAAACAGGGAGACCACGCCGAACGTCAGCAACTGGCTGGCGGGCCGGGTGCGGATTAGGTTGCGCACGCCGGCCGCGTCGCGCACGCCGGCATCCCAGAGCGCACGGGAAAGCGTGATGGCGTTGCCGTGGAGATTGAGCACGAGGGCGGTCAGCACGGGGCAGGGGGCGCAGCCTAAGCCGAGCTGGGTGGCCCAGAGCATGGGTGCGGGCGCCTGGGTGGCATCGAGTTCCCCGTAGATAATTTTTTCGCGGATGGTGGCCCAGCCGACTTCGCGGTGCAGTTCCACCTGCAAACCATGCCTGGCAAAAAAACCGTGGCGCTGGGCCACGATGAGCGGAGCGGCATCGGTCAGGGGCAAAAAGCCGACGCGCAGCGGACGCGCGCGAGTGGCGGGCGGCGTGGATTTTGGCGATTTTATCGGCATCGTGAGTTGCCCGCTATTTAGCCTCCGATGTGCCAGCCGGTCCGACTGGCTCAATTAATGCTTCTCAAAGATTTCATCCAAAGAATGAATCGCGCTCATCCATGAAACCGACTCTCGATAGCCGCCAATTGCATGCATTTGCCGCACTCGCGCGCCGCGGGAGCTTCACGCTTGCGGCCAAGGATTTGTTTCTCACCCAGTCGGCGGTCAGCCACGCCATCAAGGCGTTGGAGACCAATCTCAGCTGCCGGTTGGTGGATCGCGTGGGCAAACGCGTGCTGCTCACGCAGGCGGGCGAGCAGTTCCTGCGGCACACGGAAAAAATCCTCCGCGAGATGGAAACGGCGCGCGCGGGGCTCGACACGCTCTCGAAGTGGGGCCATGGGCGTCTGCGCGTGGGCGCGAGCACCACGGCGTGCCAGCACATCCTGCCGACGGTGCTGCGCGAATTCCGGCAAAGTTTTCCGCGGTGCGTCATCAAGATCGAACCAGGCGACCACAACCGCCAGCTCGAGCTGCTCCGCTCCGGGCAGGTCGACCTCGCGCTCATCCTCGAGCCAACCGCCGCGAGACAGGATGAGTTCGTGTTTGTGCCGTTGTTCTACGATGAACTGCGCTTCTTCGTCGCGCCGCTGCATCCGTGGGCCAAGCTCGGCCGGGCCCCGCGCGAAAGCATCGGGAACGAAACGCTCATCCTCTACAGCAAGACGAGCTTCACCTTCCGCCTGATGAGCGATTATTTTCGCGAGGAAAAAATCTTGCTGACGAATTTCATCGAACTCGGCAGTATGGAAGCGATCAAGGAGCTGGCGAAGATCGGCCTTGGCGTCGGTGTGCTCGCCGCGTGGATTGCGCGCGCGGAGCTGGAAAAAGGCTCGCTCGTGTCGGTGCCGCTCGGTCCCCGTAAACTGCGCCGCCGCTGGAGCGTGGCTTACTTGAAAGGCCGGCGGCTGGCGCTGGCGGAGGAGACGTTTGTCGGCCTTTGCGAATCGGTGACGGAGATGCTTGGCCTCAAGGCCACGCGGGCGGTGGCTTAGCCGGATCCATGCCTTTGAACTGGATCCATGCCTTTGAACTGCGAGTGAACCCTACTTCGCTAAAGCTACGAAAGACAGGCGCGAACGGACACGAATAAATACCGAATTGGAGAAAGCGGCATGAGCCATCCACTGAAAGGTGGCCACAAACCGGCCCATCCGGCTACAGTATGGTTTGAACCGCTTTAGTGCAGCTTGCGCGCTGGCCAGCAGGACATTAATTTATTTCTCCAGCTCAGGCGCTGGCGGGAGCAAATGTTTTTGCCACGAGCGGAACCACCTGGGTGCCGAGAATTTCAATCGCATGGCTGAGCTTTTCGTGTGGAAGCGACGCGACACTCATCTGGAAGGTGAGGCGGGAAATGCCGCCCAGGGCTTCATTCACGTAAAGAATTTTTCCCGCGACAGTCTCCGCGTCACCAACCAACAACGCGCCTTTGGGTCCGCGCGTGGCGTCGAACTGCGCTCGCGTCGTGGGCGGCCAGCCGCGCTCCCTGCCGATTCGCGTGAAACTCTCGGCGTAGCCCGGATAGAATTCATCGGCCGCCTGCCTGGTCGTATCGGCAAGGAACCCGAGGGAGTGGATGCCGACCTTGAGCTGTTCGGCCGGATGGCCTGCGCGACGGCCAGCCTCGCGGTAGAGATCGATGAGCGGACGAAAACGGTGGGGCTCGCCGCCAATAATCGCAACCATCAGCGGAAGCCCAAGTGAGCCCGCGCGGACAAACGATGCCGGCGTCCCGCCGACACCAAGCCAAATGGGCAGGGGATTTTGCAAGGGGCGGGGATAGACTCCCTGCCCGGTGAGCGGAGCCCGGTGCTTCCCCGACCAGTGCACGTGCTCGTGGTCACGGATTTTGAGCAGGAGATCCAGCTTCTCGGAAAAGAGCGAATCGTAGTCATCGAGTTCGAGGCCGAAGAGCGGATACGCTTCAATGAAGGAGCCGCGGCCCACCACCATCTCGGCCCGGCCTTGGGAGATCAGGTCCAGCGTGGCAAATTCCTGGAAGACGCGGACCGGGTCGTCGGCGCTGAGTACTTTGACGGCGCTGGTCAGGCGGATTCGGCGCGTGCGTGCAGCGGCGGCCGCCAGGATGATGGCCGGGGCCGAGTCCAGGAATTCACGCCGGTGATGTTCACCGATGCCGAAAACATCGAGACCGACCTGGTCGGCCAGTTCGATTTCATCGAGCAGGTGGCCCATTTGTTTTTCCGGATCGAGCACGGCACCGGTCTTCGGATCGAAGATTGCCGCCGCAAAACTATCCAGGCCGATTTCGATGGGTCGCTCCATTCGTTCGTTGGTTTTTCGGATATTCATCTTGCTAACATAATGCCACAGGACCCGCCGTCTTGGGAAAGACCGTGTTTCTCGCCTCAGTATAACCTAAGGGCATGCTCGAAAAATCAGGGCGATGCACCTGCGCAGGCCCTCCGGGCGTACCTGCTCGCGACCCGCCTGGCGGCGACGGCGACAAGCGCGAAGCCTTGTCGGCTTTCCTGCCAAACGATGCTTATTTTGAGTCCTAGCGGATGTTGAATGAGAAAAGGGCGCAGTCGCGCGCCGCGCATCCTGGATTAGATGCTCACTTTGCATGTCCAGTTGGGCCAGTCGTCACTTTTGTGACGGTTGTTCTCCCATTGCAGTGGCAGGAGATTTTCAATCTCGTCGGTGCCGCCTTTCGCGACTGGCTTGATGTGATCAATTTCCCATCCCCACTCGGTGGCTTTTCCATATTCCGTTCTTTTCATGGACGCACTGCACACATCCTTGCGGAATAAAGGGACATTGGGTTCAGGGGTTCCTTTTTTCCAGACAGCCTCAATGGTGCTCTCGTCGAACGCACCGCCAGACACATTGGTGTTGTGATTTCGTGCCATAAATTTCCCTTTGAACGGTCATCAGGTTACAGGAAAACGGCTGCTTATCGACAGAAATGCTGTAGGGTGTTACCTCCCATGAAAGTTCACTGGTTCCAGCATGTGCCCTTCGAAGGCCTCGGCGCGATTGAAGAATGGCTGCTTGCGCGCGGCCACACGCTGTCGTGCACCCGTTTTTACGCGGATGAAGCTCCGCCGGTGAATTCAGACGGCTTCGATTGGCTCATTGTCATGGGTGGCCCGATGAACGTCTACCAATACGATGTCCATCCATGGCTTTTGTCGGAGAAACAACTGATTCGCGAGGCCATCACGGCGGGCAAGCGCGTGCTGGGAATCTGTCTGGGTGCCCAACTGATCGCCGATGTGCTGGGTGGGAAGGTTTATCAAAACGGCGAACGTGAAATTGGTTGGTTTCCGGTGCGGGCCGTGTCAGCGGGAGTTGCTTCGTCTTTTGTGCTTCCCGCGGAGACCTCGGTCTTTCACTGGCACGGGGACACTTTTTCCCTGCCGCCCGGAAGTGTATGGCTGGCCGAGAGCGACGGCTGCGCCCATCAAGCCTTTGCGGTGGGCGCACGTGTGCTCGGCCTGCAGTTCCACCTGGAAATGACCGCAGCCAGCGTAAGTGGCATCGCTCAAGCCTGCGCCGATGAACTTGCGTCCGGCCGGTATGTGCAGCCCGCCGATATTATAATCTCACAAGCCAAACAGAATGAGCCGGCGGCAGCGAAGCTCCGCGGGCGGCTGCTGGCCGTGTTGGAGCAGGGTTAAATCCCCGCATTGTATTATGGCAGAGTCGCGCTTACAGTCGCCAGCGCACTCCGGTTGAAAGCAGCCAGCGTGATTCGAGCTGCAGGCCATTGACGTGCTGCCAGAGTGGCACCTGCACGAATGTATACGCGTCCACGTGCGTAGCCACATGAACGGTCAGTCCGGGCGCAACGAGGAACTGGGTTGCACCGCTGTTATCGCGGTCGGCCAGTTCGCCCGACTCGCGCGCCTCCCAATGCGCATCGAGTTGCAATTGCGGTTCGAGCCAGCGCGACGCTGCGTAGCGCAGGCCAGCGTTGGCATTCACGCTCGTGCCCGGACGGAATTCGTCGCGGGCGGCCATCGGCTGGTCGAGCAGCGCCTGCGAGAAATAGCCGAGCGAGGGCATGAGCGAGCCGGATTTGAACACGCCGAGCAGCACATCTGTCGTGCCGGTGCCGGCCTGCAAGCCGCGGTCGAGCAGCCCGCCGGCCTGGGAGCCGGTATCAAAGTTTTGATTGAAGCGCCCGGTGGGCAATTTTAGGCCGAACTGCATGCCAAGGTTTTGCATGGCCGAAAATCCCTGATAACTTGCGAGCAGCTTCAGGTCGCCCACGCTGTGTGTGCGTGAGCTTGAAATATCCGTGTCACCCGCCGCAATCGTGCTGTGGAATCGGTCGATCACCGGCAACTGCGCGGTGAAATTCCACGCGTCGCTGGCCGCGTAGCTGAGGCCGAGCCAGACATTGCGAGTAAGCGTGGTCTGCTGGATTTCCCGGTCATCGGGAATCGCCAGCCTGGTCCGATCCACGCTGTGTTCGCTGCTGCGCAGGTTCGACTGGTCGAGGTATTCATAGCGCACGTCGAGCCCAAGGCCCGTCGCTGCGCTGGAACCCTGCACCGTCCAGTCGGAATTGACCGAGCAGCCACAGGCCGAGCAGGCCAGGGTGCGCGCCGGATGCGCGATCAGCAAGCCGAGCGCCGTCCACAAGAGACCGCGCGAGTTGAAAATAGAAGGGGAGGAGGAATGAAAAGATGACATGATTTTAAAATTTGGAATTTCGCGCGCACGAGGACGCGCAGCTGCAGAGAGGTTGCCGGCGCACACGCCGGCGGGTGGAGATCACGGCCCAACCGTTCGCACACGGCGAACGCGGGCCGGCCAAGACACGCTAACAGGCTGTTGAAAAACTCTGCTGAGCCGCCGTTGCGATCAGAAAGGGCTGCCCGCAAGGCGGCTCGGAAGTGGGGTATCCTCGGAGAGGCTATCCCCTTCCGAGCTAACGCCGCGGAAGCCCTTTCTGGCGCAACCCGGAGGGCAATACCGCTTTGGGCCGGGAGCTGCGTTAGAGCTGCCGGGCAAGGCTCTCCGAGCATTGCACTGGCAGCTCAAGCCTTGCTCGCGGCTCAAATCGTGTGTTGCGCCGGCCAGCATAGTTTTTCAACAGCCTGCTAGGCCGCGAAATCTCGCGGCGGTGGAATTGGCGGCGCGCTGAGTTCGGTGCTGCGCATCAATTTGCTTTCCACCGGCCATTGTTCTGACGGCTCAGATGCGATGATCATTGCGGGGACAGGTGCAAATACCAGGAGGATTTTTCCCCGTGCCTTGAGCGGCGCAGCCGGTGATTGTTCCTGCTGTTGCTTCGCGGCTTTGACCAATTTGCACACGCTGCACATATTATCCGGCTTAAACGTCAGGCGAAGTGCTGATTCGACCGACATGATGCGCGAGTAATCTGCGAACATGCGGCCCCACGCAAAAACCTGCACCAAATCCCACTGGCTGCCCGTGGCCATAAGCCACGCGAGCAGCAAAGCGGAGAGTTGGAGGCGTTGACGCATTGTCTGAATTCAACCACGACGACGTTGATCAATGCAAGTAGAGGAACATGACTTAAGAGGAGGGGCAGTGGGGACAGGTCGAAGGAGGAAGCTACACTAAACGAATACGGCTGGAAATTCGTCACGTGAACCTAACACGGCAGTCGTTGTTAGCCGGGTCGAATTTGTTTTTGGTTAGATTTTTTTTTGACTTTGACCACCGGTCCACCAACAGAAAGAACCGTATGAAACCAATAATTGGCTATGCTTGCAGCTTGCTCTGCCTGGTGCTGATCGCGCGCGCCCAGTCCTCGAATGTGTTCTATAATTTTTCGTCTGCGAGCGGATTTATAGTCTATCCCAGCACCTTGGTACAAGGCACGGACGGCAATTTTTACGGCACGATCACCGGCGATTTTCAAAACAACCACGGGTCCGTTTTTAGGCTGACGCCCGACGGAACCCTCACCACGCTGGTGACGTTTACTGGTCCCAACGGCTCGGCCCCTTTCAGCACGGGACTGTTGCTGGCCAGCGACGGCAATTTCTATGGCACCACCCAAACCGGAGGCACCAGCAATTTCGGCACGATCTTCAAGGTAACGCCGGCGGGCGCGCTTACCACACTGGTGTCGTTTCATGGCACCAACGGTCACGAACCCGAATGCGCGCTGGTGCAGGGGAGCGATGGCAATTTCTATGGCACGACCAACTCCGGCGGCGCCAATAATTATGGCACGGTGTTTAAAATGACGCCAGCGGGCGCGCTTAGCACCGTGGCGTCGTTTAGCCTCAATTTGACCGGAGGCTATCCGCAAGCCGGCGTGGTGCAGGGCAGCGATGGCAATTTTTACGGCACGAACGGCAGTGGGGGCGGTGGCACCGGAACCGTTTACAAAGTGACGCCATCCGGGACGGTCACAGTGCTGAAAGTTTTTCTCGGAAATTATCCGCTGACCGGGCTGGTACAAGGTCGCGATGGAAATCTCTATGGCACGACGCAATTTGGAGGCGATGGCATGATTTACCAGATTTCACCGGCGGGTGCCTACACCGCCCTCCATTCTTTTGGCGGCGTCGATGGGAATAGTCCGCAAGCCGCCCTGATCCAGGGTCGCGACGGCAATTTGTATGGCACGACTTATACCGGTGGCGCGAACAACAAGGGCACGGTTTTCTCCATATCCACGGCAGGAGTCTTCACTACTTTATATTCTTTTGGCGGACCTGACGGAGCCGACCCGTCGGCGAGCCTGCTGCAGGGCATCGATGGGAATTTTTACGGCACCACGGTTTCTGGCGGGAGCACCAATTTCGGGGTCGCGTTTCAACTCGTGCCCGCGCAACCCGTGCCAGCAGCGCCGTCCTGGGCTTGGGCGGTGGCGGCGGCTGGCGTGCTCGCGACCGGTTACGCGTTTATCGGCCGAAAAACGGGGACTTTTCAGAAAAGATTGAAAGAGGAAACTCGGAGAAAATAAGGGACAGGTCGCGGAGGGCCCTTCGGGTCTGGTCGGTATAAGCGAGAGCGGCTTCGTGGAGGGCCCATTGCGTCGGCGAAAAGCCAGAAATGCGCCGTTTGGCGCCAGTACCGACTGTAAGAAATCACGACTCATGCCAGCGGATTTACCTGGGTGGATCTCCTGGATGTATGCCTGCCGTGCGTATTCGTGAATCACTATTGTCCTTCATCATCCGATTCCTGTACTACTCCCGCCCTCCGGTCCTCTTATGAATGCACGGAATCTGAGTTCGGCCATCCCCCTCGCAGGCTTAATGCTTCTCGCCAGCTGCGCTCATGCCCCCCTCAATCAACCGCTCTTGAGCAATTCCACGCTGGCTGCGCCGCAGATGGTGTCGGAGAATCAAGGGGGCGAAAACGATTTGATGGTTGCGCTGTTTTTTTCGGGGGGCGGCACGCGAGCCGCTGCTCTTTCATACGGTGTTTTGAAGGAGTTGGCCGCGACGCGGGTTAAAACTCCAACCCGCAACTATCGGCTAATCGACAAGGTTCGTGTCATATCGGCGGTCTCAGGAGGAAGTTTTCCCGCCGCCTATTACTGCCTCTATCACGACCGGATCTTTTCGGAATTCGAGGACCGTTTTCTTAAACGCAATATTACTGCGGCGTTGTTGGGAAAGGCGCTCAACCCACTGCACTGGCCCGAACTGTTATCGCCGTACTATGGGCGAAGTGATCTGGCCGCGGAATACTACGACAAGATTCTCTTCCACGGAGCCACCTTTGGGGACCTCGGGCCGGACGGCGGACGCCCACGCCTGATTTTAAATGCGACAGATATGATGAATGGCGAGCAATTCCCGTTTGTGCCTGAACACTTTGAACTGATCGGTTCAGATCTAAAGAGCTATCGAATTTCACGTGCCATCGCCGCCGCCTCAGCGTATCCGTTGCTTCTTTCGCCAATCACATTAAAAAACTACCGTGGCGAACCGGGTGTGGTCGACCCCGACATGCTTCCTCACGAAGCAACGGGAGATGGTTCGCGGCGCGACACATTTGTCCAAAATGCTTTTCGTTCCTACGGCGACTATCACAACAATCCTTACGTTCATTTGGTTGATGGGGGAACTTCCGACAATCTTGGCCTGGAAGCGTTGATTGACGCCGACCTGGAATTTGGCGGCATGGAAAGATTGATCGAACAAACCCTTCATACGGGCCCCCCGCGGAGATATGTAGTGATAGTCGTCAACGCCTCGGTGCATCACAGCATTCGCTGGAGCCAGACGGAGGCCGTTCCGGGCGTAGCCAGTGAGCTGCGGCGGTTGGCCGATAATTTCGGGGAGCACAATGATGCCGAGTTTCTTGACCTATTGGGAATCGCCTTGAATCGCTGGCAGAAGGAATCGGCCGCGCGCTTAAAATCCCCCGGGGTTCAGCCTGAGTACTATTTGATATCAGTCGACTTCGACCAGCTTCATGGAAAGGCCGACGCCTCGTTCTTTGACAGCCTGCCCACAAATTTTCACCTTTCACCTAGTACCGTCGATCGGGTTGTCGGGGCAGGAGAAAATCTTCTAAAAGACTCTGCTGAATTCCAACGCCTCCTGAGGGACCTTGGCCGCTCGCCATAGATGGCGTTACGCGGGCAACGCGCGCGCGGCTGGAAAAGTCTGCCCGGTGAGCGCTTTCAATTGGAGCAACTCATCGCGGCGGATCCTTTCGTTGCTGTTATAAGCAACAGCCGCATCGGTAGTCCGAGGGGCGGCCTCGGGGGGAGTGACCGTTGCAATCAGCGAAAAGTCCAGAAACGCACCGTTTAGCGCCGGTACCCACAATTACTTCCGAATGGGTACCCACATTTACTTCCGCGTATGCCGGATTTTTTCCCAAAATATTACATAAACTGGTCGAAGACTTCTTGACTTGTGTGGGTTAATATGGGGGAAATTGGGGTGTAGTGGGGCACTTGTGCTCCACCGTCCCTTAATGGCTAATAACGGCAAACCTTTTTATACCGGTCTCTTCCGGCATACCCTCGACGATAAGAGTCGCCTCACGATTCCGTCGGCCTGGCGTTTTGCGCACGAAGAGACCGATACGTTTCTGGCCACGCCGCATCCCGACGGTTACATCGCCGTGCTCCCGCCGGCCGAGGTCGAGAAGCTCCATGAAAAAGTTTCCGCCAAGGCGCTCACCGACCGCGACGCCCAGGACGCCTTCGCGCGCTTCTTCGCGCAGACCCTTTCGTTCAGCTTCGACAAGCAGGGCCGCTTCGGCGTGAGCGCCGAACTCCTGAAGTACGCCGGCATCGCCAAAGACGCCGTCCTCGTCGGCTCGCTCAACAAATTCGCCATCTGGGCGCCCGACCGCTGGACCAAGGTCGAGGTGCGCACCTCCGGGGAAAACTTCGGCGACCTCATGCGCCGCATCGGAATCTAAAATTTCGCCAGCCAATCCATCCACACCCGCTTCAACGAGCATCAGCAACAACCAACCAGAGACTGCTCATGAACACACATACCAAAAGACAGCATTCGCGGCTACCGCTCTTCGGTGCAGCCGCTTTCGGATCGCGTCAGGGTTTTCCCGCCTGGATCGACACGGACGAAGCTTCGTCCGCCCATTCGCTCAGCCCGGTCATGCCGCGCGTGCGCGACAGTCTCACGCTGCGTTGTGTCTTCTCCCGCACCGCCAACTTCTTTGCTCCGGAATCCCTGCATGCGCGGCGCGCACACTGACTTCATTGCGCCGGCCATGTCTTCACCCGGCCATCAGCCCGTCCTGTGGCACGAGGTCCTTGAGTTCCTCGCGCCACGGGCTGGTGGCCGGTATATGGATTGCACCTTCGGCGGCGGCGGCCACACCCGCGCGCTGCTCGACGCCGCGCCCGGGGTGAACGTCCTCGCGCTCGACCGCGACCCGGCCGCGTCGACCCGGGCCGAGCCGCTGCGCATCGAGTTCGAGGGGCATTTTGCGCTGCTCGACCTCGACTTTGGCGGGCTCGAGAGAATTCCCACGGCCAATTTCGACGGCATTCTCTTCGATCTGGGCGTGTCTTCGTTCCAACTCGACGACGCGGAACGGGGCTTTTCCTTCCGCACCGATGCGCCGGCCGACATGCGCATGGATCCGCGCGCGGGCGTTTCGGCCGCGCGCTGGCTCGAGACCGCCACCGAGGACATGCTGGTGCGCGCCATCCGCGACTACGGCGAGGAATCGCACTGGCGCCGCGTCGTGCGCTCGCTGCTCGCGGCGCGGGGCACCGGCGCACTCGAGCGCACCGCGAGCCTCGCGGCCCTCATGGCCGACGCCATTCCGGCGCGCGACCGCCGCACGATGAAGATCCACCCCGCCACGCGCGCCTTCCAGGGCCTGCGCATCGCGGTCAACGACGAACTGGGCGCGCTCGAGCGCGCGCTGCCCGTGGCCTTCGCCAAGCTCGCGCCCGGCGGCGGCCTCTGCGTCATCAGCTTTCATTCGCTCGAGGATCGCATCGTTAAACACTTTTTCCGCCGCCAGTGCGGCCAGCCCGAGAGCGCCGACGATGCCACGCCGCAGCAATTCCGCGAAAAATTCGCCGAGCCGCTCACGCGCCGCCCGGTGACGCCGGGCGAGGCCGAACTCGCCGTCAACCCCCGCAGCCGCAGCGCCAAGCTCCGCGCCCTGCGCAAACTTTAAGGATAAGCTTTTAACCTCCGCGACGATGAACCGGTCCTCGAACCACGCTTTTATTAACCAGATGCTGATCGGCGCGCTGGTGATGATTTGCTTCAGCGGCTCGCTGGGTTTCAGCACCGTGTGGCTGCGGCATGCCATTTCCATCACGGCCGACCACAAGCGACAGATGGAAATGCGGCTCGCCGAAATCGACCGCCATATCGACGAGACGACCGCCGCCATTGCGGCCGAACAGTCCCCGAATACGCTCGTGCGCCGCAATGCCGAGTGGCACCTCGGCCTCGTGCCGCCGCGTGAACCGCAGGTCGTGCGCGTGCCCGACGACGTCGAGCAACGCCTCATGGCGAAGAATCACGCCGAACTTTTTGCCGCCAGTGACGGGCCGGTGGCCACGCCCGTGGTCTTCAATCTCGGAGGAGGGCGGTGAGGGCCATGTCGAGAGGTTTCGCATCGAACTACCGCATCGCCCTCGTCGCCGCTGCCATCCTGGCCAGCCTTGCCGGCATTGGCGCGCGGCTCGTCTCGCTGCATGTGCTGGAGCGCACAAAATTTCTCAGCTACATTGAAAAAGCGCGCGACGAAATCATCGTCCAGAACGCGCGGCGCGGCGACATCCTGGACGCGCACGGCAGCCTGCTGGCCACCAGCCGCTCACTCGTCGTCCTCGGCGTCGACCCGTCGGCGCTGGTCAAGGAAGACGAGGCAAAATGGCCCGCGCTGGCCCGTCTGCTCGGTCAGCCACTCTCCGATTTGCAGGAAAAATTCACGGAAAAAACCCGCCCGGCCGCCGGGACCCACGGGGAAAATGACGACGAGGCCCAGCAAATTGTCTCTGCGGACGACGAACACGAGATCCACTGGGTCAAGCTCAGCGACTCCGTTGACGAATCCACCTATGACCAGATCAAGGGGCTGAACATCCGCGGCGTTTACGGCAGCCGCATTTACTCGCGGGCTTATCCGCAAAACCAGCTGGCCGCCCACGTCATCGGCTACGTGAACAAGCAGGGCGATCCCGTCACCGGCCTGGAGCGCTACCTTGATTTCTACCTGCGCGGCGAAAATGGCTGGCTTGAGTCCGAGCGCGACGGCTTGCGCCACGAGCTCGCGCAGTTTCGCTCCCGCGCCGTCGCCCCGTCGGACGGCTTTGGCACCGTCCTGTCGATCGACACGGTGGTGCAACACATGGTCGAGGAGGAACTGCAGAAAATCGCCGACAAGTACCACCCCCTCAAAGCCACGATCATTGTCAGCGACCCGCGCACCGGATTTCTCCTCGCGCTGGGCAACTGGCCCACGTTCAACGTCAACGACTACAACCAGGCCAGCCTCGACGAGCAGCGCAATATCGCGGTGGCCGACATGATGGAGCCCGGCTCCACGTTCAAGATTGTCGCCGCTTCCGCGGCGCTCAACGAAGGACTGGTCTCGCCCGAGACCAGGTTCGACTGCACGCTCGAGTCGGTCGACTACAAGGGCATGATCCGCCGCCTGCCGCGCGAGGACAAGTCGGACCATTTTGACGTCCCGCTCACCGTCGCCGAGATCGTGGCGAAGTCGTCGAACAAGGGCGCGGCGCAACTGGGCATGCTGCTCGGCGAGCAAAAGTTTTATGATTACGCCCGTGCCTTCGGCTTCGGCCAGCTCACCGGGTTTCCCGTGGGGGGCGAGATCCCGGGCCAGATGGCGCCGCCTTCGAAATGGGACGGCCTCACCATCACGCGCATGCCGATGGGGCAGTCCGTCGGGGTCACCCCCATGCAGATTCACTGCGCCATGGGCGTGATCGCCAGCGGCGGCGTGCTGATGCGCCCGCAGGTCGTGAAGCAAATCCGCGATACCGATGGCCGGGTGGTTTATCAATTCATGCCCATGATGAGACGCCGGGTCATCAGCGAGCGCACGGCCCAGACCATGGCCCGCCTGCTGATGGGCGTCGTTTCGACCGACGGCAATGCCATCGAGGCGGCGATCCCCGGATTCGAGGTCGCCGGCAAGACCGGCACGGCGCAAAAAATCATCGACGGACACTACTCGGAACACCACCACGTCGCGTCGTTCGTCGGTTTTTTCCCCGCCAGCAACCCCCAGGTCGCCATCACCGTCATCGTGGATGACGCCGATGCCGGCACGCCCGGTGGCACTGCTTACGGCCACCTGGTGGCGGCGCCCGCTTTCAAGCACCTTGGCGAGCAACTTATTCAGTATCTGAACATTCAGCCCCCGGTGGCGTCCGATGGATCCCAGTTTGCGATGGAAGGAGGCCCGCGGTGATCGGCTATCTCGCATATAACTATCCGCTCATCCACGCCTTTCAGACCCGACCCCTTGGCCGCACGCGAAAAGAGGTTAAGTTTGTCTCAAACATTTTCCGCATGGCACCCAAACTCCAGGATCTTTTTGAAGAAGGCGAACTTCTCGCCGTGAAAGGCGCGCTTGACCGGCCCATCTCCGGCCTGGTGATGGACAGCCGTCGCGTTGTGCCCGGCAACCTCTTCTTTGCGCTGCCCGGCCATCGCGCCGATGGCGCCAGCTTCATTGACGAAGCCATCGGCCGGGGAGCCGTGGCGATCGTCACGGAAAAGCCCCCGGTGCATCCGCATAACCGGGTTGTTTTTCTCCAGGTGGCCAACGCCCGCGCCGCGCTTGCCCGCGTCGCCCAGCGCTACTACAAGTTTCCCGACCGCGAGCTCGGGGTGGTCGGCATCACCGGCACCAACGGCAAGACCACGGTCGCGCACCTCACCAAGCATTTCCTGGAAAACGAGGGGCGCACCGGCCTCATCGGCACCATCAACTACGACCTCGGTGCGCGCACGGTGCCCTCGTTCAAGACGACCCCCGAGGCCCTCGACCTCTTTGGCATGCTCGCGCAAATGCGCGACGCCGGCTGCCGCCATGCCGTGATGGAAGTGAGCTCGCACGGCATCGACCAGCAGCGCGTCCTGGGCCTGCAGTTTGCCGCCGCCATTTTCACCAACCTCACGCGCGACCATCTCGATTACCACCAGACCCTCGAGGCCTATTTTGCGGTGAAAACCCGCCTGTTCACGGGCGATGTCGGCCCGGTGCCGCGCCTCGCGGTCGTCAACCTTGACGATCCGCACGGCGCGGAACTCGTCGCAAAAATTCCCGCGGCCGTCCGCGTCGTCACCTTTGGCGAAAACCCCCGCGCCGATGTGCGGGCCGAAGCGATTGCGCTCAATTTCAAGAACACGACGTTCCGCCTCGTCTGGCCCCGCCTTCGCCCAGGCTTCGGCGGGCAGGCCGGCGATGCCCAGTCCGGCAGGGTTGAAGACTCGTGCGACGTCGATTCCCCGTTCATCGGCCGTTACAACATCAGCAACCTCCTGGCCGCGACGGCCACGGCGTGGGCGCTCGGCCGCGACCCGAGGGTTTTCCTCGCGAGCCTTGCCACGTTTCGCGGCGTGCCCGGCCGCATGGAGCGGATCGAGGAAGGCCAGGCCTTCAACGTGCTGGTGGACTATGCCCACACCGATGACGCGCTGCGCAATGCCCTCGGCATGCTCCGCGCCATCACGCCCGGCCGCCTCCTTGTCGTCTTCGGCTGCGGGGGCAACCGTGACCGCACCAAGCGCCCGCTGATGATGCGCGCGGTGCAGGATTTCGCCGATTTCGCCTGGGCCACGGCCGACAACCCGCGCAGCGAGCCGCTCACGCAGATTTTTGCCGACATGAAAGCCGGCGTCATCGCCCCGGAGAAAATCGCCTGGACCGACGACCGCCGTCGCGCGCTGAGCCTCGCGCTCGACGTGGCGAAACCCGGCGACTGCATCCTCATCGCGGGCAAGGGCCACGAAAGCTACCAGGAGTTCGCCGACACGGTCATTCCCTTCGATGACCGGCAGGTCGTCCGCGAGCTCATCGGCATCAAACAAATCAAAACCACATGAGCCTTTTTTCTTCCCTGCAACTGGCCGCCTGGACCGGCGGGACCTGGACCACTCAGCCCGCGACGCCGCTGACGGGCTTCGCCATCGATTCGCGCCTGCTTTCCCCTGGCCAGGTTTTTGTCGCGCTTAAAACCGACCGGCGGGACGGACGCAATTTTCTCAACGCGGCACAGGCGGCCGGGGCCAGCGCAGCGCTGGTCGCGGCCGCCGACCCGCTCAGCGGGCTGCCGCAGCTTGTCGTGCCCGATCCGCTCGCGGCCTTCCAAGCCATCGCCCGTGAACACCGCCGGAATTTTCCCGGCAAGGTCGTCGGCATTTCCGGCAGTTGCGGCAAGACCTCCACCAAGAATCTCCTCGCGATCCTGCTCGGCGGCGACTCCGGCGACGTGCTCGCCACCGAGGGCAATCTTAACAACCACCTCGGCGTTCCGCTCACGCTCACGCGCCTCGATCCCGCGCGGCACAAGTTTGCCGTCGTCGAGGCCGGCATCAGCGCGCCCGGTGAGATGGCCCCGCTGGCCAGGATGATCGAGCCCGACCTGGCGCTCATCACACTCATTGCGCCCGCCCACCTCGAGGAACTCGGCGACCTCGATGGCGTCGCGCGCGAAAAAGTTAAACTGCCCATTGCCCTCCGGGCGAGCGGCATCGCGGTTTTCCCCCGGCAATGCGCGGAATTGACCCCTTTCCGCGAACTCGGCGTGCGCACGCTTGTGGTCGAGCCCGCCGAGGTGCTGCGCCCCGCCGAGCCGCCAAAGGACCGCGTTTTCTTCGCCGTGTCGCAGCGCGACGACAACACCGTGCTGGCCATCGCCTATGGCGCGCCGCCGCCGCTCATTTTCACGCTGCGCCGGATCTCGAACGGCATGGCGCAGAATGCCGCGCTGGCGATCTGTTCCGCCCTCTGGCTCGGCGTGCCGCACCAGGTCGTCCAGGAGCGCCTCGCCGCCTGGCAGCCCGCCAAGTGGCGCGGTGAAATCCGCCACGAGGAAGGCCGTTCGCTTTACCTTGATTGCTACAACGCGAACCCGGCCTCGATGGCCGACGCGCTGGAAATGTTTTTTGCCACCGCGCCGGCCGACGAGCCGCGCCTCCTCATTCTTGGCGGCATGGAGGAACTTGGCGAGCGCGCGGCGGACTATCACTGCAAGCTCGGCCTCTCCCTGTGCCTGGGCGATCACGACCATGCCGTCATCATCGGCCCGAACGCCCGCGACGTGCAGGCCGGCGCCATCGTCGCCGGCAGCCGCCCCGACCAAATCCAGATCGCCACGAGCCTCGAGGCCGTGCGCGCCCGTCTCGCCGGTTTTCACGGCGCGGTTTTCATGAAAGGCAGCCGCCGCCACGCCCTGGAAAAAGCCCTCGAACCCGATCCCGTCCCCGCGGAGATGGAGAACGCCGCATGCTGAGCTATCTCGCCAATTTCGCGGATTATTTCGGCCCGCTGCGCCTGTTGCGATTCATCACCTTTCGCACGCTCCTCTCCACGGTCACGGCCGCGCTGATCGGCTTTGCCATCGCGCCGCGGCTCATCGCCAGGCTTCGCCGCCTCAAGTTCGGCCAGCATTACGACGACGACCGGACCGGCGACCTCGCCCGGAAATTCGACAAGAAAAATACGCCGACGATGGGCGGCATGCTCATCTTTGCGGCGGTCTTTGGCGCGAGCTTCCTCTGGGCGACCCCCAATATCTGGGTCGTGGTCGCGATGTTCGTCTACGTGGCGCTGACGGCCGTGGGCTTTCGCGACGACTACCTCAAGGTCGTGCACAAAAACCGGCAGGGCATAAACTCGCTGGAGAAAATCGCCTGGCAGACCCTGATCACGGCCGTCGCGCTGGCCGTCCTCCTGTGGCATCCGCTCAGCTCGCAAAAAATCCGCGAGCTTTGGGTGCCGTTCAACAAGCATCCGCTTTTCATTTTTGCCGGCCTGGCCGGGTTCGGCTCGCTCTTTGTCCTGATGTTCCTCTGGCTCGTCGGCTTTAGCAACGCCATCAACCTCACCGACGGCCTCGACGGCCTCGCCATCGGCTGCACGATCACGGTGGCGCTGGTTTACGGGCTCATGGCCTACGCCGCGGGCAACACCAAGCTGGCGGACTACCTGCTGATCGGCTTTGTGCCGGGCACGGGCGAACTGGCGGTCATCTGCGGCGCGCTGGTCGGCGCGGGCATGGCCTTTCTTTGGTATAACTCGCATCCGGCCGAGGTTTTCATGGGCGATACCGGCTCCCTCGCGCTCGGCGGCCTCATTGGCGTGATCGCTTTCATGGTGCAACAGCCGCTCACCCTTGTCATTGTCGGCGGCGTGTTTGTCATGGAAGCCATGTCCGTCATCATCCAGGTCGGGTATTTCAAGGTCACCCGCCGTCGCACCGGTGTCGGCCAGCGATTTTTTCTCATGGCCCCCGTTCACCACCATTTTCAAAAACGCGGCTGGCCCGAGACGAAAGTTGTCCTGCGTTTCTGGATACTTTCGCTCATGTGCGCGCTCATCGGGCTCGGCACGTTGAAACTTCGCTGACCCATGTCCCTCGCCGTTCCCGATTTTCTCCAGCCGTTGCTTGCGAAGCCCGTCGCCGTGCTCGGGGCTGGCGTAAGCGGCCGCGCCGCCGCGGGGTTGCTCGGGTCACTCGGAGCGCGCTCCGTGCTTTTCGATGAGAAGGGCGGGGAGGGCGTCGCGGCCGATTTTGTCTCCGCGGCTCAAGGCCACCGCCTCGTCGTCTTCAGCCCCGGCTTTGCGCCGGGGCATCCCTGGCTCGCGGCGGCGCGCGCGGCCGGCGCGACCTGCCTCGGAGAACTCGATTTCGCCGCGCTGTTCTGGCCCGGCCGCGTCCTCGCGATCACGGGAACCAACGGCAAGACCACGCTGACCGAATTCCTCACGCATGCGCTGCGCTCGATCGGCCGCGACGCGCGGGCCACCGGCAATATCGGCCATCCCTTTTCGCAGCTCGTCCTCGAGGGCCATGGCGACCGGGCGAACACGATCGCCGTGTGCGAAGTGAGTTCGTTCCAGGCCGAGACCTTGAAATACTTCCGGGCGGACGCCGTGCTGTGGACCAATTTTGCCGAAGACCATCTTGAACGCCACGGCACGATGGAAAATTACTTCGACGCGAAGTGGAACCTGGTCGGGCCCACGCCGTCCGGGGCGGTTTTTGCGGGCAGTTCGACGGTGCGCTTCGCCGAAAAATTCGGCCGGGCTTTTCCCTCTGGTGCCGCGGTTGCCAGCGAGGCCCGCCCCGCTGATTCCGACCTCGCCGGCACGCCCTTTGCCGGCTATCCGCAACGGGAAAACTTCCTCCTGGCCGCCGCCTGGTGGCGTAGTGAACAACTTCCGCCCGAGGCCCTGTTGGCCGCCGCCCGCAGCTTCCACCTTGGCCCCCACCGCCTCGCCCGGGTCGCCGAGCATGACGGGGCGGTTTACTGGAATGATTCCAAGGCCACCAATTTCCATGCCGTCGAGGGCGCGCTCGCGAATTTTCCCCGCCCGGTGCTGTTGATCGCCGGTGGCAAGAGCAAGGGCGGCGATCTCGCCGACTTTGTCCGGCGCATCGCTCCACGAGTGAAATTTGCCTTTTTGCTCGGTGAAACGCGCCATGCCCTGGCGGCGGCTTGTGCCGAGTATGGCGTGGCCCGCGTGCTCTGTTCCACGCTCGCCGAAGCGGTCGAGCGCGCGACCGCCGCCGCTGCGCCCGGCGACCACATTCTCCTCAGTCCCGGCTTTGCCAGCTTCGATATGTTCCGCAGCTACGAGGACCGTGGCGCGCAGTTTGAACGCCTTGTGAATAACTTGGGAGCAACTGTTGCTTTTCGCTAGCCTTTCCCTCTTAATTCAACCCATCGTTTACCAATGAAAATACATAAAACACTCGGCATTGTATTGGCCGTCCACGTCGTGGTGATTGCCATGCTTTTTGCCATCCAGGGCTGCAGTTCCACCACCAAATCCGTGCCGCCGGCGGTGGTCGGATCGGCGGACAACGCCTCGCCGGTGGCCCAATCCTCTTCATCGATTGATCCCACGCCGGTCACCCCGGCTGGCGCCGATTTGAATCCTGCCACCGAGTCAGGGACCCCGACGCTCAATCTTAACAGCGGATCCGGGCTCTACAGTCCCACCCGCCCGGGCACGCCTGCGGCCGCGGCCATCGAATCTTCCGCGCCGGTCGCCAATGTCACGCCGGTTGCCACCTATGTGGTCGCGAAAGGCGACAGCCTTTCCAAAATCGCCGTCAAATATCACATCACTCGCAGCGAGCTGACCAAGGCCAACGGCCTCAAGTCTGACTCCACGATCAAAATCGGCCAGAAACTGATCATTCCCGGCAAGGCTTCGTCCGCAGGGTCGTATACGGCCGCGGCCGCCGCGACTGACAATGGACCCCCTGGCGCCACCTACAAAGTGAAATCTGGCGACTCGCTCAGGCTCATCGCCAAGCACAACGGCACCACCGTGTCGGTGCTCAGGTCGCTCAACCATTTAAAGAGCGACAACGTCCGGGTCGGCCAGCAATTGAAACTTCCCGCGGGCTCCACCCCGGCGGTCTCCGCGCCGGTGGCGGAGGCAACAACTGCACCTGACACGACCACCACGGAGCCGGTGAAAAAAGGCCCGGGTGGTCTCGTGACGTACACGGTGAAAGCGGGCGAAAAACTTCACACCATCGCCAAGAAATTCGGGGTCACGGCGGCCGCCATTGCCACGGCCAACAATATTTCCGATCCCAGCAAAATCCGCGCGGGCCAGGAGCTGGTTATTCCCAACGGCTCCACTTCCGGCGAAAAATCCACGCCGGCCGCCGCTTCGACCGGGACCACGCCGACGCCGCCACCGAGCGGGGATCTTGACTCGGGCCTCAAGCCGACGGCCACCGAGCCGCCGGTCATCAAGGTGGACGACAGCAATAATACCTCCCCTGCGCCCGCACCGTCCCAAACCTCGGACGCCTCCGGTACTTCCACCGCCCCCTGATTTCCCCACCCATGCCCGACGCCGCTGACTCACCCCGGCCGCGCTTCTCGGTCAACCCGGTTGCGGTCATTGTCGTCTGCGCAGTCGGGCTCACCATCCTCGGGCTCATCAGCCTCTTCAGCGCGAGCGCCTATTTCAAGGAAGGGCCGTATTTTTACCTGGGCAAACAGCTCGTGGGCGTGGTGCTCGCCATCGGGCTCGGCTGGATCGCCAGCCGGGTGAATCTCGACTATCTGCGCCGCTATGTATGGATCATCGGCGGGGTCACGCTTTTGCTGCTGGTCGCCGTGCTCGTGCCGCATCTCGGCGTTTCCGTCAAAGGCAGCCGGCGGTGGCTCGGCTTTGGACCACTGCGGTTGCAGGTCTCGGAGTTCGCCAAGCTCTCGATGGTCTTCTGCCTCGCGCACTACGTTGCGCTCAACCAGACGAAAATCGAGGAACTCAAGCGCGGCTACCTTTACCCGCTGGGAATCATTGGCATTTTTTCGGCGCTGGTCCTGAAGGAGCCGGATTTCGGCACGGCGGCGCTGATCCTCATCGTCGGGCTGACGTTGCTGTTCCTGGCCGGCGCCAAATGGCGCTTCATCGTGCCGACCATCTTCCTGGCGTTGGTGGTTTTTGGCGTGGCGTTGGCGCACAACGCCAACCGGCTCGAGCGTTTCGTGGCCTTCCTCGATGTCGAGGGCAACAAGCAAGGCGGCACCTACCAGCTTTATCAGTCCGAGGCGGCCTTTGCGGCGGGCGGCACGTCTGGCGTCGGCCTCGGCAACGGCCGCCAGCAGCATAATTTCCTGCCCGAGGCGAACAACGACTTCATCGCGGCGGTCATTGGCGAGGAGCTTGGATTGTGGGCCACGCTCGGCGTCGTGCTCCTGTTCACCACGATGTTTGTCGCCGGCTTGGTGCACCTGCGGCGCGCGCCGAATCTGTTTCAATTTCTCCTCGCCACCGGCTGCCTGCTGCTCATCTGCCTGCAGGCGATCGTCAACCTCGGCGTGGTCACGGGTTTGTTTCCCACCAAGGGCATGTCACTGCCGTTCATCAGCGCCGGCCTGTCCAACCTCCTCCTGATGGGCCTGCTGCTCGGCATCCTCGCGAATACCCAGCGCCGCTGGTCCCGCCCGGCGCTGACCGTGGCCGGCGGCGAGTTCAACGAGGCGCCCACGGGCACCCGGCCGGGTTTCTCCACCGCCTGCTGACGTGAACAAGAAAATCATCATCACCTGCGGCGGCACGGGCGGGCATCTCGCCCCGGGCATTGCGCTGGCCGAGGGGCTGACGGCGCGCGGCCACACCGTCATCCTTTTCATCAGCCAGAAAAGGGTGGATGCGCGTCTGATCGAAAAATATCCGCATTTCAACTTCGTGCCCGTGCCCGGCACCGCCTTCTCGTGGCACCCGCTGGGCCTGGTGCGCTTCATCTCTTCGCAAGCGCGCGGCTTCGTTTTCAGCCTGCGGGCGATGCGGCAGATGAGGCCCGATGTCATGGTGGGTTTTGGCGGCTTCACTTCCGTGTCGGCGGTGATCGCAGGCCGGATGCTCCGCATTCCGGTGGCGTTGCATGAGGCTAATCGTGTGCCCGGCCGCACGGTGCGCCTGCTCGGCCGCCTGGTGCAGCGCGTCTATTTGCCGCAGGGCGTGCGCCTGTCCAGTGTGCGGGCTTCCGCCACGCGCCACGTCAGCCTGCCAGTGCGCCGGGAAATTTCCCGCCAGCCGCGCGCCGCCGCGCTGGAACGCCTCAAGCTCGATCCTACGCAAAGGCTCCTCGTCGTTTTTGGCGGCAGCCAGGGCGCCGCCGCGCTCAACGACTGGGCGCGCACCCAGCTCGACCGCCTCGCGCACGCCGGCGTGCAGGTTTACTGCGTCACCGGCCTCGGCAAGGGCCGGCACGACGTCCTCCAGCTCAGCACGCAGACCTACGCGCCCATTCGCGCGGTTTTCACGCCCTTTTGCGACGAGGTCGCCGGCCTGCTCTCCGCCGCCGACCTCGTGGTGGCCCGCGCCGGCGCCGGCACGATCGCCGAGCTCATCCGCTGCACCACGCCGGCCATCCTCGTGCCGTATCCGCACGCCGCCTCCGACCACCAGCGCGCCAACGCTGCGTTTTTCGAAAAGCAGGGCGGGGGTGTTGTCGTGGAACAGATGTTTATCCCCACGCTCCACGCCGAGGTGCTGGATGTGATTTTCAACGACTGGCTGCTGCATAAGTTTCGCGCCAATCTCGCGCGCATGGATCACGCGGCATCGTTTGGCCTGCTGCTCGACGACCTCACCGGGCTGATCGCGCATTCCCCCGCTGAAAAAAAGTCCATCGCAAACCCGTCGCCCACGATCCAGCCCCATGCCGCATGATGGCCGCAAAACGCCAAATCCCAAAGGATCAAATTCCAACAAAGCAACAAGTACCAAGAAGCAGATCCAAAAATCTGCGTCTATCTGCGTTCATCTGCGGTTAAAAATACCAGGATATCTAAGTTGAAATGAGACCCGCTCCTCCGCCCCCGCTTTTTTCGCGCGACGTTCGCTCCATCCACTGTGTCGGCGTGGGTGGGATGGGCGTCGGCCCGCTGGCGATCTATCTTGCGCAACTCGGTTTTGAGGTCACCGGCGAGGACGATGCGCTGGTGGAGCCGATGCGCGCGCTGCTGGAGCGCGAACATGTGTTGGTCGTGCCGTCCGGCGCCGTGCCCGTCGGTTGCTCGCTGGTGGTTTATTCATCGGCCATCGCGCCATCGCATCCCGCCCGGGTGGCCGCCGTCGCGCGCCGCCTGCCACTGGTGCGCCGCGGCGAGTTGCTGGCCGAGGTCTTGCGCGGAAAAAAACTCGTCGCGGTCTGCGGGGCGCACGGCAAGACCACGACCACCGCGCTGCTGATTACCGCGCTGCGCCGGGCCCAGTTTCCCGCCGGCTGGGTGCTCGGCGGCCTCTTTGCCGACGATGCCATGCCGCCCGCCCGCACCGGTTCGAGCGACTGGGTCGTGGCGGAGATCGACGAAAGCGACGGCACGATCGAGGCTTTCTCGCCGGAGATCACGCTCGCGACCAATCTCGACTGGGATCATCCCGACCATTACCGCCGCCTCGACGACTTCGCGACGGCCTTTGCCGCGCTGTTTGCGCGCACCAAATCCGCCGTGCTCACGTCCGACGCCTGCGCGCTGTCGCAGCGCCTGGTCGCCACGGCCCAACCGGGCTCGCCCTTGCCGCAGTTTTTTTCCTTTGGCCGCAGCGGTGATTTTTCCTGCGAAATCACCGGTGAAACGGGCGAACACCTGCGGCTGCGCCTGGGCGGGCGTTTTTCAATTTCCGAGGCGCAGGTCCGCGCCCGGGGCGAATTCAATGCCGCGAATGCCACGGCGGCCCTGGCCGCCGCCCATCTCATGGGCGCCGAACTCGCACCGCGCCTGCTGGCCGATTACACGGGCGTGTGCCGCCGCCAAAGTGTGATCCATGCCGTGCCCGGGCTCACCGTGCTCGAGGACTACGCGCATCATCCGGCGGAAATCCGCGCGTTGCTCGCGAGCCTGCGCGGCCGGGTGGGGGAACGCGGCCGGCTCATTGTTTTGTTCCAACCGCACCGTTTCAGCCGCACCGCGCAGTTCAAGACGGAGTTTGCCGCCGCGCTCGCGCTCGCCGACCGCGTGCACCTGCTCGACGTCTATGCCGCGGGCGAGGCGCCGCTCGCGGGCGGCACGACGGCCGACATTTACGCCGAGTTGAAAAAAAATTCCGCGGCGCTGCCCGTGGACTACCTGCCCGGCGACGATGCAGCGCTGTTTCGCGCGCTCAGCCGCGAGTTGCAACGCGGCGATCTGGTCGCTTTTGTCGGGGCCGGTGATATCGATCAAAAAGCGCGCGCGTGGCTCGAGCTGCGCCGCGCGGATGAAATGAAAGCAAAAACCTGGGACGACTTCGCGGACGCACTGCGGCCCCGGCTTTCCGCCGGGACGCGGCTGGCCCGCGAGGAATCGCTCGCGGCGAAGACGACGATGCGGGTCGGCGGCGCGGCGCGGGTTTATGCGGAACCCGCCACGGTGGCGGACCTGCAGGTTTTGCTGCGCGAGGCGCACGCGCGCAGCGTGGAAGTTTTTTTCCTGGGCCGCGGTTCCAACCTCATCGTGCCCGACGAGGGCGTGGACGGCCTCGTCATCGCGCTTTCGCATGAAGCCTGGCAGCGCTTTGAGCCGCGGCCCGACGGGCGGGTGTGGGCGGGCGCGGGCCTGCGCCTGAAAAATCTCTGCGGCCTGGCGGGCAAGGCCGGCCTCGTCGGTTTCGAATTTCTCGAGGGCATCCCCGGCTCGGTCGGCGGCGCGCTGCGCATGAATGCCGGGGCGATGGGCGGCTGGATGTTCGACGTGGTGGAAGAGGTCGAGCTCATGACGCCCGCCGGCGAAGTGAAGACGCTGCGCAAGGCCGACATGCACGTGGCCTACCGCCATTGCGCCGAGCTGTTTGATGCCGTGGCGCTCGGTGTGCTCCTGCGCCCCGCCGCGCAGGCTGACACCGAGGCGATCAGCCGCCAGATCGATGTTTACCGCCGCAAGCGCCACGAGACGCAGCCGCGCGAGCCGAGCGCGGGATGCATTTTCAAGAACCCGGCGGGCAATTCCGCCGGCCGGCTCATCGACGAGGCCGGCCTCAAGGGCGAGCGGGTCGGCGACGCCGAAGTCTCGGCCGTGCATGCCAACTTTATCATCAACCGCGGCCATGCCACCGGCTCGGATGTCATCGCGCTCATGCGCCGCGTGCGCGCCCGGGTGCGCG
>Ga0210392_10000044_pt1 | contig 121251 bp, 93 predicted proteins | sample IncBWC30OmetaG_FD_161057 | JGI IMG/M metagenome (GOLD analysis project Ga0210392, IMG submission 161057) | Forest soil microbial communities from Barre Woods Harvard Forest LTER site, Petersham, Massachusetts, United States - Inc-BW-C-30-O ... | reverse complement strand
CACCTCGCCGATAATGAGGACATTGGCGCCTTTCCGACGGGCCTCACGCAGCCAGGCGGCAAACGACCGGCATGAGGTGCCGACTTCATGGGCGACGAACTCGCTCTGGGATTCTTTCAGCTTGGGATACTCCAGCTCCACCGGGTCTTCAATGGTGAGAAAACGTTTCTGAGTGTTGCGCCCCATGTGCAGGCACAGGCTCGCGACCGTATTGGTTTTGCCGGAGCCCACTTCGCCGGCGACAATGACCAAGCCGGTGGATTGCTTTAGGAAGGTCTGTACCAGAGTGGGCGGCAGCAGCGACTCCTCGGGTGTTCGAATGGACGGCTGTAGAAAACGAAGAGACAGCTCACGACCGCCGTGGAAGGGCCCGTAGGAAACACGGAAGCGGTGGATTCCAATACTGACCGCCGGTTCGAAACTATCGAGGTCGAGCGCTGGTGCGCCGCGCGGAAAAATCAGGGCCAGGATTTGGTCAAAGGTGAGGCTGGCCTCGAGCGATGGGAGCACCATGCGCCGGCGGTTGACCATGGCCGTGGCCTCGCCGTTGTCCCGAATGAAAATATCGCTCAAACCCTGCCGGGTTGCCACCTCGTTGATATACTCGGTCCAAGTCATGATATTTTTAAATTTAAACGCGACTCATCGGATGGCGGAGGTGGAGACAAGCAACACGCGCGGGGCCAAGGCGGACAACGCGGCCTTTACGCTTGGCGAATCGACCAACGTCAGGTCCCACGCGGGAAATGGATTGGCGGCGTAATAAAAGGACAAATGGCCTAGCAATGTGGCGTTGCCGGTTGCTGTACTGTTGCGATCGAGGATGATCGCACCCTGAAATTGGGGGGCGCCGGAAAAGATGAGTGTGCATTGGCGGGAGAAAAGAAGGATGGGTCGGTTATTATCGCTGGAAAGGGTGACGCTGGTTGGCACCGAGCCGGTGTTCTTCAAATATAGCAGGAAAGGTCGACCGCCGGCCGCACTACCGAGAATATGGATGCTGCGGCCGGTGCCCATCGTGTCCACAACCGCCAGCGTAATTGCAGTGACGCTCGAAAGATCGATCGTCACCGAACCTCCGGAGCTGGTCACCCCGGCGATGGGCGGATTTACTGGTGCATCAAAATCGAACGTCCCGGTCGGCCCTGCCGCAGAGAGCAGGGCATCCTGGTAGGTATTGCCCCAAATAAACTCGTAGGCATCCCATGAAAACAGGACGCTGTTCTCGTATTGATAACCGAGCGAACTTGGATTGTTGGGATCATACAAGTCGGGATAAAATGTAGGATCTTTGGTTGGATCATTGAGGGTTGTGACTAGCCGTGAGATTCCGCCGGCGAAAAACCCGCTTGGCATCATCGGGCTTGATGGCGCCACTGAGCCAGTGCTCGGCAGCCCGTAGGCGATACAGTCGATGTTGGTCACGGGCACGCTGAACAAACGAGCAGACACCGTGATGGCGCGGTTTTCCGCAGGAGAATTGCTTGCCGTACGCGAAAAGGTGTAGGTCGAGTAAGCGTAAGGGGCGATGCCAGCGGGATCGGCGCCGAGGTCGGCAGCCGGACCACACGTCAGAAAAGCCAGCGTGCGATTGCCAGTTCCGGCGATACCGGGCTGCATCGTTGATGACGAAAACATCGGCAGGGTAGAGGCCGTTGCGGCCGTGCCGAATGGATAAAAGATATGAGCAGGCGGCGTGGCTGAGTTGGTGAGCGAGATCGATACGCCTGGAGTAAAGGCGAGGGCTTGCAACCGATTGGTGATTTCTGTGTTGATCTGGTTGAGGCTGTTTACTGGTTCGGTCGAGCGCAGGGCGAGGATCGACTCCTGGACTATTTGCTGCAGTCCGCGCATTTCCGCCTGTTGCGACTGATAGGAGTCGAAGGCGAGACTACTCTGGTAATTCGCCCAGTTGACGAAAAATGCCATGTTAAAGATCATGATCACGACCCCGGCCAGGAGCAGGATGGTGAAACCGATCATGCCGCGTTTGCGATTGCTGGGAAATGAACTCGTCCGGGTCATGCGGTTAATTTACGATGGGGACGTAGAAGGAAAATTCACTGACCGGCCGCACTTCCGAGCCGGGATTTTCACCAGCTACCGCATACGGGTCAGCAAATACAAGGAACGTGCCCGCCTCCTCGTCCCGATCCCAAGTCGGGTCGGATCTAAACCAAACGTGCGAAGCCCCGGGAGAAATCCGCCACATGTCTTCGCCGCTGGGATAATAAACGTGATAACCTTCCGTCTGCGTTACAGTGACTGCTCCAGTGGGATCGTAAGTGAATCTTTTTAGAACGACATCGTAGCAGTTGACCTGGCTGTTATTGAGCGTCGCTGTCAGGCGCCGTTGTTTCGCGATTCCGATGATACGATTTAATCCTTGCGTAAAGATGACGGAAAAATCCGCCGGCGAGCCCGCGTTCGCAATAAGCGAAGACAGTACACCGGCTGCGGCTGAACGCTGGTCCCAGCTCGAAAATTGCCGGGCCGGATCGATGGTCGGCCCATTGCCAAGCGACGTGGGCCAGGAGGCCCAGTCAATCACGGAAGAAGGCCCGGTCGGGTCCAACGTGGGATGAGAGCCTTTGCCTCCAAAAACGAGGATAGCATCCGCGTTTTGCTGGAGCTGTTGAAACAACACCTGCGTACTGATGGCCGCGTTCATTTGCCCGATGTCAGGAGCCTTTTCGTAGGTAATGCCATCCAGGGTCACGCTGGATAGCTCTGATGTGGCGAATGCCGCGAATAAAAGGGAGCAAAAGCCGGCGGACAGGATGCCAATCATCAGCAGGCTGAGAATGCACTCGATCAGGGTGAAGCCTTGGCGCTGCAGTGGTCGCATGGCGGGCAGACAGAAATTAGTTCACCGTGCGCGAGCCCGCGGTGATTGTGACCTGATCGGTCAATGTGCTTCCGAGATGAAAAATATATCCGCTCGGCTCAAATGTCTCTAGGGAGATCGGTGTTCCCGGCAGATAGGATTTGAGGAGATTAAACTTGGCCACATCGCTTCCCGCGCCACTCCAGGCCGTGGCTGCGCCGGAGACGCGCAATAGATAAATCTGCTGGGCCTGGCTGATGGCCTGTGCCGCGGCGATCGCCTGTTTGTCCTGCCCGGCACTGTAGAGGCCAAAGACCGCCATGCCGGCCAGGGCTGCAAGCAGTCCAAGCAGCATACAAACACCGAGTGTCTCCACCAAGGTGAAGCCCATCACGGCGCGGTGGTGGCGCGTTCTCATCGGAATCGCGGCACGCGGTCGTTACGGCAGATCGGTGACGGACGGATTGTAGCCGAAGGAGATGGTCGGCGGAGTGCCGGTCATCGTGTAGCTGGCCGGGGTTCCAACCGGCGGGTTCATCTTGATCGGGATGCCGTTGACCGTGAACCCTGTGTTGAGCGAAGCGATGGCCGTCGTTACACTCGTGGTGTCGATATTCCCACCGGGGCCGATGGTGGCGCCGGTGGCGGCCGCAATCGCCACGAGCTGATTGAGCATTTGCGCGTTGCGGGCCTTAGTATTGGTGATCGCCTGCTGGCTCGCGTTGCCAACGTAGATGTAGGCGCCGAGCGAAATAATCCCGATGAGGACGATCACGCCCAGGAGTTCGACGAGGGAAAAACCGGCAGTGGGCGGCGAGGAAAAAGCCGGGGGCTGGGCTCGGCACGGAGAGGGGACGGTGGATTTCATATTAGTGAGGGCTGGAGCGATGATCTTCACGGCTGGAAAACTGCCGGGAAACTTGTTGGGACCTATTAGTAGCGCGAAAAACGACCGAAAACCCCCGTGAATTAAAAAGCCTGAAATTAATTGCAACAAAATTGCAAAAATATCCGGGAGGGGAATTCCCTATTTTCGTTTATGAGGGATCAAATCACTCTTCCCCCTCTCCGCTTTCTCCGTTAAGGGACAGGTCAGTTAAGGGACAGGTGTGCGCTAAGGGATGCGTTAAGGGGCAGGTCAAGGATGCGTCAAGGGGCAGGTCAAAAAAGCGAAGGGAGGCCAGGAAATCGCGCTAAGCTAGGGGCATGAGACACAGACGGATCAAAGTGCCGCCGGAAGAGGGCGAGGCGGCGTACCATTGTATGAGCCGTACGGTAAATGGAGAGTGGCTTTTCGAGCCGGTGGACCGTGAGGTGCTGAGGAGGCAGATCTGGTTGGTGGCCGACTACTGCGGTTTGCAGGTCCTTACTTACACTATCCTCTCGAATCACTTCCACGTGCTGGTGCGAGTGCCAGAGGAGAACGTTCCTGACGATGCCGAACTTTTGCGCCGCTACGAGCGGATGTACCCCAAGCCGACCAAATACCAAAGTGCGCGGCTGGAAGTCGTGAAACAGCAACTGCAATCCGGTGGACCTGAAGCCGAATTCTGGCGTGAACGGCAGCTAAAACTCATGGGAGATGTTTCTTCCTACATGAAGCTTGTGAAACAACGCTTCTCCATCTGGTTTAACCGCAGCCATCGCCGGTTCGGGACGCTCTGGTCGGAGCGTTTCAAGAGCATTCTGGTGGAATCCGGCCGGGCATTGCAGACCATGTCTGCCTACATCGACCTCAACTGTGTGCGAGCCCGGCTGGTGGACGATCCCAAAGACTATCGGTTCTGCGGCTACGCCGAAGCTGTGGCCGGAGATCGGGCCGCACAAAACGGACTCGGAGTCGTTATGGAAAATCCAAAATGGAAAGAGACCCATACCGTGTACAGGCAGGTGCTATTCGCCACCGCAGCCGAGGCCAAGGAACGAGGCGTCAGTGTGTCAGCCGAGGCATTGTCCAAGGTCGTGCAGGACGAAGGCCGTTTGCCTCTGGCCACGGTTTTGCGCTGCCGCATACGATACTTTAGCGATGGAGCAGTTTTAGGCAGTCAAGCCTTTGTGGAGAAACAACTCGCCGTCTACCACGTCCATACTGGCCTGCGTGCGCAAGCCGCTCCACGTCCCTTGCCGAAGATCACCGACTGGGGAGACATCGCCACCCTTCGCGGACTCCGCAAAGCGATATTTGGATAGAATAGAATCATTTCAGGGGGCGCTTTTCGTCGCGCATGCGGATTTTATCGCTCTGTATGCTGCGGAATATCCATATAGCGGCAATTTCCGAACCGTCGCGGCCGTATTCTGTCCATTATATGTTTTCTGCTCGCCCCCAACAAAGTTCTTTCCGTTTTTCTTCCTTTTTTGCCTGTCCCTAACTCTACGCTCCTAACTCTACGCTCTAACTCTATGTCCCTAACTCTACGCTCCATCCCTAACTCTACGCTGAAGCTACGGCGGACAAGACGGCGGACAGGCCAACTACCAACTACAAAATTTCTGACCTTGAAGACCCCTTCGCTTTGCGAAGTTTCCACCGCAGGAGGCCGGCGAACGCGAGCAAGCCGAGAAACCCATAGCTGGGCGCGCCGCCTCCGCCCCCGCCACCACTGGCCGCGGGTGGCAGATTAATCGTGTAGGTGCCGCTGGTCACCGGGCTGTTAAGGTCGCCGCTCAGGAAAGCCATGGCTTGGAGCGTCGCCGTGTTGCTGATGTTCACCGGCCCGGAGTAAAGCGTTCCAGTGGTCCCTGAGGGTGTGGAGCCATCCAAGGTGTAGCGAATCGAGGCGCCGCTGGTAGGGTCACTGATGGTCACATTCTGCGCACTGGCATAGGTGCCGCCACCGGGGCTCAATATCGGCGCGGCAACTTGGGGCGGCCCGACAATGAGCCCATAAGCCACCAGTTGATTGGTGGTTCCCACGTAAACCATGCCACCGGAAATCATGGGAGCAGCAAACTTTACATACGTGCCCATGGCGTCCCGCCCGGAATTCTGGCTGCTATCCCATAGCTCGGTGGGAAAATTCACCGCATCGTAGGCGCGCAGGACGCTGTCCGAAGTTATCGTCCAAAGAATGCCATTGGCCGTTCCATTGGACGAGAGGGAGGTCCCGCCCGCATGGCCCGAAACAACGGAGCCATGCCCGAGGGCCGTGGTGTTAACACTCGTTCCCGTGAATTGGTAGGATTTGGCCGTGTCATCGCCCGACGCGACAAAAAGATACTGCATGGACGGGCCATTCCAATAGACGGGACTGGTGCCGACCGAAGTCGTCACCGCCGTGGCTGAAAACGATTGCAGGCAGGAATCCGTCGTCGCGTTAAAATGCCCCAGGTTGTTTTGGTCGCACAGGTACATCATCCCACTTTTGGACAAGCCAACGACATAGTGCGGCGGCACCAGCACCGGGTCGCCCGAACCGATGTCCATGTCAGCGCTATCCAATGCGGCTTGATTGTGCGGCGTAAACCAATCGGCGACCGACAGTCCGCCCACGGTGCTGAACTTGATAAAAGAGTCGCCGAAGTTTGAAACCCCGTCCCAGCTTCCATTGCCGGTCTCGACATAGATATATCCACTGGCATCCGCCGCCGGCCCCATGCCGCTGGCCCAGATCCCGCCGTCCGTGCCCGTGGGAGTCGTGCAGAAAGCGGTGACTTGCGCGATCGTGCTCGGGCCGGCCTGGTAGCCCAGCAGCCAGCCATGATAAGCACCATGATCGCAGTGCGAAGCGAAGGCGAGGTAGACCACGCCGTTGAGCAAAAGCAGGCCCGGCCGCTGAGCCTCGACAAAAGCGTCGAACGTGACTCCTCCCACCGTGGCTGAAATATTCACCGGCGCGCCGAATTTCTCCGCGCCCGTGCCCAAATCCAGCGCGTGCAAAGTGTGGAAATGATTCGTGCCCGCTTGAGTCTTGGCGTCGACATAGAGCGTGTTGGTGGGCAGATCGATCACCGGGGTGCCCGTGATGCCGATTTCCGGGGCAATATTACTGCAACCTTGATCGGTGACCGGGGTGCCGAGATTGACATGCCATAACGCCGCGCCACCGGTATTCGCATCAAAGGCGTAAACGCTGTTATGTTCCGTGCAAACATAGACGACGTTGTGCGTGCCACCGGCCAAGTTCAGCGCCGCGACATAGAGCGGCTGGGCGTAAACCTGGCCATCCAAACTCTCGGTAAATTTTTTGCCGAATTGGCTCTGATTGACGTTGGCGGTCGTCAGGATCGTTTCCTGGATGTTGGCGCCCGAGCGCGAATTGTCATTATGCTGGGTCAAGACGTTCACCTGGCCGAAAGCCGTAAACGATACCGCAGCGAGCAAAGAACCAAGTCCAAGCCGGGAATAGCGGCGGAGCACACAACAATAAGGCATACTCTCTTTAAACAGGGGCTGCTGGGGTTGGGAAGCAACAATGCATTGGGCCCCCATCGCACAAAAACAGCCTCGGCGAAAGTGCTTTAAAGGGGAGAAACGCGCACGGGCACCAGGCGAGGGGCGTTGGCTTTGAAGCGGAACCAGCAGAAAAGTCCGAGGGCGGCGGTGGTGAAGATGGCACCGTAGGTCGCGGGTTCCGGCACAGGCGTGATTTCGTGATCGCTGGACAGCCACTTGGTGCTGCTGGCGCTGAAGCCATTGAAAACGACCTGGTTTTCCGGTGCGCCGCTGGTGGCCTCGTTGATGGCTGGATTGTTGGAACCATCAAGGAAGCTCGTCGCATAAATATATTCCATCTCATCGTTCCAGTTTTTGATCGTGAGCATCGAGCCGGCATCCATTTTAAAGGTCGTGGCCGTAAGAACGGAGGCGAGGCTGGCGGCGCTGCCAAATTCAATGACAGAGGTGGTCCCGCTGACCTCAATCATGCTGGTGGTGAGATTCTTCCCGTTGAGATTGAGGATGCCGCCCGAGAGGTTGATGGTGCCGAAGCCAGTCTGGGCGGCACCAAGTTGAACCGTGCCGGTCGAGATATTGAGTATGCCGGTAAAGGCAGTCTGGTTGGCATTAATGGCGAGCGTACCCGGGCCGTCCAAGGTGAGCGTGCCGGCGCCGGCGAGCTGGTTGGCGGTGGCGAGAGTGAGCGTGAGACCGGTATCGACCTTAAGCGCGTTGCTGGCGGCGGAGTTGACGGTGAGCGTGCGGCTGGTGCTCATGTTGCCGGCGATTTCGAGGGTGCCGCCGTTGAAGGTGAGATTGTTGGTGGCGCCGCCGAGATTGGTGTCGGCACTGACTTTCACCGTGCCGGCATTGAGGTTGATGCCGCCGGTAAAGGAGTTGGTGGTGCTGGAAAGAGTAAGGACGGAAGTTGAGCTCGTATCCTTGGTCAGGCCACCCGTCCCGCTGATCGCGCCGGAGAATGTCTGATTCGCGCTGCTGCTGTATTGCAGCGTGCCGTTGTCGGTGATCGCGCCGGCATAGGCACCGGAGCCGAGGCTGCCGCTGCCGCCGATCTGCAGTGTGCCGGCGCTGATGTTGGTCGCCCCAGAGTAGGTGTTGGTGCCGGAAAGCGTGAGGGTGCCGGTATCCGCCTTGGTGAGAGTGCTGGCACCGCCACCCGAGACGCCGCCGCTGACCGTGAGCTGGGAACCACTGGCAACGCCCATCGTGGTGGCGCTTGTCATGTTGATCGTGCCCGCAAAGGAATTGGTGCCGGAAATATTATCGATAGCACCGTTGCTACCCGTGTTGCCCGTGCCGCTGACGGAAACCGCTTCAACGGTAGAGTAGTTGATTCCGCCCTGGAAGGCGAGCGTTGAGCCGTTGCTAACCGTGGTGCCGCCTGCTCCGGTGCCAAGGGCCGCATCTTTTTCGACAATCACGGTGCCAGCAGTGATACTCGTGCCGCCGGTGTAAGTGTTAGGGCTGGCGCCGGAAAGCGTGAGCGTGCCGGGAGGGGTCCCGCTGTACGCGACGGTGAGCCCGCCTGTGCCACTGATGACTCCCGTGATGTTGGTGGTGGCGCCGGTGCCTTTGACCGTGAGCGTGTGGGAACCGACGCTCACATCGGAAAAAGTCGCGGTTCCCGTGCCTGTAATGTCGTTGACGATGCTATGATTGCCGGTGAGCGTGACGGGGCCGTTAACCGACACGTCATTGTTTCCAGAAATACTTTTGAGCGTTATGGAAGCACCCAGGCTAATGGTTCCGCCGAAAGCCAAATCACCCGAGTCTGCGTTCCATGTGTTATTGGACGTGATGGTGTCAGCAACGTTGATGGTTTGAAGACTGCTGCTGCTATTGGTAACGGTAGTCATGCCCGTGATTCCAAAGCCGCCGGTCGAGACGACAGTGAAGGGAGATGCGCCGGAGTTGAAGGTGATGCCGCTGATGGTCCAATTGCCGGTATCGAGATTGGGCGAGGTATTCACGCTACCTGCGAATTGGAGGGCATTGCTAATGGTACGAGTCGGCGCTACATTGGTACTCCAATTATTCGCTGTGCCTAAATTGGCATCAGCACCGCCTCCGTCCCAAAGGAATGTTCCAGCTTGGAGCGTTGAATAACCGAATAGCACAGCCACCAAAACTCCCTTCACCAATACTGAATTGGCCGAATGGATCGACAAACGTCGAACTTGGCTGGAGTAGCTGGAGCACATGGGCTTTCTGGGAGCAGTCCAATGCAAGCGGGGGCCATGTGTTTTGTCAATCTTTGACTAGGGTCATACACCCATTTTTTAACAAAAAATGCTAAACTTTTACTAAATAATGACATTATTTAGACAAAAAATGTAATTTTTACAAATAATCATGCAGATAACGAACTTGCCCTTTTAATTTGGAAACCAAGAAGCCAAAAACTTGGCGGTTGGGAATTGTAATTTTTCTACACGCCGAGCGCAGTCTTGTAAATTCGCGGTACACGTTTTGTCACCGAGCAAAGCGTTTCCCACGGGATCGTGTCCGCCCAGCGGCTGAACTCGGCCAGCGAAATTTCCGCGCCCTGCTGCCGGCCCACGAGCACGACCTCGTCGCCGCTTTCCACGCCGGGCACGTCGGTCACATCGACCACGGTCTGGTCCATGGTCACGCGCCCGAGCACGGGGCAGCGGCGTCCGCGCACGAGCACTTGCGCGCGGTTGCTCGAGGCGCGCGGCAGGCCGTCGCCGTAGCCAGCGGTGAGCACGGCCACGCGCGAGTCGCGTTGCAGCGTATGCGTGCGGCCATAACTGATGCCGGTGCCGCGTGGCAGGTCCTTCACGATGCCGACCCGGGTGTGAAAACTGAAAACCGGCTCGGTGTGCACCTGTGCGAGCAGCGAGTTCGGATGCGGCAGCACGCCGAATTGCAGCAGGCCGACACGCACGGCGTTGAACGGACTTCCGCCCGGCAGCGTCTCGATGCCCGCGCTGTTGTCAGCGTGGATGAAAATATCCTTGATCGCCAGTCCTTCGCAGCGTTGCAGCACCGCGAGAAAACGCCGCCGTTGCTCGCTGGTAAAAGCGGGATCGTCGTCCGGGCTGGCGAAATGCGTGAACACGCCGGCGAGCCGCACGTGGCTGGCGTCGCTGATTTTCAAATACAATTCCGCGGCGCGTTCGTGCCACACGCCGAGGCGGCCCATGCCCGTGTCAATTTTCATATGGACGGAAACCGGTTTGCCGGCGGCGCGGCCCACGGCCTCGAAACGCGCGACCTCGTCCTCGGTCGAGACCGTCGCCGCCAGGTCGAGCTCCGCGAGGTAGCGATCTTCCTCGGGCAGCAGCGGGCTCAGCAGCAAAATTGGCCAGCCCGGCCCCAGCTCGCGGATGGCCTCGGCTTCGGACACGTTGGCCACGGCAAACAAATCCGCGCCCGCGTGCATGAGCCGCGCGACGGTCTGCGGCAGGCCGTGGCCGTAGGCGTCGGCCTTCACCACGGCGACGTAGCGCATGTGCGGCGGCAGCGAGGCGCGGATGAGCCGGAGATTGCGCTCGAGCGCGGCGAGGTCGATCTCGGCCCAGCAGCGCAGCGGTAGGCGGGAAGAGGGGAAAGTCATAGCAGCCAGAGGCAAAGTATCAAGTGACAGGTAACAAGTAACAAGAATATCTGTAACTGGCGCGAGCTTCGGCCGCACCGAAGGCAACTTTCAACTCGGAACAGGGAACCTTGAACCTCAGCTGGGGGCGCGGTGGATGCGTGGCGTCCAGGTCAGGTAACTCGGGTCTTCGTGCAAAAATGCATCGGGTGCCTCGGTCGCGCGAAATAATTCCGCTTCGGCCACGCGCGGCAAAATCGTGGCGAGGTCATAGCTTGTCGCCTTGGTCTCTGCCGGCTTCGCCGCCCAAGTGCGAAAATTTTCCGGCATGAACAAGCCGCCGGTCAGTTCCGCTGCGGTCACGCGCTGCAACGGGCCGGTCACGCCGGAGTGCACTTCGACGCAATGCCACGCGCCGCGCCGCGCATCGGCGATGACCGAAAAGTTTTCCAGCGGGCCGCGCCGGGCGAGATCGGATGCAACGATCTCGAGGCTGCGAAACGCGAACATCGGCCGCGGCGCGAGCGCATTCCAGGTACGGAGAGCCATTGCTGCGGTGCGGATGCCGAGGATCGAGCCAGGCCCCTCGCAAAAGGCGAACCCGCGCACCTGGGCGAGATCGACGCCGAGCGATTCGACGCCGCGAAACAGCGCCACGCCGGCTTCCTCGTCGGCCACAGCCCAACGCGCCGCGCCCTGCGCGTCAAAGATCGCGACCTGCACGCGCGTCGAAGCGGCGTCGAGGAGCAGCAACGGGGCGTGCGCGGCGAGGATTTCGCGAAGGGAAGACATGTTAGGACCGGTGTTTTTACCGCGGATTACGCGGATAAGCACGGATGAAAGGAGAGGCTGAGGAGTTTTTTAACCGCAGATGGACGCAGATTTTCAGATCAGATTTTTTAACCACTTATGCACACTGATGATCACTTATAATTCAGATCGGAGCTTTAACACGCCGGCCTACGTCGTTTTCCGCAACCAATTCATATCCGCGTCAATCCGCGCCATCCGCGGAGAAAGTATCAATCAAGTGTGCATAGGTGTTCATCAGTGGTCCAAGGCCTGTCTTCTGAGATTAGCGCCAATTAGCGGTCATTAGCGGTTTCTCAACAGAATCGGGCATTGACCGCGCACGGTGGGGCACCGTATTTTTTCCAACCCTTTCAACGTACTCGTCGTGAACATCGAACTTAAAGACCTCTCCGAAACCCGCAAGGACCTCGTCGTCTCGCTTGATAAGAGCGAAGTCGAGGGCGAATACCAGGCCGTCGTCGGCGAATTTGCCAAGCAGGCGCGCCTGCCCGGCTTCCGTCCCGGCAAGGCGCCGGCGGCGATGATCCTGAAAAAGTACGCCAAGGAGATCACCGACGAGTTCAAAAGCAAAGTCGTCAACAAGGCCTATCGCGGCGGCCTCGAACAGGCGAAGCTCGACATCATTTCCATCATCAACGTCGAGCAGGGCACGATCGATCCGAATCTTTCATCGGCCATCACGTTCACGCTCGATGTGCGGCCGGCGATCACGCTGCCGGACTACGCCGGCCTGCCGACAGAAGTCCAGCCGGTCGAGCCGACCGAGGCCGAAGTGGACGCCGTGATCGCGAGCCTGCGCACCGAGCGTGCCGATTTCAAAGTGGCCGAGCGCGCTGCGCAGAAGGGCGATTACGTGAAACTCGCCTACGAAGGCCGGGTGGACGGCAAGCCGATCCTCGAACTCGTGCCCGACAAGCAGATTTACGGCAAAGTCCCGCAGACGTGGGAAGAAGTCGAAGGGCAGGAGGGGGTCATCCCGGGCCTCGGCGCGCAACTCGCGGGCGTAAAGGCCGGCGACAAGAAAGACGTGACCGTGACGTTCCCCGCGGGGTTTTCGCCCGTGGCGGCACTTGCGGGCAAGAGCGCGATCTATGCGGTGGAGATACAGGAAGTGCGCGAGCGCGTGCTGCCGGAGCTCAACGTGGAGTTTTTCAAAACGCAGCAGGTGGACAGCCTGGAGGCCCTGCGGACGAAGGTGGGTAGCGATCTCAAGCTGAACAAAGGCTACGAGAACCGCGTCGCCCAGCGCCGCCAGGTCAGCGATGCGCTCGCGGCCCGCGCGAATTTCACCGTACCGGAGAGCCTGGTCGAAAGCGAAACGCAAAACATGCTGCGGCAGTTCATCGGTGAAAACCTGCGCCGCGGCGTGCCGCAGGAGTCGTTTGAAAAGGACAAGAAGCAGCTTTACGAAGGCGCGCGCCAGGCCGCCACGTCCCGCGTGAAGGTGCAGATGCTGCTCGCCAAGATCGCCGAGCAGGAAAAAATCACCGTCACGGAAAAGGACATCGACGATTTCATCTATCGCGAAGCCACGCGTTCCCGCCAGAGTCCGGAGAAGCTGATCAAGAGTTTCACCAAGGATCGCGACCAGCTCCGCGCCGTGCAACAATCCATCATTTTCGACAAGGCCCTTGATTTCATCGTTTCCAAGGCTACGGTAAGCACCGTACAACCGAAGCCTGAAAAAACACCGTGAGCTACTACGTCCCGAATCCCACCGTCTATGACAGCAACGGCCGTGAAACGCGCCCCATGGACGTGTACTCGCGGCTGCTGAAGGACCGCATTATTTTCCTCGGCACGCCGATCGACGACATGGTGGCCAACCTGGTCATCGCGCAGATGCTTTACCTGCAGATGGAAGAGCCGAAAAAGGACATCCATCTCTACATCAACTCGCCCGGCGGCATTGTGACCGGGGGCATGGCCATCTACGACACAATGAATTTCCTGCAGTGCGATGTGGTCACCTACTGCATCGGCATGGCCGCGAGCATGAGCACGGTGCTTCTCGCCGCGGGCACCAAGGGCAAGCGCTTTGCGCTACCGAACAGCCGCGTGATGATCCACCAGCCCTCGGGCGGCGCGGGCGGGCAGGCGACCGACATTGCCATCGCCGCCAAGGAAATTCTCCGCTGGCGCCGCACGATCAACGAAATCATTTCCAAGCACACGGGCAAGACGCCCGTGCAGGTCGAGAAAGACTCCGACCGCGATTACTACATGAGCGCACCCGAGGCCAAGGAATATGGCATCGTTGACCATGTAGTTGCATCAACCCGCGAAGCGCAGTCGCTTGCGGTGCAAAGTGCAGCATAATTGCGCTTCGTTTTGAGTCGATTTTTGCGCCAATCGGCCCAAGCTGATCGACCATGGCCAAGTCCTCACGCATGACCCTGTGCTCCTTCTGCGGCAAATCGCAGGCGGAGGTGCGCAAGATCATTGCCGGCCCGGGCGTTTATATCTGCGACTCCTGCGTCAACGTCTGCAAGACGATCATCGATCGCGAGGCCAAGCAGCCGCCGGTTGAGGCGAAACCCGGGTTTCGCCTCATCAAGCCGTCCGAAATCAAACGCGTGCTCGATGATTTCGTGATCGGCCAGGACCACGCGAAGAAGGTTCTCTCGGTCGCGGTCTACAATCACTACAAGCGGCTGATGTTCGATTCCGGCCAGTCGACCACGAAGGATTCCACGGCGCTTTCGCCGGAGTTCAACGACATCGAGGTCGAGAAAAGCAACGTCCTCCTCGTCGGCCCTACGGGTTCCGGCAAGACGCTGCTCGCGCGCACGCTGGCCAAGACGCTCGACGTGCCGTTTGCCATTTCCGACGCCACTACGCTGACCGAGGCCGGCTATGTGGGCGAAGACGTCGAAAACGTCGTCCTCCGCCTCCTGCAGGCGGCCAACTACGACGTGAAGAAGGCCGAGTGCGGCATCGTTTACATCGACGAGATCGACAAAATCCGCCGCACGACCGAGAATGTTTCCATCACGCGCGACGTTTCCGGCGAAGGTGTGCAGCAGGCGCTCCTGAAAATTCTTGAAGGCACGGTGTGCAACGTCCCGCCCCAGGGTGGCCGCAAGCACCCGAACCAGGAATACATCCAGGTCAACACGCAAAACATCCTCTTCATCTGTGGCGGCGCGTTCGTCGGCCTGGATAACATCATCAAGAAACGCCTCGGCCAGCGCTCGCTCGGTTTCCACATCAACGCGGCCGACCACGAACTCCGTTCCGACGAAGTGATGAAAAAAATCGCGCCGGAGGACCTCCTGCGCTTTGGCATGATCCCCGAGTTCATCGGCCGCCTGCCCATCGTTTCCGTGCTCGACCAGCTGACGGTCGCCGATCTCGAGAAGATCCTGCTGCGCACGAAAAACGCGATGGTGAAGCAGTACTCGAAACTTTTCGCGATGGACGGCGTGCGCCTCAAGCTGACGTCCGACGCGGTGAAGGCCATCGCGCAGAAGGCCCTCGATTTGAAGACCGGGGCGCGCGCTCTCCGGGCGATCATGGAGAACCTCATGCTCGAAGTCATGTATGACCTGCCGCAACGCGACGACGTGAGTGAAGTCGTGATCGATGCCGGCGTGGTCGCGGGCCGCCGCCGGCCGATCCTGCGTCGCATCGGCAAGACCGAGCCGAAGCAGGACGCGGCCTGAGTTGGGTTTTGATTAAACGCAAAGACGCCAAGGCGCGAAGCGTGGCTTGTGCGGGGTGTCACCCATTGTAGGAACCTGCTTGCAGGCGACCCTTGCCGGCGGGAGCATTTACCGGACAACCAAAAAGAATTTGGCAAACAATGTCGCCTGCAAGCAGGCTCCTACAGGATGATATCGCCTTCAATTTGACGTGAAGGCCTTCGCTTCCGTGTCGCACTGCGTTGGCGGAGATGACTTGCCCAGAATTTGTCAATAAACCAGCCTGCCGGCGTGAACCAACTTGGGCTCAGGATTTATTTACGATGAAGGACGACGGGAGTACCTATGACCGGGAACTGGCGGAGATCCTCTCGAACCCGGAGTTCGGGATCGACGAGGATTCGCGCCGCCGGCATTTGCGCGCGGCGAAACTCTCCGCCACGATCCTTACGTGGCTGACGATTCCAGCCTTTTTTTTCGCGGCATTTTTCTCGGATAGTTATCCGCTTGTGAGCATGCTGGTTATGTTATCCCTGCCTTGGGTCGGGGTTTTGCTTTTTTTGAAATATCCGGTTTTGAGGATGTTTCACACCTCAAAAAGTCAGCGTTATGCGTATCCGAGCCTGGACTTGCCGTTTATCATGCCGGCGGGCGGAGTTGCGTTGGCTAGCCCTAGCTTTGGGCACTTGATTTCACCTGCGGCAGCAGTGGCTGCCGCGATTTTCCCTGGTGTCCTAATTGGCGTTATATTCATCGGTCTTATTCCACTTGTTCGTCGAAACCCAGGTCTTTGGTTTTTTTTCATGGTCTTTGGTTTCTTCTATGGCGGAGGCGCCTTGGTCTTTGGGAATGCCTTTTTCGATCGGTCTAAGGCGACGCCACATTGGTCCAGAGTCGTGGGAAAGCATGTTTCCCATGGCAGCCGTTCAATAACCTATGATCTAGATCTTTCGCCATGGCTGGATCGCGAAGAAACAGAAACGGTCTCCGTGTCCTCAAGTTTATATCAAGCCAAAACTGTCGGCGATCCGGTCGAAATTTTGACCCGGCCAGGATTATTCAAAATCGAGTGGTGTACCCTGCAGTGACCTCAATTTGACGTGAGGGCCTTCGCTTCCGGGCTGCGGTTTTGCTTCTCGAAATATTTTTTGAGGACGGCGGCGGCGACGGGCGCGGCGTAGTGGGCGCCGCCAAAACTTTCGCCGAGCGTGTCGCCTTCGATCGCGACAGCCCAGGCGATCTGCGGATGATCGGCCGGCGCAAAGCCGATGAACCAGGCGATGTCGATGGTGCCGCCGGCCTTGCGGACTTGCGCGGTGCCGGTCTTGCCGGCGATCTGCACGCCGGGGATGGCGAAGGCGGGCAGGGCGAGGATGGCCGCGGTGCCGCCATCGGTGACACAGCCTTTCATGCCGTCGATGATGGCGGAATACTGCGCAGGCGTAAGGCCGATGGGTTCGCTGTGCTGCGTCGGATGATTCGGGTCGTGCAGCAGCGTGGGCTTGGTCACGGTTTCACCGCGAGCAATCGAGGCGGCGAGACAAGCCATGTCGAGCGGGGTGACGAGGTCGAAGCCTTGCCCGATGGCCATGTTGGCGGTGTCGCCCGGGAACCATTCCTCGTCGCGGTTGCGCTGTTTCCACTCTGGATCCGGGATGAGCATGTGGCGGGTTTCACCGGGGAGCTCGATGCCGGCGGGCTGGTCGAGGTGGAAGCGCCGGGCCTCGGCGGCGATGAGGTCGACGCCGGTTTGAACGCCGGTGTTCCAGAAATAGATGTCGCAGCTCTTCGCGATGGCCTGGCGGAGATCAATGACCCCGTGGTGGCCTTCGCCGTTGTCACAACTGAAAGTATGCCCGCCGATGCGCATGGTGCCTTCGCAGTCGAAGGTGGTATCGGGGGTGATCCAGCCGTTGCGCAGTGCGGCGATGGCGGTGATGAGCTTGAAGGTGGAACCGGGCGGGTAAGTGCCGTCGAGGGCGTGATTGAGCCAGGCGCCCTGGTCGTGAATCTGCTGGGCGGTGGCGGCGCTGAGACGCGGCGCGAAGTCGTTGAGATTGTAGTCGGGCTTGCTGGCGAGAACGAGGACTTCCCCGGTGTTTACGTCGATGACGGCGGCGGCGCCGGTGTAATCGCCGATGGCCTGCTCGGCGGCGAGCTGCAGGTCGATATCGATGCTGGTGGTAAGATTATGGCCCTGGATCGGCACGCGCCGCTGGATGGGGGGATCGACTTTGAAGCCGGCATAATCGACGCGGTAGATGGAGCCGCCGGTTTCGCCCTGGAGCCGGTCGTCGAAGCGCGCCTCGAGGCCGTCGCGGCCCATCGTGCCTTTCATGCTGAAGGTTTTCAGCTCCTCACCGGGGAAGTCACCAATATCGATATCCTCGTTGATGCTGACGAAGCCCAGCGTGTGCGCGGCGGCTGAATTGTAGGGATAATAGCGCGTGTTCGAGGTGTAAACCTGAAGGGGCGACTCGACCGGCAGCTGCTCGAGCAGGCGCGCGTATTCCTCGGGCTTGAGATCGTCGATGAGCACGTAGGGCAGCAGGGGCGCGTCGGAGAGATGGCGCATGAGGTTGTTCGAATCCACTTTCTCCTGGCGGCCGAGGATCTGGTTGACCTGGTCGAGATAGCTTTGGACGACGGAGACCTGGGCGATCTGTTCGAGCTGGCCGGAGTTGGGGATGTCCTTGTCGCCGAGCTCGCGGTAGTTTTTGCGCACCCGGATGTACTCGCGGCGGAACTCGCGGCGCAACTCGTCAAGGAAAACCACGACGGCGAAGCGCGCGCGGTTGCCCACGAGGAGACGGCCCTCGCGGTCGTAGATGTTGCCGCGCGGGCCGGGCACGAGGATGCGGCGCTCGTTTTGCTGGCGTTCGCGCTCATGGTAAACATCGGATTGCAGGAGCTGCTGCCAGGCGAGGCCGAGGGCGAGGATCAGGAGCAGGCCGAAGGTGACGAAATAAAAAAATATCACACGCACTTGGTAATTTTTGCGCGTCTCGACGACGAAGGCGCCGGTGCTTTCGGAGATGCGGGGAGCGGGCATGGAAAGGCTGAAAGACTGAAAAACTGAGGACTGAAAAAAGCGTGCTTTGATTTCTACGTCAGACGCCGTGAAGTGTCGCGAGGTTCAAACCCGGCCAGGGCCAGGGTGCGCGCCTGCAGCACAAAAAACCATGGCGCGACGAGCGCCAGGAAAACCTGCGAGCAGAGCAGGTTGATGAGCAGCCGCGGCCAGACCCCGAAGGGCAGGGGGGTGTGGGCCAGGAGCAGCAGGGAAAGCGCGATAAAAATCCCGAGGTTGGCGAGCAGCGCGAAGACCAGGCTGACAAGCATTTCGCCACGAGGGAGGCGGCCGCGGACGGAAAAAATAAGCGTGTAAGCCGTGGCGAAAAGAAACGCATGCGTGCCGAAGCGCACGGGGGAGGCGGCATCGCAGAGCAAGCCGGCTAGAAAGACCGCGGCAAAGCCGGCGTCGAAATCGAGCCGCAGGGCCGTGAAGACCACGAGCAATCCGCCGACAAACAAGGACACATGCCATGGCGCCAGGGCATGGTTGAGCTGCGAGACGAGCAGGGTGAGCAGCACGAGCGGCAGAAGCGTGGCGAGGAGGCGCGGCATGGTTTGAAAAGCGAAAAGCGAAAGGCGAAAAATCGAAGTTTGAGATCTGAGCTTTGAAATCAACCGGCGCTTATGGCGCCGGTTTGGCATCGGTGGGCCCAAGCGGCACGAGCACGGTGACTTCGGTGAGCTCGGCGAGGCGCGGGTCGAGCTGGACTTCGCCGGTCTTGAACAGGCCGTCGGCGCTGGCGTTGACTTTAGTCAGCGTGCCGACGACGAGCCCGGGTGGAAAAACTCCGCCGAGGCCGGAAGTGACGAGGCGTTTCGTCTGGTTGGACAACATCAAGATGTCGAGCGGCACAAACTCCACCACGCCGCGGGCCGGGCCGAAGGAGGTGGTGAGCGCGCCTTGGTAGCTGATGGGGCGAGTGTCGTCCTCGAGGGTGGCGGCGAGGCGAACCTCCGGGCTGCTGATGAGGTCGACAACGGCGGTGTAGGCGTGGACCTCGGATATGCGGCCGACCACGCCGCCGGTGAAAATCACCGGCGCGCCGACAGTGAGGCCATAGTTGCCGCCCTTGCGGATGATGAGACGCTGCCACCAACTTGAAAAATCGCGCCGGGCGACGCGCGCGGGCTCGGCGCGGTAATTCTCGAATGACGGCAGGCGCAGCAAGCCCTCGAGATGCAAGATCTCCGCGTGGAGCGCGGCGTTCTCCTGCACCTTCAGCTCATAGGAGGCGTTGAGGCGGGCGAGGTCGCGGCCGGCCTCGATGAGTTCGGATTTGGAGTGATTGCGTAGCGCCCAGAAATCCTGCAACTGGCGCGTGTAGGAGACCGCGGTGTCGACCGGCGCCTGCATCTCGAAAAAACTGACGCGGAGGAAACTCTTGAAGACGACCGGCAGCACGAGCCACGCAGCGAGCGCGAGGCCGAGCGTGAGGAAAGGTTTGGCTTGGTCGAAACGGATGGGCAGCACGGCGTGACGGCTAAGCTAGGCCACGAGTGGCATGGAAGGCACGGAAAATGTTTGGGTTCTCTAAGCGCGTCGGGACGTCACGCTCTACCAAAGAAACAGTCTTTCCTGTCATTCTGAGCAAAGCGAAGAATCTAGTGCGACTCGGCCGAGCGATGACCAGGTGGATTCTTCGCGTCGCTCAGAATGACAATCGGCGCGCCCGGCGGTCGCGCCCTACCTTTTATCCGCGAGTATCCGCGTAATCCGCGGGAAAACAAAACTCTGGTCACCCGCCTACAAATTCGACGTGAGCCACTTCAGGTCGTTGAGGACGGCGCCGGTGCCGTTGGCCACGGCGGAGAGCGGGTCCTCGGCCACGATGACAGGCAGGCCGGTTTTTTCGCTGAGGAGATGGTCGATGCCGCGGATGAGCGAGCCGCCGCCGGCCATGACGAAACCGCGGTCCACGAGGTCGGCGGAAAGTTCGGGCGGGCAGCGTTCGAGGGCGCTGCGCACGGCGTCCACGATGGCGGAGATGGTGTCGTTGAGCGCCTCGCGGATTTCCTGCGAGGTGATGTGGATGGTCTTGGGCAGGCCGGCCACGGAGTCGCGGCCCTTGACCTCCATCGAAAGTTCCTCGTCGAGCGGGTAGGCGGAACCGATGCGCATCTTGATTTCCTCGGCCGTGCGCTCGCCGATGAGGAGATTGTAGGCGCGCTTCATGTAGCTGATGATGGCGTTGTCGAGTTCGTCGCCGGCGACGCGGATGGATTTTGAAAAGACGATGCCGCCGAGGGAAATGATGGCGATCTCGGTCGTGCCGCCGCCGATGTCCACGATCATGTTGGCCGCGGGCTCATCGATCGGCAGGCCGACGCCGATGGCCGCGGCCATGGGTTCGGGAATGGTGATGACCTTGCGCGCACCGGCGTGAGTGGCGGAATCCTGCACGGCGCGTTTCTCGACCTCGGTGATGCCGGAAGGAATGGCGATGACGACCTGCGGGCTGACGCGGAAGGAATTATTATTCACCTTGCCGATGAAGTACCGAAGCATGGCCTCGGTGACGTCGAAGTCGGCGATGACGCCGTCTTTCATCGGGCGGATGGCGGTGATGTTGCCGGGGGTGCGGCCGAGCATGCGCTTGGCTTCTTCACCGACGGCGCGGACCTTGCGCGTGGTGGTGTCGAGGGCGACGACGCTGGGCTCGCGCAGGACGATGCCCTTGTCCTTGACGTAAACGAGTGTGTTAGCCGTGCCGAGATCGATGCCGATGTCGTTGGAAAAATAGCCGAAGAAGTTCGCTGCCATGAGTAAAGTTGAACTGGGGCAATTGCCGCCGAGCTCAAAGAATCGTTCGTTGCCCCGAGTGTCAAAGGAGAAATCACGGCACTGGCCGCAGATCAAACGACGGTTACTCCCACATCAGAATTCCAAATCTCCAAACTCCAGACTCCAAATAAAGGGTTAAAAAACGCAAAAACGTCCAAACACCGTGAGCGACGTGAAGCACTTGTCTACGTTTGGAAATCGGGGTTTGGGATTTCTTTGGCATTTGATCCTTTGGGATTTGGAGTTTCCGCCGTCTTTTGGCTTGCGGCTTGACGGCGGCGGACTTTGTGCGCGTGTTCATGGCCGGAGGTCTAGCGTGCACGGCATCGAATTTATCCAGGATCTCGCGGTGATTTTTGTCGCGGCGAGCGTGGCAGGCTGGGTCTGCCAGCGCCTGGGCTTGTCGGTGGTGGTGGGCTATCTGATGGCGGGCATGGTGGTGGGGCCGAAAACGATGGCGTGGCCGCTGGTCTCGAATGCGGACAACATCACGGCCCTGGCGCAGATCGGACTGGTGTTTTTGATGTTTGGCATCGGGTTGCGGCTGAGCTTGCGGCGGTTGCGGCAGCTGGGCTGGGCGATGGTTGCGGCCACCGGGTGCGCGGCGCTGGTGATGTATTGCCTGTCGCGGTTGCTGGGTGTGGCGCTGGGGTGGAACGGAACGGAGAGTTTGTTCCTGGCGGGGATGCTGATGGTTTCGAGCGCGGTGGTGATCAGCAAGGTGCTGCACGAGACGGGCGTGACGCATGAACGCGCGGGGCAACTCGCGATGGGCCTGACCATGCTGGAGGACGTCGTGGCGGTCATCATGCTGACTTTGCTCAATGCGGTGGTGGAATTTGGCGGCCTGGGACACCATGCGAAACCAGTGGGCGAGATGGTGGGATTACTGGGTGCGTTTGTGGCGCTGACGGGCGTGGCGGGGCTGCTGGTGGTGCCGTGGCTGCTGCGGAAGTTGAGCATCTCGGCCAGTGATGAGCTGCAAACGCTGGGCGTGGCGGGAATGCTTTTCGCGCTGGCGATGATGGCGCATCGGGCGGGTTACTCCCTGGCCTTGGGGGCGTTTTTGCTCGGCACCATCGTGGCCGAGACGGCGTATCGCGCGCAGGTGGAGCGGACGTTCGGGGGCATGCGCGATTTGTTCGGAGCCTTGTTTTTCACCGCGATCGGCATGCAGATCGATGTGCACGCGCTGGGCGCGGAGGCGGGACTGATCATCGGCGTGACGGCGTTCACGCTGGTGGCGCGGCCGTTCGCAGGCGCGGTGGGCCTCATGCTGGCGGGTGCGCGGCCGCGTGATGCCCTGCGCGCGGGGCTCGCGGCGACGCCGATCGGCGAATTTTCGTTCATCATCGCGCAACTGGGCGTGATGGCGGGCGTGGTGCCGGCAAAATTTTATCCGCTGGCGGTCGGGGTGTCGCTGCTGACGGCGCTGGTTGCGCCGGCGCTGACGCGCCACGGGGAGAAAATTGTTCAGGCGATCAGCGTGCGGCAGCCGCGGTGGCTGCGGGGGTGGGTATGGTTCTACTTTCGCGGGCTGGAGCGGGCGGCGCGGCGCAGGCGAGAAAGCCGGTTGTGGCAGTTGTGTGGACGGAGATTTGTGCAAATCGGCGTGGAGGCATTGGTCGTGACCGGACTGCTGGTGTTCTCGGAACAGTTGTTTGTCGCGGTTGGGCCGTGGATCAGGTGGGACTGGCTCTTCCCTCATGCGCCGGAATATATTTTCTGGGTGGGGCTGAGCCTGCTGGTGCTGGCGCCGCTCATCGCGATCTGGCGCAATTGCTCGGCGCTGGCGCTGCTTTACGCGGAGGTGGCGACGGCGAGGCGGCCGCGCGAGGCGGCGTTGCGTCCGGCGGTGGAGACGGGCTTGAAGGCGTTGGTGGGGGCGGGGATGTTTGTGTGGCTGGCTTCGATCTTGCCGGTGGAAGGTTCCGGTAAATGGCTGCTCTTGATCAGCGTGCTGGTGGCGGTGGCCGCCTTGCTCATCTGGCGGCGCAATTTCATCTACTGGCACAGCGAGCTGGAGGTGGAGTTAAAGGACGTGCTGGGTGAGGCGGCCAACAAGGATTCTGCGACGTCAGCACCGTGGATCGAACCGGGCAAAGATTGGAAGTTGATCATGGTGGATTGCGTGCTGCCCGACCTGGCGGACTGCCAGGGCAAGTCGTTGCATGAGCTGGGCCTGCGGGCGCGCTTTGGTTGCACGGTGACGGGGATCGAGCGGCAGGGGTTTGCGATCTCGCTGCCGCCGCCCGAGGCGGTGCTGTATCCGCGCGACAAGGTGTTGCTGCTCGGAGCGCCCGAACAGGTGGCGGCGGGAAGGGATTTTCTCATGAGGATAAGTGAAGCGGCGGGCGGCACGACGTTCGAGGATGTGCGGGTCGAGACCATCAAAGTGCCGGCGTGGAGCCAGGCGGCCGGGCGGACACTGGCCGAGGTGGAGCCAACGAAAACTTTTGGGGTGCAAATGGCGGGCATCCGGCGCGGCGGCGTGCGCATCCTCAGCCCGGGTGCGGATGAGCGGTTGCAGGCGGGCGATGACGTGCTCGTGCTGGGCACACCGGAGCAACTGCGCAAATTCAAGGCCTGGCTGCAGGCGGAGCCGGAGGACAACCTGGCGGCGGATTAGGGGCCGCCGTGAACATTCAACGTTCAACCCCCAACGTCCAAGTCCGGACTTTAAACCTGAAGCGTCGAACGCTAGAGCATCTTCAATTTAGATAGGAGCAATATTGTAGCCGCCGAGGCTGCGCACTCGGCGCCGGAGTCGTGACCCCGGCACCGGCCTCAGCGAGGCCGGCCACAGTAAGCGCGTCGGGACGACGCGCTCCACCTATTTCGCGAACCCCAACAAAAAGCGCGCTCGGATGAGCGCGCTGTGGACAGCGGATAAATTTTTAGCCGGCTTAGCTTGAGCCGTTGGTTTTGCCGGGTTCGGTTTTCTTGGCCTCGGTGTTCTTGGTCTTATCCTCGTCGGTTTCCTGGCTGGCTTTCTTGAATTCCTTGACGGACTGGCCGAGGCCGCGGGCAAGGGCGGGAAGCTTGGAGCCGCCGAAGAGCAGCAGCACAATGAGAAGGATGATGAGCAGCTCCTGGCCGCCGAGAATTCCCGCGAGGTAGAAAGAGTTCATGATTTGTGAGCTTAAGTGCCAAGTAACAAGTGGCAAGTACCAAGGAGTATATGCGCCGTTTTCCGGCGCCGATGTTTTCTTGCTACTTGTGACTTGTCACTTGGTACTTTTCGCCCGGGCGATTCAATTCTTCGGCGGCGCCACGGCGGTTTTTTTGAGGAGATTTTGCGCCGCGTCGATCTGCTCGGCGTCGAAGAAACCGTGGAGCTGGCGTATACGTGTGGGGTGGCGCATCTTGCGGAGGGCCTTGGCCTCGATCTGGCGGATGCGCTCGCGGGTGACTTTGAATTGTTTGCCGACTTCCTCGAGGGTGCGACTGTAGCCGTCGGCCAGGCCGAAGCGCAGCGAGAGCACGCGGCGTTCTCGCTCGGTGAGGGAGTCGAGCACGTCGATGATCTTTTCGCGCAGGAGCGAATAGGCCGTCATGTCGTAGGGATTCTCGGCGGACTTGTCCTCGATGAAATCGCCGAAGCTCGTGTCGTCGCCGTCGCCCACCGGCGACTGGAGGGAAATGGGCTGCTGGGCCATCTTCATGATCTGCTGCACGCGCTCGACGGGCAGGTTCATTTCGTCGGCGACTTCCTCGGGCGTGGGCTCGTGGCCGTATTCCTGGAGCAGCTGCTTCTGCACCTGCATGACCTTGTTCAGCGTCTCGATCATGTGCACGGGGATGCGGATCGTGCGCGCCTGGTCGGCGATGGAGCGGGTGATGGCCTGGCGGATCCACCAGGTGGCGTAAGTGGAGAACTTGTAACCGCGGCGGTATTCGAATTTCTCGACGGCCTTCATCAGGCCCATGTTGCCTTCCTGGATCAGGTCGAGGAAGGAGAGGCCGCGGTTGGTGTATTTCTTGGCGATGGAGATGACGAGGCGAAGGTTGGCCTCGACCATCTCGGTCTTGGCCTTGTGGGCCTCGCGGACGTGGACGCGCGTCTGCTTGACGATTTCGAGGAGTTGCAGGGGAGTAATGCGCTGCTCGGCTTCAATTTCCTTGAGGCGGGCATTGAGCGCGCGCGCGTCGATGCTGGCGTCCTTCTTGGTCTTCGGGGTCTTGGCGCGCTCAAGCTGTTCGAAGATGGCCTCGATGTCGGCCAGTACCGGGTTGAGCTGCTCGAGGTATTCCTCGTAAACCTTGAGTTTGAAATAGAATTTAGGGAAGTAGGAGCGGAGGGTGGACTCGCGTTTCTTAAATTTGGACAGGATCCGTTTGCGATCGGCGTCGGAGCGGGCCTTGGTGTATTCGGCCCAGGCTTCGGCGACGCCAATTTCCGACTTTTGCGTGGACTCGACGTATTTGGGCAGGGTCTTGAAATAGCCCTCACGGCTTTCGATCTTCTTGTCGATGACGATGCGGTCAAAACGCTCTTCGCGGTTGAGCAACTTGGCCCCGAGCGTGGCGATGTAGTCGCCGATGGCCGAGGCGTGGAACAGCTTTTCCTGGGCCTTGAGCTCGGCGTTCTCGATGCGCTTGGAAATTTCGACTTCCTGTTCGCGCGTCAGCAGCGGGACCTGGCCCATCTGCTTGAGGTACATGCGCACGGGGTCGTCGAGGATATCGTTTTGCGAGCTGCGCGATTCCTCCTCCTCGGCTTCTTCCTGGCGCTGTTTGTAGCCCTCGACTTCATCGGCATCGAGGATGTCGATCTCGAGATTTTGCAGGATGGAAATGACGCTCTCGATATCCTCCGGGTTATCGACGGACTCGGGCAGGGCCTCGTTGATGTCGTCGAAAGTAAGGTAGCCTTGTTCCTTGGCCAGGCGGATGAGTGAACGTACTTTCTCGTTCATGTCGCCGGTTGGCGCGTCGTGTCCGGCGGGTTGTTCGGCGGTGGCGGCGCGGGTCGCCACGATGGCGGTTTCGACGGCCTCGGCTGGTGCGGTGGGACTGGCGGCTGGCTTGAATTTGCTGCGCGGCATAGGATGGCGGTTGGGAAGATTAAACGACAGCCGCCAACTCTATGGGTTGGCGGAGCTGTCTCTGAAGTTCAGAGCGGCGTTTGATGAGAGAAAATGGGTCAATTCCACTCTCCGTTGGGGGGGAAGTTAACGCAAGTTCTATCTTGCGCAACTCCGGCTCGAGGGCGCGGGCGCGAAGCTGGCGAAGGCCCTCGGCGGCGACCTTGGCCGGGGTGTCGATGGTTGGATTATCGAAAAGCAGGGAGGCGGCGAGGGTTTTTTGCTCGGGGGTCTCCAGCAGCTCTTCCAAATGGTCGCGGCCGGGCCAGGTGTCCTGCGCGAACTCAGCCAGGCAGCGCTGGAGCAGCACGCCGGCGACGCGGGTGGTGTCGATCCACTCCGGGGGCAGCGCCTGGGCGAGGGACTTCCCGAGATGCTCGAAATGCAGGCAGAGAAGCAGCAGGTCGTGCTCGGAGCTGGGCCCATCGACGGTGGGCGGCGGGTTTGTTTCGGGTGGTGCGGTGGGTGTGGCCAGGCGGGCGCCGCGGCGGCGGAAAGTTTCAAAATCCTTCTGCAACGCGGACAGCGGCAGGTGCAGATATTCGGCAATTTCGGAAAGGAACCCGGCGCGGGCGACTTCGCTTTCAGCCGCGGCGACCAGCTCGAAGATGGCCTGGGTGGCGCGCGCTTTTTCCTCGGATGAGGCCGTGGCAGGCGAGGGGAGCAGCGCGCGGCAGGCGAAGGCCATGGCGTTGAGGGCATCGCGGCGAAGTTCGTCATAAGCCGCGAGGCCGCGTTCGAGGAAAAGCACATCGGGGTCGGTTTTTTCCGCCCCGGCAAGGCCCAGGAATTTTATTTCGAGCCCGGCCCGCAGGGCCATGGGCAAAAAGCGCAGCGCGGCCTTTTGTCCCGCGCTGTCGCCGTCGAAGAAGCACTCGACCTGCGGCGTATAGCGGCGGAGCAACGCCAGCTGGCTGTCGGTGATGGCCGTGCCTTGTGGCGCGACGGCGGTTTTGAGGCCGACGTGCCAGCAGCGCATGGCGTCGAGCTGGCCTTCGACGAGGACGAAGGGCTTGTTTTCGCCGGCGTGGGACCGGGCGCGGTCGAGGTTGAAGAGCAAGTTTCCCTTTGTGAAAATGGGTGTCTCGGGGGAGTTGATGTACTTGGCCTCGCGCGCGGGATCGTCAGCGGGCGTGAGGTCGGTCTGGCGCGCGGTGAAGGCGACGACGCGGCCTTGGTGGTCGCGGATGGGAATCATCAATCGACCGCGAAAGCGGGGACGCAGCGAGGAAAGGGTGAGCATCACCCCGTCGCGCACGAAGAAGAGGCCGGACTGGCGCAGCGCATCCTCGGAGAATTTTTTCTTCAGCAGGCGGGCGCCGAGGCCGGTATCATCGGGCGCGGCCGCGCCGATCTTGAATTCGTCGGCGAGCTCCAGCGGGAAGCGGCGTTTTTCCACCCAGTAGGCGCGCATGAAGTCGCCGGTCGCACCGGGGGCGAGGAACATTTCGCGGAAAAACTCGGCGGCGGCTTCGTGCAGGTCGAAAAGTTCCTGGCGGAGCGAGCGTTCCTCGCGGCTGGGGCCGGCTCCTTCCTCGTATTCGATCGGCACGCCGAAGCGCTGGCCGAGCGCCTCGATGGCCTCGGTGAAGGTGAGCTGCTCGGTTTCGCGGACGAAGCTGATGATATCGCCGGCCTTGCCGCAGCCGAAGCATTTGTAGAAGCCCTTGTCGGCATCGACATAGAACGAGGGTGTTTTTTCGGCGTGAAACGGGCAGAGCGCGCGCCAGCGGGCGCCGACTTTCTTGAGCGTGGCCACGCGCGAGACGACATCGGGAAGGTTCACGCGGTTTTTGAGGTCGCGGACACAGGATGGTTTGATGGCGGGCATGGCGCGAGGCTTCGGCCTCCGTCTCAGTGGGGCGGAAAGGCGGGCGGCGAAGATTGCACTTTCATCTGGCGGCGGGGTCTGTCAAGTTTCGTGGTTTGCGGATGAAACTTTGGCATGGTTTCGGCGACTTACACAGTATGCGGCAATTCAAGATTTTCCTGGCTTTCCTAAGTGCGGCGCTGGCTGTAGTGATGGCGCGCGCGGATACGGCGCCAGCCCATCCTGCGCCGGCGAAAGAGCCGGTGTGGGAGGCTTCGCTTTCGACCTTTGATGAGCAGGATTATGGCCGGGCGGTCGAGGCCTTGTTTCAAAACTACGAGCGGATGACGGGCCGCAAGCTCATGCCGGGCCCGAAGAAACGGGTGGGCTTGAAAATTTACACCGACTCCGGGCCGGGGCTGGAGACGCCCTGGCCGTTGACGAAGGCCGTGATCGCGGCGCTGAAGCGGCGCGGGTTTGCCAACGAAAATATTTTTCTCGTCGGCCTGAACCAGATGCGGCTGCGCATGACCGGCTACCTGCCGACGCTCTCGACCGGCCAGACGCAGTTCAAGGGCAACCCGGTCTATGTGCTCGAGTCGGGGCGCTATTACGACCCCGTGTGGTTTTACGACAGCCCGCTGCCCTCGCGCTTCGACCCGATTGTCGCCCGGGCCCAGACAAAGGACGTGCCCACCGAATCCACACTCGAGCAGGACCGTAAGAGTTTCCTCGCAACACCCCTGTTTCTCAATGCGGATTTTTGGATAAACCTGCCGGTTTACACGGATCATCCGGTGCTGGGGGTGAACGGCGCACTCGTCAATGCCACGCTATGGAACGCGTCGAACACCGCGCGCTTTTTCCGCTCGACGGCCAACGCGCCCGCCGCCGTGGCCGAGATGAGCGCCATCCCGGAGCTGCGGCAGACGTGGGTCTTCACGATCACGAGCCTGCAAATCTACCAGTTTATCGGTGGGCCGTGGTTTGATTCGCTTTATACCAGCTCCGAGCCGCGCCTGTGGCTGAGCGCCGATCCGGTGCTACTCGACTCGCTCATGCTCAAGCGCATCAACCGGGCACGGCGGTTGACGGGGTTTGAGCCGGTGTCGGAGGACATCCGCACCCTCGACGATGCCGCACAGCTCGGCGTGGGTTCGGAAAACACCGCCGAGGCGCAAATCATCCACGTGGACGCGCCGGCCCAGGCCGGGTTGTGATTGTTGATCGCGGGGTGGGGGCACCCCGCCCACATTTCAATATGGGGATGGCGTCCAAACTTCCCTCTTGAACCGGGGTGTAGTTTGCCCGCAAATTGAAAAGATGACATCCGCCGCATATCTGCCGGTCCTGATCCAAATCTGCCTCGCCGCCGGCGTGGGCCTTGCGATCCTGGGGCTGAAGCTCGTGTCCAGCCAGCGCGGGCAGAAAAACAAAATCAAGGATAGCGCCTACGAATGCGGCATTCCCGCCGAGGGCCTCGTGCACACGCGTTTCTCGGTGAAGTTTTATCTCACCGCGCTGCTGTTCATGCTGTTCGATCTCGAGGTCGTGATCCTCATCCCGTGGACATTCATCTACCGGGATTTTCTCGCCAACCACATCGCCATCCTCACGCCGATGCTTGTTTTCATCGGCGTGCTCGTGCTCGGCCTCATTTACGAGGTGAAAAAAGGCGCACTCGAGTGGGAGAAGTAATCTCCCCGTCACAAGCAGCTGAACCCCCCTTCACATGCGCCTGGACAAAATCATTGCGCGCAACCGCGTCATTGACCTCAACCGCCACGATCTCAAGGGCGCGCTCGATGAGCTGCTCGACATTTCCGTCAGCCGGTTTCCCGACCTCAAGCGGGAGGTGCTGCTCAAGAGCCTGCTGGCCCGCGAGAGCACGATGACGACCTATCTTGGCAATGGCGTGGCCTTGCCGCATGTGCGGGTGAAAATGGGCCGGCGGTACATCATCGCCATCGGCCGCAGCCGCCAGGGCATCCGCTACGAGGGCCTGAAGGAAGATGAAAAAATCCATCTCATCATCATGCTGATCGCGGGCGAGTCGGCCCGCGATTACCTGCAGGTGCTGGCGTCGATCGCGCGGTCGTTGAAGGAGCGCGAATTCGTCGAATCCCTGCTGCAGCCGATCGACCTCGACGCGTTTTATGAGCGGCTCTTTGCCGGCTTTGGCGGCATCTCGCTGCGCTCCGTGCAGGTGGCGCAAAACCGGGTGAACCGCGTGATCTTGCGCGAAGCCGGTCGGGTGGCGCACGGCTGCAATTGCGCCGCCATCATGGTTTTTGGCGACACATTCGTGGGCGGCGTTGATGCGGCGAAATGGTTTGGCAAGGCCAAGACCATCCTCGTCACGCGCAACATCGTCGAGGCGAAGGAGGCGCACAACGGCTTTTCCGAGACGATCCAGGTGCGGTCATTTTCCAGCCATCGCCTTGCGCAGCTGCGCAGCGCCATGCTGGTCGCGCTCAGCCGCGGGGTGATTTCATTCAATGACCGCATCTGTTGCATCGGCGGGATGACGGGCAGCAACCAGTTTGACACGGTCGTGGTGGTCGAGATCGAGCGTGAATTCCAGACCTTGCTCACCGGCCACGCCGACCTGCTGCCCGACGATGTGAAGCCCGAGGTGCTCGAGCGCATCATCGCCGTGGCCACCGAGCTCGCCGTCGAGGGCCGCGAAGGCCGCCCGGTTGGCTGTCTTTTCGTCGTGGGTGACGCCACGAGGGTGGAGCGGCTGACCAAGCCGCTCGTGCTGAATCCATTTTTTGGTTACAAGGAGGAGGACCGCAATATCCTCAATCCATTCATGGACGAGACGGTGAAGGAGTTTTCGTCCATCGACGGGGCGTTTGTCATCCGTGGCGACGGGGTGGTCCTGTCCGCGGGCAGCCTCATCCAGGCGACCGACGCCGACCACGCGTTGCCGAGCGGCCTTGGCTCGCGGCATGCGGCGGCGGCGGCCATCTCGGTGGCCACCCAGTGCATCGCCATTGTCGTGTCCTCGAGCACAGGGCAGGTGACGCTCTTCCGCCGCGGGGTGATGCTGCCGCTGACGGAAAAAAAGATGAGCACGAGCGAGTAGCAACGCGCCCTCCTTCGCCCTTCGACAGGCTCAGGGCTACGGAGGGCAGGCCGCCGCTTCATTCTCGTTCTCGTTATCGATCTCAGGCATCTCTGAGAGAAAGAGTACGATTAGGAGAATGAGTACGATTTGGGCCGCTAAAGACAGCCCAACTTTGCAGTTGCCCTTGGCCGGTGGCTGGTTTGTTCTGACCCTTTAACCATTTCAACCATGCAAGAAGTCGTAACCCTGGAGTGCACCGAAGCCAAGAAGGAGGGGAAACCTGTTTCCCGTTACCTCACCACGCGGAACAAGAAAACCGTGACCGAGCGTATCGAGAAAAAGAAGTACAACCCGAACCTCCGCCGCCACACGCTGCACAAGGAAATCAAGTAATCCGGCCCTCGTGGCCAGATCTTTTCAGTCTTTCCGAAACTGACGCCCCTCAAGGCGTCAGTTTTGTTTTTTAGTGGTAGGGGATCCGGCTTTGCCGGGGTCCGGTTGCCCGGTCTGCTGGGCGCGGCGCGCGGAACGCCAGCTTTCCCGGTGCTTGCGAATCCAGTCGAGCAGGGCCCGTTCGAAACCGATGTCGTAGCCCAGCCGTTCGGACTCGATCCATTTGTGGCGCAGTATCTCTTCGCGCTCGGCCAGGAATTCCTGATAGAGCGAGGAACGCTTTACGAAATCGTGGGAGGTCTCGGGCTCGTTTTTTGTAAATTGCGTCATAGCGACCACGGCAAATTTATCTTTGAATGCTTATGGGCACAAGTAGCACAGACTAATAACCCCGGTCGTCACGAGCGTGAGAAAACCTATGACCGGAAAACGAGCCGTCTCGATAGCTTCACTTGTCTGTGCCATACTGTTAGGTGAGGGAATGATAGGCCGGCATACGGTGCTGTCAACGTCTAGGGTGTTCACACTATAGGTATCTCATTTGCAATAGGATGATTGGCTGGGCTGCGGCCAAGCTTCGCAAGCAACGCCAGCGCAATCGAGCGAAATATTTCAGCCGCCTCGCTCTGCGGGGCACTCACCACGACGGGTGCGCCGGTGTCACCCCCCGCGCGGATTTCGTGGATGAGCGGCACCTGCCCGAGCAGGACGGTGCCGAGCGCGTCGGCGGTTTTCTGCCCTCCGCCCTCGCCGAAAATAAAATCCTTCCGGCCGGATGCGTCGGAGAACCAGCTCATGTTTTCCGCCACGCCGAGCAGGGGCACGTTCACTTTTTGGAACATCAGCCCGCCCTTGCGGGCGACGTTCGTGGCCGCGATCTGCGGCGTGGTCACGAGCACGGCGCCGGTGAGCGGCAGCGTCTGCACAAGCGAAAGCTGGGCGTCGCCCGTGCCGGGCGGCAGGTCGACCAGCAGCACGTCGAGTTCGCCCCATTTCACGTTCTGCACGAATTGCTGAATCGTCTTCATGATCATGGGGCCGCGCCAGACGACCGGCGTGTTGTCGTCCACCAGGAAGCCCATGCTCATCACCTTCACCCCGTGCCGTTCCAGCGGCAAAATCTGCGCGTTGGGCCCGTCGCCCTCGATTTCCGGCCGGCCGGTGAGGCCAAGCATCAGCGGCACGCTGGGTCCGTAAATGTCGCAATCCATCAACCCCACGCGGCCGGGCCGGCCCTGCGCGGTGAGCACCTGGGCGAGCGAGCAGGCGAGGTTGACGGCGAAGGTGCTCTTGCCCACGCCGCCTTTGCCCGAGGCGATGGCCACGGCGTACTTGATTTGGCGCGGTGCGGCGCCAGTGCCGGCGAGATTGCCGCCGGCCGCGGGCGTCTTGGCCGGCGCGACGGCCAGGTCGATGATGGTGTCGCGCACGCCGGGCAACGCGCGCAGCACGCGCTCGACCTCGGCCTTGAGCGCGAGGGGCACCTTGGGGTCGCTGGTCGTGATCCCGAGTGAAACCTTGGCGGTGCCATCGACCAGTGCCGCCGAGCGCACAAGGCCGAACGACACGATATCGCGGCTGAAGCCGGGATACTTGATTTGCTTGAGCGCTTCCTTGATGTCCTCGGGTGTCACGGGAAAATTCTTCGGTAATGAAACGGTTTATCGTTGTTAAGCGGCGCCATGGTGTAAATAGAAATGAACTTTCTTCGCGAATGCTGTTCCATTTTCTGCCTCCCACATGAAAAAACGTCTCTGCCTCGTCCTTATCCTCGGCTGCCTTGGTGCCACCGCCGCCTTCGCCCAGCGCGAAATCGGCCCCATCGACGTCACCGCCAATTTCAAGACCACGCCCATCCGCGTGTCGGCGGACACGCCCGAGCTGAACAATCTCGCGCTGCTCGCCTTTGGCGCCCATGGCGCCTACCGCCTGGTGGCCAGCGATTACGACTACGACGTGCGCTTCTCGCAGCTCGCGCCCGGGCAGGTGCGCGTGGACGTCGCGCGCGCCAGCGGGCAGGTCATCGCCAGCGAGACCGCGACCGGCACGAGCACGCACAATGCTCTTCTGCGCGCGGCCGACATTGCCGTGACGCGCACGATCGGCCTGCGCGGCTTCTTTGCCTCCCGGATCGTTTTCATCAGCCAGCGCACCGGACACCGTGAAATTTACACGTCCGATCTCTTTTTTGGCGAGGCGCAGCAGATCACCCACGATAATGCCCTGGCGCTTTCGCCGCGCTGGTCGCCCGACGGGCACCACATTGTCTACACGGGTTATTTCCAATCGGGCCGGCCCGATGTGTTCGAGCTGGTCAACGAGAACGGGGTTTGGCGGCGCCAAACCTTCGCGAGTTTCCAAGGCACGAACGATTGCGCTCATTTTAGTCCTGATGGCTCGCGCGTGGCCATGGTGCTGAGCGGCGAGGGCAACTCCGATATCTACGTCAGCAACGCCGAGGGCCGGGCCGTCTCGCGCCGCACGCGTTCCAGCGCGGCCAAGGCCTCGCCCTGCTGGTCGCCCGATGGCACGCAGCTGGTGTTTACCTCCGAGCCTGGCCCGCAACTCTATCTCATGTCCGCCGCGGGCGGGACGCCCCAGCGGATCTACACGGATATCAGCAGTTATTGCGCGGAGCCGGACTGGAGCCGCGGCGATCCGACCAAACTCGCCTTCACCATCCATGTGGGCCGGGTTTTCCAAGTGGCGGTCTATGATTTCTCGACGCGCACGAGCCAGCAAGTTTCGCACGCACCCTACGATGCGGTGAATCCGTGCTGGCTCGCCGATGGCCGGCACCTGCTCTACACGGCGCGCACTCCGCGCGCGAGCACCGTGTGGATTCTTGATACGGTCTCAGGCAAGGCCAGGCAGCTCAGCCCTTCTTTGCTCTCACCCGCGAGCGAGGCGAGTGCCTGGGGGTCGTGATCGTCGGGGGCATCTTCTGTGGTATTTTTGCGGGGTGAGGACACCCCGCCTACATTGGACTGCGTTTAAACAAAAAAGCCGCGCCCTTGGGCGCGGCTTCGTTTTTGAATGGCAAGGATTCAGGCTTTGTAATTGGCCTCGGCCTGGTCCCAGTTGACCACGTTCCAGAATGCCGCGATGTAATCGGGCCGGCGGTTTTGGTAATTCAGGTAATAAGCGTGTTCCCACACATCGAGGCCGATGACCGGTTTGCCCTCGATGCCGGCGAGGGCCTTGCCCATGAGCGGGCTGTCCTGATTGGCGGTGGAGCCGATCGAGAGTTTCTTGTCCGCACCGGCGACGAGCCAGGCCCAGCCGGAGCCGAAGCGGGTCGCGCCGGCCTTGGCAAATTCTTCCTTGAATTTGTCGAAGCTGCCGAAAGTCGCGTTGATCGCGTCGCCGAGCGAGCCTTTCGGCGCGCCGCCCTTGCCGGGGCCGAGAATTTTCCAGAAGAAGGAATGGTTGCTGTGGCCGCCGCCGTTGTTGCGGACCACGCCGCGGATGGGGTCGGGGACTTTGCCGAGATCGGCGATGAGCGTGTCCACATCGAGTGCGGCCAGCGCGGGCTGGTCCTTCAGGGCGTTGTTGACGTTGGTGATGTACGCCTGGTGGTGCTTGGTGTGGTGGATTTCCATCGTGCGTGCGTCGATGTGCGGCTCGAGGGCGTTGTTGGCGTAAGGTAATTTCGGGAGTTCGTAAGCCATGGTAATTTTCAGGTTATGGGTTGAGAGAGTTGCAAACCTGTCGCAGCTACGCGGATTCGTCAACCCGGCGTCAAAATTTAAGCAAAGCGGAATGACGGCACAGGAAATTGGCCGTTAGTGATTTGAGCGCGCGGCGCGCCGAGAGAACGGACGCCCGGCGTTCCGTCCCTACCTTGCAACTCAAAATACCGAACGGCCTGATTTCCTGAATCCTGCCTTAACTTCAACTCCGACTCCTTGGTTTTATGGACCGACGGTTGAAGTTATTAGGGATGAATCGGCTTTTCTTTGCGGTTCGTGATACGGCTTCCTCTGCTCGTAGAGGTTGAGCCGCCAGGTTGCATCTTCGTCTTTGTCCGGCAGGGAATCCAGATATTGGTTCTCATAGCGTACAGCATCGGTGAAGTTGCCTGCCTCGGCGCAAGCTGCGGCGAGAGTGTCGAAGTCGCCCGCGTTTTTACCCTCCCGTAACGTGCGGGCGGTCATGGCGTATTCCACAGCCCCCATGCCGTTCCGGAACCTGGCTTCAGGACAAACGGCCCACAGGCGGGCGAGGTGACTGTAGGCTTTGGCGTCATTGGGGCCGAGGCGGATGGCTTCGCTGTAGTCGGCGATGGCCTTCTTGTAATCGCCTTTTTTGTTGTAAAGGTCGCCCCGGCTGTTGAAGGCGCGGATTTCATTTGAATCGTGCTGGATGACAGCGTTGAAGTCGGCAACCGCCTTGTCGTACTCGTCATTGCAGCCGTAGGCGATACCCCGGTTGAGACAGGCATCGGTGTAAAATGGCTTCAGATCTATGGCCTTGGTATAGTCGGCGGTGGACTTGTCGTAATCGTGTTTGGCATCGTTGGCGACACCCCGGTTGAAGTAGGCCTTGCTGTCCTTTGGATTGAGGCGGATGGCTTCGCTGTACTCGGCGATAGCCTTGTCGTAATCGCCATTATCGACGCACATGCGGCCCAGGCTGATGTAGGCATCGGGAAAATTTACATCGAAATGCAAAGCATCGTTGTAGTCGTAAAGGGCCTTGTCGAACTCGTGATTGGCGTAGCTGGCGTCGCCCCGGTTGCAATAGGCCTGGGCCAGGCTTTGGTCGAGGTGGAGGGCGTCATTGTAGTCGGCGAGGGCCTTGGGATCGGAGAGATCGCCCCGGCGGTTGTGAGCGGTGGCGTAAGTCGGGCTGAGGCGGATGGCTTCTTTTACATCGGCGATGGCATGGTCGTAATCATGTTTGTCGTCGTAGGTGTTGCCCCGGCTGCAATAAGCCTCGGAGTCATTTGGCTTAAGGCGGATGATTTCGGTGAAGTCGGCAACCGCCTGGTCATAATCGTGGGCGGCGGCGTAGGCGTTGGCCCGCTTGCCATAGGCTTCGGTATCATTTGGGTTGAGCTGGATAATCTGGGTTAAGTCGGCGATGGCGTTGTCATAATCGCCCTTTTCAATATAGACATGGGCCCGTTTATAATAAGGCTTGGCGTCATTGGGATCGAGGCCAATGACTCCCGTGTAGGCGACCGCAGCCTTGTCATAATCATGCCTGTCGTCGTAAATGAGACCGAGGTTATCGTAAGCCAAAACTAAACTTGGATTGAGCCGGATGGCGGTGTTGAAATCGGTGATGGCATTGTCCTGGTCATGCTTGCCGCTGTAAGCGCTGCCGCGGTTGTAGTAGGCTTCGGCTGAGGTTGGGTTGAGGTGGATGGCGTCACTGAAAGCAGCGATGGCCGAATCATAATCATTTTTATTTAAAGCCTCCACGCCATTGTGGAAAGGGTCGGCAGACTTGCTGCAGCCGCCGGTGAGCAGGAGTAAAATTCCCGCCAAGCCAAACCCGGTGAAGAGCGTGGAGGAAACGCGATGTGAAGGTGAAGGGAGTGTGTTCATCGTTGGCGCTTTGGTTTTTGCTGCTTAATGCAAGGCATCGGTAGGACTAGCTGGATCTTCTTCAGGCTGAACATCAGCGATCACTCTTCGCAAGATGATAAAAAATTGTTTAAAAATTAAAACTATTGCTAATATGTAAAAAAATATAGCAACATATGTGCTTTATTCGCTAATGATGAGTCATTAGAAGAATAGCTAGAATTGTAAAATTATACGGACAAATGCGTTTGCCTTATTTTTTTAATAATTATAAATCATCGCGCCGGACGATGTATGTCAAAAAAAACCACCGATCTATTTAAGCCGTAATGAGAACCGACAAAACAAGGATTTTGGTGGAAAACGGGGAGGTCAGGAGCCACGTACTCCCGAATGACGAGCGGCCTGTGCTCGTTCCTTGCTGCGGGTTTTCCGTCAGCAACCCGAGGGTTTATTTTTCCTCGCGGCGTTTGGCGCGAAAAAACTCCTGCAGCAACTGTCGGCATTCCGCCTCGAGCACGCCGCCGGCAGTGAGCTCGAGGTGGTGGTTGACCTGTGGCAGGTCGTTGAGGTTGGTCGCGCCGCCGAGGCAGCCCATCTTTGGGTCGGGCACGGCGTAACACACACGGCGGACGCGCGACATGAGCATCGCGCCCGAGCACATCGGGCACGGTTCCTTGGTCACGTAAACCGTCGCGCCCTCGAGGCGCCAATTGCCGAGTTTTGCCGCGGCCTGGGTGAGCGCGAGCATCTCGGCGTGCGCGGTGGGGTCGAGCGCGGACTCGACGGTGTTGTGGGCCGCACCGATGACCTCGCCGCCGAGCTCGATTACCGCGCCGATGGGCGCTTCGTCGGCCCGCCACGCGTCGATGGCCCGGTTGTAGGCGAGGCTCATGAAAAACACGTCGTCGCGCACGAGTTGCGACGGAAATCGCTTCTCAAACGGACAGTCGGGTGGGGTGGGTGTGGAGGAAACCATGCGGGTGCCGGCGGTTGGTTGTGCCGGGAAAGCCTTGACTTACGCAGCGTCCTTCCCACTTACAAGGAGCTTTCTCCGCCAAACCTGCCCATATGAACAACCTCCCCGCACTCCACGCCCGCGTTTTGTATGTCTGACGATAAATCGATCGAAGTGGAGGGTAAAATCATCACCGTGCTCCCCGGCACGATGTTCAAAGTCGAGCTGCTGAAGAGTCCCGGTCACATCGTGCTCGCGCACATCTCGGGCAAGCTCCGCAAGAATTTCATCAAGATCGCCGCCGGCGACTTCGTGAAAATGGAGATGAGCCCCTACGACCTTGAAAAGGCGCGCATCACTTTCCGCATGCGTGATCCCAACGCCCCGCCGCCGCGCATGGGCTCCGCGCCCCGCCGGCGGTATTAAGTTCTCCGTAGGCGTATGAAGGCCCGCCGCAGCCAGGCGCCCGCCGCCTTCACCGAGGAGATCGACGGCTTCATCGGCTTTCTTGAACTCGAGCGCGGACTCTCCGCGCGCACGACCGAAAGCTACCAGGGCGATCTCGACCAGTGCGCGAAATTTCTCGCGCACCACCACGTGGCGAACTGGCGCGCGGCCCGGCCCCGCCATCTCTCCGACTGGATTTATGCGCTGAGCGGCGACGACTACACGGTCGCCAGCCTCGCGCGCAAACTCACGGCGTTGCGCGTCTTCGCCCGTTATCTCGTGCGTGAAAAAATCCGGGCCGATGACCTCACCGCTCAGCTCGCCGGTCCCAAGCTCGTGCGCAAAATCCCCGGCACGCTCACGCCCGCCGAGGTCGGGCGCCTGCTCGCCGCGCCCAGCGGCGGCAACGCCTACGCCCTGCGCGACCGCGCGCTGCTCGAACTTTTCTACGCCAGCGGGCTGCGCGTCTCCGAGTTGTCCGGCCTTTTGCTCCAGCAGCTCGACCTCGATCACGGCTTCCTCCGCGTCTTCGGCAAAGGCTCGAAGGAACGCGTCGTGCCCGTCGGCGGAAAAGCCCGCGTCGCGCTCGCGGCCTATCTCGACGCTGGCCGGAGGTTTTTTGTGAAACCAAAGACCGGCAGCCAGCTCTTCCTCAGCGAACGCGGCACGGCCATCTCGCGCAAGATGCTGTGGGTTCTGATCAAGAAATACGCGAAGCTGGCCGGCCTGACCAAGCCCGTGAAGCCGCACCTGCTGCGGCATTCATTTGCCACGCACCTCTTGAGCGGTGGCGCCGATCTCCGCGCGATTCAGGAAATGCTCGGCCACGCCAATATTTCCACCACGCAAATTTACACCGCGGTCGAGGACAAACGCCTGGTGGACCAGCACACGAAGTTCCACCCGCGGAACAAGACGGCAAAGTAGGCCGGTTCGATGCGGTGATCACCGCCGCAGGCATCGCATCACGTCGGCTTTACAATACTCGGATGAGATGACTAGAACCCATCCATGACTCTGCTGCCGACCCCGCTGCGTCTGAAATCGTCATTTGTCTGGAAAACCCGGTTGGGCGGCATCGTCCTCATCCTGGTGGGGCTGGCGGCCGCCGCCGGCTTTGCGCGGTGGCAGTACGATTCGGTCAAAGAACTGGTCGACCAATCGCGCATCTGGAAGGCGGGCGTGCCGGCCTTCCAGACGTCGGCGAAAGGCCAGGTGACGACCAATCATGGCATTTTTCACGAATACGACCTTGAGGTGAGTTTTGTCGATGGGAACCAAGTGGCGCACCAGGATAAACTGGAGTTCGATACCCTGTTTGGCGAGGTTGACCAGGCGAGCGACCCGATGGTGCGTTACCTGGAAAATGATCCGGAGCATTTTGCCCTGTCGTGGGCGATGGACGTAGTGACGAGCCGATGGGCGGCCATTGTATTCATGGCCGTTGTCGGGATCGGTCTGGTCGGCGGATCATTCACCTATCTCGGGGGGATGGCCTTGCGGCGGCTCTCCGATGCACGCGGTTGCGCGTTGCGTTCCAATGAAGTGGTGGTTCGGATCACCAAGGTCGTCGCCACGAAGGCGAGCACGCGTCACGTGGGCAACGAATATCATTTTACCGGGCGGATGGTGGATGGCCGGGAGGTGTCGGGCAAAAGGGTGTTTCCGATAAAATACGAACCCCTGTTTGCCGATGGCGGAAAACAGACAATGCTGGTCTTGATTCCGCAGGAAAATGTGAAGCGCCCGGTCGTGTTGCGCGGCGATTTTCATCCCTTTGAGCTGACTCCCGACGAGCAGTCAAAGGTGCGGCAGTCCATGGCCAGCCGCAGTGCCACTGCCGGCTGAAAGGGTTCTACGGCGGGCCTTCTTCGATCGTGGCGCGGGCCGCGGCTTCGTCCTGGGCGACAACCTTGCGGGTGCCCAGGTTGGTCTGCACCTCGTAAACGTTGGTGGAACCCAGCGCTTTGATTAAGGTGATGCTTTGGACGGTTTCTTTGACCGTCTCGACTTTGGCTTCCCCGATCGGGGAGAGGCTTTGCTCAATGACCAGCACGCCGTCCTGGGCGGCCTCGGTGGTCAGGTCAAATTGCGGCAGTTCCTGCCACGAATTGATGATGTGAAAGGTGCCCTGCTTCGTGTCCTTGTTCCAGGTGAAGCCGTTGATGACGACCTGATGGCCCACCGGACCGCCGTTCCATGGATGTGCAGCCACAAAACCCGGCGGAAGCGCCTGCCAGACTTCCCGCGGAAATGCGGCCAGGATGGGGCGGCCTTTGCGCAGTTCGTCCCTGGCCCAATCGAAAGGATCCTCGGCGGCGCCCGGCAGGGCATGGAAAATGGGCTGCGACTTGAAGCCGGTCATGATGCTCCTCAACCCCGCAATGTAACGGGGATCACTCCACGGATCGTCGGGCGAAACAACATTGATGATTTTATAAATATCGCCGGCTTTCACGTAATAACCCGCAATATCAAGCCAGTGGACGCGGGCATACATCATGCAAGTGCCCCCGATCTGATTGAGGATGACGTTGGGCTGGCACAGCTGCACCGTTTCCAACGGCCCCTCGACCTTGGAGAGTTCAATCGTCTTTTTCGCCTTCACCTCGTTCGTTTCTTTCACGACGGTGACCTTTGAATTTCCCTTGGCCAGTGGACTCCGGTTGCTGAGCTCGGTGAGCCAGGCCAGGTCATCGGGTGCGAGCTCACTCACCGGTACCAGGCTTTTGCTTCCGTCGGCAAAAACCACCACGGCGTAATCGCCATTGATCCGGGCTTTGAGGGCCCCTTGAAACTTTGCGGAGACGGCCATCGCGTCGTTCGCAACCAAGAGCAGGGCGGCAGCAAGCAAGGTTTTGAGGGCCATTCTGGCTGGATGGTTTAAATCCGGCCAACGAATGCAATCGGAAACCAGCGGACTTCCATCGCGTGGATCAGCTCGTGAAATAAACTTGGAGTGAAAATGAGACTGCCCGGCTCGGGTGTGCAGCCGCGACTCAATCCATGTAGGCGTCGGTTAGAAGTCGTGCGAGGTCTTTGTAGCTTTGGTCTTTGAGGTCGGCCACCAAGGTTTGGTCTTTGTCTTCGCGCGAATAAATCGAACTTAGCCCGGTGCTCTTCACCGGCTTTGGTGTCACAAACGTCCAGCGTCCGGTTGCGACGTCAATGATGACGGCTTTAAGGCGGATGCGCATGTTCTCCCGTTCGTCGGGAAGCGCGAAGCCGACGATGGGCACCCAAGAGACAAATTTTGTCGCCTCGTCTTTCCTCTCGGATTCAAGAACACCCCAATAGCACACGATTTTATCATAGCCCCCGCGTGCGGCCGTGAGGCGGAGTGATTTTGAATAAGAAAGCTTCGGCTCGTTTGAGGCAGCGACTTGGGTCGATGGCGTGGCTTCCCACGATGGACGTGCGAGACGGTCAGTTTCCGGTTTTCCCGAAAAAGGCGTCACGGCGAGGTGCTGACTCATGGCTTCGGCCATGGCTGTATCGGGAAAATCCGCGCCGGATTGAATCAACAGGGTTTTGCTGTTGCGCTGCAGGCGCGCGCCTTTGGAGTTTTTTAATTCTGCCGCGATGTCTGCATCCGAGACATTGCTGACGTTGTCCACGCCGAGTACGTCGAACTCGGTCAATTCCCCGCGATAGCCAGTTGATGCGTAACGGTCGCGGTTGTAACCGGAATCGGAAATTGGCCGCGTTTCACAGCCTGCCAGCGCAAGCGCAAGTACGACGAGAGCACCGCCCAGAAGATGGGAGTTTTTCATGTTGAGTGTGCCTACGTGTGATGAACTGGCGGGCAGAAAGTTCCATCGTTCCAAAATCATGGGCCGGTTTTAAGAGGTGCAATGCAGGTGGAGCGCGTTGACCTCAACGCGCCCAGAGCATGTCGATGGGCTTGAAGAACGGGCCGCTCTATTCAGGTGCATTTTCCTCGCAACCCGGCCGCAGGTTATCCGCGGCCGGGCATTTCGAGCGGGATGATCGCATGGCGGCGCAGCTCGACCCCGCGCAACAGCGTGAGGCTCGCGCTTTCGCCGATCCGGTCCCCGGTGAGCTGCTTGAGCAGCGCATCGACGGTGGGCGTGGGCGTGCCGTCGAATCCCAGCACGATGTCGCTCTCCTGCAGGCCGGCGCGCGTCGCCGGGCTGTTGGGCTCGAGGCCCGCGACCAGCACGCCCGTCTCCTGCGTGAGGCGGTGGTGCAGCACAAGCTTGCGCAGCAGCGGAACGTTCTGCCCGGCGACGCCGATGTAACTGCGGCGGATGTGGCCGTCCTTGATCAGCCAGCCGGCGACCCAACGCGCAGTGTTGCTCGCGATGGCGAAACAGATGCCCTGCGCGGGCCGGATGATGGCGGTGTTCACGCCGATGACCTCGCCGCGCGTGTTGACAAGCGGGCCGCCCGAGTTGCCGGGGTTGAGCGCGGCATCGGTCTGGATGACGTTGTCGATCAGCCGCCCGGATGCGCCGCGCAGCGAACGGCCCAGCCCGCTGACAATGCCGGCGGTGACGGTTTGCTGGAAACCCATCGGCGAGCCGATGGCAATGGCGATCTGGCCGGGGCGCACGGCAGCGCTGTCGGCCAGGGCCAGGAAGGAAATTTCGTCGGCGCTCACGCGAATTACCGCAAGATCGGTGTCCGGGTCGTCGCCGATGAGGTCGGCGGCGAGCTTGCGTCCGTCGGCGAGGAACACCTTCAGCGTCTGCGCGCCGTGGACGACGTGGCTGTTGGTAAGGATGTAGCCGTCGGGAGAGATGAAGAAACCCGAGCCCGAGCCGCCCGGGGTGTTGTTGCCGCTGACCTCGATGTGGACAACGGCCGGATGCGCGGTCGCCACGGCGCCGGAAACGGCGTCGGAGTAGGCGTCGATGAGCGTTTCATCGGTGGCCGCGGTGGAGACAGACGTGAGCAATGAGTCCATGATCCGGAAGGAATGAAGGAAATTTGTTTTTGCAAACGGTCTTGACTATTTTGGAATACACGTTCTTTTAACCGCATGTCCCGGACCAAGGAATTCGACGAGGCGGAAGTGCTCGACCAGGCGCTCGAGCTTTTTCGCGCGCGCGGTTTCCAGCACACCTCCTTCGCCGACCTCACCCAGGAGCTCGGCGTCAGCCGCCAGAGCCTCTATGACACCTACGGCGACAAGCAGACCCTTTTTCACGCCGCCCTGAAGCGCTACCTCGAGCGGGCCATCGATTACATGCGCCGCCACCTCGCGGATCCCGGCCCGGTTCGAAAGGTCCTGCTCGCGCTGTTTGATGGCCTCATTGCCGGCCAGTGCAGCAAGGGCTCTCCCGGCTGCCTGATGGTCAACTCCATGGTCGAGCTGACGCCGCACGACGCCGACATCCGCGCCCTGGCGCAGGCCCACGCCCGCGAAGTCGAGGGACTTTTCGCCTCGCGGCTCAGCGCGGCCCAGCGCCAGGGCGAGATCGGCAAGGCCAAGGACCCCGTCGCGCTCGCCCGGTTTCTCCACCACACCCTGCTCGGCCTCAGCGTCGCTTCTCGTGCCCTGGGCGAACGCGATACCCTGCGGGACAGTGTCCGCCTCGCCTTGCAGGTCCTCGATTAAATTTTGCATATTTAATTTGGAATAAACATTCCAAATAAGATGCTAAACCTAAAGTCTCTTTCACCATGAAAAACAAAACTGTATTGATCACAGGCGGCACGACCGGCATCGGTCTCGCCACCGCCCAACACCTGCAAGCCGAAGGCGCGCGGGTCCTCGTCACGGGTCGCAACCCGGAGACACTGGCCGCGGCGCGCACCACCCTTGGGGCGAACGCGGTCGTAATTCCCTCCGACTCCGGTTCGCTGGCCGACGCGCAGGGTCTCGCTGCGGCCGTCCAAAAACACGCCGCGAAACTCGACGCGGTCTTCCTCAATGCCGGTATCGGCCAGTTCGGCTCGATCGAGGCAATGACGCCGAAACACTTCGACGACATGTTCAATGTCAACGTCCGCGGCTTGTATTTCCAGCTGCAGTCGCTGCTGCCTGTCCTCGCGAACCCAAGCTCCGTGGTGTTCAATGCCTCGGTCGTGGCGGATCTCGGCCTGGCGACCACCAGCATCTACTCGGCGACCAAGGCTGCGGTCGTGTCGCTCGGCAAGTCGCTGGCCGTTGAGCTCGCTCCGCGTGGCATCCGCCTCAACACCGTCAGCCCCGGACCGATCACCACGCCCATCTACGGCAAGCTCGGCTTTCCGGCCGAGGCGCAGAAAGGCTTCGAAGACAGCATGGCCGCCCAGGCGTTGCTCAAACGTTTCGGCACGGCCGATGAAGTGGCCAAGCTCGTGCGCTTCCTGCTCTCCGAAGATTCCAGCTATATTATGGGGGAGAATATCATCATCGACGGCGGTGTCCGACTGACGTGATGGGGAGAAATTCCGAATGGCGAATGACGAATGCCAATAGCTTTTCTTTGGTGTTTGAACATTGGCGTTTGTGATTTTCTTGGGCGCTGCTTTCTTGGCTGCGCACCATGGTCGCATTCCAAGAGGCCCTCATTCTTCTGCTGATCACCGCCATCCTGAGCATCGTGGCGCGGTGGATCCCGTGGCCGCGTCCGATCACCTACGTGCTGGGTGGCGTGGGCTTCGCGCTGATCCCGAAATTTCCCCATGTTGCGCTTGAACCAGGATTTTTCTTTCTATGCTTCCTGCCGCCGCTGCTTTTTTCTGATGGCTGGCTGATGCCGCTGCGGGAATTCACGAAGGCAAAGCGCCCGATCATCATGCTCGCCACGGGGCTGGTCGTGTTCACGACCTTGGGGGTTGGCTTCGTGGCCCACTGGCTGATCCCCGGCCTGCCGCTCGCGATGGCATTTGCCCTTGGCGCGGTGGTCTCGCCCACCGATGCCGTCGCGGTCGGCGCGGTGACCAAGAGACTGAAGGTTCCCACGCGCGTGACCATCGTACTTAACGGCGAGAGCCTGATGAATGATGCCACCGGCCTGGTCGCGTTCAAATTCGCCCTCGCGGCCCTCGTGGCCGGGACTTTCTCCCTGCGCGCGGCCGCGCTCGATTTTGTGCTGCTCGCCGCCGGCGGCCTCGCCATGGGCCTGGCGATCGGCTGGCTGGCTGGCCGGCTCCGCGATCTGCTCATCCGCACGCACAATGCCGATCCGCTCATCGAGCTCACGCTGTCCCTGCTGACGCCCTACGCCGCCTACCTCGCGGCCGAGCCGCTCGGACTTTCTGGCATTCTCGCCGTGGTGGCGGCTGGTTTGTATTCGGGCTGGCGCGACCCGGTGCGAATGGATGCAGAGACGCGGCAGACGGCCTGGATCGTCTGGTCTACGGTGCTCTTCTGGCTCAACGGCCTCGCCTTCGTCCTGCTCGGTTTGCAATTTCCATCGCTGCTTGCGACCGTCCACGGCAGCTATTCGCTCCTGCAATTGACCGGATTGGTCGCCGCGGTCGCGGGCACGGTGATGATTTTGCGCATGGCCTGGGTTTTCCCCGCCGCCTACCTGCCGTTTGTTGTTTCACGCAAAGTCCGGAAGGCGGAAAAGCGCCCGACCTGGCAGGCCGTTTTTCTCTGCGGCTGGGCCGGCATCCGCGGCACGGTCACGCTCGCCGCCGCTTTGTCCATTCCCCTGTTGATGCCGGACGGTTCGCTGTTCCCTTACCGCCACATCGTCATCTTCCTCGCGCTCGGGGTCATCGCCGCGACGCTCCTGATCCAAGGCACCACGACGGAGTGGGTCATCCGCCGGCTCGGGCTGCACGAGGACGGCATCCGGCAGAAGGAGGACAATCTTGCCCGCACGACCGCCGTGGGCGCCGGCCTGAAGGCGTTGCGAGCCTTGGAGTCACCGGAGAACAGCACGGCGAAAAACGCCGCCCTGAAGCACGTGCTGGCCGAATATGAGGAACGCCTCGCCGAGCTGGTGGCCGAGATCGAAGACCGCCGCACCCACGCACGCGCCCGGCTCGCCGCGGAAAAACAGTTTCGCTTTGCCGCCCTCGAAGCCGAGCGCAAGGCGGTGGACGATCTCTGGACCCGTGACGTCATCACCGACGAAGTTCACCGCCCATTGCAGCAACTGCTCGACCATGAGGAAGCGATGCTCCACGCGCAATCCGCGCATCAGGCGGAGTGAGCATCCAAACTTTTTAACCGCGAATAAACGCAAATGTACGCGAATCAGTTTTTGAACCACTGATGAACACTTATGCGCACGGATGGGTTTTTTCCCGCGGATGTCACAGTTTTCCAGCAGCCCATTAGTCCTCAGCATTTGGTAATTTGTAGTTAGAAATTAGTAGTTGGTCCGGATTAGCGTTCATTAGCGTCCATTCGCGGTTAAAAACGGCTCGAATCTGTGTCTATCCGTGTAATCCGTGGTTAAAATAGCTTAGGCTTGGACGTTGGAAGTTGCCTGTTCAATTTTCCGCTTTTTCGCGACGCACCACCAATAAAATAATGTAGGCGAGAATCGCGACATTGAGAACGAGCACACCGAGCTTGAACCAGTTGAACCTGTGCACGCACATGTAGATTTCTTCCGGGACGAAGGCGCCGGTCGACACAATCACCAGGTATTTTGCCCAGCGCAGGTTGAGCCACAGCCCAATGCCTTCCGTCAGAAGGATGGCTGAGTAAACGAGCGACCATATTCCGAAGTGCCATAAGGTGTGGGGCTGGATGTTGGCCACATTCTCCAGGAACACGCGCGCGTAATGGTTCTCGGGGTCGATGTTCAACCTGTCCGTCAGCTTCTGGGCGATCTCGTCCAAGTCGCGATTGACGAGCGCAAAGAGGCCGAGGCCGATGCCCAGGAGCATCACGCCCTTGAACAGCTTTACGGCCGCAATCAATCGCAAGCCGCGCGGGCTTTTGCGCCGCTTTTTTCGCTGGGCTGGTTTTTTGGCCATCAGATTGAGACGCCTGGAACGGTAAACTGATCCGGGTTGGACGTCAGAAAGGACTATGCTGCAGGGCGGACCGACTCAAATCGTTCTCGTTCTCCTCATCATTCTCTAGTGTGCTTCACCCGATAGCGCAACGCGTCTAGATTGGATATCGTCCCTAAAATTAAGCAAAACCGCTTAAAATTTCTTATGAAATTGTTTGTCTTTGGTTGTATCGGTTCAGGAAAGAGTGTCGTGGGTCAAAAGTTGGCCGAAAAAGCAAACTTGAAATTTTATGACGGTGATTGGGATCTAACGAGAGAAATGAAAGCTTACATCGCTTGTCATGAGCCATTTTCTGAAAGACTACGAGAAGAGATGGCCCTAATTCTGATTCGTAGAATGGAAAAGTTGGGTGATAATTTCTGTTTGTCCCAGGGTTTGTTCCGCAACAAACACCGCGAAATAATAATTAAGCGGATTCCGAGCGTAATATTTATATGGGTAAAAAGTTCAAGGCAGGCGATTGAGGAACGTTTGCGGGTTAGACTGGAGAACATTGCATTGAGCGAATACGCGAAAATCGTGAATCCCTTGTTTGAACCGCCAAGCCATGAACATGTGAAATTAAATAACACAGGGAGCCAAAAGGATTTGGATTTTCAGATTGGCCGTATCTTGAAAAAGTTAAGAGTTGGTCAAACCTAGGGGCTGTCCGAAAAGCGGGGCTGACTTGAGAACGATAACGAGTAAGAGAACGATAACTAACCAACATGAACGACATCCCTGGCTTTCTTGAGCGCCTTTTCACGCAGGCGCCGTATATTTATCTCTCATGGCCGGCGGTGGCGATGATCGTGGGCACGCTGGTCGGAGTGACTTCAAAAGCCGCCACCACGCAGCTCGCCGTCGTGCCGCGGACCGCCGGTGGTCTTGTCGGGATCATCACCGCTCCGTTCATCCACGCCAACTTCGCGCACCTTGCCGCCAACCTCCCGCCGTTCCTCGTGCTCGGCGGGCTCGTGCTCCGGCGCGGCCATGAACAGTTTCTCGAAGTCGCGCTGATCATTGCGCTCGTGCAAGGCGTGCTGCTCTGGCTGCTCGGGCGCAAGGTCGCTCACGTCGGCATGAGCGGCGTGATCTTTGGATTCCTCGGCTACCTGCTCCTGCTCGCGTGGTTCACGCGGGCCACGCCGGACCTGCTGGTGGCGGGCGCCGTGCTCCTTGTTTACGGCGGCATCCTCGCGGGCGTCGCCCCTGCGCGCAACGGCACCTCATGGGAAGGCCATCTCTTCGGCCTCATCGCCGGCCTCGGCACGGCATGGTTTCTCTATCACAAGTGACGGACTTCGGATTTCTCACACGAAGATCGCAAAGGGCGCGAAGGCTTGGGTACTGAGACCACGGAATACACTCATGAACACAGATGGAAGCAGTGTGTTTGAAGCTCTGGATCGATCTTCGTGATCTTTGCGTTCTTTGTGTGAAAAAAAGAATTAGAAATTGAAGTCGGGGATAAACCCCGACCTACATGTGCGAAACTGGACTTCGATATTGGATGTTGGGAGTTCGAAGGGCTTCGCGTCCTCCGCGGGGATTTTTCCCGCGAAGGAGCGAGGAAAACTGAACTTCAATGTTCAACGCTCAATGGCGTTGGACGTTGGATGTTCAATGTTGGCTGTTGGACGTTCGCGGTCACCGCGCGTCCGAGTCTGGCTCCCAGAGGGCGAACGTGTTGTTCTCGGTGTCCTGACAGATGGCGTAGTAGCCCATCTGTGGCACCGCCGTCTTGCGCACGCGTACTTTGCCACCGAGCTTTTCAACCTGGGCCGTGGATTCTTCCACCGAGGCCACGTTGATGTACTGGGTGATACCCTGGATGTGCTCGCGCGTGGTCAGCCCGCCATCAGGTGAGGCGTCGACCCCTCCGGTTTCGATGTGGAGATATTTCTGCGCTTCGGGACCCTGCATTCCTTGGAAGGGCGAAATTTTCCAGTTGAACAATCCGCTGTAGAACTTTCTTGCGCGGTCGAGGTTGTCGGCCGGGATTTCAAACCAGACCAGGCTTCCGATCGTGGCATTGTCGTGGGTCATTGTTTGTGTGCTCATGTGATTTCCTTTCTTGTTTTTATGGAAGACGCAGCCGACATGGCTGCATCCCGGAAGCTGGATTTGGTGCTTGGTCGAAACTGAACGTCGCGGCGGAAATCCATTTGGCAAACGGAAGAGAAAGAAATTTCTCCGTCACATGATTTTTTGCACGAAAGACGCGACAAGTTTTTTTCCCGCGGATTGCACGGATGAACGCGGATAGCCCGGATTTTTTTACACCAAGATCGCAAAGGGCGCGAAGGTTCGGGTCAGAATTTTAACCACTGATGACCGAAAGGTAGGTCGCGCTTCATGTCCGACACCTGTGGGCGGGGTGCCCTCACCCCGCAAAGCGACCTCAGGGCGCGATCGCGGGAACCGGTGGCTGCGGTTTTTTGTCGGGCCGCACTGAGAGGTTCTGTGTCATCACGTAAATCGTCATGGCAATTAAGATGAAGCAGGCGGCCACCCAGAAGAACGGGCTGTGGTGCATCCGCTTCCAGGAGGGGCGGTGCGCCGGGTGCGGCCCGCCGTGTGGGTGAAACGGGAACTGGGGGTCATCCATGGTAAGACTATGGACCACTCCCGCGGGCCAAGGTCTCCGATTATCTTTGCCCGGTGATAAAGTCGAAGATTCGGCTTTTAACCACAAAGGCACAAAGGGCGCGAAGCTCGATCCAAAGTAATACGGCTTTCAGGCCTCGTCTGAACCTTTGAGCTCTTTGTGCCTTCGTGGTGAATCTATCAGCGTGAATTAGGGGGAGCGCCGCCTACTTCGCGGTGGGGCTCATTTCCCAAAGCGCAAACGCGTTTTTCTCCGTGTCCAGGCAGACCGCGAAGTAGCCCATTTTCGGCACCGCTGTCTTGGGCATGAGGATTTTTCCGCCGAGCTTTTCGACCTTGGCCGCGGATCGTGTCACCGAGGCCACGCTGATGTAGTTCGTGATGCCGTGCCCTTCGCACTTGCGCGACGTCAGTCCGCCATCGGGTGAGCCTTCGGGCCCGCCGGTGTCGATGTGCGAGTAATCCGGCATGCCGGGGATTGGCTGGATTTTCCAACCGAACAATGAGGAATAGAATTTTTTGGCGCGGTCGATGTTGTCGGCGGCGATATCGAACCAGCACAGGTTCGCAACCGGGGTTTTGGTGCTTTTCTTGGATTTCTTTTTCGTTTTTGTGGCCATGATGAATTTCTGTTGAGGGTGGGTGGAGCCAGGATCTTTCCCGGATGGCTTGGATAAATACGGATCAGTCGCAGTTGTCCGCGGCCATCCGTGTAATCTGCGGGGAAAAATTGTCCGAGCTCCTTTCTTGGCTTCTGGTTGGTTCACTAACGAGCAAAAAACGCGCCGCGGCACCGGATTGTCACACCCGGCCAGAATGCAGGATTTTCCCGCGGATTACACGGATGGGCGTGGATATCCCGAACATTCACCGCAAAGACACGAAGGCTTGGAAAATGAAACCACGGATTACACAGATAAACACGGATGAGGAGCAGTGATACAGGTGGAGCGCGGCATCCCGACGCGCTCTATCAGCGACAATCAGTGCACATCAGTGGTTAAAACTCAGGATCCGTCTTCGCTCTTTGAGCTACGGCGGACTACGCAATCGCAAGCGATTGCTTGTCGTTCAATGCCCGGCGGCGCCTTCGCGATCCAGAAGCTTGCGGATGAAATCCCAGTCGGGTCGGAGGCGCAGGGCTTCGCGGTAATGCGCCAGCGCGTCCGCGTGGCGGTCGGGCATTTTCCACAAAAGCGTGGCCAGGTTGAAATGCGCCTCGGCGTAATTGGGATCGAGCTTGAGCGCGTGTTCATACGCTGCGATGGCTTCGGGCGGCCGGTCCGCCTTGGCCAGCGCATTGCCGAGGTCGAACCACGCGGGGGCTGAGCCGGGTTCGAGCTGGAGTGCGGCTTGATATTGGGCGATGGCATCCGCCAGATGACCCGGAATGCGGTACCACATGTTGCCGAGGTTGGAATGGGCCATGGCAAAATCGGGTTGGATTTGCAGGGCGGCTTCGAAGTGGGCGATGGCTTCCGGCCAGCGGGCGGAATCTTGCGCCAGCAGGATGCCGAGATTGTTGTGGGCGTCGGCATACGCAGGGTCGGCCTGCAACGCGGCTTCGTACTGCGCAATGGCGGCATCGCGTTGTCCGGGAAGATTGGAGAGGGTTTTGGCGAGGTTGTAGTGGGCGTCGGCGTAATCGGGCTTGAGGCTTAGCGCGGCTTCGTAGTGCGCGATGGCTTCGTCCGGGTGGGCCGCAGCGAGGAGATTGCCAAGATTGTTGTGGGCCAGCCAGCAGTCGGGATTGTGGGCGAGGGTCGCGGTGTAGAGGGTTTCGGCGTCGCGATAAATGCGCGCCTGGCGCCAGGTCAGCGTGCCGAGGGTGGTGAGGAGAAGGCCGGCGCCCAGCGGCGGCATCCAACGGTGCATCCCGGACGGGAATCGATTTGCGATCCGGGTGAGCCCGGCCGCGGCCGGTACGATCACGCCGATGCAGGCCAGATATTGGAAATGGTCGGCCACGTAGGAGAAGACGAACGGGTAGACGTTGAAAAAACCGAGCACGGGAAACAGCATCGCGGCATAAATGAGAAAGGCGGCGAGAGGACCGCGGCCGGTCCGGCGGATGGACCAGAGCGTGAGGCCAACGGCCAGCCAGGCGGCGGGGAAAAGGTATTGCCACCACACGCCCGGATCGATCGTCCAGTGCGGATAGATGAAGCTCAGCCCGGCGGGCCAGATAAGTTTTCGAAAATAAAAACAGATGATGCGGCCGGCGAGGAGGCAACGGTCCCCGAGGGTGAGCGCGAACGCGGATCCCTGCGCGCCAATCATCCAGCGTTCCACCCAGGCGGTGAACAATCCGAAGCCGGCGCCGAGCACCAGCCAGGGCACGAGCGGACGCACATCTTCTTTCCCGCGGAGCCGCCCGCGCCGCCACCACAGGACGATCAGGAGCGCGGCGGGCAGGGTCGCGGTGGTGGTTTTTGACAGCAGGGCGAGCAGGAACAGGCCGAGGGCGAGCCAGTAATGCACTTTGTGGCGATCGTCATCGAACCGCAGGTAGGCGAGCGCCGAGGCGAGGCAGAAAACCGTCGAAAGCGTGTTTTTTTGCTCGCTGATCCAGGCGACCGATTCGACGCCCACCGGGTGGAGCGCGAAGATCAGGCCGGCGAGGCAGGCGCCGGGCAGGGCGAGCCGGCGGGCGATGGCCACGACCAGGCAGGCCGAAGTGGCGTGCAGGAGGAGGTTGACCCAATGATAACCGGCGACAGATGCGCCCCACAGGCGATACTCCAGCCAGAAGGCGCTGTGCAGAAGCGGATAATATTGCTGGGTCGCCCCGAGCTGCGTCCAGATGCGCCACAACCCGTGGAGGGAGCGCAGCGCTGGCGGGCAGACATGCCCGTCGTCGTCCCACAAAAATCCGCCGTTGAGCGCGGGGGCATAGGCGAGGGCGGCGGCGCAAAAAATCGCCAGCCAGCAGAGGGCAGGCACGGCGAAAGAATTTTTTTCACACGAAGGACGCAAAGGACGCGAAGATTTGATGAGATGTTTAGGTGCCGATCCAAGTCACTATCCAACCCACGCTCGTGCGTTGTAGAACAATTTCATCCAAGGCGAATCTTCCCCCCATTCTGCAGGTCTCCAGCTCATCGCCACACTGCGGAAGACGCGTTCGGGGTGGGGCATCATGATGGTCACGCGGCCGGTGGTGGTGGTCAGCGCGGTCATGCCGAGGGGCGAGCCATTGGGGTTCAGCGGATAGGTTTCGGTGATCTCGTGCCGGTGGTTTACGAACCTTGCGCAGACGAGACCGGAGTCGCTGCAGCGTTTGGCCGCGGTCGCATCGGCAAACTCGGCGTAGCCTTCGCCGTGCGCGACGGCGATGGGAATGACCGAGCCTTCCATCCCGGCGAAGAGCACGCTGGGACTTTGCTCGATCTTGAGCGAGGCAAAGCGGGCTTCGAAGCGTTCGGACTGGTTCTGCACGAAGCGCGGCCAGTGGTCGGATCCGGGAATGATCGAGTGAAGGTTGCTCATCATCTGGCAGCCGTTGCACACGCCGAGGGCGAAGGCGTCCTCGCGCGCGAAGAACGCGGCGAACTCGGCGCGCGCGCGCGGATTGAAAAGGATGCTCTTGGCCCAGCCTTCGCCGGCTCCGAGCGTGTCGCCGAAACTGAATCCGCCGCAGGCGATCACGCCGCGAAAATCCTTCAGCGAGACACGGCCCGACAGGATGTCGGTCATGTGGACGTCGATGGCGCGGAAGCCGGCGCGGGTCAGCGCGGCGCCCATCTCGACCTGGCCGTTGACGCCCTGCTCGCGCAGTACGGCGACTTGGGGCCGACTGCGCGAAGTAGCAGGTGACAAGTGCGAAGTGCCAGGAGCAGATTCTTGATACTTGTTACCTGATACTTGATACTTTTCGCCGACCGGGTACTGAAAAGTAATAACCGGCCGGATGCCGGGATCGGAGGGATCGAGTTTGAGCTGGTACTCCGACTCGGCGCAGGCGGGGTTGTCGCGCAGCGCCGCGATGCGGCGGGTGACGTCGGACCACACCGCGCGGAGAGTGGAAAGATTTTCCTCGAGGACAATCTTGCCGGATTGCTTCACGCGGAAGGCGTAGTCGCGGTTGAGCGTGCCGATGCGCGTGGTGGCGGTGTCGAGCTGGTGCGTGCGCAGGACGGCGGTCACGGCGTCGAGATCGGCCGTGCGGATTTGGATCACGGCGCCCAATTCCTCAGCAAACAGCAGGGCAAATGCTGTTTGCTGAGTGGTGAGCGTAGTCGAACCACTCCGGCTCGCTTGTTCCGGTGCGCTCGCCGCGAAAACGGAATCCGGATTTTTTTCCGCGGATTGCGCGGATGGAACGGATTCGGGCTTCGCGGCCTTTGCGATCTTCGTGTAAAGCTCTGAAACTTCTGTAAGATCCAGATCAACTCCGATGTGACCTGCGAAGCACATCTCCACGATGGTCGCGAGCAGGCCGCCGTCGGAACGATCGTGGTAGGCGAGGAGTTTTTTCTCGCGGCCGAGTTGCTGGATGGCGTTCCAGAAATTCTTGAGGTCGGCGGCGCTGTCCACGTCGGGCGGGGCGGCGCCCGTCTGCGAAACGACCTGCGCAAGGATCGAGCCGCCGAGGCGGTTTTGGCCGCGGCCCAGATCGATCAATAACAGAACCGTGTCGCCGATGGATTCTGTTTTTTGATTTTTTCCCGCGGATTGCGCGGATGGAACGGATTTATTGTAGCCGGCCTCGCTGAGGCCGGAGCCCGCCTTCCCCAAGGCTGCGGCGGACAAGCCGGGGTCAGCGACCCCGGCTACAAAATCTTTCGTGTCGTAGCGCAATTGAGGAGTCAGCGAGAGGCGGATGTCGGCGCAGGACGCGAAGCCCGACACAATCAAGGAAATCGGCGCGGTCATGCGCTTGGTTTCGGCCGAGCCGTGGTCTTTCCAGACGGTGCTCATGCTCATCGAGTCCTTGCCGACGGGGATGGTGATGCCGAGGGCGGGGCAGAGTTCCATGCCGACGGCGTGGACGGCGGCGTAGAGGTCGGCGCCGTCGCCGGGCACGGCGGGCGCGGCCATCCAGTTGGCGGAGAGGTTGACCTTGCCGATTTGGCCAATCTGCGCGGCGGCGAGGTTGGTCAGCGCTTCGCCGACGGCGAGGCGCGCGGATGCGGCGGCGTTGTTGACGGCGACGGGCGTCCGTTCACCCATCGCCATGGCTTCGCCAGTGCAAACGTCAAACGCGGCGGCGGTGACGCCGCAGTCGGCCACGGGCACCTGCCAAGGGCCGACCATCTGGTCGCGGCAGATCAGTCCGCCGACCGTGCGGTCACCGATGGAAATGAGAAACGTCTTGTCGGCGACGGTCGGGTGGGCGAGGACAAGCCTCGTGGCCTCGGCCAGTGACAAGTTGCCAAGTTCCAAGGGGGCAAGGGGTCTTTTCAGCGTCGCATCCTTGCGGTGCATGCGCGGCGGTTTGCCGAGCAGCATTTCGAGCGGCATGTCGATCGGCGTGTTCCTGAACTGCGGGTCATAGAGCACGAGGGATTTTTGCAGGGTGGCTTCGCCGACAATGGCGAAAGGGCAGCGCTCGCGCTCGCAAAGTTTTTGAAACGTATCGATGCGAAGGGCGGGAACGGCGAGGACGTAGCGTTCCTGCGATTCGTTGCACCAGATCTCGAGGGGGCTCATGCCGGGTTCGTCGTTGGGAATCTTGCGGAGGTTGAAGCGTCCGCCGCGCCCGCCGTCGTTGACGAGCTCGGGCAGGGCGTTGGAGAGGCCGCCGGCGCCGACGTCGTGGATGAACGCGATGGGGTTGTCCACGCCGAGGGCCCAGCAGCGGTCGATGACCTCCTGGCAGCGGCGTTCCATCTCGGCGTTGTCGCGCTGGACACTGGCGAAATCAAGGTCCTCCTGGCCGGAGCCGCTGGCCATGGAGCTGGCGGCGCCGCCGCCGAGGCCGATGAGCATGGCGGGCCCGCCAAGGACGACAAGTTTGTCGCCGGGGCTGATCGGGTTTTTATCGATGTGGCCGGCCCGGATGTTGCCGAGGCCGCCGGCGAGCATGATCGGCTTGTGGTAGCCGCGGAGCTCTGTCGCGGGCGAACCCGCGACGGGCAGTTGAGAGTTGAGAGCTGAGAGTTGAGAGCCGGAGGGAGCAACGGCTGTAGCCGCCAAACCTTGAACTTTGAACTCTGAACCTTGGACCGTGCCTGAGGCCGCCGAGGGCACCGCCGCCTCGAACGTCCGGAAATAGCCGGTGATGGCGGGGCGGCCGAATTCGTTGTTGAAGGCGGCGCCGCCGAGCGGGCCTTCGATCATGATGTCGAGGGCGGAAACGATGCGGCCGGGTTTGCCGTTTTCCTTTTCCCACGGCTGGATGGCGCCGGGTAGCTTAAGATTGGACACGGTGAAGCCGGTGAGGCCGGCCTTGGGCTTGGAGCCGCGGCCGGTGGCGCCCTCGTCGCGGATCTCGCCGCCGGAGCCGGTGGCGGCGCCGGGAAAGGGGGAGATGGCGGTGGGGTGGTTGTGCGTCTCAACCTTGCAGAGCAGGTGGATGTCCTCGGCGTGCGCGGCGTATTCGCCGGTCTTGGGATCGACATAGAAACGGCCGCCGCGGGTGCCGGCCAGGACGGCGGCGTTGTCCTTGTAGGCGGAGAGGATGCCGTCGCGGTGCAACTGGTAGGTGTTCTTGATCATCTGGAACAGCGAGCGGTCGCGCGGGGCGCCGTCGATTTCCCAGGTGGCGTTGAAAATTTTGTGGCGGCAGTGCTCGGAGTTGGCCTGCGCGAACATCATCAGCTCGATGTCGTTGGGATCGCGGCGGAGGGCTTGGAAGTTTTTGACGAGGTAGTCGATTTCATCGTCGGCGAGGGCGAGGCCGAGGGCGCGATCCGCCTCGACCAGGGCGGCGCGGCCTTGCGCGAGAACCGGCACGCTGGTCATTGGGCGCGGCGCGGCGCGGCGGAAGAGGGTGTCGCAGGCAGCGAGGTCGCCGAAGACGACCTGGGTCATGCGGTCGTGGAGCTTTTGCTGGAGTAGCGAGGAGTGAGTAGCGGGTAGCGAGTAGCCGGAATCAAACGCGATGGTGTAGGCGATGACTCGCTCGATGCGTTTCACGCCGGCCAGGCCGCAGATCTGGGCGATATCGGTGGCCTTGGACGACCACGGGGAAATCGTGCCGGGGCGGGGAGCGACGACCTGGACGAGGCCGGTGACGGTGGTGGCGGCACGGCTCGGGCCGTAGGTGAGAAGTTTTTCGAGGATGGTGCGCTCTGAGGAGGCTATCTCACCGGTCAACCCCTCGACGGGTTCGACGATGTGGACAAACTCGGCGCTGATGGCGCGGGCCGGGAGTCCGGCTGCGGCCAGGTCCTGGAGAAGTTTTTGCAGGCGAAACTGGGAAAGGGCAGGTGAGCCGCGGAGGATCAACATGGTTGAGGAAAAAGCCTCTCATTAACCTGCCTGTGCGGTCAAGTGGGCGGTGGGGCTGCCTGCCTGAATTTTCGAATGGCGAATGACGAATGACGGGAGCCCCGTGTTTAATGCTCAATCGGAATTCGTCATTCTTCTAATTTCGCCTTTTTCCATTTACGTGCTATGATTTTTTAAGAAAGCCATTGACCAACCACACTCGTCCCTTCGAAATCATACCTTTCCCATCGCCCGTGAGGATGACCATTCACCCAATGCCTGATATGACCCGGAGCGCCACACCCCGCCCGGGCCGGCAAGCATGAGCGACAAAATAAAACACGAATGCGGTATCGCGCTCGTGCGCCTGCTCAAGCCGCTGTCCTATTACCAGGAGCATTACGGCACGCCGCTGTGGGGTTTCTTCAAGCTTTTCCTCCTGATGGAAAAGCAGCACAACCGCGGGCAGGACGGCGCGGGCGTGGCCTGCGTGAAGCTCGATGCGCCCCAGGGCGAGCCTTTCATGTTTCGCGAGCGTTGCGTGAAGTCCAACCCGCTCGACCGGATCTTCAAAACGCTGATCAAGTCCTACCAGGAGAAGGTCGATGCCGGCACCATCCACCCTGAGTTTGCCGACACGGTGAAGCGGAGTTTCGACTTTGGCGGCGAACTGTACATGGGCCACCTGCGCTACGGCACGAGCGGCGGCTACAACCTCAGCTCATGCCATCCGTTTTTCCGGCGCAGCTCGTGGCCGACGCGCAACCTCGCGCTGGCGGGGAACTTCAACATGACCAACACCGCGGAGCTGAACGACAGCCTCATCGCGATGGGCCAGCATCCGATTTTTGCGACCGACACGCAGGCGTTGCTGGAAAAAATCGGCTTCCACCTCGACGAGGAGCACGAGGAACTTTACCGCCAGCTCCGCCTGCTCAACCTGCCCGGGCAGGAAATCTCGGACCGCATCAACGCGGAGCTCAACCTGGCCCGCGTGCTGACCAAGGCCTCGAAAAAATGGGACGGCGGCTACGCGCTGGCCGGCATGATCGGCAGCGGCGACGCCTTCGTCGCGCGCGATCCTTCCGGCATCCGGCCGTGCTGGTTTTTCCAGAATGACGAAGTCGTCGCCTTTGCCTCCGAGCGCGCGCCGCTCATGACGGTGTTCGACCTCGCCGTCGAGCAGGTGAAGGAAGTCGAGCCGGGCCATGTCGTCGTGGTCAAAAAGAGCGGTGCGATCGCCAGCACGCGCTTTGCCGGGCCGCTGCCGCGCGCCTCATGCTCGTTCGAGCGCATATATTTTTCGCGGGGCAACGACGTCGACATCTACCGCGAGCGCAAGGCCCTCGGCGCAAATCTCGCCGACCAGGTGCTCGGCGCCGTCGGTCACGACTGGGAAAACACCGTGTTCAGTTTCATCCCCAACACGGCGGAGGTCGCCTACTATGGCCTCATGTCCGCGTTGCGCGTGCGTCGCCGCGACGAGGTGAAGGCCGCCATTATCGCCGCGTCGCGCGAGGGCCGCCTGAACGAGGCGCTGATCGACGAGCTGGTCCTGCGCAACTGGCCACGCGGCGAGAAAGTCGTCGGCAAGGACATCAAGATCCGCACGTTCATCGGGCAGGAAAATTTCCGCAACCAGCTTGCGAGCCATGCCTACGACATCACCTACGGCTCGGTGCGGCCGACCGACAACCTTGTGTGCGTGGATGACTCCATCGTGCGCGGCACCACGCTGCGCCGCTCCATCCTGCGCATCCTCTCGCGGCTCAACCCGAAAAAAATCGTCATTGTCTCCACCGCGCCGCAAATCCGCTATCCCGACTGCTATGGCATCGACATGTCGGAGCTCGGCAAGTTCATCGTCTTCGAGGCCGCGATCACGCTGCTGAAGGAGCGCGGCAAGATGGAAGTGATCGAGGAAGTTTACCGCCTCTGCCGTGCCGAGCTGGCCAAACCCGGCGCCACGCCGGTGAACCATGTGTGCAAACTCTACGAGTCGTTCGCACCCGATGAGATCTCGGCGAAAATCGCCCAGTTTGTGCGGCCGAAAGGCATCGAGTGGCAGGGGCCGATCGAGGTCATTTACCAGACCATCGAAAATCTCCACGCCGCTGTGCCCAACCACACCGGCGACTGGTATTTCACCGGCAAATATCCCACGCCCGGCGGCTATCGCGTGGCGAACCAGGCCTACGTAAATTATTTCGAGAAAAACGAAGGACGGAGCTACTAGGCTGTTAAGCTGGGGGATGGCGAAAAAATCCAACCCCGCAGCGTTGCCCAAGATTCTCACGGTCCGCCGGCAAAGGGTCGTGCTCGATTCGGATCTGGCTGTGCTCTACGGCGTACCGACCAAACGGCTTAATGAAGCCGTAAGAAGAAATGCAAAAAGGTTTCCTGACGATTTTTGTTTTCTTCTTACTTTGGAAGAGGTTGCAAACTTGAAGTCGCAAATTGCGACTTCAAGTTTGGTTCATGGCGGTCGCCGAAAACTGCCCACTGTGTTCACTGAACATGGTGCGCTCATGGCGGCTACTGTCCTTAGGAGTCCGCGGGCAGTACAAATGAGCCTCTATCTTGTCCGGGCTTTCGTCCGCATGCGCGACGAGATCATGGCCAGCACGGCGATCCTCAAACGCCTCGCCGAGATCGATCGCCGGCTCCTTGAGCATGATGTCGTATTGCGCGAAGTGGTCGAGCGCCTCCAGCCATTGATCAATGCGCCGTCTGAAGATAAAGAACCGAAACGAAAAATTGGCTTCCACCAAGGCAATCGGTAAGTCCTAGTAATATTTCCATGTCGCTCAGCTACGAATCCTCCGGCGTGCGTTACGACCAGCTCGATGCGTTCAAGCGCGCCTGCCAGCGGGCCGCCCGCACGACGACGCCGCTGCTGGCGGCGCACGGTTACCACGAGCCGGCCAGCGTGCGCGGCGAGAGCGCCTACCTCATCGAGGCCGACGACCATTTTATCGCTCACGTTGAGGAAGGCCTCGGCACGAAAAACCTCGTGGCCGACGCAGTCCAGGCCGCGACGGGCCGCAGTTTTTATCGCGAGATCGGCATCGATACGGTCGCGACCATCGTGAACGACCTCGTGACCTGCGGCGCGCTGCCGATTTCGGTGGCGATGCACGCCGCGGTGGGCGACTCGGCCTGGTTTGCCGACGAGAAGCGAGCGAATGGCCTGGTCGAAGGCTTTGCCGAGGGCTGCCGGCTCGCGGGCGCGGTGTGGGGCGGTGGGGAAACGCCGGCTCTGCGCGGCTTGGTGATGCCGTCAGCCATCGTGCTGGCCGGCTCGGCACTCGGAAAAATTTCACCGAAAAACCTGCGCATCACCGGCGACGTGCACGAGGGCGATGCGATCATCTTCCTTGCGTCGAGCGGCGTGCAGACCAACGGGCTCAGCCTTTGCCGGCTCATCGCGGAAAAAGCCCCGCAAGGTTACCAGGCGCCCATCGGCGACGGCCGCACCTATGGCGAGGCGCTGCTCGCGCCGTCGGTGATCTACGCGGCGTTCGTGCGCGAATGCCAGCGGCGCAGCCTGAAGCTTAACTACGTGGCGCACGTCACCGGCCACGGCTGGCGCAAACTCATGCGGCTGGAGGAACCGTTCGTTTACGAAATCACCAATGTCCGCCCACCGGGAGCGCTCTTTGATTTCATGATGCGTTCCGGCCCGATCGACCTGCGAGAGGCTTATGCAACCTTCAACATGGGCGTGGGTTTTGCGGCCTGGGTCCCAGCCAAGGATGTTGAAGCGACGCTCGCCGCCGCGAAAGCGGGCGGCTATGACGCATGGCTGGCGGGCCGCGTAAAAAAAGAAGGCGCCCGCAAAGCTGTCGTCGTGCCGTCGCTCGGCCTCGAGTTCGAAGGCGACACGCTGCAGGTGCGGTGAGGCCGGTGAAATGACGAATGGCGAATTCCGAATGCCCCGTGATCGGGTCGATTGTCTCTCGCAGAGACACAGGTAAGCAGAGTGGCGGGTTAATTTAAGGGGGAAACCCGGAAGCCAGGAATTATTACCGGTCATTCGGAACTCGTCATTCTGGCTTCGTCATTCTATATTCACGCATGGAAAAACGTCGCTTCACCGAACTCGGCCTCTCGCCGGAGCTGCTCAAGGCCGTCGATAAGATGGGCTTTGAGGAAGCCGCGCCGATCCAGGCCGCGGTGATTCCCGCGATCCTCGCCGGGCGCGACGTGGTCGGGCAGTCGTCCACCGGATCCGGCAAGACCGCGGCCTTTGCCATTCCGGCGATCGAGAAGGTCGATCCGCAGGTGCGCGCCGTGCAGGTGCTGATCCTTTGCCCCACGCGCGAACTCGCGGTGCAGGTGGCGGAGGAGGCGGCGAAACTTTCGCTGTTCAAACGGGGCGTGCAGGCCGTGCCGATTTACGGCGGGCAAAGCTACGAGCGGCAGTTTCGCGCGCTGGCCGCGGGCGCGCAGGTCGTCATCGGCACGCCCGGCCGGGTGATGGACCACATGGAACGCGGCACGTTGAAGCTCAATGCGCTCAAGTTCGTCGTGCTCGACGAGGCCGACCGGATGCTCGACATGGGTTTTCGCGACGACATCGAGCACATCCTCAAGGCGGTGCCGAAGGAGCGCCAGCTGCTGTTTTTTTCCGCGACCATGCCGCACGCCATCCAGGAGATCATCCGCCGCTATGCGCGCGACCCGGCCTGGATCAATATCGAGGCGATCGCGCAAAACGCGCCGCAGGTCGACCAGGTTTACTTCGAGGTGGATCGCCGCTCGAAGATCGAGGCGCTCACGCGGATCATCGACGTGAACGATTTTCGCTACGGCCTCATTTTTTGCAGCACGAAGATCATGGTCGATGAGCTGGAGGAGCACCTGCATGCGCGCGGCTACGCGGTGGACCGCCTGCACGGCGACATCACCCAGGCGCAGCGCAACCGCGTGCTCGAAAAATTCCGCAACCGCGGTTTCGAGTTCCTGGTGGCGACCGACGTGGCCGCGCGCGGGCTCGACATCGACGACCTCGAGGTCGTTTTCAACTATGACCTGCCGAACGATGCCGAGGACTACACCCACCGCATCGGCCGCACGGGTCGCGCGGGCAAAACGGGAAAAGCCTTCACCTTCGTTTCCGGCCGCGAGCTCTACAAGCTGCAGGGCATGGTTCGGTTCGCGAAGCTGAAGATCCGGCGCGAGACCATTCCGTCGCTCGACCAGGTCGAGGAGGCGCGCACCAATGTATTTTTTGAAAAAATCCGGGCGACGCTCGAGGCGAAGAAATTCCAGTCGCACGACCGCATGATCGACCGGCTGCTCGACCAGGGCTACGCGAGCACGGACATCTGCTCGGCGCTGATCCACCTGTTGCAAGGGCAGACGTCGACGAAGGCCGAAAAGAAAAAACCTGTCGCTCCGGCCATTGCACCGCAGGTGCGGGAGAAGCCGGCCTTTTACGAAAAGATCGCGGCTCGCGAGAAACCGGCGGTCCACGAAAAACCGATCGAAGGCGAAAAGCCGGCGGAGCGGAGCCCCGTGGCTGCGGAGGAACGGACCGAACAGGATTTCGAAGACGAGCATCCGCCCAAGAAATCGAAATACGAGCGCCAGCCGCGCACCGGCCGCGAACCGGGCATGGTCACGATTTTTCTCAATGTCGGCCGCAAACAACTCGTCACGCCGGCGGACATCGTGGGTAAGATCGCGGGGGTAACCCGACTGCCGGCGGACATCGTAGGGGCAATCGACATCCATCAACGCCACTCGCTCGTCGATGTGGCGGAAGCGCACGCGGGGCTGGTCGTGAAGAAACTCGCCGGCATCCGGGTGAAAGGGCAGGCGCTCGCGCCCACGCTGGCCGGCGCGGAGACGGGCGGCGATGCGTCGAATGACCAATGACGAATTCCTGCTCCGGCTTTGCGAACTTGGCGGACTTTGCGTGAGGCAATCAGGTATGGTCTCTCGCAAAGACGCCAAGGCGTAGAGCAGCAGGCTGATTTTTATTTGGAAGCCAGAAATCCAGGAGAAGAGCAGTTTCAGATTCCTGGTTTCATGGCTTCTGAATCGAGAACTGTGCCGCTTGACAGGTATCCGCAGTGAGGCTACGTCGGAAGTCCATTATGGAGGCCGTTCTAGAACAGCCTGTGCTCGTGCTCAACCGCCTCTGGCAGGCGGTCAACGTCATTGGCGCGCGTCGCGCCTTTGCGCTGCTGGTGCGTGGCCACGCGAGCGTGGTCCACCACCATGACGACGATTTCCGCGTCTTCTCCATCATGGACTGGATCGATTTCTCGCAGCATAATCCGCCGCTGACGGATATGGAGACAGTGCACACGCCAAGCCGGACGATTCGCCTGCCGCGCGTGATCCTGCTGACATTTTTCGACAAGCTGCCGTGCAAGGAGCTGAAGCTCACGCGCAACAACGTCTTCGAACGCGACAAGAACGCGTGCCAGTATTGCGGCAAACATTTTGTGCGCGAGGACCTTAACCTCGACCATGTCATCCCGCGCCATTCCGGCGGACGGACGACCTGGGAAAACATCGTGTGCTCGTGTGTGTCTTGTAATTCGAGAAAAGCCAACCGCCTGCCGCACGAGGCGCACATGCGGCTCATTCGCAAGCCGGTGCGGCCGAAGTGGCGGCCGGTCATCTCGCTCGTGCTCGGCAAACAGCAGCACGAGATGTGGAAGGATTTCCTCGATATCGCCTACTGGAACGTCGAACTCGACGAGTGATGACACGCGCGGCGCTTCGCGTCGCGAAGTGACCGGTATCACAGGCCAGGTGGCAAGTAACAGGGATCAAGTAACAAGATAACTGACCACCCCTGACTTTTAATTTCCAACCCTGAACTCCTGATACCTGTTACCTGACACTTAATCCCATCAGCGCGGGCGCAGCGGATTTTTCCGCATCAGGAGCAGGATGGTCAGGGCCATTGCAACGTCGCCGAAGGCGATGAAAGCACGCACGGGCATCGGCAGTTTTTTCAGCGCGAATAGGGCGAACAGTGCGCAGACGACGAGCATCACAACGGTGAGGCCGAGCACGACGCGCTGGCGTTGTCCGGGGGCGGGAGGAGGCAGGTTTTCGGGTGGCATGGGTCTTGGGTTAATTTTTTGCGAGCGGCAGGGTCAGGCGCATGGTCGTGCCGGCAGGGCTGGTGGAGACGAGCGCGATGTCGCCGGCATGGCTGAGCATGATGCGCTTGGCGATGGCGAGGCCGAGGCCGGTGCCGCCGGGGCGGCCGGAGAGAAATGAATCGAAGACGCGTTCGTGCAGCCCGGCGGGGATGCCGGTGCCGGTGTCGGCCACATCGATGAACACATGATGCGCGTCGCCGTCACAACGCACGGTGATGGTCCCGCCCTCGGGCATGGCCTGCGTGGAGTTGAGCACGAGGTTGAGCAGCACCTGCTGGATCTGGCCTTTTTGCACATCGACGATGGTCGGGCGCGGCGGCGGGTCGAAGCGGAGATGGATTTTGCCCTGGGCGACCTTGAGGCGGACAAGCATGAGCGTGTCGGTGACAATATCGGTGACCGACCAGCGCGAATGGAGTGAGGCGGGGGCCTTGGCGAAATTGAGCACGCGGGTGACGATGGCCTCGAGCTGGTCGAGTTTTTCGCGGATCAGGCGCTCGTCGGTGCGGCGGGGGTCGTTTTCGGCGAACTCGAGCCCGAGCGCGCCGAAGAGCAGCTTGATGACGGTGAGGGGATTGCGGATTTCGTGGGCGATCTCGGCGGCGAGCAGGCCGAGGGTGGTGAGCTGCTCGTTTTTGCGGAGGGATTCCTCGCTGTGGAAAACGCGCGAATAGAGGCGGGCGTTTTGCAGTGCGACGGTGGCGAGGCTGGCCAGCGCGGCGGCGAGGCGCTTTTCGTCGTTGTTGAAGCGGTGGATGTGCCCGGTGAAAATGGCGAGCGCGCCGAGCGCGTCGCCTTCGACGAGCATGGGAGTGACGAGCACGGAATGAAGCTGGGGGTCGCGCGGCAGGTCGATGACGTCGAGGAATTCGGGCGACTGGATGTTGGCAAACTCGACCTGTTTGCGGGTGGCGAAGGCGGAGGCGACGAGGCAGGAGTCAAGAGGGAGGTCGTCGGATTGATGCGGGCCGCCGTGCGGTAAGGGGGGGCGGCTATGCTCACCGCTCGTGGTTCGACCCTGCTCACCACTCGTGGCGGGGCTGTAGAGTGCGGCGAGGCGCACGGTTTTTCGCGCGGTGTTGTAGAGATAGAGCGCGCAGGCGCGGCCCTGGATGATCTTGCAGGTTTCCCGTGTGACGGTCTCGAAGAGCTCCTGCTGTTCGAGTTTGGTGACGAGCGACTGGCCGATGGTGATAAGCGTCTCGAGCTGGCGGGCCTTGCCCTTGAGCTGATAGAATTGCCAAAGGCGTTGCATGACGGCACTGGCCTCGGCGGTGAAGAGGATGAGCTGCTCGAGGCTGGCGGGCGCGAAGGAGGCCAGGGTATCGCTGTCAACATTGATGACCCCAAAGGTCTGGCCGTGGTCATCGATCATGGGCGCGGCCATTTCACAGCGCACCGCCGCGCGCATGCTCACATAGCGCGGATCGGCGGTGACGTCGGGGACGAGCTGCGGCCGGCCGTGGAACGCAACCCACCCGGTGATGCCCTGGCCGAGGCGCAGGGCTGACTCCTTGCTGTCGTCCGGCAAGCCTTGCTGGACTTCGATTTCAAGGCGGCCGCTGTCGGGATTGAGCAGGGCAATGGAGCCGCTGGAGGCGTCGAAATAGGCGATGATCTCGGCCAGGATGGCGCGAAGGGCGATGCCTGCGTCCTCGGTTTTGCCGAGGAGCGAGCTGATGTTGTAAAGCGCAGAGAGGGTGCGCGGATCGTTCGCCGTTGGCATGAAGCTGGCGAACCCTAGAACCTCACGGGCCGGCGAAGCAAACCTTGTTCGGACCTGTGTGGGAGAGGCAAAATGGTAGCTCGGGCTTTACGCCCGACATCCGCCTTCGCCCCGTTCGACCGGCTCAGGGCCACGGCGGACAAGCGTCGGGGATAAACCCCGACCTACAATCGTGCTGGCTCCATTGCTCCTGGTTTATTTCGCGACGGCCGTGGGTGTCTCGGCCGGGACAATGATTTTGCCGAGTTCGTCGCGCAAGGCGTGGAGGCGGCCGGTGTCCTCGGTCGGTTCCTTGTTGGCGCTCTCGATGTAAAAGGTGTCGATCGCCACGCCGCGCTCGGTCCCGATGCGCGCGAAGGTGATGTCGAAGCCATGGTCGTAGATGGCCTTGGCCAGGCGGTAGAGGAGGCCGATCTGGTCATACGCCTGGACCTCGACGATGGTGCGCTGCATCGAGAGCTCGTGGTAAACATCCACGGTTGGTGGAAACGAGGCATGCAGAGCCGAGTTGTCGGTGCCGCCGCCAAAATGGCTGGAAACCTTTTTCGCCTGGGCGAGGATTTCGGGATAAAGATCCTTGTTTTGGACGAGCGCTGCCTCGACGTTGCGTGAAAAGGCGTCCATCGCGCTCTGGTTTTGCACGACGCCGCGGCCGGGTTCGACCACGTGGAAGGTGTCGATGGCGATGTGGTCGGCCCGCGAGAGGACTTTCGCCCCAAGGATGTTGAGGCCGGCCACGCTGAAGGCCCCGGCGAGCTTGTAAAAGAGCCCGGCGCGATCCCAGGTGACGACGTTGACGACCGTGAGGCTGCGGTTGAGGTCATCCTTCCAGTCAATCGCCGGTTTGAGCGTGTTGACGGAGTCCGCTTCATTGATGGAGCGGAGGAGCCGGTTGACCATCTGGATATGCAGGGCGATTTCCGCCGCGTCGGTGTGGATGAAATAGCGCTCGGGCAACAGGTTAAAGTGCGCCGTGATTTCGTCCGCGCTGATGCCGGGGATTCTTTTCTGGATAAGCTCTTGTTGGATCATTTTTTTGCGCTCGAGATAACGGGCAACAACTTCCTCGCCAAGGGTGAGGCGGTCAAGGGTTGCCAGGAAAAGGGAGGTGTGAAGGGCGTCTTTATAACTGTTCCAAAGGCTGGTGGCGGTGCCGCGGGCGTCGCAAAACGTATGAACGAATAGATAGCGGAGTTTCTCGGCGTCGTCCACCAATTCGGCAAATGCGGTAGCGGTTTTTGGGTCATCTACGTCCCTCTTCTGCCAAAACCGTGCCATAATGAGATGATTTTTGATGATAAAGGTAACAACCTCACGGCTTTCTGGGGGAACCTGGAGGCGTTCGAGGAGCGGCCCGGCGATTTTTACCCCGCTTTCGCTGTGGCCTTTGATGCCATGGGCTTTGCCAATATCGTGCAGCAGAAGGATAAGATAAAGCAGGGTCGGGTTGCTCGTATGGTGCAGTTCGGCCCGGTATTTAAGCTTGATCGGGTCGGCTTCGGTGAAAATCAGGTCGAGCTCGCGGATGGCGCTGAGGGTGTGAACGTCCGCCGTGTAGCGGTGGTAGTACTCATGCTGCACGAGGCAGGTGAGGGCGGCGAACTCCGGGATGAAGCGGCCGAGCACGCCAAGTTCATGCATGAGGCTGAGGGTGGGGAAGACCGCGCCCGCCTCCTCCAGGATGGTGCGAAAACTGAGGTTGGCATCGGGCGAGTGCAGGACGCGACGGGTGATGAGCGGCACCGATTCGCGGATGAGCCCCTGCAACGCGAAGGACGGCGCGCAGCCCAGCTGCTGGCAGTGGCGGAAGACGCGGATCATGCGTACCGGGTCCTCGATGAATATCTTCTCGTGCTCGGCCGCCAGCTCCTGGCCGCGCAGGACAAATCCGTCGAAGCGCTTGGTGCGGTCGTGGCGGCGTGCGCGCAGCGACTCGCGGAATGAGCTGGATCCGCTTTCGGGCGTGGCGAGCGTGAGCGCCAGGCGGGTTTCGATGATTTTTGAAATACGGAAGATGGTCTGCGCATTCCGGTAGTAATCCTGCATGAATTGCTCGACGCGGCCGAGCGGGTCATGGTGCGTATAGCCGAGCTCGAGCCCGACCCGCGGCTGGGTGGCGAGGTCGAGCAAATCGGTGGCCCGCTTGGTGAGGTAGTGCAGCTCGTTGCGCACGCGCAGGAGAAAATCATAGGCCCGCTGGAAATCGCGCAGCTCGTTTCGGCGCAGGGAATTTTGGGCCACGAGCTCGGCCAGGTCGGTGATGCCGAGCTTTACCCGCGACATCCACAGCGCGTTCTGGTAATCGCGCAGGCCGCCCACGCCGTTTTTCACGTCGGGCTCCTGCAGGAAAACCGTGTCGCCAAACCTCGCCCGGCGGGTGGCCTGGTCGAGCAGGCGCACCTCGAGGTAGGCCCGCGGCTTATCCGTGGTGTAGAAGGTGTGATAGGCCTGCGCAAAGTTCTCGTAGAGCACCGGCGAGCCGGCCACGAGACGCGACTCGAGCAGCGAGGTCTTGGTCTGGATGTCCTTGCGCGCCTCGCCAAAGACCTCGTCGATCGTGCGCGTGGAATGGCCGACTTTCAGCCCGCAGTCCCATAGCGGATAAAGAATGTCCAGCGTCAGCGCCTCCTGGAGCGGCTTGACCACGGCGGTTTTGATTTTGCTTGGGAAAAGGAACATCACGTCGATGTCGCTCATCGGGCAGAGTTCCTGTCGGCCGTAGCCACCGAGCGCGAGCAGGCTGACTTGCTCCGGCAGCTTGCCCTGGGTGCGCACGAAGGTGAGGGTCGCGTAGTTGAAAAGGTGAACAAGCAACTCGTCGATCATCGCGGCCCGGGCTTGCGCGATCTTCAAGCCGGACTCCCCCGCATCGTGGCGCATGCGGATCATCGAGCTTTCCAGCCGCAGGAAAGTTTTGCAGGCGGCGAGGCGCTTGGCCGCGGGCATGTCGTCGGTAAAATTCAGGCGGTCGCGCGCGTGCTGTTGGAGTCGTCCAATCATCGAAGGGGAAAAAGTGAACCCAAAATTCGCGGCGGGCGAGGGGATTTAAACCGGACTAATCTCTTTTTAACCACTGATGAACACTTACAGGCATTTATTAATCCCGAACACGGATTCGATCCGTTTTTAACCGCGAATGGACGCGAATGAACGCGAATAGGCTGCAGGAAAACTGTACCGCTACCGCGGGACACGGCCGCAGGCCGTGTTGGCCGTCTGGTTGCGCCAGAAAGCGCAGCAGCAGCAGCGTTTTCTGATCGCAGCGACGGCCTACAGTCGTTTTCCGCAGCTAATTCATATCCGGGCAGTCCGCGGTATCCGATTAGCGTTCATTCGCGTCGATTCGCGGTTAAAAATATCAGTGGTCCGAATGTATGTATCCCTCGCATCCTTTGCGACCTTCGTGTTCAAAATCCGAATCCGAAATATCCGTATCCACTCGCGTTCATCTGCGGTTCAATTAAGAAGAACTCCTTCCCGCTTGCTTCGCTGCCGCCGCGCTGGTTGTTTCTGCGGTTCCTTCTGCCCATGGCCGAGATTTCCAAGAGCTACGAACCCCGCGACGTCGAAAAAAAGTGGTATGCCGCCTGGCTTGACGCCAAGGCGTTTGCCGGCGTTCCCGCTGCGGACAAAAAGCCCTACAGCATCGTCATCCCGCCGCCCAACGTCACCGGCGTGCTCACCATGGGCCATGTGCTGAACAACACGTTGCAGGACATCCTCGTCCGTCGGGCGCGCCAGGAGGGCAAGTCCGCGCTCTGGATTCCCGGCACCGACCACGCCGGCATCGCCACGCAGACCGTGGTTGAACGCGAACTGCGCAAGCAAAAGAAAACGCGACACGATTTTGGCCGGGAAAAGTTCATCGAAAAGGTCTGGGCGTGGCGCCACGAAAAAGGCGGCATCATCCTCGAGCAGCTCCGCCGCCTCGGCGCATCGTGCGACTGGGACCGCACGCACTTCACGATGGACCCGGCCTATTCGCGTGCCGTCCTCACCGTTTTCGTCGATCTTTTCCGCAAGGGGCACATTTACCGTGGCAAGCGCATGGTAAATTGGTGCCCGGCCTCGCAGACCGCGCTTTCCGACGAGGAAGTCATCATGAAGCCGGTCAACGGCACGCTCTACCACGTGCGCTACGAGCTGGCGGACCAGCCCGGCAAATTCATCGAGGTCAAGACCACGCGGCCCGAAACGATTCCCGGCGACGTTGCCATCGCGGTGCATCCGGAGGATCCGCGTTATGCCAGTCTCATCGGCAAAACCGTCTGGCGCCCGCTCAATCGCGCGCAAATTCCCATCATTGCCGACACCGCGGTGGACAGGGAATTCGGGTCCGGCGCGCTCAAGATCACGCCCGCGCACGACAAAGTGGACTATGAAGTCGGCATGCGCCACCACCTGCCCGTCCTCGACGTGCTCAACGCCGACGGCACGCTCAACGAACTCGCCGGTCCCGGCCTCGCGGGACTGGATCGTTTCGCCGGTCGCAAGAAAGCCGCCGAGCTATTGGAAGAAGCCGGCGCGCTCGTGGGCGAAGAAGCCTATGCGAACAACGTCGGCTATTCCGAGCGGGCCGACGTGCCGATCGAGCCGCGCCTCACCTGGCAGTGGTGGCTCAAGTATCCGCGCGTCGAAGAGGCGAAGGCGGCCGTGCGCGACGGCCACATCAAGTTTTATCCGGAACGCTGGAGCAAAGTTTACCTTCACTGGCTCGAGAACATCCAGGACTGGTGCATCAGCCGCCAGCTCTGGTGGGGGCATCGCATTCCGGTGTGGATGCCGCCTGCTGATTGGGGAACAAAGGAACAGATTTTCGGTTTGTTTGAATATCTGCGGGTACTCAAACAGAGCGGCCGGCAAGATTTCAGCGTAAAGCTCCCAGAAAATGAGAAACGTGCGGTTGGCTCCACTGGTCAAGAGCTGGCAGGGATTTCGGTTGCGATTGCCGTTCAGCCAGAGGCAACAGACATTGTGGCTAAGCTTGAGGAATTTGGTTTAATTCAAGATTCCGACGTGCTCGACACGTGGTTCAGCTCGTGGCTCTGGCCGTTCGCGACGATGGGCTGGCCCGATGCTGGCGAGATGAAGAAGGCCGGACTGGATTATTTTTATCCGACCACGACGCTTGTGACCGGCCCGGATATTATTTTCTTCTGGGTCGCACGCATGATCATGGCCGGCTTGGAGTTCGTTGGCGAATCGCCAATGAACTCCAAGCCGGAGGCGACAGGCCAGAGGCCAGAGGCCAGAGGTAAAATCCCGGCTCAACCAACCTCCAGCCTCACCCCTCTAGCCTCACGCCTTTCCGAAAAGGAAATCGCGGAGCGAATTCCTTTTCGGAACGTCTACTTCACCGGCATCATCCGCGACCAGCAGGGACGCAAGATGTCGAAGTCGCTCGGCAACTCGCCCGACCCGCTCGACCTGATCGACAAATACGGCGCCGACGGCCTGCGCTTCGGCATCGTTTCCATCGCGCCGCAGGGGCAGGACATCCGCTTCCAGGAAGACCGCATCGAGTTCGGCAAAAACTTCTGCAACAAACTCTGGAATGCCTGTCGCTTCCGCCAGATGAGCGGCCCGATGGAGGATAACACTAGTCTGCAAACGATCATAGGTCGTCTCGAGCCTCAGAAGTTTGATGCTGATGATGAAACAGTTCTTGCGAAACTAGAACAGCTTTCCGCTCACGTTGAATCATGTTTTCAAACATTTGATTTCGCGGAAGCTACACAGATTTTGTATGCATTTTTCTGGAATGACTTCTGTGACTGGTATGTTGAAGTTTCAAAGTCCAAACTTCAATCGCCTGACACGAAGACTAATTGTCTAGCGATTCAGGATCTTGTGCTACGCCAAACGCTGCTGTTGTTGAATCCGTTTATTCCATTCATCACTGAGGAGCTTTGGCATTTGCTTGGTTATTCCTCCAAAGAAAGGCTTATCCAAAATTACCACCTTCAATTCGAAGTGGAACTAAATAGCAGAATGGGTCGCAGGTTTGATATGGCTGCGGTACAAGCAGTGCAGCAACTGCAACAATTCGTTTCCGAAGCTCGCGCACTCAAGGCCGAACAAGCTGCAGCTAGTAGTAAAGATGTTGGCTTTCTGCTCGAATGTTCTGACGAAAAATGGGATGTGGTAGTTAAATCCTCTGCTAAACTTAATCGTCTGATTGGGACTGCTGGGATAGTTCAGGCTAAGGAATTAAAAGAAAGAAGTTTGCCATCAAGTGGTCTATCTAGTCTGCCGAGCAAAGTGACATCTTTAGGCACGTTGTACCTTAACCGAAGCGCAAATTTTGACACTGCGGCGGAAAAACAGCGTCTGACCAAGGAGATCGAGACGTTGACTAAACATCTTGCTAGCACCGGGGCGAAGTTGGCGAATCAAGCGTTCGTGGGCAAAGCTCCGCTGGCGGTCATCGAAGGCGTCAAAAAACAGCTTGCCGATTTGCAGGCGAAAAAAACCGAGATGGAACGCCTGCGCGCGGCGCTGGGTTGAGTCGAAACAAGTGTCATTCCGAGACCCTAAGCAAGCCGCTGCAACACACCAATGAACCGGTTCGCGCGGCAGCGCGGGTGGAGCGCGACCCTCCGGGCGCGCTCAGAGCGCGTCGGGACGACACGCTCCACCTTGGAAGGCTGAATTCGAGCCTTAACTGGGATGAGCTCATTGGCAGCCCAGCGAAAAATCTCGTTTGTAACATAATACGTTACAAACGAGGATGGGGATTCCTGCACGGCTCGGAATGACATAAAACTATCCGTGTCCATCCCTGGCCATGGTTTTTGTAGTTCGTATCCGTTTGAAGTTTCATCGCGGCAGGTTGACACTGACGTGCGATGCAGACGGAAGAGGCAGTGCTTCCGGCGAAAAATCCGCCGCCCACCTACTGGCTCACGCGTTTTGTCCTGCTGCGCGTGCTGGGATTTGTTTATGCGGTCGCGTTCCTGGTCCTGATCAACCAGGTCCTGCCGCTGATCGGCTCGCACGGGCTGCTGCCGGTCGGGGCGTTCCTGGCGCGCGCGAGGGAATACTTTGGCTCGTCAACCACGAGCATGTTCCGCCTGCCGTCATTGTTCTGGTTCGGGCATTCCGATGGCGCCCTGCTGGCGGCCGCATGGCTGGGTTTCGTGCTGTCGTGTGCCGTGGTGGCCGGTTTGGCCAACGTGCCGATGCTGGCGGCGCTATGGCTGCTTTACCTGTCGTTCGTGCACGTCGGACAGGACTGGTACGGCTACGGCTGGGAGACGCAGTTGCTGGAGACGGGCTTTCTCGCGATTTTCCTGTGTCCCCTGCTCGACGCGCGGCCGTTTCCGCGCTGCGAGCCGCCGCGGCTGGTCATCGGGCTGTTTCGCTGGCTGATTTTTCGGATCATGCTGGGCGCGGGCCTGATCAAAATCCGCGGCGATACCTGCTGGCGCGATTTCACGGCGCTGTATTACCATTTCGAGACGCAGCCGCTGCCAAATGCGCTGAGCCGCTGGTTTCATTTCCTGCCGAAAACCCTCCTGCGAACCGGCGTGGTATTTAACCACATGGCGGAACTCGTCGCGCCATGGTTCGTCTTTTGGCCGCGGCTGGCGCGACACATGGCCGGCGTGGTGATCATCGCTTTCCAGTTCACGCTGATTTTAAGCGGCAACCTGTCGTTTCTCAACTGGGTCACGATCATTCCGGCGCTGGCGTGCTTCGACGATTCATTCTGGAAAAGAATCCTGCCGCGTGTGCTGGTGCGGCGGGCCGAACGGGCGGCCACGGAGGCGCAGCCGTGCCGGCCGGTGCGCGTCGCGGGATGGGCCATTACCATCCTGGTCGTTACACTGAGCATGCAACCCGTGCTGAATTTGGTCTCGCCCAACCAGATCATGAACACGTCATTCGATCCGTTCGACCTGGTGAATACCTATGGCGCATTCGGCAGCGTGGGCCGCGAACGATACAATGTCGTTTTCGAGGGGACGGATGCGACGGTGCCCGCCGACGATGCGGACTGGAAAGCCTATCCCTACAAAGGCCTGCCGGTGGATTTGTCGCAACGGCCGCCGCAGGTCGCGCCGTATCAACTGCATTTCGACTGGCAGATGTGGTTCGCGGCGATGGATTCGCCGCAGGATTATCCGTGGACGCTGCATCTCGTCTGGAAACTGCTCCACAATGATCCTGTCGCGATCGGCTTATTTGCCGGCAATCCGTTTCCGCATCATCCCCCGCGCTACGTGCGCGCGGTGTTGTACCGCTATCGCTTCGCCGCGCCGGGCAACGTCGCGGGCCACTGGTGGGAACGCGACAGGCTCGGCCTGTGGCTGCCGCCGCTTTCGACGGATGACCCCGAGTTGGGAAAGTTTCTCGCGCATTATGGCTGGCTCTCGCCGAGCGAGCAGTAGACGCTCGGCAAGAAGCACCAAGTGGCAAGTATACAAGTATCAAGAAAGTCCGCGACTTCGTCGCAACCGGTGTCGTCTTGGCACTTGATACTTGTTACTTGGTACTTCCGCTCTACCGGCGAAGCAGCCACGCCAAGGCCGTCAGCACGAGGCTGAGGATCAGGCAGGTTACGAGGGGAAAATGAAAACTGAGATTTCCTTTTGTGTAATGGATGTCGCCGGGCAGGCGGCCGAGCCAACCGCGGCCGACGCCCGACCAGAGGAACAACCCAATGCCGCACAGGACCAAGCCGAGAAGGAATATGGCCTTGCCCAAGTCATTCATGATTAGTGCAAACATGGCGCAATTGCCTTGTGCGACAAGGGTTGAAAAAGGTGCTGGCCGCTTGACTTAATCTTTAGTTAGGACATGTCCTAAGGATGATCATGACCGCTCCCGCAGCTGCTGCGCCTGTTTCCCTCGACCTCGAGCATACGACGGCCGAGGAGCGCGTGCGCTGGGCGCTTGAGACGTTTGGCGACGGCTTGGTCATGTCGACGAGCTTTGGCATCCAGTCGGCGGTGATGTTGCACCTGGTCACGCGCATCGCGCCGCAGATTCCGGTCATCTTTATCGATACGGGTTATTTGTTTCCCGAAACGTATCGTTTTGCGCGCGAGCTGACCGAGCGGTTGCAGCTCAACCTGAAGAAATTTACTCCCGTCATGACCGCGGCCGAGCAGGAGGCGCTTTACGGCAAGCGGTGGGAGCAGGGCCTCGACGGGATCAATCGTTACAATTTCACCAACAAGGTCGAGCCGATGGACCGCGCGGTGCGTGAGCTGGGAGCGACCGCGTGGCTGGCCGGATTGCGTCGCACGCAGGCAAGCACGCGCGAGGCACTGCATGTCGTGGAATCCCAAAATAAAACCACGAAGATTCACCCCATCATCGATTGGGACGACCGTCGCGTATATAACTATCTCACCGAGCACAAACTGCCGTATCATCCGCTGTGGGAGCAGGGCTACGTCTCCGTTGGCGACTGGCACAGCACGAGCAAGCTGCTCGATGGCATGAGCGAGGAAGAAACGCGTTTTGGCGGAATCAAGCGCGAGTGCGGCCTGCACGAGCCGAGCGGCAAGACGGATTTCCAGATCTGAGGAAAGTAGCGAGCATCGAGTAGCGGGTAGCGAGTAGTCTGTGTGCCGGCGTGCTCTTGGCACTTGGTCCTTGATACTTTTACCAGTGCGCGTAGTCGCCCTTTTCGAGCGAGAGCGCAAATTCCACGAGCAGCTTCACGCAGTTTTCCACGTCGTCGAGGTCCACCATTTCGCTCGGCGTGTGCATGTAGCGCAGTGGCACGGAAACGAGCCCGGTGGCCACGCCGCCGCGCCCGACCTGCATCGCGCGCGCATCCGTGCCTGTCGGCCGCGGATCAGCCTCGACCTGGCAGGGGATTTTCAGCTTCTTCGCGCATTCCAGGAGGAGCGAGAAAACTTTCGGGTTGATATTTGCGCCCCGGCAGATGATCGGGCCGCCGCCAAGTTTTACCTCGCCGTATTTTCGGTTGTCGCAATCGGGATGGTCGGTCGCATGGCCCACGTCCACGGCCACCGCGATGTGGGGGTTGACGCTATAAACCGCGGTCGTTGCGCCGCGCACGCCGATCTCTTCCTGGGACGTGGCCACGCTCACGACCCGGGCCTCGAGTTTTTTCCTTTGCGCCGCGAGGCGGACCAGCGTCTCGCCCACGATGTAGGCGCCCGCTTTGTTGTCGAAGGCCCGCGCGGCGCCGACGCTGCCGTGGATAAGTTCGAATTCGTGGTCGTAGGTGGCCACATCGCCGATGGCCACGCGCTCGAGCGCCTCTTTTTTTGAACGCACACCGATGTCGATCCAGATTTCGTGCGTCTCGGGTACTTTCTTTCGGTCGGCTTCGTCCATCAAATGAATCGCGCGCTTTCCCGTCACGCCCTTCACCGGGCCGGCTTCCGTCTGGATGATAACGCGCCGGCCGGGAATCATGCCGCGGTCGTGTCCGCCGATGGTGTCGAAATACAGGAATCCGTCCTTGTTCGCGTAGGTGATGATGAGGCCGAGCTCATCCATGTGGCCGGCGAGCATGAGCACGGGATCGCCGCCGGGATTGAGCGTGGCGATGCGGTTGCCCATCGCGTCCTGCGCGTATTTGTCCGCGGCCGGCTTCACGTAATGATCGAAGACCTTTTGGGCCTCGAACTCGTAGCCGGAGGGCGAACGCGCGTGCAACAGGTCGGTCAAAAAAGCAGGAGCCTTGGATTTGGACATGGGAGAAGATTCGCGCAAAAACGCGCGAAGTTCAAGGTTCCAGGTTTAAAGTTCAAGGTTGGTGCTTGGTTGTTGGTCATCGGTCATTTGTAATTCTTGATACTTGTCACCCGATCCTTGTTACTTGCCTGCCTCCATGACCATCTATCCCGCAATCGATATCAAGGGTGGCCGCTGTGTGCGGCTGACGCAGGGGCGCGCCGACCAGGAGACCGTTTACGCGGAAAATCCGGCGGACGTGGCCGTGGCCTTCAAGGCCGCCGGCAGCATGTGGGTGCACGTGGTCGATCTCGACGGCGCCTTCGCCGGCGAGCCGCGGAATCTCGATGTGGTCGCGCGGATCGCCGCGCTCGGCCTTAAAGTTCAGCTCGGCGGCGGCCTGCGCACGCGCGCGACGGTCGAGAAAGTGCTCGGGCTGGGCGTGGCGCGCGTCGTCATCGGCACGCGCGCGGCGGAAAGCGAATCCTTCGTGTCCGAGCTCGTGGCGGCCTTTGGCGAAAAAATCGCCGTGGGCATCGACGCGAAAAATGGACAAGTCGCGGTCAAAGGCTGGGTCGACACCACGGCCACCGGCGCACTCGCGCTCGCCCGCCGCATGGATGAGCTCGGCGTGGCGACGCTGATTTACACCGACGTGGGCACCGATGGCATGCTCACCGGCCCGAACTTTGCCGCGCAGGAAGCCATGCTGGCCGCGGTGCGGTGCCGGGTCATCGCGAGCGGCGGCGTGAGCGTGCGCGAAGACGTGGTAAAACTTTCCGAAATAAAAAAACGCCGGCCCAATCTGGACGGCGTCATTGTCGGCAAGGCGATCTACGAAAAGCGGGTGGAGCTCGGGGACCTGCTGAAAATCAGCGAAACTTAATCGCGAACATGTGGAAAAGCTAACGTGCAAAGAATCCCGCGATTATTTTTCACTTTTTTGGCTATTTCCTCGAGAGGATAGGTAATGACTTCCGCCAGCGTCGGATGATACCACGGGGCGCGCAGCAGGTCGATGACAGTCGCGCGCATCGCCAGTGGCGTGCAGAAACAGTGGATGAGTTCGCTCGCGTCCCTGCCGACAATTTCGGCGCCGAGCAGGCGTCCGCGCTTTGGCTCGGCGAAAACTTTCACGTAGCCGTAGTTCGCCTCCATCAGGATCGACTTGCCATGATCGTTGAACGGATAACTCGCGGTGAGATACGGCGTGCCCTTTTCCTTCAACTGTGATTCGAGCCGGCCGATGGTGGCGAGCTGCGGATCGGTGAACACGATGTTGAGCAGCAAGGCGTCATCGATGGGTTTGAGGCCCTTGAGGCCAAAGGCGTGCCGCGCGGCCAACTCGCCCTGGGCGACGGCCAGGTGGACGATATCGTGCGGTCCGCACACGTCGCCGCCGGCGTAGATGTGCGGCGAGCTGGTTTGCTGCCAGCGGTTGATGGCCACGCGGCCTTCGTGGGTGAGCCGCACGCCGGCCTGATCGAGGCCGAGGCCGGCCGTGACGGGCTCGCGGCCGAGGGCGTTGAAAAGATGGCGCGCCCGGCGGGTGAAGATTTTCCCGGCATGCTCGAACACCGCGGTGACGCCGCGGCGGTCGGATGTGAGCTTTTTTATTTTTGTCCCGGCGAAAAGCTCGATGCCCTCGTCGCGAAAGGCCTGCTGCACGACAGCGCTGGCCTCGGGCGAATGGTCGCGCAGGATATGCGCGCTGCGCTGGAGAAGGATGACGCGTGCACCGATGCGCCGGAGATACTGGCCGAGTTCGCACGCGACAATGCCACCGCCGAGGACGATCACGCTTTCAGGGACGAAATCGAGGTCGAGCACGTCGTCGCTCGTCCAGCTGGGCACCTCGGTGAGGCCGGGGATGGGCGGCGTGCTGGCGCGCGAACCGGTCGCGATGAGCATCTTGTCGGCGGCGAGGCGGGTGCCGTCGGCGAGCTCGACCGTGTGTGCATTGACGAAACGGGCGTACTGGCGAAAAAGGTCGTACTGGCCCGAGGTGAGCTGCTGCGTCCGGTGGCGGGCGAATTCGGAGATGATTTTCTTCTTTCGGGCGTGCACCGCGCGCAGGTCGGCCGTGGCGCGGGGAATTTTCAGGCCGAATTTTTCCCCGTTTTTCGCGAGGTGCAGCATCTCGGCGGCGTACAGCAGGGTCTTGGATGGCATGCAGCCGCGCAGGATGCAGAGCCCACCGAGCGGCTTTGAGCCGTCGACGATGGCCACCCGCTTTCCCAAGCCGGCAGCCACGCGCGTGGCATTGAAGCCGGCACTGCCGGCGCCGATGACAAGAAAGTCGTAATGCTTCATGTAGAACAAAGTAACATGTACGGGGTGCGAAGTGACAAGTATCAGGTAACAAGTAACAAGACTAGATCAGCTTCGGCGGAGCCGCGGGCGTTCTTGCCACTTGATACCTGTTACTTGTCACTTCACCTCCGTCGTCATCGTCCTTTGCCAAAGAGCATGATATGAATCGTCTTCAGCACGATGGAGGCATCGAGGACGAATGAGAAATGGCGGATGTAATACAGGTCGTATTCGAGTTTGCGGATGGTGTCCTCGATATTTGCGCCGTAAGGGTAGTTGACTTGGGCCCAGCCGGTGATGCCGGGTTTTACGAGGTGGCGGAAATGATAGCAGGGAATTTGCCGGCCGTAGTCCTCGACGAGGCGATCCCATTCGGCGCGCGGACCGATGAGGCTCATGTCGCCGCGCAGCACGTTCCACATCTGCGGCAGTTCATCCAGGCGCATGGCGCGGAGGAATTTGCCGACATGGGTGATGCGCGCGTCGTCCTTCTGCGTGTAGAGATCGGCGCTGGCTGGCTGGTTGGCCGGTGGCCGGCGCATGGTGCGCAGCTTGATCAGGCGGAAAGGCCGGTGGTTCTTGCCGATGCGCGTTTGCAAAAAGAACACCGGGCCGCCGCCTTCCAGTTTGATGGCGAGCGCAGCCAAAGTGATTGGCAGGACGCTGACCAGCAGGCCCACCAGGGAGAGAACGATGTCGCTCAGGCGCTTGAGGCGCTCAAAGACCGGCTCGCGGGCGACCTGGAAGCCCTCTTGAAACAGCCAGGTTGGGTTGATCCGGTAGAGAGGAATTTTCTGCCAGTAAACCTGGTGAAATAACTCAAGCGTGTAGGTTGGCACCCCGGAGAAATAGAGCTGGACCAGCTGTTCCGCCAAATCGGGCCGCAGTTCGCGGTTTGACTCGCGCACCACGATGGCCTCCGCGGAAAATTCCCCGCGCTGCACGCGGGCCAGGAGATCGTCAAAGAGCTCCAGTTTCAATCCGTCGTCCGCTTCGCCAACGGCGGTGGTGTCGCTCGTTGAAAAAACCACCGGAAGATCGAGGCCGATCTTGGCGCAGTCTTCCTGGAATAACGCGCAACTGCTGCGGTTGCCTAAAAAGATCAAGGTGCGCTGCCCCCGCCGGCGCAGCAGCAGTTGGTAAATCAGCCGGCGGTAGCCGAGCGTGACCGGTGTGAGCAGCAAAAAACTCAGGGCGATGACCACGCGGCTTTGCTGCAGGGGATAGCCGCCAGGGATGAGGGCGTAAGTCAGCAGCAGGGTGGCCACGAGCGTCGATCCGAGCGCGAGAATGTGCTGGCTCGTGTAATCGACACTGATCATGTCGGTGCGCGACTTGTAGCCATCGATCAGGTAGAGCGCCAGGATCAGGATCGCGAACGGCGCGAGCAATGGCGTGATGACGATTCCATGCTCGCCGGGGCCGACGCGCAGGTAACCGGCAATCGCCAGGTTGAACGCCAGCACGAGCGAGGCGAGATCAAGCAAGGCCAACAAAACGGCGAGGCGACGGTTCGGAGCCATGGATAATTTCAGGTAACGGGATTTGAGCCGGCCAGAGGCAAGCGACTTTCAATATCAGTGGAGGCAGTATGCAGAACCTTGCGCCAGTCTGCAACGGCGCGTTCGACCCCGCCGGTCTCGCGATGCAATTTTTCCGCCGCCTCGCTCCAGGCCCGCAGGCGCGCCGCCTCGCCATGGAGTGAGCGAATGGCCCCGGCCAGCAGGGTGGTTTCTTCACGTGCAAAAACTGCACCCATCCCGCGCCCCGTCACAAGCCGCGCCAGTGCGCAATCGCGCGGCCCGACAAACAGCACTGGCCGGCCAATCGCCACGATGCCGTGGAACTTGCTGGGAAAAACCAGCTGCTCGCAGCCCGGCCACAATGTCACAAAATGCACATCGCCCAGGGCCAGGGTTTCCCCCAGCTGGGTCCGGGGTTGGGCCGGGAAAAACCGGACATTGTTCAGCCCGCGTTTTTGCGCGGCGGCTTCGAGGGCGTCGCGTTGGGCGCCGTCGCCGATAAAAACAAAAATAATGTCCGCCTCGGTCTGGAGGGCCGCAGCGACGTCGAGCAGCGGCATGAGGTCGTGCACGCGGCCGAGGTTGCCGGAATAGGCGGCGATGAATTTTCCGTGCAAGCCCCAGGCGTCGCGCAGCGCATCGGCGGTCCCCGGCGGCATGGGCGCGAGCCCGGCCGGTGCCCAGTTCGGGATAACGGCGATTTTTTTCACCCCGCGCCCAGCCAGGAATGCGGCCATGTCGTCACCCGGGACCACGCAGGCGCCGGCGCGCCGCCACGCGCGGTCGCGCAGCGGCCGGAAAATCCGCAGCCACTTCGCACCGGCCAGCGCCATGGCCAGTTCGGGATAAATGTCCTGCACCCAGAAAACGACGCGCGCGCCGCGCCACTGCGCCAGTCTTGCGGCAAAGATGGCCAGCAACGGCGGGTCGGTCATCACGACAACCGTGTCGCCCCGCCGCGCGATGCGCGCGAGCCGGGCGAGCGCACCCAGCGAGAAGGCCACGAAGTCCAGCGCGCGCCCGGCCAGGTTCTTCTCCCCCCAGCGCGTGCTGCGCACACGCAAGATGCGAACACCCTGATGCAGTTCCTCGCAGGGTATCTCGGCCCGTCCGTCATGGCTGGTGATGACGGTGACGTGTTCGCCGGCCGCCGTCAGCCCTTCAGCAAGGTCGGTGAGGAGTTGCGCCGTGGCCGGTTCCTCGGGCCAGTAGAAACGGTTGATAAAAATCAGCGCCATTTTTTAGTGATGGGTCCTGGGCTGTGCACGCAGCTCAATCGCAATGAAACCCTCGTAACGCGCGAGCAGGCGGCAATAGCGAAAACCCGCACCGCCGTCGAGGAAACCGCCGCGCAGGACATATTGATAAACAAAGCGCAGGACCGGGCGGCACGGCAGCGCGCAGCTGAAATATTTGAGCGCGCGCCGGCGGGCCAGCGCGTCGGACGAAAACAGGGCGCGCCAGTCGGGCTTTGCGTTCGCGACGTGGGCCGCGGCTTCTTCGCGGGCGTAGCGGTGGTGTTTGGCCACCCAGGCTTCTTCGCCGCCGGACATCATTTCGTGAAGATAACTTCCCTGCAGCCGGCCCATGCGCATGGGCGGCGCCTCGCGCTGGCCATGGCCGACCTGGATGAAAGCGAAGCCCCGCGCCCGCACGAAGCGCGCCTGCCAGGCCGGATAGTCCGTGCAATGAGGCAGCCAACGTCCGAAAAACAACATCTTCGGGGCAACCCAGTACCCATCGAGCGGCCTGTCGCCGGAGATGGCGGCGCACTCGGCGCAAAGTTCCGGCGTCATGCGTTCATCGGCATCGAGGTGAAAGACCCACGCATGCCGGAAACCGACAGCCGTATGCGCGTGATTGCGCTGCTGGGCAAAATTTTCAAAGCGGTTGACAAATACCCGTGCGCCGGCCGCGCGGGCGATCTCGACGGTGCGGTCGGTTGATCCCGAATCGAGCACGACGATGTCGTCGCAACCGGCCACGGAGGCGAGGCACGCGGGCAGGTTGGCCTCCTCGTTCAGCGTGAGGATGAGGACGGAAAACATTGGGGTGGAGCTTCTGATGAACGTTGATCGATGTTAATTACCGAACCTGGAAAAACATCAGGATGACGACACGGCGAAATCCCAAACGCCAAATCCCAAAGAAATCCCAAATTGCCGCTGGCCGTGACGAGTGCACCGCCTCGGAGGGGGATCGCGTCAAAATTGAAGCTTTTAAATTTCAAATATTTTTTGGTGTTTGGACATTGGCGTTTGGGATTTGCCCTCGTCTGGTGAGAGCTGGGCGTGGCGCACGGCAGTAAAAAAAATCAGCCAAAACAAAATGGCGACCGCGGGGCACTCGAAGGGAAACTCTATCCAGGCGTAAAGCAACAGGAGCGCACAGCCCAAAAGTGGATAGAGCACAAGGGGCTGGTGGAGGTGACTCCGGCGCAGCGCGAGGAGCGGCAACAGGCCCAGCAGGCCGATGAGCGCCGTGCCGACCAGGCCATTTTCGGCGACACTCTGCAACCAGTCCGAATGCGCCTGGGCGTAAAACACCGGCAGGCCATCCCCTGACTTTTGCGTATTGTAGAGCATAAAGACCCTCGCATAACTGTCGAACCCCCAGCCGAACCAAAGGCGGTCGCGGGCCATGCGCCAGGTGTCATGATAAAGCGTGGCGCGGGTGCCCAGGCTGCCCGCGGCATGCATTTGTTCAATCTGCTGGAGCGTCAGCTCCGCCCGCGTTTTGAAACCCTGTTCGTCAAGTTTGTAGACGGCGGCCGCCAGGACGAGGGCCGCCGCCAGCACGCCGCCCGACCACCCGGCGAGCGAAACCGCCGAGGCCCGGGATCTTTTGCGGCGGTCTCGCAGCGCATGCACCAGTATCACGCCGGCCAGCAACAGGATCAACAACGTGCCCGAACGCGATTCACTGAGCGGCGCGGTCGCGGCGATGAAAAGCAGGGCCACCGCGCCGGAAAAACCAGGCGAATGCCAGAAGTCGCGGGTTTCGCGCCGGCCGGCATATTGAAAAACCAATCCGGTGCCGGCGGCGACGGAAAGAAGGGCAAAGGCTCCCCAGTGGTTGTGGTAAATGAAAGTGGAGAAAAAAAACGCATTGGGCGATTCGCGCCGGCCGAAAAACAGCCCGGCGCCCGTCAGTTTTTGAACCGTGCCGAAAACGGAGAGAACGAGCGCGTTGCCCGTGGCCAGGATCAGCAGCCAGCGCAACGCCCGCCGTTGGCGCAGGCACAGGGCTAGATTTAGGCCGGGAAGAAAAACGCCGTCGAAAAGCCAGAGCGCGCGCAGCGAGGCTGCGGGCTCCGCCGAACCTGGCAGCCAGGCCATTCCGCCGGTGCGCACGAGCAGGGGCTCGCCGTCAAACAGGCGCACGGAAAAACTGGGATTGAGGCAGCTCGCCAGCACCAGCAGGTTGAAAACCAGCAGCGGCCACAGCCAGCGCAGGACGCGTCCACCACTGCCGCGAAACACCGCGCCGAGCGTGATCAGCGCGCCAGCGCAGCCCCACCAGGAAATGATCCGCCGCGCCCAATCGACGTTGCCATCAAAGGCCCAGGTGGCGAAGACCAGCAACCCGCCCGCATGCCCGAGAGCGGCCTGTTCCAACCCTGACAACGGCGGCCGCGAGCTGTGGGCGTTGCCGGCGGAGTTGGCGGGCATGGATGGGTCACCCATTTTGTTTGCCGCGCAGGCTGGCATAAAATTCGACGAGCAGTTGGGCGGATTTTTCCCACGAAAACTCCGTGAGCACCCAATTGCGCGCCGCCAGGCCGCGGGCGCGGCGGGCCTCGGGGCTTTCGTCAAGAGCCGCGCGCAGCGTGCGCGCATACTGTTCCCACGGCACGCACCAGCCGATTTGATTCTGGTTGAGCACGGCCCACGGCATGCTGTCGGTGACGACGACGGGCAGCCCATGCGCCATGGCTTCGGCCACGGCCAGGCCGAAATTTTCCGAGTGCGATGGCAGCAGAAAAAGCGAGGCGGCGGGATAGGGCATCGGCCGGTCGCTGCCGTCAAACACTTCGATGCGGCTCAGGCCGGACTGTTGGTGGATGTAACGGGAGAGTTCTTCCACACCGTAATCCTGCGGGATGCCGACCAGGAGCAGCAGCCATTCGCGGGGCGCGTGCGCCAGCCACAAATCGATGAGCTCGAGCACGCGTTTCTTGCGATGGAAGCGCGAATAAAAAAGCGCCGTGGGCCGGGCAAAGGCCGCCGGGCAGGCCTCGCGCCAGTGAGCCCCGGCTTGGGCGACCGCGGCCGGATCGGGCAGCGCGACGCCATTGGGCGCTACGCAGATGGGCTGGGTGAAGCCGCGGGCCCGGATGTCATCGGCCTCGGTGGGACTGGTGGCGTGCCAGCCGGCGGCGGCGGCGAAGGCGCCGGGGTGGACGAATTTTTCGGCGAGGCGTTTTTTCCAGCGGTGGTGATGCCAGGACCAATGGCTCATCATACCGCGCGGGGCAATGATCAGCGGAATACCCAGCGCGCGGGCGCGTTGATGCGCGTAGTGCAACGTCCGCAGCCACAAGCCGTGGCTGTGCAGACAATCGCCATCCTGCGCGCGCAAGTGGGCCCGCAATCCGCGCGAGGGGCAGAGGCTGGCCGGACGGCCGCGCGGGAAAATGCGCACCTGGAGATTTCCATCCTTGCGGGTTTCCCCCGTCGGCCCGGTGCTCAGCAATTCGACCTGGTGTCCCAGCTGCGCCAGCGCGGCCGCCAGCGGCGGCACAGCCTTGCTCGGCCCGCCATGACGGGCCTCGAGGCTGGGCACGATATGCGTGAGTCTCATTTAAAGCATTTTAACCACGGATGCACACTGATGGTCACTGATCCGGATGAAACAGATAAAAAATGAGTTCGAACCTAACTTCATATTATCAGTGGCTATAAGTGTACATCAGTGGTTAAGTCGGCCTTCTGCCCACTTGGACGTATTACTGCCGATGAGTGTGCATGAGTGGTTATAGTGCTTCTTATTTGGGCAACGTCCGCGCCTTGAGCGGGCGGCAGGGCGCGCCGGCGCAGATCATGCGCGGCGGCAAGTCCCGCACGACGACCGAACGCGCGCCCACGACGCACAATTCGCCCACGGCCACACCCGGGCCGACGAAGACATCCGCGCCGAGCCAGGCATTTTCGCCGATGACGATGGGGTGCGCCACGAGCGGCATGTCCCAGCGGGTGAAATCGTGCGTGCCGGCGCAGAGGTGGCAGTACTGGCTGAGGTTGGCGCCGTAGTCGATCGTGATGGGCGCAAGATTGTAGAGGTTGACGTACGGGCCGACCATCGCGCGCGGCGCGAGCGTCAGTTTCCACGGGAAGAAAATTTTTGCGGTGGGAAAAACCACCACCTGGCCCGGGGCGGGAATATTGGCACCGAAGAGCCGCAGCAAGCGCGCGCGAAAACCATGCAGCGGCCGCGGGCTCCAGCGGAAAAGCGTGGCCTGCACGAAAGCCCACAACCAGCGCGCCAGCAGCTCGCGCGCGGCATAGGGTGTGACGCAGCCCTGGCCGAGATAAGGTTTTTCGTCGCTGGGCACGGGTGGAAGGATGTGCGGGTGGTGCGGGCGTAGCAACGCGGAAGCGTTACGTTAACAGCCTGTGGGCAGAGAGATTGAGAAATCAGGGCCCGACCCCGCAACGCAAGGCCAGGGCGTCCCGCCAAAAAAGGTGGCGAATGGGGGTGACGTAGTGCCGCGCGGTCCAGCCTCTGTGCGAAAACGTCGGCGCAAGCGTGAATTTATCGGTGTCGAAGATTCGAATGGCATCCAACCCCCATTGGACGTGACCGGCCTGGTGCGTAATTTCCGCAATTATCGTTTGCTCCGTGTAGATGTTTCCTGAGGTCAGCGCGCTCTTAATCAGCCTTTCGAGGCCGCATGAATCGTAGAATTCGCCTTGGGCAAGAAGAAAGCCGGAGTTAACCGGTTTGAGGGAGAGTAAATGTTTGAGCGAACTGTCAGTCAACGTGCGGTCGTACGCATACAGCCAATCTTCGGCGGCCAGCATGAATCGACCGGATCGATCGATTGGGGGCAGAACCTGCTGGTAATCTGAAAAGAAAAGTATGTCGGTATCGCACCAGACAACGGCTTCCTGTTCGGCATGGGCCAGGATGGCGGCCAGCTTAAGGCCGAATGGATCCCGTTGGGTTAGCTGCACCAAGCTGGTTCGGCCGCGCTTTGTATGCCATTCAAGGTAGGTTTCTGGTGACGCCACGGTCAAAGGCATCGGCCACCAGGCCAGTCTCCTGGCGATCGATTTTGCCGCGATTGTTCCATCTGAGACCACGGTCAATGGTGGAACACGGCTCGCGGATCTAGCCAAGGCATACAGGCATTGCTCCAACATAGGGAGATGACGGCGCCCGGTCATGGTCAGGAGCGGGATGGCGGCCAAGGGCTTCACCGAAAAACTGGGCGGTGGGAAGAGCGCAAGGATCCCGCGGTACAACAGGCTGGACCGATAAGCGGCCGAACGCTGCAATTTGTTCCCGGGCAGTTTTGAAGAGGGGTTTGAAAAGGTCTCCATGTTAGAGAAGGGCGGCTGGTTGCTTGGTGCGTAGTTCCGATTAAGAGGTCGCGGCGTTAACCTTTCCACCCGGCGCTCGGACGGCCCATTTTGCGAGCAAAGCTAGCGCCCGTCATCCCGCACTGAGCGATTCCCAAAAACGCGCCGAAAGAGTGGGCGCAATAGGTCCTTGATCAAGTCGCGCGCTCTCATTGGCCAATCAAATCTCAAGTAGGCCAGAAATGTGGCTAGCCGCGGGTTCCAGCCAAAGCGCTGCACTTTTTCCAGCCGGAAGCACTCGCGCCAATAGTAACGCCCCTGCGTAAAATGTGAGTTGAAATGGAAGATGACCGGCGAAGCCGTTGGAGGCACAAGTTTTCCGGGCATCGGACTCTCGGCCCGAGCATGTCCCTGAAGAATATTCATTCCCGAGATTCTCGTATAGTGCATGGCATCCGCCTTGATCGAACCGTCGTCCGGGACTGGGGCAATGCCGTGGCCAGCCATCGACAGGGCCATCAAGGGTTCTTCATTCGGAACGCCTCGCAGGCGCCTCAATCCCAGTTCGTCATAACGGCTCTCCAACTGCCGGGCGCCTTCATAGACCGATCGCGAAATCTCTCCGACTTCCAGGTAGTACACGGCGCCGACAAAAGTTGGCACCGAGGCCAGGCCGAGCTTGGATCTGAGGCTCAATATCTCGCCAAAAAACTCTCCCTGGGTCAGCGATTGTCCGATCACCGCGACCGGGTTTCCGGCGAATTTCGAAAAGACGGGCATCAACGGACCGAAACAGAGGCAGTCTGAATCGATAAACAAGGTGCGCGGGGTGGGGGCCAATTCATCCAGCCACAGTTTTGGACTAAATCCTGTCCCATACCGTCCGGCCTCAACGATGTCTATATTGACCTCCTTCAAATCGTCGGGAAGGTCGATGGGCCGGTCGGAAATGATATGGAATGAAATGTCCGCGAAGCGATTCCACCGCGCGAAGGAACGGGCAAGATTGATGGCGAGGGTCGAATAAACCGGGGGACCCATCGCCAGGGTGATTACCGACAGCTGTGAACTAGGCACGGTTGTTTGATGCTGATCGCCTGATCGAATTGGCAAGACACTGAATCCGCCTTGCAAATTTCCAACCCCCGATTTGTCGCAGCAACTTGAACCACGAGGTGCCGCCGCGAATCTCCAGCTCCCGGCCAAGCATTTTCAGTTCGATGAGGGCATCGCGGCTGACCTTGGGCGCGCTAGGATACGATTGAATGACAAGGGAATTCAGGCTGTTTGCAGTCGCTTGATCAATGCGGGCGTCGGATGAGACGGCATGAAGCCATCTGGCCTTCAGGCGAATCGATTCCAGCTGCGATGCGGCCCCGGCCGCAGAAGTGCTGATTCTGGATGATAGGTTTTCGCCATCGTGGTGCTGTCGGTAGAAGGTCACGCTCGACGGGCAGTAGCGGATGGATTGGGCCGCCAGAATAACCCGGCAGAAATATTCACCGTCGTCGTCAACCGAGAGCCTCTCATTCCAATTTCCGGCTTGCAGCGCCAGGGTTCGGGGTACGAGCCATTGGCTGGTCTGAACCATCCCGCCGCGGCCGTTTCCGCCGAGCAGGTCGATGAGGAACTCAAGCGGGCAGGACAGGTTTGATTCGACCTGGCCTGGCCTTCGGGCATCGGTGGAAGGCGGAGGAGAGTGACGGAAATTGATGATGCTCCCATAGGTCAGAAGTCCAGGCGGCCCGTCGACGGAGGCCCGCATCTGAATCTCTATCTTGTCTTTGGCGAGGATGTCGTCGGCGTCCAGGAACTGAACGAAATCCCCCTGTGACGCCTGGAATGCGGTGTTGCGCGCCGCGCTGGCGCCATGGCCCGCGGAGTGAAGCACTCGAACATTCGGTGCCGAATACCTTTGGGCCTCTTTGAATGTTCCGTCGGTCGATCCGTCGTCGACGACGATGACCTCCAGTCTCGACCAGGTTTGAGCAATCGAAGATTCAATCGCCGAGGCCAGCCATCGTTCGGCGTTGCGTGCCGGTATCAGAATGGAAACCAGGGAGTTGTTCATTTCGATGAAGGCCTCGGAGTTCAAGTGACTGGCCCGAGCCCGGACGGGATTCAGCTGGGTGAGTCTGCGCCCAATCTGGACGGAATTGGAAGGAAGTCGCGCGCTCCCGAAAAGCCGCGGTAATTTTGGAAACTGAACGGCGGCCGCGCGGCACAGAAAAGGTTGGGTTTGCCCGTCGTCGGATGGCTCATGGGGTCTCGAGGGACACATCCCACGCACAAGCTGCCAGGGTCTCATTCGCTTCGGCCCGCCCGCGGCTCCTCCTCAAAAATTTGAAGCATTGTTGAACTGTTCGGTATTCGTATCGAACGGGAGAGCGTGGACCCGGGGGTCGTCCGTGTATCCCCCAGATCAACTTATCGTCGTGCCGCCAGTCCTCGAGGAAACGCGAGTGGATAGTCTTCGCATTGGGCTGAATCCTTACCGTGCCAAGAGGTGCTGGAATATAGCGCAGTCGTTTACCGGGTATTAGGCGTTGCCACAACTCACCGTCGACGTTGCAGCGCATCGCCTCCCAGATAGGAACGTGCACGACCCGCCGCCAGAATGCTGAATGCGAATAGATCAGGCCGCCGAACCGCAGGTAGCGACTCGTCACCCAGGGCGCCAGTTGATAGATGCAACGCTGAGGATTGTCGTGCCAGACGAAGCAGTCGCCATAGTAAAAATCGTCACCACTGACCGAGGCGTCGGCCAGCTTTGCGAATGCATCCGGAAGATAGAAGTCATCGCTGTTGAGCCAACCCTGAAGGTCGCCGGTCGATAGGCTGAAGCCAAGGTTGATGGCATGCCCGTGCCCTCCGTCCCTCGCTGAACGAGAAAAGCTAAGCCACGGCCTGTACTTTTCTATGATCGCTGCAGACTCGTCATTTGAACCGCCATCGAGGACGATGAACTCCAGGCAGGGATAGTTCTGGAGAAGAACCGAGCGTAACGCCTGCTCGAGGAACGGGCCCTGTTGGTAGCTTGGGGTGACTATCGTGATCCTTGGCCATGGGCCCTTCGATTTGGGTGGCGAAGATTCAACGGTCCACGGCCATCCAACCTTGCCTGGCGGCGGTGAGGGTAACTGCGATAAAAGGCTGCCGGAAGAAAAGGGAACAACGTTCAAAGGCAACTGGGCGCGGGACACTCCCAGTTCCGCGAGATTCGCGTCTACAGTTGGCTGATTCGGAAGTTCGTTCATCTTAACATCGGTGGAGGAATTCTGTCTGCATGGTCCACTTCAGTTTGCCGAATGAAAGGTGGGCTCGCATCCCGATACCGTCGGCCACCGAACAACCCCATCGTTCATTATGTGGCATGGGATCAAGAGCCAGAATTCCAATGCGTTGCCAAATGATCGCTGACGGCAAGCGTGTTCAGCTTGTCGTGGGTCCATTTGTAGTGTTGTCGGGCGAGACCAGCGAAGACCTCTGACATCTGACGTGGGGAGAGGTGAAGGTCTTCAAAATAGATGCACTGGGGTGGGGTTGGCAGTGCCAGTGCCATGTGCACGACTTCTGCGTCGAATCCCTCGGCGTCGGACTGCAGGATATCGATGTTCCCGATCCCATATCGATCAAGCATTGTGTTCAACGTCAGGCCGGGAACTCCAACCTCTTCAATGTCGCCAGAGGCAACACCTTGCCGCAAGAGGTGGCCTCGGTCAAATGAGGTAAGCTGGGGCGACCAAGATTGCTGTATCGATGTCGCACCGGCCTTGACCTTATACATGCTAATCTCGCCGTCAGAGCGGGCGATGGCAGCGCGGATCAACGTGACATTCGAGACGCCCTCATAGGCCTTGGTGAGCGCATAAAATGTCTCTTCGATGGGCTCGACGAGAAACGCTCTTAGGCGTCCGGTTCTGACAAACTCGTGAATGGAGTCCCCGGTCACTCCGTCACACGCCCCAATCTGAACGATCGTCGGATTGCGCTTCGTTGCGATGAAGTAGGCGAGCACCAGCCGGATTATTTCCAGAGTGGCTTGTGGCCTTGAGAGGTCATGGGGCTTCCTCCGGATCTCGAACGGGGTTAACTGCAGGAATCGTTTGATGAGAGCTTTGATCGGGATCAATGATGACTAGGCTTTGTTCGTCAGGAGAAAGTCAAGGACTCGCGTCTTCACTGGGTGGCAGAGGCTCCCTTACGTAGGTGCTGTTTGGACGGCTGGCGGACCTTTGAACCGACGGTGAAGGGATACAAGCATCGGCTGGATTTTCAATTCGCAAATCCAGGCGGCCCCGATCGTGACCCCGAGCCAGAGGGCAATCTTGGCCGCGTAGCCGATCGGTCCGCCGGAACCGGGGCACAGATATCGAACCAGGGTTACGCCTGGCACGTGAAAAAGATATAATCCGTACGAAATCTTCCCGAAGGGTCGAAAGCATTTGAATACGGCCTCGCCCCAGTTTTCCCGCTCACACCATAACATCGGGACACCCATGACCGTCGCCACCGAGGCCATTTCCCAGCGCGTGTTCTCCCAGAGGCGGCCCAATGCGAACAAGAGCAGGCACGCGCCGATCGGAATTGCCAGCGCAAGCCACCCGAGCTGTCGCAGGCCAGGAAAGGTGATTCTCGTAACCCCGCAGAATATGGCCACGGCACCGGGCAGCAGGGCCAGATCGGTCATAGACAAGGCTGCGCTTCCTGCGTATGGCAGCCCCAGTTTGTTCATGAGGATGACTCCCGGCCAAAGATGGTTCGTCGCATAGGTTAGAAGCACAAATCCCAAGACCCGGGGACTGGTTGCAGTCGAGCCATTCCATGCGATGAACGCCCCCAAGAGCCAGAATATGGCGCCGATGGACCACCCGCCGAGGATCGACAGAGGCCCGCCAAAAAACCAGTCGGCGGCCCCGAAAAATAACGCCGCACAAAAGATCGGCAGCACCTTGGGGCGAAAGGCCCAAACGAGAAGAAATCCCGCGTAATAAACCATCTCAAAGTGTAAACTCCAAACCGGTCTGTTGCCCGCCAACGGCTCGATTCCCCATGCCCCGTTTTGAAGGAAAAATATGTTTTCCAGCAGGTTCGATGCCGAAACCGGACGATATGCGAGCCATCCGGCCAATATTGCGATGAGGTAGATTGGGACGATGCGAAGACACCGGCGTTGGACATAGCGGTTCGCCGCCGATCCCGAGAACGGCCCTTGATTGGTGAGCGCGATAACGTATCCAGACGTTATAAAAAAGAGCAGCACAGCCGCATGCGACATGTGAAGGTACCAAAGGGGATTTACAGCCGCATCGATTTCGCTCTGGGTGGCCGTGCTCAGCCAAGGCAGGCCGTGAACGAGCATCACGGAGCAAGCGGCGAATCCTCTTAGGCCGTCGAGGCGTGCATCATGCCTCTTGGGCCCAGCCGCAGACGGCGGAGTAAATCGCAAGGCTCGCAGCCAACGAAGGCGGGAGGGATGCGGCACTTTGGCCTGTCCAAGCGGATTCTTCACTTCGTTAGAATGACAAACCAAGAGTCATTTCGGCGACAGGTTTAGTTAAACACTCCCTAACCGCCGGCTAATGCTTCAAAATCGGCGAGCAGCGCGCGGGCGAACCGTGGAAAGTCATATTGCTCTGTCTGGTGGCGGGCGGCCGCCGCCAGGCGGGTGCGCAGGGAGGGATCGATGAGCAATTTTTCGAGTGCCGCGGCGAGGCGCGTGGACGCATCGGGCGCGGTGTGATCAAAAACCAGGCCGGTTTCACCATCGGCGACAAAATCCGTGAAGCAGTCGAGGCGGGATACGACCGGCACGGCGCCGGCGGCCATCGCCTCGGCAATGGCGACGCCAAAGGTCTCGCCCTGAAGGGCGACGCTGGGATAACAGAAAATATCGGTGTCGTGGTAGATATGTTTCAGCGCGGTATCGTCGAAAACCGGCGGCAAAATGGAAAAGCGATCGGGCGGAAGAAACTCCGCGGCCTGGCGTGCGAGGCCGGCGACATAATCGGGGCCGGAGCCGCCTTGCGACACTTCGGCCGGGCCGCAAAGAATGACGCGCCAGGCGGGCAGGTTTTTCTCCGTGGCGAGCCGGCGCAGTGCGGCGAGCAGAAGATCGAGTCCCTTTTCGCGATGCAGGCGGCCGACGTAGCTGATCGTGAGCGGTACATCTGGCGCGGGTGGGGCGGGAATTCGTTCCAGTTCATGCCACGCGATGGGATAGCCGGTGATGCGCACGGCCGGGGCGAGACGGGGATTTTCCGCGGTGATTTTTTCCCGGACGGTGGAACTGGGCGCAAGGATGCGGGCAACCCGGCGGTAGCAACGAAACTGGCCCTTGGGCATGCGGCCGGCCAGAACGACGACGCGTCCGGACGAGGGCCGCAGCCGGCCGAGCCAGGCGGGCAGTGTGACGCAATTGACGATGACAATATCGGCCGTCGGGAGCGCGCGAAAAACGCGCCAGCTCCAGAAAAAATCGTAGAGCAGGTTTTTCCAAAGCCGCGGGGTGTGGGCGCAGCCGCGCAGGCGCACGTGATTCACGCCGGCCAGCGTTTCGCGATCGGGAAAGCCCGGCCAGCGGCGCGAGAAGACGGTGACCTCGTGGCCGGACGCGGCGAATTCAAAGGCGAGCCGCTGCCAGGTTTTTTCGGTGGCGCCGCCGGCGGCCGGCGGCACGGGCAGAAAAAATCCCATGACGATGGAAATTTTCACAGAGGGTAGGCGGGTAAGATAAAACTCTTTAATTCAAGGCTCCGAGCCGGTCGAGAGGCTTGCCAAGGGCTGAACGCCTCTCAATCTCCAATTCCGACATAGCTTGATCGGTCGCATCTCTACCTATTTCGACTTAAACTCTCGCGGATGAAAGAGGCCGCGGGATTCTCAGGGGTTGACAGGGACAAGCGGTAAGAGGAGGGCAAGCTGCTGGGGTGTTTAGTTAGATGTAGGTGAGTTTATCTCTTGAAAATACAGAGGGTTCGTAGCCGAGACGCCGTTCCGTGACGATTTTTCAAAAGGCCGCGCAGTTGGCATATGGCCCGCGCCCCGCTATGGTTGGACCGTAGGTTCATTTAACGTGCTACGAGGAGGGCAAGGCATTGGGGCGTTTAGTTTGATGTAGGGCAAGTTTGCTCCCGTTTTCCAGGGAGGGTTGCAGCCCGAGAAGCTGATTCAAGTGTTTATAAAGTTTTGGCACGCTGATCTTCACCGTGCTTTGGTTTGGCTTTGAGGCTCACTCGTTGGCTCGTGAGTTCACTTGATTGCCGCTATTTCGCGGATGCAATCAGCGCTTTTACCGAATTTATATTTTGATCGGTTGCGAGCAAAAGCTTTTTAACCTCGTATTCTGCAGGGCCAAGCGTTTCTATGAACATGATATACTGAGTGCCAATAACAGGCGCAACCTCTCTCTCACTTGACGGAAAAAAATGCACAGTATACCCTGCCTGGATATTTCCGGTGAGCGTGCCTTTTAATGAACTTAAGACCTCGACGTCCGCCCTTTCATAGAAAGAGGCCCCGGGTGAATCGGAACTTTCGTTCCCCAAAGAAGTAAATTTGGCGATTATGATATCGGTAACGGCGGCTGGCAGGTCTCCAGTCTTTTTCTCATGACCCGTTAGCATAGGAGCGTTGCTGTTTCCGCCATCATTCGCGCCTGTCAGTGCCAATCCGATACATATTATAACACCTGCGCTCAACAAATTAACCAACAAGTTGTTTTTCATAATGGCGAATGTGGAAGGGGTCATGTCTTGACTCTCGACAAAATTATCTGTCAACAGCGTTGAAGACATGGAGGTGAGCTTGCCAAAACCCGAACCCTGCTCAATCTTTCCTTAAACATAGCTTGGATGAGTCGTGCTCCTACCGAATTCGCTTAAACTTTCGCAGATGAGAGAGGCTGCGAAACTGCTCCACGGTTGACCGGGAACGTGCTACGAGGAGGGCAAGGCATTGGGGCGTTCAGTTTGATGTAGGGCAAGTTTGCTCCCGTTTTCCAGGGAGGGTTGCAGCCCGAGAAGCTGATTCAAGCATTTATAAAATTTTGGCACGCTGATCTTCACCGTGCTTTGGTTTGGCTTGGAGGCTCACTTTCACCGCTATTTGCCGGCAGGGGGCTCGCCTTTGGGCAGGGGCGGCAGTTCAAAGGGGGCAGAATAGCATTCAAAGATACTGTTTGTATTCAAGATGCGCCCCCCGGCTAGCGCAACAATTTTATCTCCCGCCTTGTACCCTTCCGTTTCCAGGAATTTCAAGGTAATATAGTCTCGTCCCGATACATTTGTCGAAATGGACTCGCCGGGCTTTAAAACGGGTGTAGCAATCTTTAGAAACTCTCGACGTTCCTGGTGTAACAGGCGCTTTTTTTCCCGGTCGTCTCCCATAATAAAAAACCGGACTTCGTCGATAGCCACAATAACGCTCTGGCTTGAGGTATTTTTCATCGTGATCGGAATCCACACATGGCCTCCAGAAAAGCCGGCATTCGCTAAATCGGGTGTCAGCGACAAATAGCTTTGTACGCCCAAATCATTCCACGGCAGTTTCGTCCATAACGCCGGGACGGCAAACGGCTCCGAAAAACATATAAAAGGAGACAGCTTCCCAGCAATTTTAGCCCATCCGTTTAGAACACCGAATATCTTCCGGTCTTTTACCGCGGCAAGAATTTCTGAACTATAACTGATCGAAAGATGATCGGTGGATTCACCGGGCTTCAACACCACATTGTAAATTTCGCCGCTCATCATCCCCGAGTTCCCTCGATCGTTCAGGTTTTGTATATACCTGAATGTTCGGGACTCCGTTAAAAACGCCAGCGCATTAATACCGTCGCCAACGAACCCCAGCAAGACATCTTTGTCCGAGGTATTGGTCAATGTAAACGGTATGGTCACGATACCGTCCTGCTGAACAGACTTAGCCAGCTCCGGCCTCAAGGCGACATAGTCCACACCATGCAACGCGGCAGAAAAACTTTGTGAATGGGCGACATTGGCCGGTGTGGATTCTTGGGAGAAAACGACGCAAGCGAGGAGGCCGGCGAAGATGAATACTGCCGATACTGATTTAATAGGCTTTTTCATTGGATGCTTCCGTTCTTCAATATGCTATTCCATGTGGGCTCCGACATTGGCGTGGTTGAAAGAATGGGCGGGGGATTCGGTGGTGATATTGGATGCGACTTCGCATCAAGGGTGAAAGTGTTCGCATATGTGCCCAAAGGGTCATAATCGGCCTGCCCATAGAATTCCCAATAAACGTCTGCCACTGGCACCCAGATGGATTGCACACCGCGGGCATTTGTTATACCTGGGTTCCACATATAGTACATATCTGCTTTAAAAGTGAAATCCACCTCTTTATAAAGCGGATAGTTAATTATTGCACCTGTATTGGGTGAATCGAATACTTTGTTATTATACCCTGCATATTGAGGATAATAAAAGCGGTTGTCCAAGGCAATTTGGTTTACGCTATTAAGTACAATCTCGCCATTTGGATCGTATCCCACTTCATTATAGGCCTTTAGAACTTGAGTCCAACACGTTGTGCCCGTTGGCATTTTATTTGGGTCAATTCCTTGGGGCCAATTTAGCGTGCTAGGGTCTCCGGGGTCAAAAGTAATGCCTGCGTTTGGGTCGCCGACAATAGGAATCCCGTCGCCGAGATTCGAGCCGTCAAGGCCTGGTGTAACCAACACCTGCGTCTGAGTAGCCACTATTTTTATACTCGGAGCAACGACATTTAAAGTGCCGGTTATGGTCGTGGGTGTGGTTGGGGATACGCCATTGATGGATTTAATCTGGCAGGACACGGTATTATTTGCGGGCACCACCGGCATGTAAAACGTTATGGCCTGGGCGGTCAAGGCACTGTCATGTTGCAGAAAATCAATTTCTGGGCTGCTACTGGCCGTAGGACCATTATAACCCTTGATTGCCCCTGCCTTCCCTCCTTGAGGTTGAGGTAAAGCCCATTGGCATGTAATCGTTGGCGGGTTGGTCATGGAGGTAGGCCAATCGAGTTGCGCAGTCAGGGTGATGGGCTCGCCCACACAGACGGGCTGGGCGTTTCCCAGCCAGGTCGAACCACCTGTGTTGAGGTAGGACTGTATCGTTATATTCGCCGGCACTACCTGCCATGTTCCGTTCTGGCTTGGATCGGTGGACGGGACATTGGGAATGAGGTGATTGGTGTCCGAGGGGTCGAGGGTGTAAACTGGTGTCTCCGTCTGGCCCGCGGCGAGGGCGCATGACATCGGAAGATATCGCGCCGGCGTGGTGGCGTCGGACGGAGTGAAGGCCTCAAACCAAGCCAGGGTGGTGCCGTCGTTTGCCTGCTGAACAGCTTGCGGCACCTGCAGCTTGTAGTGCATCTTGGCCAGCTCGTAATGAGGTGGACTGGGATTTTTTGGACCTGTTATGGGAGGTTCGTAATCCAGTAAGGCGGACTGGGCTGTATCGACAAATGTGTTGGTAAAATTAAACATCCGGCTCTTCATCTGGGTCAGGAGGTAATCCGGCGGATACAACTTGCTATAGATAATGTCTATGTCGATAAAGTATCCTGGTGCCGGCATTCCATAATAGTAATAATAAGCTATGCCCTTTTCTTCCACTGGCGACACCATAAAGGCTGATACATTCTCCTTATACGCCTCAGCGGTGTACGGGCCAAGATAGCCAAAAGGAAAGGGAATGCCAAATAGCATAGTTTGCGTGTCGTGGCCCGTTTGCGGATCGATGATATCTTGAGAGAAATCTTCCGTGTCCTGCTGTCCCTCCAGGGTGTAGCGAGAGGACGCCTCCGCGTAAACTCCCGGGCGGTAGGGATTGCCGGGGTCAGCTAGATCGAGGAATTCGGATACTCCGTATTCGTTGACCCGCTGGTCAACAACCTCGGATATGACCGTCGCCACGGGTGCCGGGGGTGCAGGGCTCACGGTGAGGGATTGCTGTTGGGTATTTGCGCCGCTGGTCGCGCCGATGTTGATCGCGATCGGTGCGCCAGATGACGACTGCAATTGCGGCAGATATACCCTGGCCGTGCCATCGGCTCCCGTCTTCACGGTAACCGAGGGATAGAGGGTCGTCCCGCCCGGGGCCAAGGCGATACTGCTTCCTCCTTGTGCGGTGGAAAAAATGACGGGAGCATTGGCCAGGGGTGTCCCGGCACCGTTCGTGACCAGCACGGAAACAGAGCCATCGGAATTGATCTGGCCACCCTGGTTGAGCACCGTGAGCGTGGGTAATTGTCCACTGTAGTAATCGGTCGGATCAATGCCATTAATGTAATCCTGCAGAACGGTCTGGCCGTTGCCGGCCGGATCGAGATAGCGGTCATCGACCGACAGGCTCAGGTTGTATTTCTGCTCCCAGGTATCGTCGATGCCGTCGTTGTTCACGTCGGCAAACAGTGGATGGGTGGCTCCGACACTGAGGGCATCGAGTGCGGTGGCGGCGTGGCCGTCGCCGGTCACGGTAAAAGAAGAAAGATAGGTGCTCGAATTATCGCGGAAGTTCAAATCGGCCGCGACCATGAGGCCATTTTGATAGAGGTCCCAAGTCTTGTGCGTGAAATCCAACCGTGCGGTCAGTCGGATCCAATACTTGGACTGATGGTTGAAGCCAAAAATCGGATTGAGGTTCCTGGCCGGACTTGACTCCGGGAAACTTGGCCGAACCCACTGGCCACCGCCCTGCCCGTCGCCATTGAAAACCTCCAACACACCCAGGGGGAAACCGTCGGTATTGGTGTTCAAAAGAAAAGCAAAGCGTGCGCTACCGACATCGAAGATGGTGGATTTAGTGATATCAGTCTCGGCAGATGGCTTGGCAAAGAAATCGACATAGACGATATTTTCACCACTCGTGGCCGGAAACGTCTGGATAATCTGCGCAGGGGTCGTGGCAGCCGCAAGCGCCACGGATTGCGAGCGGGAGAAAGCGTCCTGGCTGGAGATAGAGGCTGAGCCCTGGGCAACGCCCCAACCCAACTGCTGGTCAAGCGATCCAGGTGCATAGCCTTCGCTTGCCTCGAAGTCTGTCGTATAAATATACGACGAAGGGGGCGGATTGATGTTGACGGAAATGCTGGTAGTCTGGGTGCCGCTTTGCGCCGTGGCTGTGAGCACATCGGAGCCGGACGAGATAAAATTGGCATAGACCTGGGCCAAGCCATCGGAATTGGTGTGCACCAGGATCGCCGTCGCTCCCGTGCCGCCCGGGGCTGCGGATAGCTGGCTCGCTCCCGTGGTGACCGCAAAGGTAATTGGTGCGTTCGCCTGCAGACTGCCGTTTGAATCGGTGACCAGCACTGAAACCAACCCTTGCGGACCGGATTCGCCCAACGGGGTAAGGGTTGGCAGGTTTCCATTATAATAATCGGTCACCTGGATCGTCACCGGCACCGTCGATGCACTGGCTCCATTGCTGTCGGTGGCCGTCATGCTGATGTTATAAGAGCCCCGCAAAAATGTGTTCGCGGGGAGAACCAATGTGTAAGACGAGTCCGAACCGGAAACAAACGTGCCATTGCCAAGCGCCGTCGTTCCACTAAAAAATGTCACATTCGTTATGCTCGCGCCGGAAGTCCTGGCCACCGCCGTGCCGGAGAAGGTAATCGCTGTGGTCGCGCCATATTGGCCGCCCTGCACAGGGGCCGTAAGCGCCACCGTGGGCAACAGCGGGATCGTGTAGGTACCGCTCGCCATCGGGCTCGACCCGCCCAAATTGACGCCGATGGCGTTAAGTGTCGTGGTTGCCGGAATGGAAATTGGACCTGTGTACAAGGTCGAATCAGTCGTGGCTGTGTCACCATTGGTCGTATAGTAGATGCTGGTCGCGCCCGTGCTCGTGATGCTCACCAACTGAACCGTGTTGTAGGCGCCGGCGGCTGGAGAAAACACGGGGGCGGAGGGCGATGGTGGCAGGATGACCGTGAGCGTGGCCGCACTGGTGACCGAACCTCCAGGATTACTAACGATCACGGCATAATTGCCGTCATTAGACGCATTGACATTGGTAAGGACGAGCGTCGCGCTGGTCGCGCCGGCAATATTTACCCCATTAAATTGCCATTGATAGGAGAGCGGCGCGGTGCCCGTCGCAGTAACCGTGAGCGTAGCGGTACTACCCGCGTTCACGGCCAGGCTCGAAATCGCAAACGCGGTTCCGCCGCCGTTCGCTCCGCCAGAGGGCGTCGTTCCGTAAAACCGCCCGTCGGCTCCTTGGATGAGGCCGGCTTGTGAAAAGGCGCCATCGTTACCGGCCGTGAAACTGTAAAGCGTCGTGAAGCCCGTTCCGTCTGGGTTCACCGCAAACACCGTTCCAGCACCATTCGTCCCCGCACCAGAGGTCGTTCCGTACAACCGGCCGTCGGTTCCCTGAATCAGGCGAGCCTGGGGATTCGCCCCGTCAGAGCCATCCGTGAAATTGCAAAGTGTGGTGAACCCGATTCCATCTATATTCACTGCAAACGCAGCCCCGCCGCCGTTTGCCCCGCCAAAGGCGGCCGTTCCGTATAGCCGACCGTCGATTCCCTGGATGAGGCTGGCTTGGGGATTGGCGCCATCGGTGGCACCCGTGAAATTATAAAGCGTGGCGAAGCCTGTTCCATCCGGGTTAACTGCAAACACCGTTCCATCGCCATTTGTCCCGCCACTATTTGCCGTTCCGTATAACCGGCCGTCGGTTCCCTGGATGAGGCCGGCTTGGGGATTGGCGCCATCGGTGGCGCCCGTGAAACTGTAAAGCGTGGCGAAGCCTGTTCCATCTGGGTTAATTGCAAACACCGTTCCATCGCCATTTGTCCCGCCACTATTTGCCGTTCCGTATAACCGGCCGTCAGTTCCCTGAATGAGGCTGGCCTGGGGATTCGCGCCATCAGCGGCATTCGGAAAACTGTAAAGCGTCATGAAGCCTGTTCCATCCGGGTTCACCGTAAACACAGTCCCTTTGCCGTCTGCCCCGCCATTGAGGGCCGTTCCGTATAGTCGGCCATCGGTTCCCTGGATAAGGCTGGTCCAGGGATTTGCGCCATCATTTTTACCGGAGAAACTATGAAGCAGGGTGAAATTTGCCCCGTCCTGGCCCATGGCAAAAACGGTTCCATTGTTGCTGGCTCCACCATTGAGAGTCGTTCCATACAATCGGTTGTCTGATCCCTGGATTAGCCCAGCATAAGGAGAGTTGCCGCTACTGCTCGTAAAGCCGTGGAGCAGTGAAAACGATGTGATTTGTGGCTGTAACACGATCGGCGGCGGAATATTAATCGTGTAAACGCCGCTGGTGACCGGGCTTGATCCGCCTGCATTGACACCGATGGCGTTAAGCGTCGTGGTGGACGAAATGGAAACTGGACCTGTGTACAAGGTCGAAGATGGTGTCGGCGTGTCGCTACCCGTCGTATAGAATATGCTAATATTGCCAGCACCGGCACTGGTAATAGCCACCGATTGCACGCTCGTGTAGGCGCCGGCAGCCGGAGTAAACATGGGAGCAGCGGGTGGGGGAGGAATAACTGTCGTGAGCGTAGCCGCCGTACTCGAGGCCGAGCCATACGCATTGCTGACGACCACGGAGTAGCTGCCGTCATTCGACGCGTTGACATTGGTGAGGGTAAGCGTCGTGCCGGTCGCTCCAGTAATATCCACCCCGTTGAATTGCCATTGATACGAAAGCGGGGCAGTTCCCGTCACCGTAACCGTGACAGTGGCGTTGGTCCCTGCGAACACGGTCTGGTTCGAAATCGCAAACAATGTCCCGCTGTTAGTCGCCCCGTCACCTATGGTCGTTCCGTATAACCGACCATCGGTTCCCCGAATGAGGCTAGCTTGGGGATTGCCGCCATCAGTGCCACCCGTGAAAGCGTAAAGCGTCGCGAAGCTTGTCCCATCTGGGTTCACCGCAAACATGGTCCCAAATATATTCGTCCCGCCAAAGATCGCCGTTCCGTATAACCGACCATCGGTCCCCTGAATGAGGCTGGCTTGGGGATTGGCGCCGTCAGTGCCACCGGTGAAACTGTAAAGCGTGGCGAATCCTGTTCCGTCCGGGTTCAGCGCAAACACGGTTCCATCGCCGGGAACCCCACCTTGGCTGGTTGTTCCGTATAACCGGTCATCGGTACCCTGAATGAGACTAACGGTGGGGCTGCCGCCATCAGTGCCACCCGTGAAACTGTATAGCGTGGTGAAGCCGGTTCCGCCTGAGTTTATCGCAAACACCGTTCCGCTGTCGTATGCCCCGCCACCGCAGGTCGTTCCGTATAACCGACCGTCGGTCCCCTGGATTAGACTGGCTTGGGGAGCGGCGCCATCAATGCCACCGCTGAAGTTGTAAAGCGTGGTGAAGCCCGTTCCATCTGGGCTAATCGCAAACACGGTTCCATCGCCGCTTGCCCCGCCTTGGTTAGCCGTTCCGTATAACCGGCCGTCAGTGCCCTGAATGAGGCTACCGTAGGGATTGGCGCCGTCATCGCCATCAGTGAAATTATAAATTATGGCAAAGCCCGTTCCGTCCATGTTCACTGCAAACACCGTTCCGCTGTCGTATGCCCCGCTATAGGCGGTCGTTCCGTATAACCGGCCGTTGGTTCCCTGGACAAGGCCGGCTTGCGGAATACCGCCATCACTACCACCTGTAAAAGTGTAAAGCGTGGTAAAGCCCGCCCCGTCCGGATTCACCGCAAACACCGTACCGTCGCCGTTCGCCCCACCAGAGGAGGTTGTCCCGTATAAACGGCCATCGGTTCCCTGAATAAGGCCGCTGTATGGCCCCCCGCCGGAAAAACTGTGGAGCAGGGAGAAGGACGTGATCTGCGGTGGCGATGTGATCGCCGGAGGAATATTAATCGTGTAGAGTCCGGTTGTGACCGGACTGTCGATAAAACCGGTCTTGTACGCGATGGCCTTCAGAGTAGTGGTAGAGCTAAGCGACAAGGGTCCAAAGTAGAGAGTGCCCACGGTTTCGGTCGGCGTGGTGATACCGTCTGTCGTATAGCGGATCATCGCACCGCTGGTTGCCGAAGTAATTGTCACCGCTTGCGCGCTCGTATAGGTGCCTGCCACAGGACCAAAGACTGGCGCGCCCACCGACGGAAGACCGATATTTATTGAAAGGGAGGTCGTCTGGCTGCCGCTTTGGGCGGTGGCCACGAGCACATCGGAAGAGGAGGTGGTAAAGGTGACGTAGGCGTGGGCAATGCCGGAAGAATTGGCCAGCACATTGATCGACGTGAGGGCGCCAGGGGTAGTTGTCGCAGAAATCGTGCTGGCGCCGGTGACAGCCAGGGTAATGGGCGCATTGGCGAGTGGCGTGCCATCGGAAGCGCGCGTGACTTTGACCTGAACCAAGCCTTGCGGACCGGGTACGCCGCTGGGATCCACGAGCGAAGCGAGCACCGGCAGAACCCCGCTATAATAATCAAACGGACCGACCAGTTGAAAAGCCACCCCGTCACTGGAGAGGCCTCCACGATTTGTCGTGCCGTAGAAGTTGCCATCGCCTCCCTGCACCAAGCCTGTGTAAGGATTGGCTCCATTGGTGCCGCTAAACGAAACGAGGAGGTTCAAGACGCCCGCCGGGGTCATCATAAAGACGGTGCCGACGTTGCTGCTGCCCCCGGCATAGGTCGTGCCGTAAAAGTTGCCGTCATTGCCTTGGATCAAGCCAGCATAAGGGGCCGCCCCAGCGGCGCCGTTAAATGAAACCAGGGTGGTCAACACGCCTGCCGGAGTTATCTTAAAGATGGTGCCGTCGTTGCTGCTGCCGCCTGCAACGGTCGTGCCGTAAAAATTACCGTCCATGCCATGGACCAAGCCCGCGTAAGGATTGGCCCCGTTGGCGCCGTTAAACGAAATCAAGGTGGTCAAGGCGCCCGTCGGAGTCATTTGGAAAACCGTGCCTTGGTTGTTGCTGCCACCTGCACTGGTCGTGCCGTAGAAGTTGCCGTCGCTGCCCTGCACCAAGCCCGCGTAAGGAGCGGATCCATTGGCGCCGCCAAACGTAACCAAGGTGGTCAATACGCCCGCCGGAGTTATCTTGAAGACCGTGCCTTGGTTGCCGGAAGCGCTTCCAGAACTCGTGCCATAAAAGTTGCCATCGGTGCCCTGCACCAAAGGAGCCTGGGGACTGGATCCCCCGCTGTTGGAGGTGGTGAAATTGCAAAGGACATTCAGGCTGGCGGCTTGGAGATGCGCACCTACGGCCATCGCAAGGAGGAATAGACAAAAAAACAGCCTGCTAGGATTATTCTTCTTATGCAATGGAAGGTCAAAATCCATGTGAATCGGTTATGGGTGGCGGGCAGGCGGGCGGCATCCGTTTGAGCCCTGAATTTGCGGCATCGTCGGAATCGGCGCGCTGATTGTATAGGTGACCGTAGCCACGGCGCTGTCAGCATAGCCGTTCGCGAAAGCCATCACCTTTAGAATGGTGGTGGCAGTGATGGGAATCGATCCCCCGTTGGACAACAAAGTGCCGTTGGTAACCACGCCTCCGCTTTCGGTTGGCGTGGTGCCGTCCGTGGTATAAGCGAACGAAACGCCGCTCATCCCCGAGGTGAGCGTCACGGTCTGCGCGCTCGGATAAGTTCCTGCGGCCAGACTAAAAGCCGGCGCGGACGCTTGCAAAACGATCAGTTGAAAAACCACCCCGTTACCGAAGGCGCCGCCACCGGAGGTCGTGCCGTAAAAGTTGTTATCACTTCCCTGGACCAAAGTCGCGGAAGGCCCGGATCCATTGGCGCCATCAAATGAAATCAACGTGCTCACGACACCCGCCGGGGTCAGCTTAAAAACGGCGCCAGCGTTATGGCTGCCCCCAGTGCAGGTTATGCCGTAAAAGTTGCCGTCGTGGCCTTGTACCAAGCCCCCTGAAGAAGGCGAACTCGCTCCGCTATTGGCCACGGTCAAGTCGGTGACGACATTCAAGGTGGGAGCCGGCGACCCGATGGTGTAGAGACCGCTTGTGACCGGGCTGTCGGTAAGATCGGTTTCAAAAGCAATGGCATTGAGCCTGAGGGTGACGCTGATGGAAACTGATCCACCGTTCGACAATAACGTGCCATTGGTGACCGAGCCCCCGACTTCAGTCGGGGTGCTTCCGTCCGTGGTATAAGCGATCGAGGCGCCGCTGGTCGTCGAGGTGATCGTCACTGTCTGCGCGCTCGTGTAGGCACCGGCAGCGGGGTTGAACGTCGGCGCGGCGGCCGTGTCCGCACGGGCGTTGGCTGCCAAGGCAACAAAACCAATCAGGACGAACAACCGCCGTTGGAATAAATCGAACCGACCAGAATCCGTTTTCATCTGTGCCGGGGTATGCCCATGGTGGTTGAACTGGAGCGGACTAAATCAGTAAGCAGAAACGGAGATAGCCTGAGTGGACCCCCCGCCAGACACAATGGGAAAGCAGGCGGCTTGTGTTAAGATCGCGAGACAAAAGGATGTTCGAAGTGCGGGTTGGCGAAGGCGAGCGCGCGGAGGAAGCCTTCGGTGGTTTGCGCGTAGGTGTAGTGGGAAATTTTATCGGCGGCGGCGTGTTTGATTTTTTCGAGTTGCGCGGGCGCGGTGGCGAGCGCGGCCGCGAGTTTCGCGCGCAGGTGTGCGGCATCGCCGGCGCGAAAGACCCAGCCGGTTTCCCCGTCGAGGACGAGGTCGCGCTGGCAGCCGACGAGGTCGCTCACCAGGCAGGGCACGCCCATGTGCATGGCCTCGTTGACGGCGAGGCCCCAGGTTTCGTAGAGGCTGCGGGACGGCAGGGCGAAAAGGTCGGCGAGAAGATAGCGGGCGGGCATTTCACTCTGGTTGGCGAAGGGCAGAAAGTGCACGCGGCCGGCGGGCGCGGCCCGGGCGCGGTCGAGCAGGGCGGCTTTTTCCTCGCCGTCGCCCACGAAGACCAGCGCGGTGCCGGGCGCATCGAGCGCCAGGAACGCCTCCAGCAATTCGCGCGGTTGCTTGGCCGACGTGAGCTTCCCGGCGAAGAGCACGACGCGCGTGCCCGGGGCGAGGCCAAGTTGGGCGCGCAGCGCCTGGGTGGCGGCGCGATACCCGGCGAGGCCTGGATCAAAATGCCCGTGGTTCACGGAATGCGGCGCCAAGAAAAGTTTTTCCGCGGGCACACCGAGCGTGACAAAGTATTCGCGGTTGGCCGCGCCGACATAAGTCAGCGCGGCGAATTGACGGTAGAGGATGCGAAACAAGGTCTTTTTCCACCACGACGGCCCCGACCGTCCCAGGAGATGCGAGTCGCCGCGGAAAATGAGCGGCACGCCATGGCACCGCGCCCAGGCGAGGACGCGCAGATGGCTCGCATAAGCGTAACCAAAAAGCAGGATCGCACCGGGTTGCCACGCGGCGAGGCGCGTGGTGAGCGCGGGATTGCGCAGGCCGCGAAAATGATGCGTGCCGGGGTCGCGCGCGACATTGGGCAGAAACTCGCTGGCATAGCCGCCGAGCAGATCGACGTCCCAGGCGAAGGTTTTTTCAAACTGGGGATCGCGCATGGTTTCGACGCCAAATTTCCAGAGGTAAAACACGCGGAACTCCAGCGCGGTGTGCGCGCGCAGCCAGCGGAACCACGGGCTGTAGTATTGGTTGGGATGCGAGAGGACGATGGCCAAGCGGGGCGAATTCATCGAGCAAAGGCTGAATACCGTATTAACCACCTATGCACACTGATTGGCACCAATACTTCAAAGCAGGCAGAAGACCGACTTAACCACTGATGTACACTTATAGTCACTGATATATATATGAAGTCAGGTTTGAACTCATTTTTTATCTGCTTCTTCCGGATCAGTGATCATCAGTGTGCATCAGTGGTTAAAGTGCTCTATTCCGTCTCGCGACGGCCTTCATCCGAGAAAATGGCGCAGGATGAAGGGCACGCCGAGCACGGCGACGGCGGCCTGAAAGAGTGAACTCAGCCAGATGCTCAGGGTGAGTTCGGTTTGAAACGACCAGGCCATAAGCAGCACGAGCAGCAGGCCGGCGTAGGAAAGGATGGGGCTATACTGGGCCCACAGGCCGTATTTCTTGAGACAAAATGCGAAGACGGCTGCGAACATGCCCACACCGTAGAAGCCGAAGTTGGCGTAAGCCTCGGCGAGCAGGCCGAAGGCAATGGTGGTCGTCTTCGTATCCTCGATCCGCTGCAGGCCGTAATAAATTGAAAGCGTGTAGGTGCTGATATGGGCGACAGGTTTTTCCGCCCAAAAAAAACGCGGAATGAATTGGCCGGGAATTTGCCCGTAGGTTTCACCGTCGAGGTAGGGCAGGCGGTCGGGCGAGTTATCAACGACCAGGCAGATCATCTGGAAGAGCGACGTGCGCTGGATCAGCTTCTCCGTCAGGCTGCTTTTCTGATGGAGATCGAGGCCGTCCTGGATCCACTCGGTGTAAAATGCCGGCAACTCCGACGGACTGGGCATGGACACATCCTTATCCCTATTATTGTTGTCAACCGCCCAATATTTTTCGCGCATGGTAGTCTTGCCATTGTGCAACAGCGCAATAATCGGCAGGATAATGGCGATCGCGATGACCGGCCGGCGTTTGCTACCGGAAACGTAGCCAAGCAAGGCAAGCACGATAAGGGAAATGCCCGCGATGAGGTAGAGCGTAGCGAAAGTGAATACCACCTGCAGCACGATATTGAGGACGTAAAAAATCTTTTCCTGATAAGTGAGATCGTCCTGACCCCATCGCCGGCCCTGGACGAACGTGCTGATGATGCCGAGGCCATAGAACACTGCGCGCAATGGTGCCTCCAGATCGCGGGGAATGAGATCACTGAAAGTGGCAATGCCGGTGTAGATCGTCGTCAGCCCGAGGCCATAGCCGAGGTATTTTCCGACATCCCGGGAGATTACTTCTTCCGTCCAAAAGGGCGTCCTGCCGGGGAGGCCGCGCGTGATGGCATAGACAAAAATAGCGATGATTTGGAAAAAAAGCACGGCCGCAGCGGCTTGCTCGACCACGGACTCGGAATAAGTCAGGAGCTCATTCTGACCGTTGAGCAGAGGGAGGGCGTAGATGTTGATGCCGGTCAGCATGAAAGCCTCGAAAACGGGAAACTCATGGGTCGCGCGGCGGGCCCAGATCAACGCCGGCAGCGCTGCGAGCACGATGATAGCCAATCCCTCGTAAAGCTCGGTGGTTGCGCTGAGCTTCGTGTAGCAGGCATAGTAACCAACCGTGCCGACGAGCGCCAGTAGCCCGCCACGGAAAAGGCCGCGATCCGGGGGAGCAGGCCGCTCCAGCTCCGGCTCGGAGTCAGGGAGTAGGGATGACGGATCGGCCATGGGGTGAAATCAGAGCGAGGTTAAAAAGGTCGCATTGCGCGCGGGTCAGGGCTTCGGCGAGGTAGTGCTGGTTGAAAAACGCGTCGTTGCGCTGCGGCAGTGAACCGGGCGGGAAGCCGGCCAGCGCGTCATCGAAGAATACCGCCAGGGCGGCGTGGGCGGCGTCCTTGGGCTCTTTTTGGCGAAAACTGACCATGACGGAACAATTGCTCTCCTGTAACAGTTTTTCCATTACACTGTCCTTGAAGACGAGCGAGAGGATGGGCCGGCCGGAGAGATAATAGGGGTAAAATTTTGAGGGTGAATAGGCCAGGTCGCTTGAGCCCGGCAACAGGAGCACATTGGCGTCATTTTGCAGGCGGAGACATTCGAGATGGCCGAGTCGATGGGGAATTTCCGCCACTTGGTCGGCTACGCCGCATATTTCCGCGAAGGGCAGCACGGAACATTTGCCCTTGCCGGGGGCAACGTAACTTGTGCCAAGAAAATGAAACCGCAGCCGCCGGGCCTTCTCCGGGAATCGATCACGGTAGAGCCGCAGGCCGTCAAAAAGCACGGTCAGCGCGTGGGGCATGACCGGCCCGGAGGCACCCGTGTAGAGAAAGTTCAGTTCGCCGTGTTCCCGGTGATAATCGTAAGATGGGGGTGGCAGCGCCACCGCCTTGGCGAGATCTTCATGGCTGGCACCGAAACCAATGACCGCTGAAGGAATCTGTTGGAACCATGGATAGCGCGCACGAAGGTCATTGAGATAGCTGGGTGACACGCTCATGACACCGCCGGCCCGGCGGAAAGACCATCCCTCGAGGAGCCAGGCCGTGGCGCGCGCAATCTGATATTTCCATCCGCCTGGTGGCCGCCGTGAACCCGCGCGCTCGTAGTAGTCGGTGCGCCATGGATCCTGCATGTCGAGCACGTAGGGCACGCCGTACAGACGGAGCCACAGCCGCCCGAGGGTGAAGGTTACGAATTGCGTGTTCGTGAAAAACACGAGGTCAACCTGGCGCCGGCGAATGAGCCGCGTGCCTTCGAAAAGCAGGCCCAACCAGGCGCGAAGGCCGAGATTGGCCACCCCGAGCCAGCGGGTCCAGGCGAGTGGGAACGCCCAGGATCGGTGCACTTCGATGTCAGGCGGGATCGTTTGCTCCAGCTCCGGCTCACGCACGCCGTCCTGCCAGCGATCCTTCACGGCGAGCACGATGGGCTCCCAGCCACGCGCACGATAATGGGGCAGGCTCATGCGCGCCCGTTGCATGTCGGGCGCATTGATCGGTGGCCAGTGCGGCGAGATGATCAATACCCGGCGCTTGGGCTGCTCAGGATCAGGCATGGCGGTGGATTCCACGGTGCACGCTTACCTTTCAAAAAAAAACTCCTCGGGCGACAAGAAGAACGATACAAATTCGGGAGAGAGAACCGCTTTTCCCCATGGTGGTGCGGGCTGGACCTGTGATGCATAGGCGGCAAGCGCCTGCCTTTTCACGTTTTCATGGCCGCGAAAATCCATGCGCCACACCCTCCGGCAGGTGAAAAGTGGCCGGATGAGCAGCAATGGATTCCACCAGGACCAGACGGGAAACTCCATGATGCGTGGCTGCAGCCCGGTCTGCGCGAGGGCGCGCGCGACAAAACTAAAGGCGGAGTCATGCTCCGAACTGCCGTCACGGCGGCAGGGCAGGAAAATCTCACCAGGGGAGGTTGACCGGAGAACGTTGGCGATCCGGCTGACCAACCCGTCGGCCGCGGGGCTGTCGAGATGCATGAGGGTGCCATCGGGCACGCCGAGAAATTGCACGGCCGCACGTTCGACCCCGACGAGGTCCATTGCCGTTTGGGCCTCAGCCTGCCGTTGGGCTGCGACCGCCTCCGGCGTGAGCACAGGATGGCCTGGATGGGAAGCGCGGCCGTCGGTGATATAGACCACGTGCACTGCGGCGCCCCCGCTGCGCTTAAGGGTGAGAAGCCCGCCGCAACCGAGAATTTCGTCATCCGGGTGCGGCGAAAAAACGAGCATGACGGTGTCAGGTTCCATTGGATACGGCCGGCTGCGCAGCCGCAGCGCGCAACGCAGGCAGCGACTGAGCAGGCGCCGGATCAAGTACCGAAGGTCAGCCACGGCGAAAAGCGGGATAGTGGACATGGAAACATCATCGAGCGGGAAAGTCGCCTAGGCGCGGCGCAACAGGCGTTTCCACCAGCGGTTTTTTGCGAGTTTCGACTGTGCTTCACTCCAGTCAACCAGGCTGGCATTTATATCGTGGTGGCCGTGCTGCGCGGCAGGCAGGTCGCCCGTCTCGACGCGTTGGACCAGTTTATCCAGGCGGGCGTAGAAATCGGCGCAGCGATAGGGCGGATGCAGCGACCACATGCCGGGCCATGCGCCGAGGAATTCCCGCCGGACAAGCCCGTGCGCGCGCATGGCATCGGTGAACAGATGCTCCGGCAAATCCTCCATGGGATTGTGCTCGATGAGGGCCTTGACCGCATTGCGCAGAGCGGGCGGTCGCCGTGGCCGCAGCGAGCCAATGACGGTTTTGAAGTGGCGGCGATCCAGGAGGAAAAGTCGGGTGCTCATGGTGTCGAAGCGAAAGGCGCGCACCGAACCAGCCTCCGGGTCGGCCAGCTGGCTGTGCAGGAGGCCGTCGGCCGCCGGCGGGCCGGGCAGCGGTGCGGCGAAGAGCACCTCGGGATGCGCGGCCATGTAATCGATGGCTTCAGTGACCCAGGTCTGACTGCCGCCGCCGAAAAACATATCCGAATCGGTGTGCACGACATGGGGATGCCGGGCCTCGGCCAGGCCGAAAAAATATGAATAATACGGGCCGCCGCGAAAATCCTTGGCCGGCACGTCACGACCGCCAAAAAATTCGGCGGCCACGCGGGCCATCGCGGTGGTGCCATAATCGACGGTTAACACCCGTGCGCCGTCGATGGATTGCGCGAGGGATAGGATTCTTTCCTTGCCCTCATCCCAGCCGGCCGAGAAGCGGCCTGAACTGCGGTGAAAGTCCACCGTGAGCAACACCTCCGCGACCTGCCCGCGCCAGGCGCGCACCTGGTGGGGCAGCAACACGCGCGCATGCGGATAGTCGGAGGGTGCCAGGCTGATCTGCAGGGTGACGGGTGGAGCAGTCATGTCACGGTGCCCGCATCACGATGCGCAAAGAGCGCGGTGCACCAGCCGAGAAAGGGATTAAGCCGGCATTTCTCGTAGAAATCGACGAGGTACAAACCCCGCTCATGCAGGTGCGCGATCAACTCATGGGCCCAGACCTGGCCGGCGTAGAGCGGGACAAAATTCAATTCGACCAGCACGGCGCGCACGCGGCCGGCCTTCAGCAACGCCTCTGCGCCCCGCAGGACGTGTCGTTCAAAACCCTGCGTATCGATCTTGAGCAGGGCGACCCGGTCGAGGCCGGCCTCGGCGGCATAGTCATCGAGCCTGAGGACCTGCACCTTCACCTGGCTTACCTGGGTGGCGCCGCCAAACGTGCGATCCGCGCCGGGCGCAAGTGGAAGGAATGAGTTCAGGGTCTGGTTGTCGTAAATATTGAACTCGAGCTGGCCGGGTTGATCGGACAAACCGGCCGGCACAAGATGGACGCCTGGCGTGGTGGCGTGCCGGGCACGCAGGCGGGCAAACGGCTCCGGCGCGGGCTCGAAAGCGTGGATCACCGGGGCCGGCAGGGCGCCGCGCAGCAGGTCGACGAAATCACCGACGTGCGCACCGACGTCAATGCAGACAGAACCCGGCTGTCCGCCGACCACAATCCTGAGGTCACGGGCAAGATGATGGCCCGTCGGAAGGCCGGCCGGCAGACGCTGTACGACGTAGCCGGAGGCGGTGAGCAGTGATTTGATGGCGGCTTTCATAAGGTGGGTTAGGGTGCGGCCAGCGCGGCCTCGACGATTGCAACCAGGCGTGGAGCTTCCTTTTCCCAGCAAAAAACCTCCTGGGCGGCCTGCCTTGCCGCGCCGCACATCGCCGCAAGGTGCGGGCGATCGGCCAGTAGCGCGTCGAGCTGTTGGGCGACCTCGCCGGGTTCGCTGAGTTTGACCACGAGCCCGGCACCGGGAGCACGCGCGAGCACCTCGCGCTGTCCGGCGGTGTCGCTGGCGATCACGGCGAGGCCGGCGTTTAAATACTGCAGGATTTTATTGGTGATGGTGAGATCTCGGTTGACGATGAACGCCTGCTCCAGGGCCAGGCCAATATCGTGCCGGGCGATGAGCGCGGATAATTGGGCCGGAGGCACGAGCGGAAGAAACGAGACGCGGTTGCGAAAATCCGCGGGCAGCCCGGCGAGGAACTGCTGTTGATAGTTGGAACTCGGTTCACCCAGCAGGACGAGCCGGCTGGGCCGGGTTGTGCGCAACCAGGCCGCCCGGAAAAGTTCGAGCCCGCGGCCGGGACCGAGCGTCTGGGAGAACCAGAAAAATGCCGGCGGCTCACCCGGTGCGCCGGTGCGCGGATCCGGCTGGAGCGGAAAGGCGTTGGTAATCACGTGCGGCCGATCGCCACCGTAGCGCCCCGTCAAGGCATGGCTGAGTGCGGTGGAAGTGGTGCTCTTGTAAACGGCGTGGCGCATCAATTCAGCTTCAATTTTACGGAGCAGTTGCAGCGGGCGGTTGCGGCGGTCTTCGGGCAGCAAATCCTCGGAATACCAGTCTTCGAAATCAGCGGCCACGCGCCGGCCCTGGCGCAACAACTGGCAACCGATCCAAAAGGGAATCTCATTGTGCACAAGGGTGAGATCGGCGGGAAGTGCCATGGCCCGGCGGGCGAGCGGGCTGACGACACCCAATGATTGCACGGTCTCCATTCCATATTTGCTGGTGTGCCGGGCCAGCCAGTGGCGGAACCTTCGGAAAAAAATCAGACCTGGATTCCAGCCCAAGGGGACGGTTGCATGGCGGTAGGGCGCACCGGCCGTGAGCTCACGGTCGAGCCCGTCGAGCTCGGGCGGACCACTGGCGGTGAGCAGGGTCACGTCGAAACCGGCCCGACCCAGGGTGTCGGCTTCCTTGACCGGCCGTGGGTTCCGGCAGGGGTTGCCCGAACTAATAATCAGTACGCGGGCCGGTGCTTTCATCAAGGACGGGATGCAACCAGGCGCACGGTGCGAAACACGATGGCAGGCCAGGGCAGCTCTTGGTTTTCGGTATCAAAACAACGATACCCCAGGGGCTCGAGCAGCGAACGGGTGTCGTCGGTCTCAAAATGGCTGTGGAAGCTCATCACCAACGTGGGCCGATGCCGCTCAAGGGTCTGCCGGGCACCGTGGAGAGCCTTGGCGCCGTGTCCCTCGACGTCGACTTTGATAAAAACGGGTGGCCGGATTTGGCCGGTGGCCACGAGGTCATCGAGCACGAGAATTTTTATTTCCACGAGTTTCTCGCCGACCGCAACGGGTTCATCCTCGTAACGCAGATGGTTGCTGGTCGAACCCAGGCCGCCGGCGATGATTAAATTCTGCTGTGCAGCCACCTCACCCACGCCCGCCTTGAACAGTTTCACCCAGCTGAGCCGGTTCATCCTGATGTGCCGTGCACAGCGGGCGTGCGAGACCGGATCGGGCTCGAAGGAAGCGACTTCGCCGGAGGAGCCCACGGCCATCGCCAGCCCGATGGTATAAATGCCGAAATGGGCGCCGAGGTCCCAACAAGCCGCGCCTTTGAGCGGACCGACGGCGCGAATCGCTGCATCGACGTCAGGTTCGTAGCCACGCCAGTAGGCGGAATGAGGCAGCAAAGTCCACCGCGCGCCGCGGGCCATGCCGCTCCGCACCCGCACGGGAATATAGGCCAGCGGCGTGCGGGCAATGAATGAGCTGAGGCGGGATTTAAGTTTGATGGGCATGATCAGGCCGATTGAGCGGCATCCACAATTTCGACGAAATGCCGTGAGCATATTTCCAGCGTGAGATTTTCGAGAATATAATCGCGTGGCGCAAAGCGGCCCGCCTTCAGTCCTGCACAAAATTCGGGCAGTTGCGCCGAAAATTCAGCCTGGTTGAGAAAGCGCAATCCGCAGCGAGCATCGAAATACGGCACGGAAGTGGCCGGGATGACCGGTTCGCCCCAGCGGAAACGTTCGGGATCCTGCACCGTACCCGGATCCCACGCGAGGATAGGGACGCCGCTGGCCATCGCTTCCTGCACGGCGATGCCCTGGCTTTCGTGGGCGGAGAGAAAAATCATGGCCCGGCAACGGGCCAGGGCTGTGCGAAAAGCGTCGGGAGTGTAATGTCCGTAGCGGAGGGTTTCGCAGGTGAGGCCGCCTTGGGCCAGGGCGGCGCGGATAGGCGACAACAAGTCGGTTTCGCGCGCGTCCCGTTCCCAATGAATCTTGTCATACAGGAGAAAATCCACGTTTTTTTTGTCCGGATCGGCGGGCCGCCAGCGATCGGTGTCGATGCCCACCGGCCAGATCGAGCAGCGATTTCCAAAATAGCGGCGATAGACCGTGTCACACCAGGCGCTGTGCTGCAAGTAGCGCACGACAGGATAATCGTCGCAGAGCGTCGGCCACTCCGAGGGATGGGTCATCAGGCCGATGCCGGCCACGATCGGGTTGGGTTGGGCATACCCTTCCAGGCAATGGCGACCGCGTCCGAGGATCGCCACGCGATCCTCCTTTTGCAGCCGGCGAAAAGGCGGATTGATTTTATAGGCGATACCCAGCCGGTCGAGTCCGAGGCGCAGATTGATAAAAACTTTATCCAGCCCGCCGGCGCGGCGAGGTCCGCGGATGAGCCGCCGCGCCAGCGGCCGGATAAAACGATCACCCGGCAGCCAGCGATCGCGTTCAGGCTCGGGCCGGTAATAAAGACAGAGGCGGCTCATGGATGGACGACGTTCAGCACTGAATGTCCTTTTGCCTCAGATGGCTTTGGCCGTACGCCAGCGTTGCAGGGGCTGCTCAACCCACCGGTGCATCCCAGCGGCGGCGCCGAGCGAGACACCGACCGCCGCCAAAGGCACCAAGGGATACCAGATGCTGTTTGGCGCAATCACCCGCCCGGCGAGGTTCTCCACCCGGGTGATGATCGGGCCGTGCAGTAAAACCAGAGGAAACGACACCGTTCCACACCAAAGCAATGGGCGTATCAATCGGTGCGAGGAAAGTACTTTGTCAGCGGGATGCAGTACGATCAGCCCCAGCGCGACAACCGCAGTGGCCGCCAGCTGCTGGGAAATCAGCGGGCCAATCAAGGCGGCGAGGCCGATCGCTGCCACCGTGCCGGTGGCCAGGAAAAACCCCTGGCGATCGCCGGCAGCACGCTGGCGCAGCGCGGCATGGACGAAAAGACCGCAGGCAAACATTGGCCAAAAAGCGAACAACCAGCGCGCGACGGCGATCCATCCCGCGAGCGAAGCTGCCGTGAGCACGGCAGCGCCCACCAGCAACCCGCGATCGCGCAAGGGTTGGCGCACGACCAGGGCAAGGGCGACGATAAGGTAAAAGCCAAGCTCGCAATTGAGCGTCCACGTGAAGGCAATATAGCGGCCGGTGCCCGTCAGTGGCTCGATCAGAAAGACGGTGGCGAGCAGGCCCAGCGGATCGAGGGGAAGATCGGCGAGCCAATGGCCGGGATGCACCCGGCTGGCCAGAAAGGCCATGGCGAGGAGAGCCAAACTGGAGGCCCAATAAAGCGGATAAATGCGCACGGCACGATCGCCCGCGAAATTAAGTGCCGCGCGCAGGCCGGCTGGCGCGGGCGGCCGGCTGAGTTTGGCCGCAAGGCCGTAACCGCTTAGCAAAAAAAATATTTCCACCCCGAACCAGCCAAAATCGAAGAGTCCCTGCATCCAGCGCCAGCAGGGGTGGATCTCCGCGAGCCCGGCTCGGAAGATCCAGCCGGTATGAAAAAAGACCACGGCCAGTGCGGCGAGACCACGCAGCGCGGATTGCAGTCGATAATAGGGATCGAATTTCATCCCGCTGTGAGTATGGGGCGGGCCTGCCACCAACGGCGCAAGCGGGGCTGCAGCCAGAGTTCGAGCACTGCGGCAATTATGGCTGTGAGGCTGAACCAAATCAACGCGGCTCCGGCGAAACGCAGCGGAGTATCACCCGCCAGCCCAAGCCTGCGCACCACCCAAAACATGGGCATGTGGAACAGGTAAAATGCATAGGAAATGCTTCCCATTGGCGCGAGCCAGCCCAGCCAGTGGCCAGACCGCCATGCCGCGACCGGCAGCGCCATTGCGGTAAAGATTGTGCCTGCGACCCATTGCGGCATTTCTCCCACGCGCCCGGTCACGATCAAAAGCAAGGAGGTGATGATCGGCAGGCCGAACGCGAGCCAGGTGATCAGGCGCCGGAAAGGAATGACCCGCCGGGCGGCACCACTGACTAACAGGAGGCAGCAGGGCAGGGATGCCAGATTGGAAAGGTTGACCGTGCTGATGTCTTTTTGCGGTAAGCCAATCCTGGAAAGAAAAATACCGCCGCAGCCCAGATGGTGCGTGCCAATCAGCAGGAAGACGCATGCGAGAAGCGGCGTGGGTGAGATGGTGTCGCTCATCTTGGGTTGACGGGCGAGCCACCAGCCTGTTCCCCAAAATAGCCAGCCGCATCCATAGCCGGCAATGAAACGCGGGAAATCCGGCAGGATCCACCCTGCGATGCTGAGCGCAATTGCCACCAGCATCGAGGGACGAAACCATTGCTCACGACGCCAGATTACAAGGAACAAAAGATAATAAACCATTTCGTAATGCAGGCTCCACATGGGTGCATTGGCCCGCGGCGGATACAGCAGCCAGGATCCGTATGAGTTTTGGTTTTGCAGCATCAGGGCCGTCGCAACATAGATTTTTAGCGGATCGCCCAGGCCGACACAAAGCGTGAGCGCCAGCGCCAGCCAGTAAATCGGCAGCAAGCGCAAGGCCCGTCGGCCAAGATAGGCCCGGGCGCGCCCAGCCGAAAAAACAACCTGATTGGTCAGGCTGATGACGTAACCTGAGAGCACAAAGAAGACGAGCACCGCGGCATGTCCCGCCCCTAAAAAACGTATCCATGGTGAAATGCGTTCCGACGGATAGAGTATGCCCATGAACGATAAATGCTCAGTCGCCACCAGCAATGCAGCCAAACCGCGCAGCCCCTCCAGCCAGCGGTCATGACTCGCCGGGGATACTGACGGGCGCAGGCTGGCAGTCGGGGTCATGGAGATCGCGCGGATCCCGGATCAAAGGCCGAGTTTATTAATGATCCGGGTGAGACTGTGCGCGATGGTGTGCTGGTTGAGCGCCCGTTTCTGGCCGTCCAACCTGAGTTGCCGCCGCCGGGCCGGGTCGCGGCGCAGTTGCCCGGCTTTTTCCACCAGCTCGGCCGCATCACGATAGGTCTCAATTTCAATGCCTAACTCATACAAATCTTCCAGTCCGGGCGCCCACTCGGTAAGATAGCATGCGCCCAGCATCGGCGCCTCGATGTCTCGCAAGCGAGAATAACGATGCGGCCTTTGGAAGGAATGGCGAAAGCTTGGATAGCGGTTGATGCCGATCACGATCTTGCTCTCACGAGTGGCACGCAGATAGGCGTCCCCCTTGATCGATGGCTCGCAATGACGTGCCTGCCAGTCGCCGGCCTGGCGTTGTCCCCAGCGATAGGTGGCGCGCATCGCGAAACCATGCAGCCCGTGCTCGCGCCAGAATTCCATTTGGTTGGCAATTTTTTTAACCAACGGCTGCCGGCTGGGCACCGCTGCTGCGGCTGCGCCCGGCAGCCAGCCATCGCCGTGAACCCGGAGCGGCAAGCCGCGCGCCACGGCTTGGCCCAGCAGTTCCGCGCGCAACGGGTCGTGCGAGCCGATGAAGACGATATCGTCGTTTTCATTTTCGGGGACCATGCGCAGCGCCGGTGATATCCAGGCTGGCATCGGGGCATAAACGAAGGCGAGTCCCGCCGTGGCATAGAGTGAACGTGCCTCCGCCTCGGGCACCCAGTGAAGATCGAAGGCCCGGTAGGCCCCGGGCATGCGCGTGAGTTCGCGCACATTGTCGCAAAAAAAATTAACGCACGGAATGCCAAGGTCGCGGATGGCACGCACCGCGCCAGGCTCGACTTGAAACGGAAAAAGATACGAGAGAAACAGGTCAATCGGCCGGCGCGCATGCTCCTTGCGCAGAAAGGCCGCCGTTTGCGTCCAGGTTTTTTCCAGCCACTGGCGGCGTGCCTCGGGTGAAAGCGCGTTCAATCCCTCGGCCCAGTCGGCTTCCGGTGCTTCCAACCAGTCATGGCCGGCTTCGCTCAGGCCGTTCTTGAAATAAACCTCCCAGAAAGAATAGGCCGGCACGTCGTGGCGGTGGAGGGCCTGCTGGCAGCTCAGGAAGATGCGCATGGTCTCAGGAACGGTGATACGCAGGCAGGTTCAGTTGGATGCAGGCGCTGAAATCGTTACCGACGGGGCGATATTCGGGCGAAGACGCAACCACCAGTTTTTGATCGGCACTTCATGAGGGCTTTTTGCGCATGACCCGGCGTCCGGCCATCTGTGCACGCCGGGCGAATTTCCAGCCGCATAACCGGCGGAGCCATTGAAACACCGGGCCGCCGCCAAACGCGAGGTTGCAGCCGCCCAGTTCACGGATCCATTGCTCGGCCTGGGCGACGAGATCGGGCGCAAAGGGGTAGGCGCTGTAGGCGAAGCGCTGCAGGTTGATCGCGCTGGCCAGCCGCGTGCGCGGACTGTTTTCGCGCGCGAGCAGTGCGTCGGTGCCGAGCTTAGTGGAAAGAAAGGCCGACTCCCAGGCTCGCCGGCTCGTCGACTGGCTCAGGCTGTGGCCAATGCTGGAGCGGTAGAAAGTACGGGCGCCTGGGCAAAAGGCCGCACCCTGGCTGTGGAGCAGCACGCGGGTGAAGTAGTCAAAGTCATTGATGAGCGAAAGCCGCTCGTCCCACGAGCCGGCGGCCACGGCCACGTTGCGGGGCACGAGCCAGGCCGAGCCGTGCATCATGCCACCGCCCGACCATGAGGTGACCAGCCAGTCCACTGGCGCCAGATCCCGCCAGACAGGCTCTGCTTGGAAGACCGCGTCGTCGGGCGAGCGATAAAATCGCGCCCATTCGCCCGACGCGACCCAACCGTCCGGCAGGGTGCCGAGCCGGCGCATTTGCACCGAAATTTTTTCCGGACCCAGCAGGTCATCGGCATCAAGATATTCAAGGTAGTCGCCCTGGGCCAGGCGCAAGGCGTGGTTGAAGGCAGCACATTGGCCGGCGTTGGGCTGGTGCACGATTTTGAGATCGGGACCCGCCAACTGAGCAGCCAGTTCAGCGGAGCCGTCGGTCGAACCATCATCGACGAGGATGATCTCATAAGGACGCCAGTCTTGGGCTCGCACCGAGGCGATCGTGGCTTCCAGCCACGCGGTGGCGTTGTAGCAGGGAATCAACACCGAAACAAGGGGCGTGCTCATGTGCCGGGCTTGATGGTCGGAGTGCGATGATAAACGGGTGCGGTGCGCTGCCCGGGTTTGAACCGGCGAATCAAGCGTTCCCTTAACCGCAGGGCCAGCCGCGGGGCCAGCGGGCCGAGGAGACGAAGCAGCATGCCCCCCGGCACGCGCAGGCCGGGTGCGATCTGCCGGGCGAGGAGGGCGGCGCGATCGGCATTTTCCCAGTCATTGTATGCGCCGGACAACCCCGCGGTTATCCACAAACGCCAGGCGACAATTTCGAGATGACGGCCTTTCACAGCTGACGCCGCCTTGCGCAGCACCTGATAGGTCGAGCGCTGCGCGCCGGGCAGGTTGCTGGTCGTCATTGAACTCTGGCGGATATAATTGATGACCGTGGAGGCGGGATCAGCGTCGAATCGCAGGCCCGCCAGCGCCAGGCGGAGGTGGCCAGCCTGGTCTTCGCTTTGCAACACCGGTGGATCTTCGTCCCAACCGCCGGCGCGCAAAAACGCTTCGCGCCGGTATAATCCGCAGAACGGATTGATTTGTTCGGACAGGCAGTAGGCGAGGGCATCCCGGCGCAGCGCCTCACCGTCAAACACCCGTGCGCCGAGCGGCCGGCCATCGTCGTGGTCAAGTGAACGGTAACTAAAGAACACCACGTCGGGTGCGTCGGCGCGCGTCATCCAGGGTCGGGCAGTTGCGACGAAGTTTGGCTCGAGGGCGTCGTCGGCGTCGTGAAAATGCAGCCAGCTACAGTTGGTTTTTTGAGCCAGGACGTTTTTGCCGTGGGAACATCCGGCATTGCGTTCGCCCCGCAGCACCTGCGCACCCAAATTGCGCGCGATCTCGGCTGTATCATCAGTGCTGGCATCATCGTAGACCCAAATTTCATCGAACGGCATCGTCTGCTGGCGGGCACTCTCCAGCAGGCGGCCGATAAAACCGGCGGCGTTGTAGGCCGGAATGCACAAGGCGAGGGTGGCAGGGCTTTGATTCACAGTTGGGAAAGGCGCCCTTTCGGTGGCTGAGGCCGGCGGGCCAGCAGGCCCGGCGGTGAAAGGGGCACGGTTGCTGGTGAAAGCGGATCGGTCATGGTTCTGGATCCGGCGAAACCGTTCTACCCTGCATCCGGAAATATTCCCTCACGGCTTTAGCCTGTGTTTGGATTGCGCGGCATGGCGGGTATGCCGACGACCGTGATCCCCGGCGGCACGTCCTTGGTCACGACGGCCCCCGCGCCAATCACGGCACCATCTCCCACCGTGACACCGGGCAGAATCACGGCATGGCTGCCGATCCATACGTTATGGCCGATCACCACCGGTCGTTCGATCAGGCTATCAGCGTG